>VOFD01002713.1_pt1 | contig 27149 bp, 59 predicted proteins | sample 5384101 | NCBI WGS metagenome assembly VOFD01 (sample SAMN12384723, study PRJNA508395) | human gut metagenome | isolation source: healthy gut C | host: Homo sapiens
AAGATTTGTTTGATTTTGGACATATCAAAACAAAACAGGAGCTTATTGACGAGATGAATATGATTTTTGTGCAATCAACTCCTGAAGAGGTCCAATTTTTTATAAGATTATGACATCCTATAAGGAATTAAAATAATTGTACTTATTTTATATTCCAAAAATCAGGATGTAACATTGCAAGAAACGGAATAAGCTCAAGTCTTCCGACAAGCATATTAAATATACATATAATTTTTGATACTGGATGTAATATGTCAAAAGATCCCATTGGACCGATTATCCCAAACCCGGGACCTATGTTTCCAAGAGTGGTTATACTCCCTGTTACTCCAATCATTGTCGAATTTTCAAGTATTGAAATTATAAATGCACTTATACCGAATATAATGAAATAGAAGAGTATAAATGCGAGTATCTGTTGTATAACTTCCGGAGGCAGTATGTTTTTATTTATCTTAATAGGATAAACCGCATTCGGATGCAAAATTTTGGCAATTTCCCTTCTTAAATATTTGAAAAGAAATATCCATCTTACTACTTTCATACCACCACCGGCAGAACCTGCGCAAGCACCGCAGAAAAACAAAACAAATAAAAGCATTTTTGCAGGCAGTGTCCACTGGGCAAAGTCAACTGATGCAAAACCTGCTGTAATCATAACAGTAACAACCTGAAATACGGATGCTGTTATTGCATCAAATATATGATATGCATTTTGAAAATATAAAACCAGAGCAATTAAGAAAGAAAACACAATAATTATGTACAAATACACCCTGAATTCTTCATCTTTAAACAGCAGCAGTGGTGATTTATTAAGATAGCTTTTTATATATTATTGCAAAGTTAGCTCCTGCAATAATCATAAATACGTTCATTATCCAGCATATAAGATTTGAATGATACCCCATGATACTTATCGGATTTGGTGAAAAACCGCCGCCCGCCAGTGTTGAAAAGGAATTGCAAAAAGCATCAAACAATGGCATACCCGCGAGTTTTAAAAAGAGTATTTCCAGTGCTGTTACAATTATATATATTGTCCAAACAGCACTAGCTGTATGCCTGATACGCGGCGTAATTTTATCTTCCGTCGGCCCCGGGGCTTCTGCAAAAAAACATCTGTCTTCCTGCAACTGCAAACTGTGGCAGTATTGCAATAAACAATACAATAATTCCCATACCGCCAAGCCATTGGCTCATGGATCGCCAGAAAAACATTGCTTTTGGATAGTCAAATTTTGTTAATATAGTTGCACCAGTTGTAGTAATTCCTGAAACTGATTCAAATAATGCATTTAATGGACTGAGACCAAAATAGATATATGGTATCATTGCAATTATACCAAATAATACCCATGATAATGTTACAACACAGAGGGCCTCGCCCTTTTTTATATCATTTAAACTTTCAAAAGATTCTGATTTTTTACGGAAAAATATGTCTAATACAAAGCTGAGTACAAGAGAAATCAAAGATGCTGTTATAAACGGTAAAACAGAAGTATAATCGTGATAATATAATGCGACAGCAATCGGTGCAAGAATTACAAGTGCTATGCATCTTAATACCAGAATAAGTGATGTAAAAATATAACTTAATCTCATACTATCCTCTAAAGAAATCAATAATTTTTTCGGAATTTTCTTCTCTTGTAAACACAAGCAGTAAATCTTTAGGCTTAAGCTTTGTCATACCTTTGGGAATAATTACATTATGCCCACGCTGTATAATTGCGATAATAGCCTTTGCCGGAAGTTTTAAATCCATAAGAGATATTTCTTTAAAATTATCAGGGACAAGCGTTTCAATAATTCTGCCCTGACCTCTTTCCACTGTAGCCAGAATTTCAACATCCGTATCAATAAAGTTATTTCTTATTTCTGTAATAGATGCTTCTTTCGGAGAAATAGCAACATCTATACCTACTTTTTCAAAAGGCTGATATTAGCATTTTTTGAAACTCTTGTTATTACTTTTTAGCTCCCATTTGTTTAGTTAAAAGTGAACACAGAAGATTTTTTCATCATTATTAGTTACACTTATTACAACATCACTTTTCGCCTATGTCTTCCTGCATTAAAAGCTCCATATTGGTGCCGTCACCATATAAAACAAGTGTATTTTTAACTCTTCAGTTAAATCTTCGCAGCGCTTGTAATCAAGCTCTATTATTTTTGTTTTTATGTTAATCTTTTCAAGATTTTGAGCAAGCATGAGCCCCACACTTCCTCCGCCTATAATGGCTAGCAGTTTTGACTTTAGTTTTACTCTGAAAAATTTCTCTTGCAAGAATATCCAAAGAAGTGGAAGAACCCATAAATATTACTTTGTCATTAAGTTTAAACTCTGTTTCACCATCCGGAATAAATAGTGTCTCATCTCGTGTTACAGCAACTACAAGAGTTTCATCTCTGAAGGCTGCAATCTTTAATTTTTTGTTCAAAAGAATTGATTCTTCTTTGATTCTGTATTCCAGAAGCCTGGCCTTACCGCTTGCAAAATTTTCCACATCAACTGCATCCGGAACTGTAATTATCCTGAAAATTTCTTGTGTAAGAAGTTCTTCCGGCCATATAACAACATCAATCATTTCATATTGAGTGTTTTTTACAAGTTTTAAAGATTCTATATACTCAGGTTTGCTTACGAAACAAACGGTCTTTGCACGGCTCAAACGGCTGACTGTTAAACAGGAAACTATATTTGCTTCATCAAAAAGTCGTACAAGCTATAAATACATCGGCATCCTCTATGCTTGCCGCTTTCAATGTATTTATGTTGGAACCGTTGCCAGGAACAAAACTTATATCAAGTTTGTTGAGTGCATCAGTTTTGTTTTCTTCTTTATCTATAATGGTTATGTCATGGTCTTCAAAAAACTCTGTTGCTATCAAACAGCCCATTTCACTTGCGCCAAATACTACTATTTTCATATCTCTTTCCCATTTTTTGTTCAATTATAATACAGATATTTCATTGGCAAAATATATTTTTGTTTTAAAATAAATATTAGCCGTTGGCTATTGAATATTTAAAAATTAGGGGAGAAAAGATAAATTGATTTTACAACTTTAACAATAAATTTCTTAAAAGAATTAAGTAATATATTTGGCAGTTACGGACTAGGTATTATTGCCTTAACCGTAATTATAAGACTGGCAATGTGGCCTTTAAATGTTTCACAGCAGCGTTCCATGAAAACAATGCAAAGCAGTTGCAGCCTAAGATGAAAGCTATACAGGACAGATATAAAAATAACCCTCAGGTTATGCAAAGAAAAAAATGATGGAGTTCTATAAAGAGCACAAGTTTAATCCTATGGCCGGCTGTCTGCCTTTGCTTATTCAAATGCCGATCTTTATTCTTTTTGTACTCTTCATTGATGAGTCCTCAGTTTATTTCTATGGCAGGACAGTCAAAATTTTTGTTCATAAACAGACTGGATGCTACATTAAAAGGCAATGCCGGCGTTTCTAATGACGGAAAATTTTCTGTTGGTTCGAATGATACATTTTCTCTAAATAAAAATATAAAGGTTTATATAGGCGATAAAGAACTCGAAAATGCAAAACTTTCTAACCCGAGAAGTGCAGTTAAAGTACAGGGTGACATTACTCCCCGGAGAGCCTGTTGATCTGAAAATAAGCCTTGACGATTTTGATTTAAAATTCAGCCAGCTTGCACAGATAACAAGTGCACAAGCAACTGTAACGGATAACAATACAAGAGAAATTGAACAGATTAAATTTGTAAAACAGGGTGATAATTTGATTGCTTCTGTTCCGACAGTAGCTGCAAAATCTTCATTTAATTATGATGTATTATTGCTGGTTGTGATATTTGGCGCATCAATGTTTCTCACACAGAAAATAATGATGGCCACAAATAAGATGCAAACAGGTTGATCCTGCACAGGAAGCTATGCAAAAAAAAGCCTCGGTACTATGATGCCTGTTATGTTGACAGCTACTTTCCTATTTATTCCAATTCCTGCAGGTGTGCTATTATATTTAATTACAAGTAATATTATACAGGTAGGACAGACTCTGATTATAAACAAGCAGCTTGATGATGAAGCGGCAAAGAAAAAAGAATAAAAAGTTTTAGACAGTAATGAGTCATTACCTGCTACCAAAAAGGTAGAAGCAAAAGAAATCAAAAATACGGAGACTGATAAGTAATGATAGAAAAAGCTCAAAAGGTGCTTGATATTCTGCTTGAGGGCAACAAAAATTTTGTTAACGGCAAATGCAATGCAGATAACAGAAATGCTGAATCTTTAATTGCTTTAAAAACGGACAGTCTCCGATCGCTTGTATTGTTACGTGTTCGGATTCGAGAGTAATACCGGAATTGATTTTTGATAAAGGTTTTGGTGATCTTTTTGTTGTCCGCTGCGCAGGGGCTGTTATTGGCGAAAATATACTGGAAAGCGTAGAGTATGCTGTTGATCATTTGAAGGTGCCTCTTGTAATGGTTTTGAGCCATGATGACTGCGGGGTTATGAAGGTCTGCTAAAGCAATGTATCCGAAAAGAACCGGATGATTTACAGCTTTTTAATCAGCTCAGTATATGAAATAATTGACTCTGAGTCCGAATGCTATAACGAGATTGCGAGAAATTACACGCTTATAAAAAAAGAGAAAACTGCTTAAACGTTCTAAGATTTTAAGACAGGCGCATCATGACGGTAAATTTGAAATTGTGCGAGGATATCTTAACTTTGATTCCGGTAAAATTGAGATAATTTCTTAATCTCAATGGTTTTAAAATAGGAGTTTTTATGAAAATAAAATTATGCTTGGTTCTGTGTTTTACATGTTTTGTGTCTTCAGTAGTTTTTGCAGACGATGCTTTCAAGGGCTCAAATTTTACAAGATTGTTTGAACCGAGATGTAATCAAAAACAAACTATATGTACTCTCGGTAAATTTACAATCTCTGATAAAAAAAAACGGGGTTTATATCGGAAACGGTGTTATTTGCAACTCTAAAAAGACAAGATGTACAAACGGTATACTGTATATTCGTTCAAATAAACCGCTTTATTAGTATTTGTTAATAATTTACAGAATAAGCATACAATCGCCGTAACTGTAAAATTTATACTTTTCTTTTATTGCTTCTTCATAGGCTTTAAAGACAAAATCTTTGCCCGCAAAAGCTGATGTGAGCATGATAAGTGTGGATTTTGGCAGGTGGAAATTTGTAAGCAGTCTGTCAACGACTCTGAATTTATAACCCGGATAGATAAAAAGCGTGGAGTCATCAATTGTTTCAATAATTTCATCATACTTTTGCATACAGGTTTCCAGCGTTCTTACTGTTGTTGTACCGACTGCGGTTATCTTTTTTTCCTTGCCTTTTTGCTTCTGTAATTATTTTTGCCGTTTGTGAGGTTATTTCAAATTGTTCCGAATCCATTTTGTGTTCCAGAATATTATCAACTTTCACCGGCCTAAATGTGCCCAACCCTACATTTAGGGTGACATACAAATCTGTACACCTTTTTTTGAAGTTTATCAAGGATTTCATTTGTAAAATGCAAGCCTGCTGTCGGTGCGGCAACGGAACCTTCTTTTGAGCATAAACAGTTTGATATCTTTCATAATCCAGATTTTTCAACTGTTCATCCGTCATCTGTCTTTCTATATACGGCGGAAGCGGTACATGCCCGACTTTATCAAGAATTTCGTAAAAATTGCCGTCATAATGAAGCTCTACAAGCCATTTACCTTCATTTTGCCTTGTTAAAACTTTTACGTACAAATCAGGTGAAATTTCAATGAGAGACTCTTCTTTAACCCGTTTTGAAGGATTAATTAAAACTTCCCATGTTATGTCTCCTATCTGTTTAAGCAGAAAGACTTCAATATTTGCACCGGTATTTTTTTACCTAAGAGTCTTGCAGGTATTACCTTTGTGTTGTTAAGAACAATTACGTCATTTTCGTCAAAGTATTCTGTAATGTCGTAAAAGTGTTTGTGTTCAATTGTCTGCTCATTTCTGTCAAGAACCATCATTTTGCAGTTTTCACGTTTTTCTGACGGTTTTGAGCAATCAATTCTTTTGGAAGTTCGTAATCATATTCTGATATAGGTATTACTTTTTGTGTTTCCATTGTTTTACCTGCGTGATTATAAGTCTGATATAACAGGCTTTATACTCTATTATTTGCAATCTGTATATTAGAACAGCTGCATTTTTTATTACGCTTTCTGCCAGTCTTACCGTGTTTAGTGCTGCTCCGATTCTTATATTATCCGCAACACACCACAGATCTATTGCATTGTTAAAAGCTATATTTTTTCTGATTCTGCCGACATATACAGGGTTTTTGCCTGCGGCGTCTCTTGGTGTCGGATATTCGTAATTTTCAGTATCATCGATAACCTCTACACCCCATGCATTTTCAAGAATTTCTCTTGCTTTTTGTGCTGTTATTTCTTTTTCAAATTCAATTGTTACGGCTTCAGAGTGTCCATGGAAAAAGGAACTCTTACCGCAGTACAAGATATTGGCGTATCTGCATCGAGGTGAAGTATCTTTTTAGTTTCATTTGTTACTTTCATCTCTTCTTTTTGTATAACCGTTATCACAGAATACATCAATTTGCGGTATGACATTGTATGCTATAGGTTTTTTGAATTTTACATTTTCAAAAGGTTTGCCCTCATTTTCCGCAATTGTATTATCTTTTAATTCATTTATTGCAGCAAGCCCTGCGCCTGAAACAGCCTGATAAGTGCTCACTATCATTCTTTTTATTTTTGCATAGTCGTGAAGCGGCTTTTAATACAAGCATAAGCTGCGATGTAGAACAATTAGGATTTGCAATTATTCCATGATGATTTTTTAAGTCTTCATCGTTAACACCTGCAATAACAAGCGGAACATCCTTTTCCATACGGAATGCACTTGAGTTGTCAATATATACACACCCTCTTTTAACAGCCTCCGGCGCAAGTGCCAGAGATGTTGAACCTCCTGCGGAAGCAAGAACAATATTAACACCTTCAAATGCATCGGGAGTAGCTTCTATTATTGTATATTCTTTATCTTTAAAGGTTATTTTTTTTGCCCGCACTTTTTGCACTTGCCAAAAATTTTATTTCATTAAAAAGGAACATTATCTTCAACAAGAATCTTTAATATTTTCTTCCGACAACACCTGTTGCACCTAAGACAGCTATATTGGGCTTTCTCATACTATCTCCCTTTATTATCTCTACATTTCAATTATATTATAAAAATATTATTAATATTTACAATTTTGTCTTTATTTTTTTGCTGTTGTAAAATTAATATTAAACTGTCCGAGAAAATTTTTGCGATAAAGAACATGAGCAAAATTTTTGAGTGTCATTTGAAAAGGTGAGCAGATGCCGGCTGCGTTGAACGGAATCAGACTGACACGCCGTGTGAGGCAACGCCGAGCCCAGTGCCACTACGAAGGAAAACGTTGAGTTTTCCGAAGTGTCTGATTACAAGACAGCCGGCGGCAACTGCGACACTAGATTAGATAGACTAGGGAGATATACAGATGGAATTAGATGTTATAAGAAAGACTGATCCGGATGTTCTTTGCAGCTATTGAAAAAGAGCTGGACAGACAAAGAAATACAATAGAATTAATTGCAAGTGAAAATTTTACTTCGCCCGCTGTTATGGCTGCTTGCGGTTCTGTTTTGACAAATAAATATGCGGAAGGCAAGCCGCACAAAAGATTTTATAACGGCTGTGAAAATGTTGATGTAATTGAAGAACTTGCTCAAAAAAGAGCATGTGAGTTATTTAAAATGGATCATGCAAATGTACAGCCTCACAGCGGTGCACAGGCAAATATGGCTGTATTTATGTATGCACTAAATATCGGTGATACGGTTCTTGGTATGGATTTGTCAAATGGCGGACACCTAAGTCATGGTTCACCTGTTAATTTTTCAGGTATAAATTACAACATTGTCAGCTACGGGTAGATGATAACGGTGTAATTAATTATGATGATGTTGAAAAATTGGCTAAAGAACATAAACCTAAACTCATAATCGCGGGTGCAAGCAATTATTCAAAAATCATAGATTTTAAAAGATTCAGAGAAATTGCTGATTCAGTAGGTGCTTATTTAATGGCTGATATTGCGCATATTGCAGCGCTGGTTGCAGGCGGTGTGCATCCTTCTCCTGCCGGTTATGCTCATTTCGTTACCACAACAACGCATAAAACATTAAAGGGGTCCCAGGAGGCATTATTATGTGTGACGCCGAACATGCTGCAGGTATTGATAAAGCAGTATTCCCCGGCATGCAGGGCGGACCTTTGGAACATATTATTGCAGGTAAAGCAATTGCTCTTAAAGAAGCCCTGGAACCTTCATTTAAGGAGTATGCCGCTCAAATTGTAAAAAATGCCAAAGCTCTTGCAAACGGATTAATGGATGAGGGTATGGATATAGTCGGAGGTTGTACGGAAAATCACCTTATGACTCTGGATTTGAGAAAATTCAATAAAACAGGTAAAGATATTGCAAATGTGCTTGAAGAAGTTGGTATTACAGCAAATAAAAACACTGTGCCCAATGATCCTCAGAGTCCTTTTGTTACAAGCGGCGTAAGACTGGGTACGCCAGCCGTTACTACAAGAGGCTTTTAAAGAAGATGATATGGTGGAAGTTGCAAAAATCATAGCAGGTGCTGTCGTTGCTTCTGACAATGAATTGGCTCTTAAAAATTTAAGAGAACGTTCATTAAAATTGTGTCAAAAATATCCGTTATATGAAGGGATGCATGTATAATGATTTCGCTTAAACTATCGGATGCTCATATACTTGGTATGATTATGGCTTATTTATTGGGCTTTTTGTCATGCCGTTTGTTATTTTCTTTGCTAAAAAGAATAATTTAATTGATAAGCCGAACGAAAGAAAAAATTCATCACGGACCAATTGCCCGTCTTGGCGGAGTTGCTATCTGGTCCAGTTTTTATGCTTGCATTTTTCTGCTGCTTGTAATACTTTAGTTATTATCCGTACGGAAAACTTCTGTCCGGTATATTGCTTGGCGGATCTTTAATGTTTTTTGCTCGGGCTGATTGATGACATATACGGTCTTAATGCAAAGTTTAAATTGATGATACAGATTGCAATTGCTTCAATCGTATTCTTTTTGGGTATCAGTGTAGATACTATTTATAATCCTTTTGGAGAACCTTTTCATCTCGGGTTGATACTGTCTTATATTGTCACAATCCTGTGGATTGTAGGTATATCTAATGCACTCAATTTTATTGATGGCGTAGACGGTCTTGCGGGTTCAATTGTGACGATTTCTTCCGTAACTTTAGGATTAATAGCCGTTGCAATGACTCCTACAAATGCAATAAGTGCGCTTATTGCATTTATACTTGCTGGTTCTATGCTTGCATTTTTAACATATAATTTTCATCCAGCAAAGATATTTATGGGAGATTCGGGTTCTTTATTTGCAGGTTTTTTACTTGCAACATTATCAATAACCGGTGTAATGAAGTCACCTGAGTTGACAATGTTTGTTCCGTTTTTTTATACTGTCGGTTCCTATCATTGATATAACATTCTCTTCTTTAAGGAGAATTGCAAAAGGTGTTTCACCTTTTACACCGGATGCAGAACATCTCCATCATAAACTGTTGCATGCAGGATGTTCACAGAATCAGACGGTTCTTATATTATCAACGGTAGCTGTTATTTCCGGAGCTATTGCAAGTTTTATTGTCGGAACTCCTTTGAAGTTCTTTGTCTACGCTATTTTAATTTCTGTTATAATGCTGTTATTAAGCTTTATGGCAAGTAAAAATAAAGATTAAATATATGGGCAAAGCAAAAAAGAGAAGTTTTAGAAAAGCAATAAACACTGGCGAAAATACCCACAGTTTTTTTGTCCGGCATGTCGAGACAGGATGCTCTGGATTATGTAATAAAAAAATAAAAATTAAAGATTTTGGTTTGGAAACCAAAGATATAATTTCTCTTTTCGGAATATCTGCTGAAGAACTGGCAGAAGCCGGAGCTGCATACGAAGATTTGCAAGCGCTAAAGGGGTGTTTTTCTTTAGTGTATATATCTATATCTCCAGATAACTGTTAGAGTAAACTTTTTGTTTAAAAGAATTTCTGCTGTTTTATAAATATTTACAGATTCTTTGTCGGTTTTATCATACTTGAGCGTATCAATATCCTCAAATGACTGCATCATATTATAAATATCAATATATAATTTGTCGTATGAGTTTTCTATTTTTTTGATTTTCAATAATTTTATTTATTCTCAATAATTCATCATCAAAAAAGAATCAACAATAGCACTGTCTAAGCCGCATCCCATGGCAAGCACCATAAACACTCTGTTGATTAAAGGTCTTAACTCTTTTGGACATCCGTTAGAAACATTTGATAAACCTATTGTCGTCATAACTTCCGGATCAAAACTTTCTTTTTTAGCATTCTGATTGTGTTTAATGCTTCCGATGCCTGTGTCTGATCCACACAAACCGGAAGAATCAAAGGATCAAAGTAGAGTTTACTGTTAGGTATTTCCTTTGCTTCTGTCACAGATGTTATCTCAAAAGCAAGTTCAAGCCTTTTATCCGACTCTTTTGGTATACCCAGTTCGCTGTTCATTGTAAGGGCAATAAGATTACATCCGAAATCTGCCGCTATGTCAGATACTCTATTCAATCTTTCTTCATCGGCATTTGTGCTGTTTATTATCCATTTTCCCGGATTCTCTGCAAGAGACAGACCTTTTTGAATTTCATCGGCATTTGTGCTGTCCAATGACAGAGGAATGTCTGTTAAATCAGTGGCAATATTAACCAGCCACTCCATTGTGCCCGCAAATGCACCTCGTGCAGGACCGATATTCAGGTCTATCCAGTCAGGTTTTGTTTCTATCTGCCTTTTTAACAGATTTTTAATATAAGCTTCATCACGATTCAAGACAGCTTCTTTTGTGGATTTTGATATTATATGAAGATTTTCTGATATAAGTTTCATTTTATATTCCTTTTTATAAAAGATTACTCAAAATTTTGCCGGTTGCATATTCTTTATTTAGTGTATAAAAATGCAATCCGCCTACACCCGCAGCAATAAGCTCCCGACATTGTTTAGTTGCGTATTCTATACCCGTATTTTTTATGTATTCTTTGTCTTCGCTGTGAGCATTAAGTTTATCATAAAGCTCTTTGGGTATATCAACTTTGCAAAGGCCTGTCATTTTTCAAGCGTTTTAAAGTTAGTTACAGGCAGTATACCAGGGATGATCGGGGCTGTTATGCCGAGTTTTTGACATTTTTCTGCAAAATCAAAGTAATGGCGATTGTTAAAAAAAGAGCTGTGTATAGATTACATCTGCGCCTTTATCCACCTTCTGTTTCAGATAATGAATATCCTTCTCCAAAGATTCTGCCTCTTTATGCCCTTCCGGATATCCTGCAACCGCTATGGAAAGTCTGCTTTCGCTTTTTATACATTCAACCAGCTGTGATGCATACTTGAAGTCGTGGCAAATTTCCTGATTCTGCGGTATATCGCCTCTTAAAGCAAGAATATTTTCAATGCCCAGCTGTTCTAATGTCTTCAGATACGTTTTATGTTTTTTCGGAAGTTGAAACGCATGTAAAATGCGGCATCGGGGTTGTCATTAATTCCGATTTAATCCTTTTGATTATTTCAATTGATTCTGTCTGGTTTGAACCGCCTGCGCCATATGTTACCGAAATTAATGACGGCTTAAACTTTAATAGCTTTTTTTAGCTCGACAAAAAGCTGTTCCAGCTTTTGTCCGTCAGTGTCGTCTTTGGTGGAAATACCTCATATGATATTACCGGTTTATTTGAGTTTCTATTTGAATAAATTTCTTTAAGTTCCAACCTCTTTACCTCTATTTGTTAATTGAAAAGTATACTTCTTTTTAGCCTTTTTTTGCTTACATGCGTATATATCTGAGTTGTAGAAACATCGCTGTGTCCCAGAAGTTCCTGTACAACCCTCAGGTCTGCTCCGTTTTCCAGCATATGAGTAGCAAAACTATGCCTTAGTGTATGGGGCGAAATATGCTTTTTTAATATTTCGCCCTGTTTTCTAATAAAAACATAAACATCCTGTCTTGTCACAAAATGACCGTTGTCTTTTATCAAAAAATGTTTTGTTTCAAGCTTATATTTTTTCAGCAGAAATTCCCTGTCTTTTTAAATATTTCAAAATAGACTTTTTAGCTTTTTCTCCTATGGGGATAATTCTTTTCTTTTGAACCTTTACCGGTGCATCTGACATATCTGGAGGAAAGTTCTATGCTATTTACATCAAGGTTAACAAGTTCTGAAACCCTTAAACCTGCACCATAGAGCAATTCCAGTATTACGGATTCAATATCATTAAGGTGATTTGTGAGAATTTTTTTCAATTTCGCTCACCGTCATTACTTTGGGCAGCTTTTTGGTAAGTTTGGGCAGTTCTACTCCCGTACTGGGGTCATTTTTTATAATTTCATTTGCACTCAGCCATCTAAACCACCCTCTTATTGCAGCAATCTTTCTGGTTATGCTTGTCGGTGAATAATTTTTATCATGAAGTTCTTTTATATAGTAATTAATGTGTGAGCGCTTTTATTTTTTCAAATTCATCAATATTATTAAGAGTCAAGATATAATCACAAAAAGCCGTCAAATCACGTCTGTATGCATCAATTGTGTTTTGAGACAAACCTCTTTCCGCCTGAAGGTATTCCAGATATTCAGCTATATACTGTATAAGCATACAGTTATTATACAACCTTTATTACAAATTATATTCAATCATATTATGTATGAATAAAACTTAGTCTTTGTCACTGACCATGATTTTAATGATAGATGTAACGGAAAAAAACAACACACAATCCGCAGAGCATGATAAAAAAACTGTCTAATACTCTCAAATGTATATGAAAAACTTTGAGACCGGCATATATTAAAACGGCAAGAGCATATAAATATACCAGATATTCTGACTTCATATAAACACTCCTTTGATACATCCGAATCAGTATGTTATTGAGTACAAGCGAGGCCGCCTCAGACACATTATATTATAACCATCTTTTTTTCTAATTGTATATAAGCTGTTTTGCAAAATTTACAGAGTCCTCTGTAATTTCTCCAGCGACAAGCATGGCTATTGCTTTTATTTTGTTTTTTCATCAAGCGTGTAAACTTTTACACTGGTTTCACCCTCCTGAGTTTTTTGCCACATAAAAATGTCTGTCTGATTTTGCGGCAATTATAGGCTGGTGTGTTATTGATATAATCTGGTGAGTTTTTTGCCAGTTCTTTAATGGTTTGCGCAACTGCTTGGCAGGCATTACCTGATATACCAGTATCTATTTCATCAAAAATAACTGTGTTGATATTATCGGTTTTTGCAAATATTGTTTTAAGAGCCAGCATTACTCTTGAAATTTCACCGCCTGATGCAATTTTTTGCAAGAGGCTTTGGGGTTTCCGATATATTTGTGGAAATAAGAAATTCTACATTGTCAAATCCGGACGGTCCAAAATCACATTCTTGTATATTAATTTCAAATTGGACTTTGGGCATATCCAGTTTTTCCAGTTCAGTCCGTATTTTTCTGACAAATCGAGTGATATTTCTTTTCTGGATTGTGACAGGTCTTTTGCGCCAGCCTGCATTAGTGTAAAAAGTTCTTGCTTTTTGTTCTTCAAGGCTGTTTATCTCATCTTGAGAAAATTCTATAGAGTTGTATTCTGCACAAAATTTTTCGTAATTATTAAGTACATCTTCCAGAGTATTACCGTATTTGCGCTTGATTTTGTCGAGTGTATCAATTCTTTGCTGGACTTCATCGAGTCTTTGTTCATCCAGCTCCATAGCTTCCGCATAATTTCTTAATGATGAAGACAATTCTTTTAATGATTCTTGTGCTTCTATTATTTGAGATTCATATTCGCTAAGGCTAGAATCGGTTTCCGCGTGCCTTTGATATGTTGGTCTTTACTTTTCCGAGGGCATCAAGGATACAGCCGTCTTCTCCGTACAAAGTCCAGTATGAAGAATATGTCAGTTCCTTAAGCTTTTCCGTATTAGACAGAACATTTAACTCATCTTCAAGTTTTTTATGTTCTTCAATATCTTCTATTCTTGCTGATTCAATTTCATCAATCTGAAACTTTAAAAACTCAATTTGCTGTTCCGTCAGCTGTGTTCTGTTTTTTGCATCATCCAGTTTTTTTGCAAACTTCACTATATCTGCCGTAAATTTCTTTGTATCTGTTCAATACATTTTGATGATTATTTCCGCCATAGCTGTCCAGAAGATTTATATGATGTTTGGGCTGAATATAAGTGTATGTCATATGCTGATTGTGAATATCTATCAGCATTTCTCTTAAAGTTTTTATCACATCCTGCGTTACAAGAGAGCCGTTCACGCGTGAACGGGAACCGGATTCGGTTAATTCTCTGGATAGAATTACTTCTTTGCCATAATCTTCAATACCTGTTTCTTCAACGAAATTTTTTTAGGCAGTGTTTCTTTAAGTTCAAGTGCAAGTTCAATAGACGCTCTGCTTTTGCCTGATTTTATTAAATCTTTTTCCTGCTCTTGCACCAAATGCAAGGTCAATTGCATTTATAATGATACTTTTTGCCCGCACCTGTTTCACCTGTGATTACATTAAAACCTTTATCAAAATCCAGATGAAGTTCGTCAATAATTATAAAATCTTTTATGTAAAGCGACTTAATCATAAATTAACGTTCCGGTCCGACTCCCCACTGCAGTTTTTTTCTTAAGATTGAATAAAAACCGTTATTTTCTTTTTTCCAGTATAACAAGTTTTGCCTGAATTGTACTTTTTGTATTTTTACCGATGAATCAGCGTCTATATCAATAGTTTCCTGCCCGTCAGCCGAGAGTTTGAGTTTGTTACATGTTTTGCAGCTTGAAATGGATATTTTTCCGATGCAGGTATAACAAGCGGTCTGGCAGTCAGAGTATGCGGGCATATGGGAACTATTACGACAGCCTCCAATTCCGGCATAATAACGGGTCCGCCTGCAGATAGAGTATAAGCTGTCGAGCCTGTAGGTGTTGATATTATTATCCCGTCCGCCAGATAGTCGCACACTACTCTTCCGTTTATTGATAAAAATAATTTGGATGTTCTTGAGAAAGAATCTCCTTTGATTACAATATCATTCAGTGCAAGAATTTTGTCATTGAATGAAGACAGCATCATTCGTTTTTGTATTGTATATTGGCCTTTAATAAGCTGATTCGGCAATGCGTCGATTTCATCGGGATTTAGCTGTGCAAGAAAACCAAGCCTTCCAAGATTTATACCCAATACGGGTATGCCCTTTGGTGCATATAATCGTGATGCTTTGAGCAGAGTTCCGTCTCCTCCGACAGTAATTACAAGCGAAGCTTGGCTATCGAGTGAAGAAAAAGTATTTATTCCTGCTTTAAGCCCGTTGTTATTTAATATCTTGCAGGTATAATCAGCAACTTTTAAAGATTCTTGTACATCTTCGTTGCAGATTATAGATATTTTATTTAATGACAACAAATTATCCTGACTATTCATACAGGAATTATACTATAACAGAGGAAAACAAACTATTTTATTAACATTTGTTATTTGCTTATCCTGCTTTCTACAGCATCACAAGCACCGCAGCATGCTTTTTCATAAGCATCATTTGCGCCCTGCGCACTTAAAAGTTCATATGCACTGTCGCCGGCTTTTACTCCTGACTGTGCAAGCTGAGGATTGTTCAAATAGAAATCCACTGCATCTTTTATGCATTGCACCATTTCAGGATTATCAACTTTTTCTGCTTGTTTTACAAGTATACGTCCGTAAGATTCTGCAGCCTGTGCGCCGTCGTTCAGGATTTCAACAGGCATGTCGTCCGGTCTTTTTGAGGTTTTGCATCAACTGTTTCTTCACCCTTTTTAAATTCGGGGTGTATGCTCTGTTTGCATTATTTATATTAAAGTTGTTATCTAAGTTTGACATATTTACTCTCCAGTAATTTTATTTTCTTTCGTGTATTTTTCATCTTAAAAACATGGACAAAAATTTTTTGCTAGTTTTGATAAAAATTTTTTATCAGTATATACAAATTTTTAAAGATTTTATTCTCTTTTTTGTCTTAAAGTCAAGTATATTACGAAATAAAGTTATTAGTGTTTAGTATATACTTTCTTAATATTTCTTAATAATTTAACTTTTATGTATGTTAACAATGTAAATAATTTTTTGATTATGAAATATTATGGTCGATAAATTGTTTATATAAGTAATAAGAAGAACGAGCGTATATATGGAAATTAAAGCATTAGACGTAATACAGCAACAAAATAGTTCTTTTGCCTCTTCATCTTTATCCGGTTCAAATGTCGATGTTTCGATGTGGGGTATCGAAATTCTTGGCGAAGATACCGGTTCTTCCTCTGTCCGATAAAGAAAAAGTTGCAAAGATGGAAGGCTATGTGAAAACCGGTAATGCAAATTTGTATTATTGCGAAGAAAAAAAGAGTATATTACAGATGGGATGAAAGGAAATGTAAATTCCGTAAAGAGAAAGATATCATCTCTGTTCTTGATACAGGCTATTATATAAAAGGTGATAAAAATAACTTGGACTATCGCAGTTTACATAATCCGGACGGCGGACATCTTGCAACAAAAGGACAACCATTAGTATATGGCACTGCAGATAAATTGGCAAAAGCTTACGGACTTGAAGAGACATCTATATATGAGCTTTATTATGACAAAAAAGAAAAAATGTTATAAAACTTGGGATTCTGCAAAATTTCAATTTGTAAAATCACCTATAGTCACAGTAAATAATGATGGTTCTTATCAATTAGATGGTAAATTTTATAATGAAGCTGGTGAACAAATAGATGAAATAGCTTTCAAAGCCAGCCAAAACAGTTATTTGAAAACAAATGAACCCGGAGTTTACTGCAATTCAACAAATAGTGATATTTATTACAAATGGAATAAAGACAAAAATGTTTTGATGAATTTGGACCTCAAATAGATATGCAAAGCTTTGCAAAAAGCAAAAATCAGACGGCGTAATCAGTGACATACGTCAAGGTGATAAAGGTGATTGTTGGCTTTTATCTTCCGTTTATGGTCTGGCAAAACATAATAATGAATTATATAAGGATTTGATAAAAGTAGACGAAAACGGTAATACTAATATTAATTTAAAGGGAGTAAGCAGATCATATACTATAACCAAAGAAGAACTTGATGCGGCAATAAGAACAAAAGAGTATGCAAACAGGTGACAGAGATATTGTGGCATTTGAAATTGCCTTTGAACGTTTCAGAAAAGAGAATATAGAACAAAATAAAATAACGGGCAAGAATTTTATGAGCTTGTATTATATTGAAAGTTATTCTGAAAATGATTATTTATACGGCGGTTTGCCAAATATTTTTCTTATTAACGTTTGATTATGGATTAATTTTTAGAAAATCATTCAAAAGTTTTTTGTGTCTTCAAAAACATCTTCTATGCTGTTGTCATTAATAATTTTTACTCTGTCAGGCTCTTGTTTTGCTATTTCGAGGTATCCATGTCTTACTTTTTTATGGAATTCAATGCCTCTTTGCTTCCATTCTGTCCTTTTCGTCCCCGACTCTTAATTGGGCAATTTCCGTAGATACATCAAAAACGAAAGTCAAATCCGGCTTTGTATCTCCGGTAGCCAAATTATTCAGATATGTCAGCCGTTCTATATCTTCTCCTCTGCCATAGCCCTGATAAGCGATAGTAGAGTCCGTATGACGGTCACATATAACAATTTTCCCGGAATTTATTGCCGGTTTAATTATGTTTTCTATGTGTTGTGCACGGTCGGCCAGAAATAGAAATGCCTCGCACATAGGAGCAACATCTCCGTCATAATGAAGCAGAAGTTCTCTTATCTTCTGTCCCAGTCCTATTGCGCCGGGTTCTCTAGTCCAGAGCACGTTATATCCGTTTTCTTCAAGATATTTCTGTACAAGCTTAGACTGCGTGGTTTCCCGCAGCCGTCCGCACCTTCAAATGTAATAAAATAACCTTTTTTGCCATAAAAACACCGGTCAGTATTATATTCTGTCAAATCCGGTATATTTTTGAAGCACTTCCGGTATAAGAATTGTTCCGTCTTCCTGTTGGAAGTTTTCTACGATTGTTGCAAAAGTTCTGCCTACAGCCAGTCGGAACCGTTCATTGTATAGCAGTAGTTTACTTTGCCTGTTTCTTTGCTTCTGTATCTCAAACCTGCACGGCGTGCTGAAAATCTCCGAATACAGAGCAGCTTGAAATTTCTTTATAATCATTGTAAGAAGGAAGCCAAACTTCAAGGTCATAGCATTTTCTTGCCGAAAATCCTATGTCGCCGGAACTTAATTCCACTCTTCTGTAAGGAAGTCCAAGCATTTCCAGCATTTCTTCGGCATCACGTGTAAGTTTTTCGTGTTCTTCCGGAGCCTGCTCAGGTGTTGTGAGTTTTACAAGTTCTACTTTGTTAAACTGGTGGACACGAATAAGACCTCTTGTGTCTTTTCCTGCCGAGCCTGCTTCTCTTCTAAAACATGGAGTATATGCGGTCATGCATTTTGGCAGATCATCCTCTGAAAGAATTTCATTACAATAAATATTTGTAACAGGAACTTCGGCGGTCGGAATCAGGTACAAATCTTCATCCACACATTTGTACATATCTTCTTTGAATTTAGGAAGCTGTCCTGTGCCTGTCATGGACATACCGTTAACAAGAACCGGCGGAAGTATTTCTTCGTATCCGTGTTTTGTTGTATGTACGTCTAAGAAAAAGTTTATAATAGCCCTTTCCAGTTTTGCCCCTTTGCCCTTGTATATATAAAATCTTGATTGAGATTTTTACGCCTCTTTCAAAATCAACAAGATCTTTTTCGACAGTCAAATCCCAGTGTGGTTTTTGTTCAAAAGAAGGTTTTATAACTTCTCCTACCACTTTTTTTACAACATTAGCACTTTCATCCGGACCTACCAGTATAGTTTCATCCGGCATATTAGGAATACTGAGCAGAAGATTCTTTTTGTTTTTCATATAATTCTGCTTCTTTTTCTTCAAGATTTTTTATTTCATCGCCCAAAACACGCACTTCTTCTTGTATTGTGTCTGTATTTTCCCCGTTTTTTTTCATCAATCCTATTTTTGAGATTCAGATTTTCTTTTAGCACGAAGTTCATCAGCCTGAGTCTGAACTTTTCTTCTTTCAACGTCAATTTCTAACACTTCATCAATACTTAAATCAGGATTTCTTCTTTTAAGAAGTTCATTTACCATTTGCGGGTTTTCACGAATTATTTTAATATCTAACATACTTTAACTCTTTCCTAATACTAGTCCGTATGCCTTAATTTTATAAAAAACGCGTTGAAAAATCCAGAATATTAATTAAAATAAAAATATGAAAAGATTTTTTCCGTATATATTTTTAATTTTTTTAACCGTATTTTGCATAAATCCTGTTGCTAACGCTGATAACAATCTCCGTAATTATAAGTCTATCAGTATTGCTAAGGGCTCCTTTTTAAAAGCGATAAGTCAGAGAACTATATCAACTTCGACCGTTAAAGTCGGTGATATAGAATATTTTATTAATCCGGAAGATGTATTTGTCGGTACATCAAATATTATTCCTAAAAATTCCGTATATCTCGGAGAAGTCCAGGAAGTACTGGAGGCTGTTGAGGGAATAAATCTTTGCTATGAAAATAAAAATTTATAAGGTAATAACTCCTGACAGAAGAGAATATGCACTTGACGCAAATGTATATTGGAAAGGTTCAACTACGGTCGGAGGAGATTTGTCTGAGGTCTCTTATTACACAAGAATGCCGCATTATCCCGGTGTTTGGAAAAGAGGCGCATTGCAATATGTTCCTACTTCAATAAGAGAAATGGGACATCCTACGGTTATAAGAGCAGGCGATGAGGTAACTTTTATTATTAATAACGACCTAAGTTTATACAAGCCCGCTTAATTAAGGTTAACATCAGGCCTAAATATGTTGATATCTTTTTGTTTTTTATTTTAAATATCAATATTGAGAGATATATTAAGGGTCATCATGGCTGATAATAAAAGTTTGGATTTTAATATTATCGCATCAAACTGTCTTATTGCCACAGATGTTGACAGTGAAAAGGTTATTGACCTTTTAAAAGCTTTGTTCTTTGCAATATTCTGAGATGCAGCTTATTGCCATCTTTAATTATTTTTTAAAAATTGAATATCGCTCTGAGGTATTGTGCTGGATAATTAAAGAACTGGATAAATTCAGAGATTCCTCTTCTCTTGCACCTTTGACGGAACTATTGCTTATGAAAGACCATACTCCAAATGCAAATTATGACAGAGAGTATTACACAAATGTCAGAGTTCTATGCGCAAGAGCTATATCAAACCTTAAAAATCATGAGTCTGTGCATCTCTTCTTCTTTATTGTTTAAACAATAAAAATGAAAATTACAAAATCAGGTTGAGCTGTGCTGATGCACTTGGCAAACTCGGTGATAAATATGCTGTAGCTTCTTTGATTGATGTTGTTGATGATGAAGAAGAAAAATCTGTTTACATTAGAGAGTCTGCTGCAGTGGCTCTCGGTCTTATCGGGGATATGAGAGCTGTAGACTCTCTTGTCAGAGTTTTGGAAAATCAAAAATGGCATCATGGACAAATTTACCTATCTGAAAAGAAAAAGCCATAGAAGCACTATGCAGACTTAGTCCTAACAACGACAGAGCATTTAACGCTTTGAAAAACTCTTTGAATGATGAAAATCCTCAGGTGAGGATAAACTCTATAGAAGCATTAATGGAATACGAAAATGATGAAGCATATGACCTGATAAAAGATATGCTTTGCTTGATGAAGATGAAGAAGTTCAAAAAAATGCTGTAATTGCTTTGTATAATTTATCCGGAGAAGATGTATTAAAAGAAATTATTAATTCGGAAAAATATTCTCAAATTTGTAAAGAAGAAGCGCAGGATATTTTGTTAAATGAAGGTGAAGAAGATGATTAACAAAAACCCCAAAGCAATAATATTACTCTCCGGCGGATTAGATTCTGTTGTTTCGCTTGCTTTGTCACGTGACAAATTTGATTTTTGCTATGCATTGACTTTTGATTACGGTCAAAAATCGTTTAAAAGAGAAAGATGCGGCCGAAAAAATTGCAAACTATTATAATATTCCAAGGCATGAATTTATAAAACTTGATTGGCTTAAAAATATAACAAATACTTCTCTTGTATCGGATCAAAAAGTGCCTGATATTGAACAAAACAGTCTGGATAATCTGTCCGTTACAAAAAAGAAAGCATGAAAAAATGTATGGGTGCCTAACAGAAACGGTGTGTTTATAAATATAGCAGCAGCTTATGCCGATTCTTTTAAGATTGATTATATTGTAATTGGTGCTAATAAAGAAGAAGCAGCTACTTTTTCCGATAATTCGGAACAATTTATTATTGACACAAATGAGGCTCTTGAATCGTCAGTGAACTATGATGTTAAGGTGTTAGCTCCGTTAATCAATATGGATAAAAATGAAATTGTAAAAAAAGCAATAGAACTAGGCGTACCTTTGCAATATATAAACAGCTGCTATAACGCTACTCAAAAGCATTGCGGCAGATGTGAGTCTTGCAGCAGGCTGAAAAGAGCATTGAATAATGCAGGGGGGCGGAAAATTTAATACAAGACTTGTTTGAAGAGTAAGAGAGGACTTATTATGCAATCTTTATTTATAGAAAAAGAAATTAAATATATAGGAAGTCAGCTTTCTCCTCATTGGATATATAAAAATTTTCATATTCTCGGGGATGCAATAGTTTCCTTTTATAGGTGAGATGGATGTAAAAATTACGGAAATGGTAGACATTGAAGATGTAATTACGGACTCTCCTATATACAGCAAAAAAAAATGGTGAGTTTTATTATCGAACAATTCGGTATGAGTCTTTCTGAGTGTGTGGTAAGACAACGTTTTTTGATTTGTATAATCATAGAAGAGCTCAGAAAATTCTCGGAGATAAATATATAATAAGACGCAGCGGTGATGATATATTTGTAAACATAGACGGAAAAAGATAAAAAACTGTCTGTTTCAATTGCAACTAAATCAACTACTTCTGCGCTTATACATACAGGATTGAACATCGATCCAGAAGGTGCGCCTATAGATGCGTGCGGTCTTTCTACGGATTTGGGTATAACTAATGTTGAAGAATTTGCCAAAAATGTAATGAGACGGTATATTGAAGAAGATACTGAAATTTTAGAAGCTACTTGTAAGGTCAGGGGAGTATAAATATGGCTCAATCAAAAAAAGTTAAACAAACATGGGTGCTTTTTATTGTAACATTCCTTGTTTCTTTAATTGTTATTACTTATTTTATAAAAAGCATGTCTCCTGACGTGGATGTTGAAATAGGCGGAGAGGATATACAAAACGTAGAAGAGCAGTCTTCCGAAAGTGACGTAAAAAAGCAATTGATGACCGTTTGCGCTGGATACAAATGGAGGATAATATGCCCGGCGTTTCAAAAAGAGAAGACGGCACATCAGAAGAAATTGATTATGAACATTCTGCAAAAGACAGCAAAACAGAAAGTCATGATAAAAAGAAGACTGAGGCGACAAACGGTAATGAGCTTGCTCCGATAGAATATGTAAATGAACCAGAACCTCAACAACAAGAGTTCAATCCTCCTGTTCCTGCAAAGACCTAAGCCGGCTGTAGAACAGTTTAAAATGTCAAAAGTGTTTGTTGGTTCTTATCCTACAATTGAGCAGGCAATACAGGCTCAGAACCAGCTTATGAGCACAACTGTTTCAGTCAGCCCGTTTGTTAAAGAAGTAAACGGAGTCTATGTTCTGCAGGCCGGTTCATATGCTGATGCAGGCAAGGCAGAGGCTGTGGCAAGAGAAATTAATTCCCTCGGCTTTCATGCAAGAGTTGTCAAAGAATAACACAGCGAAAAACGTTATTATAATCTTAATAAAAACCCGATGTTAAAGTTGACATCGGGTTTTGTTTGCGTTTTGATATATTTGTATCTCTATCGGGAGTACCAGGTTTGTGCTGAACGCTGATTTTCGGTAAAGATATGGCGCGCGAGACGCCGTTGCAAATCCCGCAAACCCAATGGCTTAGGTGTATGCCAAGGCTGAAATAACAATCATAAAATTTTATACAAGGAGAAAATATGCCAACAATTGCACAATTGGTAAGAAAAGAACGTAAAAGTTCAGTTGATAAAACTAAATCACCTGCTCTTACAAACTGCCCTCAAAGACGCGGCGTTTGCACAAGAGTATATACAACTACACCTAAAAACCTAACTCAGCTTTGAGAAAGGTTGCAAGGGTAAGATTGACTAACGGGTTTGAAGTTACATCTTATATTCCCGGTATCGGACACAATCTACAGGAACACAGTGTTGTTCTTATCAGAGGCGGCAGGGTAAAAGACCTTCCGGGTGTTAGATATCACATTGTAAGAGGCACTCTGGATACTGCAGGTGTTGCAAACAGAGCACAGAGCAGATCCAAATACGGTGCTAAAAAGAGCTAAACAAGGCAAATAATTGAGAAAGGAATACTAAGATGTCAAGAAGAAATAAACCGCCGAAAAGAATACCGGCACCGGATGCAATCTACAACAGTGTTGATATTGCTAAATTTATCAACAGACTTATGAGACGCGGTAAAAAAATCTATTGCAGAAAAGATTTTCTACGCAACAATGGAAAATATTAAAGAAAAAAACAAAAGAAGATCCTATTGAAATCTTTAACAAAGCTTTGACTAATACAACACCTTTGTTGGAAGTTAAAGCAAGAAGAATCGGAGGATCTACTTATCAGGTTCCTGTAGAAGTTAAACCTGACAGAGGTATGGGTGTTGCTTCCACATGGATGATTGAAGCTGCAAAGAAAAGACACGGCAAATCAATGATTGAAAAATTGACTGCAGAGTTGTTAGATGCTTCAAACGGACAGGGTGCAGCTTGCAAAAAAACGTGAAGATACTCACAAAATGGCAGAAGCTAACAAAGCATTTGCACATTACAGATATTAATCTGTTTTTCTGTAAATTTTAATAAAAAGAGTCCTGAATTTCAGGGCTCTTTTTTGTTTTTACTCTGAAGCGTCAGATGTGCTTTTGCCGAAAAAAATATTGCTGTGTTCAGAATCTTACCAACCTGATTTAAAATCAAAAATCTTGAACAGATTCAAAAAACGCTGTTCAGGATGACAAAAATCTAAAAAAAAAGATACTGTAAAATCTTGAACAGATTGAAAAACTACGCAGGGGCTCGTTTTTCTAATCTTTCAGGATGACAATATGAAAAATATCTGATAAAACGATAAAAAAGATACTGTGGTATCTTGAGATACCGGAAAAGAACAAAGGGCTCAATGACCATGACTCGTTTGAGGCAATTATTTCTTTTTTTATATACTTTATATAAACATAAGAGATAAATAAAACAAAACGAAAAACAAACTAGACTAATAGATTTTAATAAACTTAAAACATAAAGGAACGGAATAGGTATTTACACGGGGCTATTGAAAAAGCCTCTTTTTTTTGCCTTTATATTTCAGACGGCTTAAATGCAAAAAGTATAACACCCTATATTTCTATACCGGTACAAATACCTTCATTTGATCAGAATATTTTGGATTGCTGTTAACAAAGTCACTTGCAGTTCTTCCGTCGCCAAGTGTGATTTCTATATGTCCGTATTTCTTTGCTATAGCCTGCTGCACCCTGCGGGTAAACAAGGATACATCCTGCTGGTAAACTTGCCAGCTGATCTTTTGTTATGCTGACTTCTTTAAAGTCTTTGCTGTTTCTCAAATTGCTTTCCATTTGATATGCATGTCCTCTTGAGAAGTGGAGGCCTGCGCTTTCCATTGCATTATTAACGTATTCTGCACATCTGCTCTGTGACCGGCTTCCTGCATTTGCAAGTACATTCTGTGCAATTTGCTGTGCTTTTTGCTGATTGTATGTGACATTATTTAAATTTGCTGCTTTGGGTCCAAACATTGAAAACATGCTGCTGAATTGTGCAAGCTGATTTTTGTACATTTCATCAAGAGATGCTGTAAAACTGCTATACATTTTATCAATGCCAGCTGCCAGGTTTTGATTGTTTCCAAACATATTATTTATGCTAAACTGGCTGAAATCTATATTCAGGGCTGGCATAGTAAAATTGAAGAAATTATTTTGAGGCATAAATCCTAAATTCATTCCGAAACCATGCCTGATGCGGGCATTGCAAATGCATCTGCTCCGCTTCCAAAAATATCAAAATTACTGTTAAAAGGATTACTGCAGTTTGTCTGATTAAAAAACAAGGGCATATCAACACTGCTGCCGGTTCCTGTAAAAAGCAGACGGTATATTTTTGGTCAAATATGACAAATCAAAGCTGTTTACTTTTTTCTAATGTCAATTTTTTTCTCCTAATTTTCCCAATAATATATAATATCCCTTATATTAATAAAGTTATTTTTTGTGATAGAAATTGACAAAAATGATATAATATTAATAAATGTTAAGACAAATTTTTGAAAACTATTTTTGTGTGTATAAGAATGTTCGTATGAGAAAAATAACGCAAACAACAGCGATTTTTATTTTGTTCTTTTGTTGGTGTATCGTAAATTTACCGGTACGGGCTCTTGATAATCCTGAGCCATCTGGTGTATCACAGCAAAAAACAGCAATTACTGTATCATCAGAGGCGTCGGATGAGGATATGTTTGCACCTATAGAGTTGGATTTGACCGATTATACTCAAGATGAATAAGAAAAATAAAAAATTTGAACTTTCTGCTGAAAAAGAAGGAAAACCTGCCTATGTGCAAAACACGGGTCAAATATGGGATGAAGATATGCTCTTCAGGCGTACATATTATTCTGATGAAACGAATCTGAGAGTATTACCGAGTTACGGCTCTTTAAACAGTTATGTGACACGACCGCTTGATGAAAATACTACTGTTATGATAGGTCAGGACGGGATTTCTGCAATTAACGGAGATACGGTTAATTTTGCTTATGAGCATTATTCATATTACAGCAGCGGTGCAAGAATAGACGGAAATACCGATAAATTTAATTATTCTCTGGGTGCATTTAATGAGACAGATACTCTAAATCAGGAACTGGCTGCCATTGTTTCTACGAAGCCTCAAAAGCATTTTAAATTCAAAGGGTAAATTTAATGTAGGGCATGGTGTTTTACTACATTGATGAATGATGTGGATTTTAATACCACCGGGGTTTTTGCACAATATAATAATGACAGATTGTCTTTTCGGGGCGCAAATTGCAAATTCATCGTACACAAAATCCGGTTATGATGGATATCGAAAGGCACATTTTTTAACTAAATATAAGGTTAATGATCATTTGTCATTAAAAAACAAGATAGTTAAAAATTTTGATGTAGATGAAATACAAGGTGAAGTGGGTGTTGTTCTAAACCCGCTGAAGGATACTGACAGACTCGAATTGAAGTAACTGCTGCAAACTATCAGTCACAAAACGCAATTACAAGGCAGCGTCTTAAATTTTCTACTTCATTTAAATTTTGATTGAATCCAGATAGCTGTTTCTTGAAACATTGACCTGTTCTGATGTGTCAAGATTTTTGATTGTTACTGTATTGGACTTGATTTCATCATCCATTAAGATTAATGCATATTTGGCAGTTTTTTGCCGCTTTATCGAGCTGTTTTTAAACTTTCTGTTTGCATAATCAAATTCCGCGGAGAATCCAGCCTGTCTGATTTCTTCAATTATTTTAAATGTTTCCGGCATATTTTCCGAAATTACAAATACATCAAGACGCTGATCCTGCGGTTTTGATATCAAAGAATTTAACCGTTCCATACCCATTGCCCAGCCTACGGCAGGAGTATGGGGCCTCCGAGTGTTTCTACTAGAGAGTCATATCTTCCTCCGCCGCATACGGCATTTTGCGAACCAAGATTGTTTGATTTAATTTCAAA
>VOFD01001983.1_pt1 | contig 27141 bp, 33 predicted proteins | sample 5384101 | NCBI WGS metagenome assembly VOFD01 (sample SAMN12384723, study PRJNA508395) | human gut metagenome | isolation source: healthy gut C | host: Homo sapiens
TACCGTGACCACCATTGTGGTGGGCCTTAGCGTGACCATCGGCGCCGGCCTGGTTATCATCGGCGGCATCAAACGAATTGCCAAGGTCTCTGAGGTGGTTGTTCCTTTATGGCGGTGGCCTATGTGGTCTTTGGCCTGATTATTCTTCTGACTAACCTCAACGCCATTCCCAACGCGGTGTACCAGATTGTTTACGGTGCCTTCCATCCCGAAGCTGTGGCCGGCGGTATTGTGGGCGTTTGCTTTAAGGTAGCAGTTCAAAAGGGCGTAGCCCGCGGCATTTTTTCTCCAACGAGGCTGGCCTGGGCTCTGCGCCTATCGCCGCTGCCGCGGCTAAAACCAACGAGCCTGTCCGCCAGGGCCTGGTCACAATGACCGGTACCTTCATCGACACCATCATCATCTGCACCATGACGGGCCTGTCCATTGTCATTTCCGGCGGCTGGCAGCCTGATTTGGGGCTGGAGGGGGCCAGCATCACCATGTATGCCTTTGAAAACTGCCTGCCCTTCCCGGCGCAGGTGGGAGGCTTTGTGCTGATGATGAGCCTGGTATTCTTCGCCTTTTCCACCATTCTGGGCTGGGATTATTACGCCGAGCGCTGCATGGAATACCTGTCCAACGGAAGAAAGCTGGCGGTTAAAATTTATCGGTGGGTCTATATTGCGGCTGTGTTTGTAGGGCCCTACCTGACCGTTAAGGCCGTGTGGACCATTGCGGATATTGTCAACGGACTGATGGCCCTGCCGAACATCATCGCGCTGCTGGCGCTGTCCGGCGTGGTGGCCAAAACCACCAAGGAGTATTTTGATCGACAAAAACAAATTCAATGACTGCCTCAGTCAGAGCATCGGAAAAAGGAGCGCCGTGGAGACATATCGGCGCTCCTTTTTTGCATCCTTCCGGTCCTCCGGGATCAATTCTGGGAAAAGTTGACGATTCACAAAAAACTTGACAAAACAACAGGTGAGAACTTGACAAAAAAAAAGAGAAGTGCACAATAAAATTCATAACAAATTCATAAAAAAGGGGACTTGTTTCAAAGAAATTAATTTCCCAACGCAATTAGGCTTGCTTTTTTGGCCAAAGAGGATTACAATAAGGGCAACAAAGTGAATACCGTCAGGTGAAGTCAGCGGCAGTCCCGGCTACGGCAGTGCCTCCTCTCTCGGGTGAGGAGCATCCAGGGCAGGGAAGGGATCGCGGATGGATGACAATCTGGAGACACCTGCTTTCCCGAGCAGGGGCCGAAGGGGCGAGGCGCACGGAGCGAAAAACTCTCAGGCAAAGGACAGACCGAATTCAGGGACGCATCAGAAAAGAAAAGAGCAGTCCATGAATTTTTTGTACTTTTTGAACGGAGTACCGCAAGTCTCGCGGCACTCCGTTTTTGTCGTGCCGAAGCGGGACGAATTTTGTAACTCGAGCGAAGAGAATTGAGAAAAAAGGAGAGATTTGCATGGAATTAATCGCAAGTATTAACGGTGCAATCAATGGTGTCGTGTGGGGACCTCCCATGCTGATCCTGCTGGTGGGCGCCGGCATCCTGCTGACCTTGATGACCAAGGGCATGCAGTTCCGCAAGTTTGGCTATGCAATGAAAAACACCCTGGGCAAGATCTTCCAGAAGAGTGAGGCCGGCGAGGGCGAAATCACCCCCTTCCAGGCCATGACCACCGCCCTGGCAGGCACCGTCGGCACCGGTAACATCGCCGGCATCGTCACCGCTGTCACTCTGGGCGGCGCGGGCTCCATCTTCTGGCTGTGGATCTCCGCTCTGCTGGGCATGGCCACCAAGTACTCCGAAGTGCTGCTGGCCGTTAAGTTCCGTGAAAAAGAACGATAAGGGCGACTGGGTGGGCGGCCCCATGTACTACATCAAGAACGGCCTCGGTAAGAACTGGAAGTGGCTGGGCGCCATCTTCTGCGTCTTTGCCGCTCTGGCAGCCTTCGGCATCGGCAACGCCGTGCAGGTGGCAACATCACTTCCTCCATTAACACCGTGATCAGCGCCTTCAACCCCGCCTTTAGCGCACAAGGCACTGTGAACATTATTCTGGGTATCATTCTGGTCGTCCTGGTTGCTGTCGTCCTCTTCGGCGGTATCAAGCGTCTGGGCTCCGTTACCGAGAAACTGGTTCCCTTCATGGCCGTGGTTTACATCGTGGCCTGCGTCGTGGTCATCATTTTTCAACGCCGGCACTCTGGGCGGCGTGTTCCACGACATCTTTACCGGCGCCTTCACGCCCAACGGCGTCACCGGCGGTGCGGTCGGTTCCATGATGCTGGTTATCACCTGGGGCGTCAAGCGCGGCGTATTCTCCAACGAGGCCGGCCTTGGCTCCGCTCCTATCGCCCACGCTACCACCTCCGAGACCGACTGCGTGAAGCAGGGCCTGTATGGTATCTTTGAAGTCTTTATGGACACCATCGTCATCTGCACCCTCACCGGCCTGACCCTGATGTGCGGCCTGAGAGAGGCCTGGGCGTTGAGATCGACTATGGCAACCAGGGCGACACCTCCCTCATGGCTGCGGCCCTGAGTTCCGTGTTCGGTAACAAGGGCGGCGCTATCATCATCGCCGTGGGCCTGGCCCTGTTTGCATTCTCCACCGTGCTGAGCTGGTCTCTGTATGGTACCCGTTGCGTTGAGTTCCTCTTCGGTTCCAAGGCAGTGAAGCCCTATCAGGTCATCTTCATCATCGTGATCTTCGTGGGCGCTACCATGGATCTGGGTCTGGCCTGGGACATCGCGGATACCCTCAACGGCATGATGATGATCCCCAACCTGATCGGCGTCATCGCCCTGTCCGGTGTGGTGGTCAGAGACCAAGAGACACTTCGCCGAAAAGGCAAGCAAGTAAGCAAAAAAAATTTGACCTCTTTTTCTCTGCGGGGCACGTTGTGCCCCGCAGATTTTTTGCGTATTTTGATCTTTGATATGCGCGCTTCTGGACACCCCGTATACAAAACCTATAAAAGCGGTGTCATCGTCCTGAGACTGGTTGTCAAAGAGATGAAGAAATGTTTCGGTGAGGATGCAAGCTGAAAGGGAAATAGATTCAAAAATAAAAAATCTGCGGAAGAGTTCTTTCACAGATTTTTCTTACAAATCAACCGTTTTTTGGAAGGGAAGCGTTCAGAGTTTTATGAATTTTTGGAACATGCTCACAGACACTTTGCAGAAAAAAGTATGAAAGACACCACAATTTATGGATTGTGAAAAGTGACAAAAATATTGTATACTATCTGCGCATAAACAAAGACGGACGGTTGGTGAAAATGAAAAATTAGAGGGGAAGTAACCAGCCGAAGGTCAAAAAAAAAAAAAGGGAGAAATGTTGTATGGAATGGATTGCAAAAATTAACGACGCCATCAACGGTGTGGTATGGGGCGCCCCCATGCTCATCCTGCTTATTGGTGTCGGCATCCTCATGACCCTGCGGAACAGGGGACTTCAGTTCCGCAAGTTTGGCTACGCGCTGAAGAACACCATTGGTAAAATCTTCAAGAAGAGCGAGGCCGGCGAAGGGGAAATCACCCCCTTCCAGGCGGTCTCCACCGCCTTGGCCGGCACGGTTGGCACCGGCAACATCGCCGGTATCACCACCGCCGTCACCCTGGGAGGGCCTGGCACCCTGTTCTGGCTGTGGGTCACCGCCCTCATCGGCATGGCCACCAAGTATTCCGAGGTGCTGCTGGCCGTGAAATACCGTGAGCGCAACCAGTATGGCGACTGGGTGGGCGGCCCCATGTATTACATCAAGAATGGCTTGGGGAAAAACTGGAAGTGGCTGGGCGTCCTCTTCTGTGTCTTTGCTGCCCTGGCGGCCCTGGGCACCGGCAACGCCATTCAGGCCGGCAACATCGTCAGTTCCATCAACACAGTGGTTCTGGCCTTCAACCCCGCCTTCGGCGGGCAGGCTACCTTGAATTTGGTGCTTGGCATCGTGCTGGCGATTCTGGCTGCCGTGGCCCTCTTCGGCGGCGTGAAGCGTCTGGGCGCCGTCACCGAAAAGCTGGTTCCCGCCATGGCTGTGGTTTACATTGTGGCCTGCCTGGCCGTCATTCTCTCCCATGCGGCCAGTCTGCCCACCGTCTTTCACGACATTTTTGTGGGGGCTTTCACCCCTAACGGCATCACCGGCGGTGCGGTGGGCTCCATGATTATGGTGGTCACCTGGGGCATGAAACGGGGGATATTCTCCAACGAGGCCGGCCTGGGTACCGCGCCCATGGCCCATGCCACCACCTCGGAGAAGGAGCCCGTGCGCCAGGCTCTGTACGGCATCTTTGAGGTCTTTATGGACACCATCATCATCTGCACCCTCACCGGCCTGACGCTGCTGTGCTCCGGCATCGACCTGCACTACGGCACCATGGGCGAGACCTCTCTGGTCTCCTCCTCCCTGGGCACCTTGTTCACCCTGAAGGGCGGCTCTCTGATCATCGCTGTGGCCCTGGCTCTGTTTGCCTTCTCCACCATTCTGGGGTGGGCGCTCTACGGCGCCCGCTGTTGCGAGTTCATCTTTGGTCCCAAGGCCATTCGGCCCTACCAAATTGTCTATATTCTCATCATTGTGGTGGGCGCCACGGTGAAGTTGGATCTGGTCTGGGCTATCGCCGACACCCTGAACGGCCTCATGGCCATCCCCAATCTGATTGCTGTAGCCGGACTATCCGGTGTGGTGGTCAAGTGCACCAAGGAATACTTTGCCAAGGAAAAACCAAATAAACTTCTTTCCATCCCGCAGGGCGAAATTTCGTCCTGCGGGCGCTTCCTTTGAGGCGATAAGCCCAAGAAAAAGAGGGGTTTCTTTTTCAAAGTTCTTTTCGGATATTGCTTGCGAAACGGAGATGGGTATAGTATAATCAAAAGTGCAAAATCGAGAACTTTTTGTGACTGACGGAAGTGGGGAAACCACAGGGAGCAAAAAGCATAGTTGTGGCCGACCGTCTGGGCAGTTCAATTTTCACAAGAAGGGAATTGGACTGTCCATTTTCACATTTCCAAAATCAAAAAGCGACAAGTGGTAATAGAACTTGATAAAACCGTTCAAAAGGGTTTGATCGGGCAAGGCCCGTCAAGTTCTGCATGAGACGGCGCAGCACACGGGTTTTTCGAGGAAAGGATTGCATCGAAAAACAGGATGAAACATGGAGAAAGAGAGGCTGGTTTGTATGAAGAAAGTCGGAGTCATCATGGGAAGCGACAGCGACTTGCCGGTGGTGGAAAAGGCCATTGACAAGCTGAAGGAATACGGAGTGCCCTATGAGGTTCACGTCTATTCTGCCCACCGGACCCCCGAGCAGGCCGGGGAATTTGCCCGGACCGCCCAGGAAAAGGGCTTCGGCGCCATCATCGCCGCCGCCGGGAAGGCCGCCCATCTGGCCGGCGCCCTGGCCGCCAACACCACGCTGCCGGTGATCGGCATCCCCGTGAAGTCCTCCACCCTGGATGGCCTGGATGCGCTGCTCTCCACCGTGCAGATGCCCTCGGGCATCCCCGTGGCCACCGTGGCCATCGACGGCGCCGCCAATGCCGCCCTGCTGGCCATCGAAATTCTGGCTGTCTCCGACGAGACCCTGGCCGAAAAGCTCCGTCAGGCCAGAGCGGCGGAATCCCAAAAGGTCCTGGAGAAAAACGCCGGGGTCGAGGCAAAAATTTAACTAAGCGCATATCAGAATGGAGGAATGAACCATGGGTGGTTTTGCGGCGCAATTTCTGGACGTGATGTCGTCTTAGACGTCTATTTTGGCACGGATTATCATTCTCATCTGGGCACCCGCCGGGCGGCATGGCCGCCTGGGACCCGGAAAAGGGCTTCCAGCGGGAGATCCATAACATCGAAAACGCCCCCTTCCGCACCAAGTTTGACAAAACGGTGGGGGAGATGGTGGGCAAACGCTGCATCGGCAGCATCAGCGACACCGACCCCAGCCCCTGCTGGTCCGCTCGGTCCACGGCACTTACGCCATCTGTGTGGTGGGGGTCATCAAAAATGAGGATCAGATCATCCAGCAGCTGCTGGACAACGCCGACGGCCACTTCGAGGCCATGAGCGGCGGCCGGGTCAACTCCAACGAGCTGGTGGCCACCCTAATCAGCCAGCAGCCCACCATTGCCGAGGGCATCCGCTATGCCCAGACGGTGGTGGAGGGGACGGTCTCCGTCCTCATCATGACCCCCGACTGCCTCATCGCCGGCCGGGACAAGCTGGGCCGTCTGCCTATCCACATCGGCCAGGACGAAGAGGGCTGCTGCGTGGCCTTCGAGTCCTTTGCCTATCAGAAAATGGGCTACCACGACGCCTACGAGCTGGGCCCGGCGGAAGTGGTGAAGATCACCGAAACCGGCTGGGAGACCCTCCTGCCCCCCGAGAAGGAGATGAAGGTCTGTGCTTTCCTGTGGACCTACTACGGCTACCCCAACTCCAACTACGAGGGGATCAACGTGGAGGTCATGCGCAACCGCAACGGCGCCAGCCTGGCCCGCACCGACAAGAAGAACGGCACCGCCCAGGACATCGACTTTGTCAGCGGCGTACCCGACTCCGGCACCCCCACGCCATCGGCTACGCCAACGCCAGCAGCGTCCCTTTGCCCGGCCCTTCATCAAATACACCCCTACCTGGCCCCGCAGCTTCATGCCCACCAACCAAAAGGAACGGGACCGGGTGGCAAAATGAAGCAGATCCCCGTCCATGAGCTCATTGAGGGCAAGAAGCTCCTCTTTGTGGACGACAGCATCGTCCGGGGCACCCAGCTGCGGGAGACCGTGGAATTCCTCTACGCCAACGGGGCCAAGGAGGTCCACATCCGCTCGGCCTGTCCCCCCATCATGTACGGCTGCAAGTTCCTGAATTTCTCCACCAGCCGCTCCCCCATGGAGCTCATCGCCCGCCGCACCATCTACGAGCTGGAAGGGGAAGAGGGGACAAGTATCTGGATGAGTACAGCGACCCCAACACCGAGCGGGGCAAGAAGCTCCGCGCCACCATCTGTGAAAAACTCCATTTCACCTCCCTGGAATACCAGTCCTTGGACGAGCTCATCAAGGCCATCGGCCTGGAGCCCTGCAAGGTATGCACCTATTGCTGGAACGGAAAGGAATAACCACTTATGAATATGCAATCGAAATCTGACAGCTACGCCGCCGCCGGCGTGGACATCACCGCCGGCTACCGGGCCGTGGAGCTGATGAAGCGCACATCGCAAGGACCATGACCGCCGGGCGTCCTGTCTGGCATCGGCGGCTTCGGCGGCCTTTTTGAGCTGGACATGAGCGGGATGCCTCACCCCGTGCTCGTGTCGGGCACCGACGGCGTGGGCACCAAGCTCAAGATCGCCTTTCTGATGGACAAGCACGACACCGTGGGCATAGACTGCGTGGCCATGTGCGCCAACGACGTGCTCTGCGTGGGCGCAAAGCCCCTGTTCTTCCTGGACTACATAGCCTGCGGCAAAAACTATCCCGAGCGCATCGCGCAGATCGTCTCCGGCGTGGCCGAGGGCTGCGTGCAGGCCGGAGCGGCGCTCGTCGGCGGCGAGACCGCCGAGATGCCGGGCTTCTACCCCGTGGACGAGTATGACCTGGCGGGCTTCTCCGTCGGCGTGGTGGACAAGGAAAAGGTCTTCGATAAAACCACCATCCAGCCCGGCGACGCGATCCTGGGCCTGGCCTCCTCGGGAGTTCACTCCAACGGCTTCTCCCTGGTCCGCCGGGTGTTCAATGTGGAGCACGCGGACCTGAAGAGCCCGGTGGAGGCCCTGGGGGGCAAGTCTCTGGGGAGACTCTGCTCACCCCACCCGCATCTATGTGAAGAGCATCCTGGCCCTCATGGAGCAGGTCTCAATCAAGTCCGTCTCCCACATCACCGGCGGCGGTTTCTATGAAAACATCCCCCCGCAGCCTGCCCAAGGGCATGACCGCCAAGATCAAGGAATCCGACGTGCCCGTGCTGCCCATCTTCGACCTGATTCAGGAAAAGGGCAACGTGCCCCGCCGGGAGATGTTCAACACCTTCAACATGGGCATCGGCATGACCGTGGTGGTGGCCAAGGAAGAAGCCGACAAAGGCCATGGCCGCCCTCCAGGCCGCCGGGGAACAGCCCGTGCGCCTGGGCGAGATCGTGGCCGGCGATGAGGGGGCGTCATCCTATGGTAAAGACAAAAATTGCCGTCCTGGTCTCCGGCGGCGGCACCAACCTGCAGGCTCTGCTGGACGCCCAGCAGAGCGGGTGTGCTAAGGGATGGAGAGATCGTTTTGGTGATCTCCAGCAACCCCAAGGCATACGCCCTCACCCGGGCCGCCCAGGCGGGGTTCCCGGGGTGGTGTGCAACCGGAAGGAGCTGGGCAGCCAGGCCGCCTTTGAGGCCGCCATCTCCCAGGCTCTGGCTGATCACGGCGCAGAGCTGCTGGTGCTGGCCGGCTTTTATGAGCATCCTCAGCGAAGCATTTACCCGCCAGTGGCCCCGGCGGTTCTCAATGTCCACCCCTCCCTCATCCCCTCCTTCTGCGGGAAGGGCTACTACGGGCTCAAGGTCCATGAGGCCGCCTTAGCATATGGGGTGAAGGTCACCGGCGCCACCGTCCATTTTGTGAACGAGATCCCCGACGGGGGAGAGATCCTCCTCCAAAAGGCCGTGGAGATCCAGCCGGGAGACACCCCGGAGGTCCTCCAGCGACGGGTGATGGAGCAGGCGGATGGAAACTCCTGCCCCAGGCCACCCAAATGATATCGGAAGAGATCGGGGGGAGAAGACCCAATGAACATCTATGAAAACCACGACCTGGCCGCCCTGCTGGCCGCTAACACCTACCCCGGCCGAGGCATCGTCCTGGGAAAGACCGCCGATGGCAAGGAATCTGTGGTGGCGTATTTCATCATGGGCCGCAGCCAGAACAGCCGCAACCGCGTCTTTGTGAAGGAGCCCGGACGGCATCCGCACCGAAGCCCACGACGAGCCAAAATGGCCGACCCGAGCCTCATCATCTACCACCCCGTCCGTCAACTGGGCCGGGCCTCATCGTCACTAATGGGGACCAGACCGATACCATCCGGGACGGCCTGCTGGCGGGGGGAAAGCCCTTCGAGCAGGCCCTGCGCACCCGGGCATTTGAGCCCGACGGCCCCAACTATACCCCCCGCATCTCCGGCGTGGTGGGACCAGGACGGCTCCTTCTGCCTGTCCATCCTGAAGTCCGCCGACGGCGACCCCACCTGCTGCTGCCGCTACCTTTGAGTATCCGCCCCCCTGGCCGGGGAGGGCCACTTCATCCACACCTACCACCGACGGCGATCCCCTGCCCTCCTTTGAGGGTGAGCCCGGAGCGGGTCACCGTTGACCGCCCCTGACGCCCGGCCCTTTCACCGACCTGGTGTGGGCCAGCCTGAACGAGGACAACAAGGTGTCCCTGTTCGTCCGCTTCACCGACCTGGCCACCGGCCAGCCGACGACCGTGATCGTCAAACTAAGTGGGGGAGCGAAAGAATGATGAAAGAACTGGAACTGAAATACGGCTGTAACCCCAACCAGAAGCCCTCCCGGATCTTTATGCGGGAGGCAGTGATCTGCCCCTGACCGTCCTCAACGGCAAGCCGGGCTATATCAACTTCATGGACGCTTTCAACGCCTGGCAGCTGGTCAAAGCCCTGAAGAAAGCCACGGGCCTGCCCGCCGCCGCCTCTTTCAAGCACGTGTCCCCCGCCGGGGCCGCCGTGGGCCTGCCCCTCAGCGACGGTGGAGCGGCCATCTATTTCGTGGAGCCCGACGCGGAGCTCTCCCCATTGCCTGCGCCTATATCCGGGCCCGTGGTGCTGACCGGCTGTGCTCCTATGGAGACTGGGCCGCGCTCTCCGACATCTGTGACGCCGACACCGCCCGGTTCCTGGCCAAGCTGGAGGTCTCTGACGGCGTCATCGCCCCCGGTTACACCGACGAAGCCCTGGCCATCCTGAAGATGCGTCATGCAGCACATTTGCGCCTATTATAAGGTCAAAGCTGTGAAGTGGTATCCCCTGTGCCTTGGGGTGAAGGTTTATGTCAAATATGCTGTAATCCACAAAGTCAAGACCATCGTAACGTTTTCTTGCTTCATCAAGGAATACATCAGAAAGATCGGTGTACAAATAAGTTACGTTGTTCATACTCTTTATACGGTCAATTACATAATCGGAGGTACCTCCCACACCTGCACCGACTTCCAATATCCTGAAAGGTTCGTCCTTGTTAGCCATCGCTAACGACATTGTGAGTTCCGCCGCAAGTCTGCCGTATATCTGTCCTGTCACGCTGTTGCGGTACACACCTACACCGTTTTTAAGATCGCCGTCCTTAAAGAATACCTCGGACATAGGGTCTGCATTTCCCAGCATTATATCAGGCAGCAGCTTTCTTACGGAAACAACATAATGCATTATATGTTCCGCAGCGTCAGGAATACCCATGTCCTTTAGTTGTTTCATATATTCATCGGGAAAGTGTATTTTTGAGACGTCAAAGGTAAAAATACCGTTTTCATAGCCAATAACACCGTATTTTTTCAATGTGTTGTACCACTGTCTGAAATTCTTCACCCTGTTGTCGGCTATTTTCAGCTTTTTAACTATCTCATTCGGGGAGATATGCTCTCCCGACAGTTTTTCAATGCCAATTGCTGTAAGCGCTTCTGCCATACAGCTTACACAATGTTTTTCAAGTGTGTTCATAAAGCTGTGGTAGCTGTCAATATCAAATCCCGACAGTATCTCGTTTTCCTGTGAAGTGATATTTAATACGGTATCATCTGCATCGAGTACTGCATCGGTGTTCTTGCTGTTACAGCGGATATATGTGCAGATAATATCACCGCCCTCGCCGTTTGTCTGAACAGCCGAAACGGAGTCTTTAATGTACCGCATTTTCTTAACGGCGCTGTCAAGATCGCCCAGTTCTATTCTCAATCCGTTTATCTTTACCTGCATATCCTGTCTGCCGCAAAATTCCATACAGCCCTCTTGGGAGATATATCCCCTGTCACCGGTACGGTATATCCTGCCTAATGTTTTATGCTGAATAAAGGCTGCATCAGTCTGCTTTTGATCGTTCTGGTAGCCGTCAGCAATTCCAACGCCGCCTATATATATATCCCCCTCAACATTTTTGGGCATAGGCTCACAGGAACCGCTAAGCACATACATATTTTGATTTCTCAAAGGATAGCCATAGGGGATATGTGTGACATATTCCTTTTTTGTATCAATGTCATAGGCTATCGACCAGACGGAAGCCTCTGTTGCACCTCCTAAGCTTACGACGTTTATATCACCGAAAATGCCTGTTATCTCCCGTGGAAGCTGTACGGGTATCCAGTCGCCGCTTAGCAGTACGAGACGCATAGGAATCGTATGCTTTTTTGCCCATGTTGGACCTACGTTCAAGTTCGGAAGTGAGAATACTCATAAGTGCAGGAACGGTGTTCCAAATAGTCGCCCTGTCACGTTCCAAGCTGTTTATAACTCCGCTGATATTTTTCATATTACGCACAAAGCGACATTGCCGCACCTGCATTAAGAGATCCGAATATATCATAGACCGAAAGGTCAAAGGAAAATGATGACACCGCCGCAAACACATCTGTTTCCTTTACGAAGTAACGCTCGTTTATGTCAAGGATCGTATTGGTAACGGCGCTTTGATTTATAAGCACACCCTTTGGCGCGCCTGTACTTCCCGAAGTATAGATAACATAAGCGGGGGCATCGTAAGCAGTTTCACGGTATTTAAAGCTGCCTTCTGTTATTTGTGTCTTTTCATTAAACAGATATTTATATCTGCTCTGCTCTCTTATAGCTTTTTTCTGTCATCCGGCCATGAAGGCTGTACAGGGATATATGCGCCGCCACAAAGTATTACCGCCAGTATTTTAAAGAGAGTTTGTGCGTTTCTCTCTCCTTCAATGCATACAAAATCACCGCATTCTATCCCTTCCGACTGTAAATGCGCAGCGTACCTGTACGCATTTTTTTTCTTGTTTCCGCATAAGTATAGCTTTTATCTTCATCATACAACCATATATTGTCTGCAAAGCCGTCATTGTCAAGACTTTCCTTAACAAGCTGCTGTAAAGTGATGTTGGGCGCCAGCCATGAAGTATCGTTGTAGTTTTTGTAGAAGATTTCAGTTTTTTCGCTTTTTGGGAAAGGCTTTTTCAAGCATCTTCTCACCGCCGAGAATAAACTCGGTAAAGCATTCAAACATCTCGTCTATATAGCTGCTATCGTAAAGTTCTGTGGGATAGTCCCATACCACATTCAATTTTCCGCACTGGAGCATTGCCTGACAATCAAGATATACCTGCGGTGTCCGTGAAGCGGCTTTATCATAGTCATACACCATGTCATTGTCAAACAGTGCGCTTGTGAATACTACAGGCATGATGGGGCGACCGTTTACAGGCTTGTTTTCTTTGCAAGTTCACGCATATTCCCTGCTTTGCATCTTTTTCCTGGGACGGATCCTTATCCTCCTGATCCTTCTCTGTAAAAAAGTTCTGCACCGCGGGCTTCTTATCTGCTGTCTGCGACAGCCCTGCCTGTGTGGATGCTTCCGGCTGTACCGCAGTATCCGGCGTTTTTGTGGATGTCGCTGCCGCACTTCCCTGATACGACGCTGCTGCTCCGCTCTTCATACTCTCTATTTCCATCTCTTACCACCTCCGTGTGATACATGGCTCCTCTATGTTCCCGGTTTTCTATGTCTTATATCGGAGAAACTATGGCTTTTATTAACCGCATCAGAAAAAGATTCTTCAACGCCTCCATTGCATCTGTTGCGTTCAATGCCGCCTTGTTCTCATTCTGAGTCTGGAGGTAAACCTCCTTACGGTATACCGGCACTTCCTTCGGTGCACTGATTCCGATCTTGACCTGATCTCCGCGGATCTCTAACACCGTGATCTCAATATTATTGTTGATGACCAGTGACTCCCCTTTTTTGCGTGTCAATGCCAGCATGCCTTATTCCTCCGCTTTCTTCTTTCCTTTTACTACGTCATAGATCTTATATTTGACAGGATAGTCCTCTTCCACAATGATCTGTGCTCCCCTGCGGGTGTCTGTGTTAATGACAATCGGCGCCTTGAGGTTCACCGAGGTATCCTTCGGATCCGGCGCTGCCGTAAGTGTGACGAGCACGTAAGTATTGTCCTCTGTCATCCCGCCGAGCGGACGAAGCATCTCATCGTTCACCATCGGATTGTAATCCGGGCGCACGAGGTTTGGCTGCATGACCGGAAAAGCCGTGTGCGGATCGTCCATGGACTGGAACCACATCACGGAACTCTTGTCTTTTTCCTTTTCCTCATCAAATATCAATGCAAAATTCCGGTATTCCGGAAGTCCGATCATTCCATCCTCCAATGTAATGATCTTATCATCCGCAATATCGATTTCCCAAAAAGTCTTGTGTTTGCTTTCATCGGTTCTCCTCCAGCTTCCCCGTTTGGTGTCTGTTAAATGTAATTCAGTAATGTTGTCTGATTGATCTTCGCCGCAGCCTGTAAGGATGCCTGATATGCGGTGTACGCCGACGTATAGTCAATGATGATCTCAGACAGGTCGCGGTCTTCGTTGGTGGACTTTAATTCCTCCATCGTGGTCTGCTGATTCGCCATACGGTTCTTGGTCAGATCCAGGCTCTGTCCCTTGCTTCCGAGGTCCGTGTTCGCCAGATTAACCTTCTGCAGATAATCGTCAAAATTCCCGATGTAGCTGTTATAAAGCTTCTGCAGATTATCGTCCGCATAATCGCGTTCTTTCTTCGCCGCTGCGATCCAGTCCTCAAGTGCCGCCTGGCAGTCATCGGAAGAATACTCCTGCATTTTCTGCATTTTCTCCAGTTCCTCGACTTTATTGTTTGCGTCCTGCGCGAACTTTACCGCCTCGATCATGGCGTCAACATCTCTTCCGATCGATGCATCAAATACGGCGGATGCCTGTGTATTGACCGTCAGGGTCTGGTTTGCCGCTACGACGTAATTGATATCCTGATAGATTTCCTTGCCGTTTTCAAACTTTATATATTCCACCGGTTTTGCCGCATCCGTGATGTTGGTGCAGTTATAGTAATACTCCGGACGTACCTCACCTTGTTAAATCCGGTCTTGGTGTAGTTGACATCCAGGCTTGCCCTGCCGCTCTTGATCGTCGATGACGCATCAGAGCTTAAGATCAGCTCACCGCTCTCCTTAATAAATACCGCTTCACCGTCTGTGATATTGTAGGTGTTGTCCGCAGTCTGGGATGCTTTTGCCCAGTCCTCAAACGTATCGTATACGGTTACCTTCAGTTCGCCGTCCGTCTGTGTCACACCGGCTGCATCTGTGTAGGAATAGCTGAGCGTTCCGGTCGCACCGTTTGCCGACAGCGCATTGCCGTCCTTGTCCGTGATGCTGTCGATCTCGCCGTAGCTTAAACGGATACGGTCGAATGTCGCCTGCTTCGGATTCGAGATGGTGTTGCCTGTCACCTCCGCCGCTGTGGTCGGGAGTGTCACCTCATCGCTGTAGTAGCGGTGCTCTTCCAGATTCTTATAGGAAAGTCCCTGTGTGATATTGTAAGATGTCGTATTGTCGTCTGTCATAAAGGTCAGCTTCTGATTCGTGCGGTAACCGGTAAAGACGGTACGTCCCGCATAATCTGCATTTCCTTCCGCATAGACCTGATCCCGCAGCTTCTCTAACTGGGTCAAGATCGTCTTGCGGTCGTCTGCGGTAATCTGATCGGACGCTCCATAAGTACACTGTGTACGGATGTCCGTCAGAATCCTCTTCATATTGGCAAGCGCCGTCTCTGTCACTTTCATCCAGGATTCTGCATCCGGGATATTGTTCTCGTAATACTGATCGATCTCGCTGAGTGTTGTGCGCAGTCTTAAGGAGCGCACTGCAATGACCGGATTCTCGGAAGGTCTCTGAATCTTTTTCTGGGATGTCATCTGATTGTTCAGATTGTTGACATTCACCTTATTTCCATTGATATTGCCCGTCGTATTGTGAAGTATAATGTTATTCGTAATACGCATTTATGATTCCTCCTCATGTCCTTGTCTATACACCGGTCTCAAGGATCAGTCTGTCATAAATCTGCCATGACAGATACCATCTTTGAAGAAAGATTGTAGGCATTCTGGAATTTGATCAGATCCATTGCCTCCTCATCTTCATCAACGCCCGAAATCGACATACGCTGCGTGTCAATCGCGCTCGCCACATTCTGGTAATTCTTGCTGAAAATTTCTGACTGCTGGGTGTCCACGGAAATATCTGCAATCATGCATTTTAAGAATCCGTCCGCCGTACCTCCGCGGTAAAGCACCTTGCCGCTCTTTAACGTCGCAAGTTCCTCCACGAGATCGTACGCATCCACGCCACCCTTTCCGTTGATGTCAACGGTTGTCGCCAGCTTGGTCGGATCCTTGACGATCATGCTGTTCACGCAGATATTTGCTGCTGTCAGCTTGTAATACGTGTCTGAGCCAGATCCGTTGACTGCATTCCCGTTCGCATCTTTGCCGTCGAAGGAAAACTCTTCGCCGGTCACGGTGTCTGTACCGGTGAAAAATGCATATCCGCTGGTGGAATTGCCGTCCAGATCGACACCTTTTTTCAAAATATTGTTGAATTCCGTCGCAAAGCTGCGCAGGAACTGGTTCATCTGACTCATATAATACGGAATACCCATCGCGTCAATCGATGTTCCGACCGATGCCGTGCGTCCGTCTACACGTGCCTGCTCTTCCGCCGTGAGCGCTCTCTTCATATTAAAGGTATAGGAAGTGATGTTGCCGTCCGCATCCTGCTCAAAGGTAAATCCCTCATATGCGTACTCTCTACCGTTGATCGTCAATATGCCTTCCTCCGGCATGCTGACTCCCACAATACTCGTGATGGAAGGATTGGTAATCTGAACCTCGGTGCTGTTCAACACCTTTGCCAGTCCTGAGAAATTCTCGCCGTTATTTCCGTCACGGATGTCAAACAGCGCTTTTAACGTGCCGGACATCGAGCTTCCGCCCGCATTAAAGGTATTGCCTGTCTTCGACCATTTAATATCATAAAGTCCGGCTGCATCTGTCTGATTGACCTTATAATCTCTCGCCTTGCACTCGAGTGTCTCGTAATTGTAGGTATCTACAAGCACCTGACCGCCGATTTTTACAGTGTAGTAATTGGCGCCTGTCGGCTCGTCCGGATGGTTTGTATCCGTGATCGGCACCTCGGAAACCTCAGTCGGCACAATCTCGGACAGCTCATCAATCAACAGCGCACGCTGGTCGCGCAGCTCGTTTGCGTAGCCGCCCTGAATCTCAATGACGTTGATCTGCTTGTTCAATACCGCTATCTTCTCCGCGATCGCGTTGATATTCTGGACCGTGGATTTGATCTCATCGTTCGTCCCTTTCTGGATATCAGTCAGTCCCTCCGACACGCTGTTGAAGTAGGTTGCCAGATTCTGTGCGCTTCCAATAAACTGCTGACGGGTGTTGACATCCGATGCATTGTTCTTCAATGTATCCAGTGAATTGAACATCGTGTTCAGGATCGTCGTAAAGCCTTTGGAGGAGCTGTCATCGATAAAATAGTTCTCGATCTGCTGTAAGTAGCTCAATTTTGTCTCATACAGTCCGACCGATGACTGATTGTACCAGTATTTTGTATCGTAATACTGATTTCGGATCTGCTTGACGGACACGGTTGTAACACCGGTTCCCACAGCTCCGTACTGCTGGTGCACCAAAAGCGCATCCGATGCCACACGGTTCGACTGCTGTCTGGAGTAGCCGGTCGTCTGCACGTTTGCAATATTGTTAGCCGTTGTATTCAGTGCGACCTGATAGGCACTTAAGCCTGATGATGCAATATTTAAACCAAAAAATGTAGATGGCATGTAACACCCTCTCTTTCTTTTTACGCGCTCAATTATCCAAGCTGGGTCAGCAGATGTTCGATCATCTCATTGACCACATTGATGAAACGGCTGGCTGCATTGTAAGCATTCTGATACTTGATCATGTAGGTCAGCTCCTCATCGGAAGATACGCCGATGACCTGCTGTCTCTGATTGTCCACAGAAGCCACCGTTCCCGTGAGGCTGGTCGCTGTGGAATTGTAGACATTTCCGTAGGTTGCCATCTCACCGATCATATCTTTGTAGTAATCTTTAAAACTGCACGCCTTGGTGTCGTTCGGGTTCAGCGTAAGCCGCTCCTCATCCCACACACCGGCCAGCTTTGCTGCCAGTGCATAATCGACATCACCGTTCTGGCATAGATGCGGCAGCAGCGTTTCATCGATCACAAGCGCCTCGTTGACACTTAAGCTCTGCAGTGTGTACTGCTTTGTGGTATCGTTCGGGTCCTCTTCATTGTAAATGTAGATCTCCTTGGTCTCCGTCACCGGGTTGCCGTTGGCGTCCACTTTCGGGTTGCCGTTCTCATCTACCGGCTGATAGGTGTAAGTCGCCTTTGTGTACCGCTCTGTTCCGATTCTGGAGAACAGCTCCTGCGGCGGAAGCTGCTTGTCGGATCCGGTTGCACAGTTGTCTGCATCCAGAATTTTGGTGTTCGCATTTAACGTTACGGTCGAGCCGTCCGCCAGCGTCACATCCAGCGTTGTAGCAGCACCGTTCGTAAGATTCTTGATCGTATCTTCCGCAGTCACATTCGGACAAAGCACATCGTTTAACGCGGTCACAATGCCGTGGATCATCTGATCCAGCTGTGCCTCTGCCCGCAGCATGACGGACATTCCGGTCGAATCGTTGTAAGTATCCTGATCCAGCCCCACGATGTCTGTATAGTTCGCGATATGGTCGCCGCGCGCCAGTACCAGCGCTTTCAGCTCACCCATATCGTTCTTATTCTCTGTGGAGATATCCCGGCTGCCAAAGTCAAATACATTGACGTATTTTCCCTTATTCACATCCGAGAGGTAACCCCAGTACGGCGTGATAAAACCGGTCAGCTTGTCTGTTTTCTTCTCGATGTGGTAGCAGCGGCTCTCATCGATAAACTCCGTGCCCTCAATGCTGACTTTCACGATGCCATCGGCTGTCTCGTTGTAGGAAATATCCACGAGGGAGGACAGCTCATCCAGCGCCTGGTCTCTCGCATCGCGCAGGGTCATGGCTGTCTCGCTGCCGCCCGCCTCTACTTTCATGATCTGAAGGTTGAGATCCTGAATGGTATCGCCGAGCTTGTTGACCTGATCGATATTGTCGCTGATCTGCGTATTGATGTTGTACTGGTAACTCTGTAATCCCGAATAAACCGCATTCGCGCGGCTCACGAACAGCTGTGCCTTCTGGACGACCAGATTCTGGCTCACGCTGTCATCCGGCGTCTTGTATAATTCCTGAAAAGAGGTCCAGAAATCTTCCAGTGCATCCTGGAAAGCCTGTCCCTCCATCTCCTGAAAATACGTCTCGACCTCGTTGGTCGCCTCATAAGTTGCCACATAGAATGCCTGCCGTCCCGACTCCGTGCGGTAAGAGCGATCCAGAAATACGTCTCTGGAATGAATCACATCCCCGATGTAAACGCCGAGTCCCGACTGCTGCTTGCTGACTGCCGTCGTCTCATTAAAGGTTACATAGTTGCGGTCGGTAAACAGCACCTGCTGACGTACATATCCCGTGGTATCTACGTTTGCAAGGTTGTTTGCCGTTGTATTTAATGCGTTCTGGCTGCTCTGCAAGCCGGACACGCCGATAAACAATGTTCCAAAACCATTTGCCATGGTATCTTCCTCCGTGCTGCTCTATCTACTGCTTCGCGTCAAATCCACTGCCGCCAAGCAGGTCTCCTGTATTATAGGCGTTTTTATTGTAATTAGCGGTCTCCGGCGCCTGCCGCATGCTCTTTAGCAGCGTAAGGTCAAATTCCACCATCTCCATCGCCTGCTTTAAAAGGGCCTCGTTCTGATGGTTCAATGTCTGCATCTTCGTTCCCACTTCTAAAAAGTCTGTCCCGGCGCTCCGCAAGCATCTGCTGCTCTCTGGGCTGGTTCTCCAGATAACCGATCATACGGTTGATCGTCATCTGCTCCGGCTTTTTCCCGAGAACCGTCGCCATGTCATTAAGCACCTGCGTGCGCTTGTTCGACAGGTTTAACAGGGTGCTCGCCGCCTCCTGCTCCTTCTCCGTCACCTCGCCAAGCTTCGCAATGTCCGCTTTGATAATCGCCTGGCTCTTCACATCCGCGAGATCAATCAGCGTCAGATATTCCGTTTCTTCTTTTTTCCAGAACTCCCAGAAGTTCTTCCATTAAACTAGCCACAATCTGCCCTCATTTCTCTTATCCTACAGCATAAAGGAACGATATTTCTCCAGAAGCTTCTCTGCAAAAGCCTCGTTGCTCACATCGTAAGTGCCGGATTTCACCTTTGCGGAGAGCGCCGCCACCTTGTCCTCTCTGATGTCAGAAGTCTCGGCTACTGCCTGCTTTGCGATCTGATAATCATATCCTATGGAAGAGATCTCAACCTGATCCCGGCTCTTCTCAGTCTTTGCTACTGCGGATGCCCCGGCTGCTCTGTTTGTCTTATAAATCTGTGCCACGCTGTTATACGCTTCTACTCGCATAAAGGCATCTCCTTTCTATTCTGTAACGCAAAAATAACTTTTCTAGTCAATATATCGGATGATTTGGTTTTTCCTTAGTGATATTTTTATGAAATAAAAAGATTTCGTCTTATTTTCATCATTGACGGCACCAAAACAAGGGTATTGATCTGCCCTCAGAGCCATTCTTAAGGCGCAGATGCAATCCCCTGCAAAATAATGTATATGAATCCATTCATTTGAATACAAGCACCTGCTTACCCGCAGATACCATTACTGTGCAAAAACAATTTCACTGTGCATCAGCCAATTCGCTGTATAAAAACCGTTTCACTGTGTATCAGCCAATTCACTGTGCAATGGCAATCACTGCAATACGAGTGTCACGGTCAGTGTTCCGCCATTCGCTGATGCCTGAATCAGCAACGGCTGTGAAAATGTATTCGTAAACTTCAGATCCAGATAGCTGCCTGCAATCGTCGCGTCAAGTCCCGCCGGAAGATAGTCTACCGGAAGGGAATGTGCATGGCGCTCCGTTGCCGGAAGTCCCGCATATACCATCGCCGCATACAGTGTGGACGATACCTGGCACACACCGCCGCCGGTGCCGGTGCCCTTTTGCCGCTCACATAGATCGGAGCCGTCACATATCCGTTCGCAGATGTGCGCGGTAAGATGGTATTGCTGAAAGAAAAGCTGCCGCCCGGCTGTACCACCGTGCCGTTAATGCGCTGTGCCGCAAGCGCCACGTTTGTTGCGCGCGGAATATTGTCAACATAAGAAGTCGTACAGGTACCGATCACCGTGCCGGATGCCTGCTGCGTGCTCTGTGCCGGTGCACTGCTCTGCGCTGTCCCATTGTTCTGTGTCCCAGTCTGGCTGTCCGTCTGCTGCGCCTGGCTGTCTGCCTGCTGTACTGCCGCCACCGGCTGTCCGTCCGCGCTGCCGTTTCTGCCCTCGGCTTTTCCATATGCTACATAATGTCTGCAGTAAGCCCGCCATGTCGCTGCCGAACGCCGCCTGCAGATCCTCATAACTGTCTGTATGCCTGCGGATTAAATTCCGCGCTGGCATTGCGGCCTTCCTTCACGCCAAAGCTGATGAAATGGTTCAGAAGCGCATCTGCATTATTTCCATAGGCTGCCGCCACATCCGGATACGCCGCACTGTAATAGGATGCGTCAAACACCGCACGGTACGCCGCGCGATCCGCCTGCCCTGCCTGTGCCTGTACCGGATGCATCACCATAAGCATCACGCCAGACAGCACACACAACATTCCTAATAACCATTCCTTTTTCACAGCTCTCATAACTCTTCCTCCGAACGTAACCACAGTTTCCTCACAGACCGCCTTCCTTCTGTCTTTCTCCTGTGTGCATTCTTTCCGTTTCCTGCGGTTCTGTCTTTTTTGCATTGTAACAGAGGGTTTATCAAAAAACAAGCAAAGTTTTCAGAAAGTGTCAGAAAAATTGCATTTGTATCTATTTTCCGCTTTTATCTTCATCAAGTGGTTCTTTTTCTTCCTCCATTTGTGCAAATCCAAGCACAACCTTAAAGAGATCGCCGTCCACATAGAGCATAAAGCTGCCGCCCATCAGTTCCATCAGGCTCTTTGCAATGGAGATACCGAGTCCGCTTCCCTCGGTATTGCGCGATTCGTCCCCGCGGACAAAACGCTCCATAAGTTCCTCACTGGATATGTTGAGCGGATACCGCGATGTATTCCGGAAAATGAGCTCCACCTGCCCGCCGTTCTCCCGCAGATCCACGTATACCCGCGTGCCCGGCTGCGCATATTTGCAGATATTGTTCATCAGGTTGTCAATCACGCGCCAGAAATGCCTGCCGTCCGCCATCACATACACCGGCGTCTCCGGCTTCTGGATCAGCAGTGTCAGATCTGCGGCGTTCAGTTTGTCCTCGAATTCTCCGACGATCTGCACCACAGAGACGCCCGCCTCGAGTTTTTCCAGATGCACGGCGAGATTGCCAGTGGAAGCTTTCGACGCCTCGATCAGATCCTCGATCAGCTTTTTCAGCCGGTTTGACTGGCGCTCTAACACTTCCAGATACCCCTCTGCCGTCTCATTGAAAGCTCCTCTTTTTTCCAGAAGATCCACATAATTGATAATGGAAGTAAGCGGCGTCTTAATATCGTGCGAGACGTTCGTGATGAGTTCCGTCTTAAACCGCTCACTCTTCACGCTCTCGGCAACCGCCTTTGCCATACCCGTCTGGATGCTGTTGAGGTGCTCGCCATGTTCCTTTAAGTCCCGGTACATGTGCGTCGTATCGACCGGGTGCTCCATATCGCCCCCGCAAGGCGCTCGCCTCCCTCTGCGAGACGCTTCATCTGTAAAACTCCCCAGAAGATGCATGCGAACTCTACGACTTTTACAAACCGCCAGCCCGCTCCCATGCTGCTTCCTGTATGAAGCGTGCCGGCAAGCGCTTCCGCCATCATGGCAATGCCAAAAACAAGCACCGCCCTTAGGAAAAGAGGCAGATTCCGGGTCACCGCGCCGCAGAGCCTGCCGACCACGCTAAGCGCCATGTAGACGACGGTATTTTTCCACCATGCCCCGGCTTTCACGCGCGCAGCAAAGGTCAACAGCGACAGAAGCGCAATCCATCCTCCCGCTATGAGGCAAAACAGAACCCCCACAAGCATCGGCGCTGCAGCATTTCTGCCGTTGACAGCTTCCATCAGGATCAGAAACAGAAATCCCTCCGCCACCAGCGCAAATCCGAGATACACATCAAGCGGCATGCCATCCAGCCAGGTAAGCGTAATCCCGTCCGCTCCCGCGTGATGCCCCGCCGACCGCACCAGCCACACCAGGCAGAATACGGCAAGCACAAATGCCGCCGCCAGAATCGGGAAAATGGCATAGCGGACGCCATACATCAGCGCCGTAAGCGTCGTCACCTGCACAAACAAATCGTCACTCCAGCCAAGCGGCACATTCTCCGGAAGAATCGTGACTACCCAGTATTTCCGGTGCAGTGATTCCGCCGTGTAGTTCATCTGCAGCATGCCGTCAGTAAGCTGGTACGTTGTCCTGGCATCGCTTCCCTTTTGCTCCAGATCAGAGTTCCCGATTACAGTGACCGGTATTCCCACAAGCTCACCGCAGGTGACTCCGTCCAGAATCACACTGTTCGTCCAGTCGACCGTCTGAAATCCCGTGTTTTCGCTCAGACTGTCTGCATCGTCGAATGTCACATAGGTCCCGCTGTACGCATGGAGATCCAGATATTTTCCTACATCTGCGTCATACGTGTAATCATAGCCTGTCGCCAGATCCGGCGACAGCATCAGAATGCTCACATGTTTTACCGGGATGTATGCGTCCGGCGTTTCATAATAAAATATGCCGTCATCCGCATTGTAACACCGCTTCTCAATATCCACCTGCGCAGCGTAATCTCCGCCATCCGTGTAGAGGCTGTACCCGCCCCACAGCGTCATGCTGTAATCGTAGCGTGTCACCTCATTGATGTCATAGCTTTTGCAGTACAGCTTATCCCTTGTGACCTTCTCATCAAAATTGCGCTCCACATAAGTGTACGATTCGTTGAGATCTACGGAATCAATATTTTCCGCTTCAATGATTCCATAGCGGAAATACGTGTCATTCCACCGATTATTTTCCGGTTTTGCACCATTTTCCATGTTCACACTGTAATCCAGTGCCCGGATGGCATACTGATCTGCAACACTCTGATAACTCTTTGTAAGGAACTGTTCGCGCGACATCTCATATACGCCCGCCTGATCCATAAGCAGCACACCGGCAGACCCTGCGAAAAATACCACCGCACCGAGCGTGATGCCGACCCACGCTGCCGCTTTTGCTCCCACACTGTCTTTTCTGTTTCTCACACTGTTTCCTCCATTTTATAGCCCCGCCCCCACACGACTTTCAGGTAGCGCGGCTCCGCCGGGTTATACTCCACCTTTTCTCGCAAATGTCTTATATGTACCGCGACCGTATTCTCCGTGCCGTAGGGATTGTCCCGCCACACCTGCACATAGATCTGGTTCGGCGAAAATACTTCCCCCGGGTGTTCCATCAAAAGTTTTAAAATATCGTATTCCGTGCGCGTGAGCGATACCGGCTCCCCATCGAGCGTGACCTCCTTTGTGCGGTCGCACAGTTCAATCCCGCCGATCGCAAGCACATCCCGTTCCTGCTTCGTACTGCCGCCGAGCTGCATATAGCGCCGCAGCTGTGATTTTACCCGCGCCTGCAGTTCCACCGGGTTAAAAGGTTTCGTCACATAGTCGTCCGCTCCCACCGTCAGTCCCAGTATCTTATCGGTGTCCTCGCTCTTCGCCGTCAGAAGGATGACCGGCACGTTGCTTTTTTCTCACGGATTTTCACCATGGCAGAGATACCGTTCATCTCCGGCATCATGATGTCCATGAGCACGAGATGGATTTCTTCCTTATTTAATATATCTACGGCTTGCCTTCCGTTGTATGCCGTAAATATCTGATAGCCGTCCGCCGTCAGATAGATTTCAGAGCCGACACGATGTCCTTTTCATCGTCACACACCAGTATGTTGTACATTTTCTCCCCTTTTCCGCGTAAACTCCCCGCAAGCCGCGCCGCACATGCCGCCTGCCGCTATTTGACGCTTTTTGATTCTGATTTTATTGTAGCGGAATGTTTATGAAGTTAAAAGAAGTGAATTCATTAAGATTTGATGAAGAAAGGAAAAAAGACAGGAGGGCGTCTTTCCTCCTGTCTTTTTATATCTACATTTAATTATAAGGTTCTATTCTGCATTTAAGCCATTTTCTGACCGTCCACTAATAGAACAGCAGATTTCCCCGCTTCTTTGCCTGCTTTAGCATCACATCAAAGAACACGCTTCCTATCACCAGCCACACCAGCGCCACGATACACAATCCCGGCAGCATGCCTGTATATTCACCGCCAACCGCGATCTGACGCAATATTTCGTTACATCTGGTCAGCGGAATGTAATGCGTAATCTTTAATATGGCATCACTGGTCGGCACGGTATCCGTCACAAAAAGAAGCGCGGTCTGTATCAAAAATACGATCGTTCCCGTCCGCTTAAAGTAAATTGCGATACCTGCCACAATCAGACCTATGCCGTACATTCCGAGGGATTCTAATAGAATCGGCACCAGAAACGCCGGATGAAAAGAAAATTCAATCCCCCACACGAACTTTGAAATGATTACAACAATCACAATCGTAATCGTCTCAAGCAGTACCGAGGAGACATATAATCCTCCAAACAGATACTGTAACGGATATTTTGAGGATACCTTCTTGTACAAGGTTCCGTGTGTCAGCTCACTCTGCAGCGATCCCGCGACATTGGAAATTGCTGAGATTGCATAGATCCAGGCAACATATCCCAAAAGCACCAGTTCCTTGTAATTTCCATAATGGTAGGTTTGTGCGTAAGAATTTCCGGAATCCGTCACCATAAATACCGTAAACAAAGCGAAATACACCAATAAGTCGGAAATCATCCCAAACCGGTAACGGATCGACCGCAGAAAATCCATTTTTATCTCATACCAGAACATTCTAAACATCTGCCCGCTCCACCCCATGATACAGTTTCTTATAAATCTGCCCGATTTCTTCCTCTCTTCCATTCTCCACGACTTCTGCAAAGCGCCCGTCCTTTAGGAAAATAAGCGTATCTGCGACATCCGATGCAAATGAGAAATCATGCGCAATGACAATGATGCTTCTGCCATCACGGACACTGCGTATGGTATCCGCAACCAGCTTTCGGTTATCAATATCCAGTCCGTCCGTCGCCTCATCAATAATCACGCATTTTGCGCCTGTCACAACCGCAGACATCAGCGATACGATGCGCTTCTGCCCGTACGAAAGCGTTTCGACCAGTTTATTTTTCACCGTCTCATAGATTGGGAATTTCTCTTTTCCCCGGTCAATCGCGGCATCCGCCGTACTTTTTCTTGACTTTTCGGACATTTGATTCTAATATCTTTCTGCACGCTATGATATATGATAGAAGGATCTCATTTTTTCAGGGATTTTCGTGTGAAATAGAGAATACAAAAGAGGTGCCAATGTGAAAATCAGGAGAAAACATCCGGTCAGAGTCAATCATCTCGGGAGCGATCCCATCCCACAGCTGGTGCGCCGGCTTGCCCTTCCGGCAATGCTCGCCCAGTTTGTCAATGTACTCTACAGCATTATCGACCGCATGTATATCGGAAATATTGCAAACGTCGGGGACATTGCGCTCGCGGGCGTGGGAATCTGCGGACCGATCGTGACGATGATCTCCGCGTTTGCCGCCTGGATCGGAAACGGCGGGGCGCCGTTACTCTCCATCAAATCCGGCGAGCAGAATAAAGAAGGCGCGTCCGCCATCCTCGCCAACTGCTTTGTGCTTCTGATCGGCATGGCAGTCTGCCTGACCATTGGCGCGTATCTGTGCAAAGATGCCCTGCTGGTATGGTTCGGCGCAACGGAACGCATTTTTCCCTACGCCGAAACCTACATGCGCATTTACCTGATCGGAACCGTCTTCGCCGTGCTCTCGCTCGGGCTGAACCAGTTTATCATCTGTCAGGGATTTTCCAATCTGGGCATGGTCTCCGTCATCATCGGCGCCGTTTTAAATATTCTACTCGACCCGCTCTTTATCTTCGCCCTGCACATGGGTGTGCGCGGAGCGGCTGTCGCCACCGTGCTCTCACAGGCGGCTTCCTGCGCGTTTTCGCTGTACATTCTGTTCCGCGGTCCCGTGCCGGTGAAAATCACGTTCCGCGGTTACTCCCTCCCGGTATGCCGCGATGTCCTCACGCTGGGACTGACGCCGTTTTTGATTATCCTGTTCGACAATGTGCTGATCATCGTCCAGAATGTCATGTTGAAAAATTACGGCGGCGCCGACAGCGACATGCTCTTAACCTGCAACACGATTGTGCAGAGCTTCATGCTGATTATCACGATGCCGCTCAGTGGAATCTCCGGCGGGACACAGTCGGTGCTCGGCTACAACTACGGCGCCGGTGACACCGCCCGCATTCGCCTTGCCGAGAAGCATATTTTAAAGACTGCGCTGCTTTTCTGCACCATCATGTTCGTTTTTGCCCAGTGGGATGTCAGTGCAGGCATTTTCGTCGGATTATTTACGCAAAATGCCGCTTACAGATCTATGACGGTGCATTTTATACACATCTACACGCTCTCCGTCATACCGCTTGCCGTACAATATGCGCTCGTTGACGGACTGACCGGCATGAGTCTCGTTGGCGCATCGCTTCCACTCTCCTTCTTCCGCAAGGGGATCTACATCGCACTGGCAGTCTTTTTTGCCGATTCGCTTTGGCGCACCGGCGATGTTCTATGCCGAGCCGCTCTCCGATGTCGTTGCTGAATATTATAAGAAATAGATACTTAAAAGTTCCAGATAAACATGCGGCGGCAAATTCTGACCGCAAAATCCGGTATTTCTAACCATGCCGCAGCTGGCATCCGTGATGATCCGTGTCT
>VOFD01002312.1_pt1 | contig 27108 bp, 25 predicted proteins | sample 5384101 | NCBI WGS metagenome assembly VOFD01 (sample SAMN12384723, study PRJNA508395) | human gut metagenome | isolation source: healthy gut C | host: Homo sapiens
CTCGACGCCTTCGGCAAGCAGAGCCTTGGCGCTCGCCTCGATAGCCTTGTCGAGCGTCTTGCGCTGCGCCTCCGGCAGCAGGGCCTCAAGCTCCACCTTAGAGCCGTTGTTCCAGTTCTTGGCTACGGCCAGAAGCATATCCTTGATGAAGGCGGCATCGAGCGTGGCAGCCTTGACACCGGCCTCGGTGCTGCGGGCCACGATCATGTTCTCGATCTCCGACTTGATCTTGGCCTTGGCCTGACGTCCCGCCAGAGCTATTTCGGTCATGGCGTTCTTCTCGGTATCCTCGGCCTTGTGATGCGCCTGCTCCATAATCTTCTCTGCCTCGGCGCGGGCGTCGGCAACGATCTTCTCCGCTTGGCTCTTGGCCTCAGACACAAAGGCTGTCGGCCTCGGCACGGCCCTTTTCCAACCCCCTCCTGATAGAGTTTGTCGGTCAACTCCTGAAGTTTCGTATTTCCCATGGCTTTATATGTTTTGATTTACGTTATTTATTATCGAAATATATTGTGCAAAATTACAATAAATCTCCTCTCTGCCAAAATTTAGTTATATTTTTTAAGATCATTTTTCCGACCGTCCGTCTCTTATGAAACGTTTCCGCAAGGTCTTCCGACATACCGCGCCGACATTCCGGATATGTTTGCCTACCTGATGACTAACGCCCCAAACGGAGATTATCCTTGGCGGGTGTTTTGTTTTTTGCCGCACATGCCTTATCTTTGTTAGCGACCTACACACTAACCCCATCATCTAACCATGAAAAAAAACGTTATTCTGCCCCTCGTCCTGATGTTATGTACGGCTGTCATGCCACTATTCGCCCAGACCGAGACCGGCAACCCGCGCCGCGCCCACAAGGGGTGGCGGCTGGTATGGGCCGAGGAGTTCGACTCGGACCAACTCGACACCACGTCGTGGAGCCGCTGCAAGGCGGGCGGTGCCGACTGGATGCGGCACATGTCGCCGCTCGACTCCCTGTGCCGCGTCGAGGATGGCACGCTCCGCCTCTACGGCATACGCACGCCCGAGGGCCTCGATGACGACCGCCCATGCATTACGGGCGGCGTCGACAGCAAGGGCAAGCGGTCGCTGCGCGGCCCCGCCCGCATCGACGTACGCGCACGCTTCGACTGCGCACAGGGCTTCTGGCCCGCCATCTGGCTCATGCCCGACAGCGACATCGGCTGGCCCCGCGGCGGCGAGATCGACATCATGGAGCATCTGAACTTCGACGACATAGCCTACCAGACCGTCCATACGCCCGCCACACAGCGCGGCGACAACCGCTTCCCGCCCAACAGCGGCACGGCACCCATCGACCCCAACGCCTTCAACACCTACTCGGTAATATTCACCGACAGCAAGATACAGTTCCTCATCAACGACCGTCCGACGCACTCCTACCCGCGTCTGCGCCCCGACCGCGAGGATCAGTTTCCGTTCAAGGACCACCCGTTCTACGTGATACTCTCGGCACAGCTCGGCGGATCGTGGGTGGGCGACATAGACCTCGGCCAGCTGCCCGTGATGCTCGAAATAGACTACGTGCGCTTCTACAGCAAACGAAGATAGCCTCCCCGCGCAACGCGACAAACACTCCGCGTGCAACAACCGCCATATACGACATATTTCCCGACGAAAATTTGGATCATCGGGGGGGTATTATCTTTGCCGGCAAAAAGCCACATAAATCATGAAAAAGCTCTTAAAATAATCGGATGGATCATCCTTTCGCTCATCGTGCTGCTCGTGGCGGCATGGCTGCTGGCCCGCTTCGTGTTCCGCGATCAGGTAGCGACATATCTGTCAGGAGTACAGAACGATACATATATCGAGCTCCTGCGCAAGGCCGAGCCGTACAGGGCCGACAAGGCATCATTCCGTTTCGAATACATACAGGACACGGCGCGCCGCCGCCTTACACGTGAATATTTCCGGCTGGACACGATAGACAACCCCACGGCCGAGACGTGGGACCGCGCCCTTGCGCTGGCGCGTTTCGTCGCACGGAACATCCCGCATGCCAACCAGAGCGTCCAGCCCGAACGCCGCAACGCCATCGACCTGTGGGAATATACGCGCAACGTCGAGCCTGCGTTCAACTGCCGCCTGCACTCGATCATGCTGCACGAGCTGCTGCTGGCATGCGACATCACCAACCGCTACGTCACCTGCCTTCCGGCCGACTCGCTCGATCAGGACTGCCATGTGGTCAACATCGTATGGCTGCCCGAACACAAGAAGTGGGCAATGGTCGATTCCGACATGCGTGCATACGTTACCGACAGCGACGGCACACCCCTATCGCTCAGCCAGATGCGGGAACGATACATCAACGGCGCAGCGATGGAGATACACCCTCTTCTGAATGAAGGCCAACCCTTCGACTACACATACTACCGCACCTACTGGTCGAAAAACCTCTATTGGTTCGAGTGCGCCGAGCAAACCTCATACGACATCGAGACCGCCCCGTGGGACAAACGCGGCCGCGTGGTTGTATTACGGCCCGAGGGTTTCACACCCTTCGACACCCCGCCACACAGCGTCCATACGCAGGATGCCGAAAGATTCTGGGCCGCGCCCGACCCGCTGACAATACAATAGCAAAGTGCAAGCGCCATGGACAATCTCTAACCTTAATACTTGCCGCCAGCATGTAGATGATGTGCACACACGGCCCGTCGACGGCGAAAGATACATGCGGAGAGGCATGACGAGGTGTGGGGAGACGTCCCTCACACGGCCAGAACTCAAGGCCGCACGTCTCTACGAGAAACGATACTGACACCTGCCGACAACGAAGGCGGGCGCGACCCGAGAAAGATCGCGCCCGCAGAATTTTATTCCCGATACGCTATTCCGGCTGATGCTCCGGACGCAGCAGGTCGGTAACGACCTTCACGGGAGAGAACGTCGTCACGGGCACCTCCACGAAGACCGTATTCCAGTCCGACATGGCGCCGTTCCAGAGTCCGGGCAGCTCCTGCGCCCTCAACTCGGGGCCGAAGCTCGACTTCGACGAGATGAATCCCGTCGCGGGGTCGGTATATTGCGTCAGGTCGAACTTCACGCCGCGCGAGTTACGCACGCCGCACACGATATCCACGGGATTGAAATATGTCGCCGTACGCATCACATCGCGCTCCCCGGGTGCTATCTGGCTCGGCTCGGCTATCTGCAGCGACTCTATTCCGTCGCGGCCCACGGCCCAGAAGGGTCCGCCGCCCGGCTCGCCCTCGTTGCGCACCATGCCGCACACACGCATCGGACGGTCCAGAATGCGCTTGAGCATCGCCGAATCGTAGTTTTCTGGCAGCTTGACACACAGACGCCGCTCGATGAAATCCACGATGGGGTTCAGATCGGCCCCGCCCACCTCCAGCGCCTGAAGGTAATCGAACGCCTGCGCCTGCAACATGAGCAGAACACCGGCCAGCGCCTTCTTGTACTTCACCGTATCGCCGCGGCGTGCATCGGTGGTTACGTTATCGATATTCTTGACGAAGATTATGTCGGCGTCGATCTCGTTCAGGTTCTCGATCAGCGCCCCGTGGCCCGCGGGACGGAACAGCAGCTCGCCCTTATCGGTACGGAAAGGCGTGTTGTCGGGATTCACGGCGATGGTGTCGGTCGCCGGTTTCTGCACCGAGAACGAGACGTCATACTTGACGCCGAAACGCTCCTCGTAATATGGCTGCGTCGCCCCCAGCACATCCCAGAACCCGCCCATGTGTTCGGGCGAGACGGTGAAGTGTATGTGTACGTCGTTCCCCGTGCGGGCATACATCGCCCCCTCGACCAGATGCTCCTCGACGGCCTTGCGGGCCCCCTCGGGATAGGCGTGGAAGGTGACCAGCCCTTTAGGCTTGTGCCCGTAAGCCAGACCCGTGTCGATGATCGTAGCGATGATTTCGCGCTCGTCGGCGCCTTTGGGCAGCACCTCCTGCAACTCGTCCCAGAAGGCAAAACGGTGAAGATTCTCCAACACCGTCTCCACACCCTTGCCGCGACGTCCCTCGTTGACGAACTCGAACAACTCCTTGAACATACGCGTGGCGGCACCCGATGCCGGCACGAACTTCACGACACGCAGACCTCCCGCGGCCGTCTCGTAACGCGCTACGGCACGCTGCGTCTCATCCTCGTCGAGCACCCTCACGCCGTCGCCGGCCGAGGCCGCGCGCACGATCTTCAGATAGGGAAACCCGTTGCGGAAATTCTCTATCTGACGCTCCACGGCCTGCAACGTAAGGCCGTGCTTCTCGATCTGCAATAAGTCTTCCTTGCTGAACATACTCATATCTGTCTGGTTAATCTGTCAAATCAAAAACTGTTCAAAATTACGAAAATATTTCTAACTTTGTCGAAAATGCGGATATTTATACACCGCCTCCCTAAAATCAGCAAAGTCATTCGGCTCATGAAAAAACTACTTTTCACCCTTGCCGCGCTCCTCACGGCCGCTCTCAGCGAGGCCTCTCCCCTATGGATGCGCTACCCCGCCATCTCGCCTGACGGCCGCAACGTCGCCTTCTCCTATAAGGGCGACATATACGTTGTCGACGCCGCCGGCGGCACGGCCCGACGACTCACGGCCGAGAGCGGATACAACTACGCTCCCGTCTGGTCGCCCGACTCGCGGCAGATAGCATACGCGGGGGACCGCTACGGCAATTTCGACATATTCCTCATCGCGGCCGAGGGAGGACAGCCCCGACGCCTTACGACCCACTCGGCAGCCGAGGAGCCATACGCCTTCACTCCCGACGGAAAACAGATATACTATGGCACCCACATCTGGGATCCCGCCCCGAGCGCCCTCTTCCCCACGGGGTCGATGACCGAGCTGTATTCCGTTTCCGTTACGGGCGGCCGTCCCGTGCAGGTGCTCCCCACGCCCGCCGAAGCCATAACCTTCGCGCCGGACGGCGAGTCGTTCCTCTATCAGGACCGCAAGGGCGGCGAGAACATCTGGCGCAAACACCACACGTCATCCATCACGCGCGACATCTGGCGTTACGACGCCTCGACGGGACGCCACACGAACCTCACGGCACGTGACGGCGAGGACCGCAACCCGCGTCTTGCCGACGGCGGCCGCACGGTATATTTCCTGAGCGAGCGCGGCGGCACATTCAACGTATGGTCATTCCCCGCCGACGACCCTGCGGCCGCAAAGCAGGTGACCGACTTCAAGACACATCCCGTGCGATTTCTCTCGGTAGCCGACAACGGCACCCTATGCTACGGATACAACGGACAGATATATACGCAGGCAGCGGGCGGGCGCCCGCAACTGCTAAATGTCGAGATCGTCTCGGCCGAACCGACAGACAAGACCTCGCGTCTGAGCGTCACGGGAGGACGCGACCTCACCGCCTCGCCCGACGGCAAGCAGGTGGCCTTCGTCTCGCGCGGCGACATCTTCGTCACCTCGGTAGACTATACCACCACAAAACAGATCACCTCGACACCGCAGTCGGAGGCCGATCCCGACTTCGCCCCCGACAACCGCTCGATGGTCTACGCATCGGAGCGTGACGGCTACTGGCGCATCTACACGGCAAGGATAGCCCGCGACGAGGATCCCAACTTCCCCAACGCCACGCTCATCGACGAAGAGCCCCTGTTCAAGGACGACGGCATCGAGCGCACATGTCCGAAATATTCGCCCGACGGCAAGCGCGTGGCCTACTTCGAGGACCGCAGCCGACTGATGGTCAAGGATCTGGCCACGGGCAAGGTGCATCAGGTCACCGACGGCAGCTGCCAATACTCCACCGACGGCAATATCGACTACGCATGGTCGCCCGACGGACGTTGGTTCGCCATAAACTACATAGGCAACCGCCACGACCCCTATTCCGACATAGGACTCGTCAGTGCCGATGGCGGTGAGATCACGAACCTCACAAATACGGGTTATTTCGACTCGTCGCCGCAATGGGTTCTGGACGGCAATGCCATTCTCTTCGAGTCGGACCGCTACGGCATGCGCAGCCACGCATCATGGGGCTCGCTGTCGGACGTGATGATCATATTCCTCAACCGCAAGTCATACGAGATATTCCGTATGGACAAGGAGGAGTACGAACTCTACGACGAGGCACGGAAACGCGCCGAGGGCGACAAGAAGAGATCCGAGACCGACAACAAGGATAACAAAGACAAGAGCGCCGACGGCGAGAAAAAGGATGGCGACACCGCCGCAAAGCAGCCCGAGCCGATAGTAATCGAGCTCGAGAACATCGAGGATCGCACGGTGCGTCTGACGCCCGCCTCGTCGTCGCTGAGCGGTTTCACGCTCGACAAGAAGGGGCAGACGCTCTACTACCTGTGCGCCTACGAGGGCGGATACGACCTCTGGCAGATGGATCTGCGCGACCGCGGCAGCAACCGCATCATGCGCAAGGGCAGCGGCAGCGGCGCGCTCGTCTGGGACGACAAGATGGAGAACATGTTCCTGCTCGGCGGGCGCATGCTGCGCTTCAAGGGCGGCAGCGGCTCGGGCGACAACATCTCGGCCTCGAGCGAGATGCTGCTCGACGCCCGCGCCGAACGCGAATACATGTTCGACCGCATATACCGTCAGGAGAAACGCCGCTTCTATACGGAAGATATGCACGGCGTGGACTGGGAGGCACTGCGCGACAACTACCGCCGCTTCCTGCCCGACATAGACAACAACTACGACTTCGCCGAGATGGCCAGCGAATGGCTCGGCGAGCTGAATGTATCGCATACGGGATGCCGCTACTCGCGCCCCTCGGATGCCAGCGGCGACGTGACGGCCGACCTCGGACTCATATTCGACATGAGGCACGAGGGTGACGGCCTGCTCATAGCCGAAGTCGTGGCACAGGGCCCCTTCGACCGTGCGTCGTCAAAAGTGCAGGCGGGCGACATCGTCGAGAAGATCGACGCCCGGCCGATCAAGGCGGGCGAGGATTACTTCCCTCTGCTGAACCGCCGCGCCGGACGCCGGACGCTTGTATCGATATACCGCCCCTCGGACGGCACGCGCTGGGACGAGACCGTCGAGCCAATATCTCAGTCGCAGCTCTCGCAGCTGCTCTACAAACGCTGGGTGAAACAGCGCGCCGCCGATGTGGAGCGTCTCTCGGGCGGCCGTCTGGGATATGTCCACATACAGTCGATGGGTGACGAGAGCTTCCGCACCGTCTATGCCGAGATACTCGGACGCTACAACCAGTGCGACGGCATCGTCATCGACACCCGCTTCAACGGCGGCGGCCGCCTGCATGAGGATGTGGAGGTGCTATTCAGCGGCAAGAAATACCTCACGCAGGTCATACGCGGCAAGGAGGCGTGCGACATGCCGAGCCGCCGCTGGAACAAGCCCTCGATCATGATAACGTGCGAGGCCAACTACTCGAACGCACACGGCACGCCGTGGGTATATCAGCATCAGGGTATAGGCAAGGTTGTCGGCATGCCCGTGCCGGGCACCATGACGAGCGTCTCGTGGGAGCGTCTGCAGGATCCGACTCTCGTATTCGGCATCCCGATCATCGGCTACCGTCTCGAGGATGGCTCGTATCTTGAGAACAAACAGCTCGAACCCGACATCAAGGTCGCAAACACGCCCGAGACAATCGCCGAAGGCCGTGACGAGCAGCTGGAGACGGCCGTAAAGGAACTGCTGCGGCAGATTGACCAGAAGAAGTAAAAGTATATATATAGGAGATGATACGTGAAACAGCCGACGCGCCGCTGCGGCAGCGCAACAGTTTCCATGTCGAGGAGCGGGCCGAGCGGCTCATCGAGTTCGACCGCAAGGAGGATCTCGACCTGATATTCGGTCAGGGGCGGCCCGAACGTTGGTACGTTCTGGGCGGAGGCAACAACATATTATTCACCCGCCGCTTTGAGGGAACGCTCATAAAGCCAGCCGCTACGGGCATAACCGTCATCGGCGAGGATGCCGATACGGTCACGCTGCGTGCCGAGGCCGCCACCGACTGGGACCGCATGGTCGCATGGTGTGTCGAACGCGGTCTCTGGGGTGCCGAGAACCTCTCGCTCATACCGGGGTCCGTGGGAGCCTCTCCCGTGCAGAATATAGGTGCATACGGCGCCGAGGCCGCCGGAATCATATACCGCGTCCACCTATACGACACGCTGCGACGCGAGCATGTGACTCTGGAGAAGGCCGACTGCCGCTTCGCATACCGCGACAGCATCTTCAAGCACGAGCTGCGCGGCCGCACCGTCATCACGGCCGTGGAATTGCGCCTTGGCAAACACCCTGCCCCCAACCTCGCATACGGCGATCTGAAGGCTCAGGTCGAGGCCCGGGGCGGCGCCTCAATCGCAAACATACGTGATGCCGTCTGCGCCATACGCCGCAGCAAACTGCCCGACCCCGACACTCTTGGCAATGCCGGCAGTTTCTTCAAGAATCCCGTTGTCGACAATGCCACGGCAGAGCGTCTGCGGGAGGAAGACCCCGCATGTCCCGTATATCCGGTTTCGGCGCACGGCATGTGCAAGCTGGCCGCCGGATGGCTTATCGACCGTGCAGGGCTGAAGGGCTTCCGTATGGGGCGTGTGGGCGTACATGAACGTCAGGCTCTCGTGCTGGTGAATTTCGGCGGCGCCACAGGTGATGAGGTCATCGCGCTGGCACGGTATGTTCAGGACAAGGTCTTCGACCGCTTCGGCGTGAAGATCGAGCCCGAAGTGAATATTTTATAACAAGAACAAAAAGACGGTTTAGGCCGGCCGAAGCAAAGGATTCCACAAGAGATACATAAAAGCATATTATGGGAATAGGGCTGTGAGCCACGATGGAATATGATAAGAGAGACTATAAGCGCAGACAACAATAACAAGGATATGCTCACCGAGAGATTTTTCAGGCATACGTACGCGACAACGAGCTCTTTTCACTCGTGAGGACAAGATACTGCTCACGGTATCGGGCGGCGTCGATTCGATGGTGCTCGCATGACGCTCTGCTTCAACTGCGGCTACAACGTGGGTGTGGCCCACTGCAACTTCCAGCTGCGCGGGCAGGAGAGTGACGAGGACGAAACGATGGTACTCGAGACGGCCCGCAAGTACGGCATCGTATGCTACAACAAACGTTTCGACACCGTAGGCGAGATGGAGCGCACGGGCGAGTCGATGGAGATGACGGCCCGCCGGCTGCGCTATGCGTGGTTCCACGATCTGTGCAGGGAATACGGATACACGGTCATAGCCATCGCCCACCATATCGACGACTCGATCGAGACCTTTTTCATCAACCTGCTGCGCGGTACGGGGCTGCGCGGGCTGACGGGTATAAGCAATCAGGTGGGGCACGTCGTGCGGCCTCTGATGTTCGCCACACGCCGCGAGATCACCGAGTTCGCCCTCCAGAAACACATTCCCTTCCGCGAGGACTCGTCGAACCGCTCGACAAAATATCTGCGTAACAAGATACGTCTGGGACTCATACCCCGCATACGCGAGATCAACCCGCGCTTCACCTTCATCATGCGCCGCAACATCGACCGGCTGGAAGATGCCCAGCGCTTCATCGACGCGGCCATCGACAACATATTCCGCACGGTCGTAACCGAGTCATCGGGCGTATATACGCTTCATGTCGACCGCATCGGCGAGCAGAGCACCCGCGAATTTGTCATCTACGAGATACTCAACACCCACTACGGATTCCGTGGAGATACGGTCGACGCCCTCTGCCGCGCCCTCGACAGCGGCAGTTCGGGCAAGCGCTTCTATTCGCGCAACTATACGGCCGTAGTCGACCGCGGCACCGTAGTCGTAGCCCCCATCGACGAGGGAGACCCGTGCGAAGTGACCGTCGAGAAGGGTCAGCATCGCGCCTACTGCGGCAACTCGGCCCTCTACTTCGATGTGTGCGATGTGGACAGTCTGGCCACATACTCCGCCCCCGAGAATGTCGCTCTGATGGATGCCGACAAGGTGGAGTACCCGTTGACGCTGCGCCGCTGGCACGACGGCGACGCCTTCACCCCCTTCGGCATGGAGGGGCGCAAGAAGGTGAGCGACTACCTGATCGACCGCAAGGTCTCGCTGCCCGAAAAACAGCGCCAGTTCGTGCTTATCTCGGGCGGCCGCATAGCATGGCTCGTAGGACGACGCATCGACGATGCCTTCCGTATCACCGACTCCACGGAGCGTGTGCTCCGCATAACGCGAGAAATCATATAGCCCATGGCCAAGACCGCTGTCAGATTCAAGGAGAGCGTCGCCGAGTACGAACGCCTGCGCAAGGAGATAGCCGCCCGCCGCTTCGCCCCGATATATCTGCTTATGGGCGAGGAGGGCTACTTCATCGACTCCTTGTGCGATGCTCTGGCCTCGACCATACTCACACCCGCCGAGCAGTCGTTCAACCAGATCACCGTCTACGGCAAGGATACCGACGCGGCACAGGTGGTAAACCTCTGCCGCCAGATGCCGATGATGGGCTCGCACGAGGTGATCATCGTACGCGAGGCGCAGCAGCTGCGCAACATCGAGAAACTATCGCTCTACACCTCCAAACCTCAGCCCTCGACCATACTCGTCGTCTGCCACAAGGATCGCAGCGTCGACCGCCGCTCGGCCTTCTACAAGCAGTGCGCCGCCGCAGGCGTGGTATTCGAGTCGGTACGGCCGCGCGACTACGAGATCGGGCCGTGGCTCACATCGTTCATAGCCTCGCGCGGACTCAAGATCGACGCCAAGGCCGTGCAGATGCTCACCGACCAGCTCGGATGCGACATATCGAAGATCTCGAACGAGGTGGACAAACTGCTGCTGGCACTGCCCGAAGGCACTCGCTCCGTTACCGACGCCATCATAGAACAGTATGTCGGCATATCGAAGGATTACAACAACTTCGAACTGTGCAACGCCGTGGCCGCACAGCAGGTCGAGCGGGCCATGCGCATAGCCGACCACTTCGCCCGCAACACGAAGGACAACCCGCTGCTATTGACCATCACGGCACTCTTCAACCTCTTCCGCGACATCTTCGTAGTGAATTATCTCGGGTGGCTCTCGCGCCATAAGGGCATGCCCTTTCCCGACGACATGTCGCTCATGCGCACACTCAAGAAGAGCAACCTCTACGCCGTCAAGGAGGTCAAGCAGGCGGCCGCACGCTGGAACAACCGCCGCGTATTCAACATTCTCGGCCTGTTGCGCGAGTATGACGCCAAGAGCAAGGGCATCGACACGGGCGGCGCCGACGACGGCGAGCTGCTGCGCGAGCTGCTGCTAAAGATATTCATGGCATAAATCAGCCTCACCTATATAAGACCGACTACCACACATGCCGAGCCGATACATATCACGCGACGGCGAGATCCTCGCCGACCGATTCACCGACGGGCCGTACATATTCCAGAATGTACATACGCTCGGCGGCGCGGCACGGCATACGGCCGCACACACGGCTCTGCTGCGCGCCGCCGCGAAGTCGCTGTTCGGATTCGATCCGGAGATTACGGCCGACGAGCTGCGACGCCGTATCGCACGCCTGACCGAGGCCTGCCGCATGCCCTCGCGCGTATCGGTACGCGCCGTGGTGCGGCTCTACCCCACGGGCAGCATAGAAATTGCCTGCGACGAGCCTTCGATATATGCCGGATATGTCCTTCGCAGCCTGCGTCCCGACGCAATATGTCTGCGCATGGCGCCGCCGCTGCCATCACTGCCCACATCCGCCGCCGAACATACGCGGCTGCTGGCCGACACGATGGCACGCACACGCGGCGCCCGCACCGCCATCCTCACCGACAGCGACGGCACCGTCATATCTGAGTCGGCACAACCCATATTCATCGTCAACGGCTACACCGTATCGACACCCGCCGTTTCCGCGGCCGAGGAGTCGGTGGAGCGGCGTCTGGTGCGCGAATCATTGCGCCAGACCGACATGACGTTTGCAGAGAGGCTCATCACGCTCGACACGCTGGCCGCCGCCGACGAGATCTTCACGGCCGACCACCGCGGCATAACATCCATAGCCCGTATCGGACGCAAACCCTACATGTCGATCATAGCCGAGCGCGTAGCCTCACGTATCGAAAATGTAACTCTCTAAGAGGCCGCACGACAACTATTTCGGTTATGCGGTGCACCGCATCGAAGAATTTTATACCTTTGCCCCGGGCGGCGCACTGCTATATCCGCCCGACTCCACGACAATGAAGACAGCAATCTTTCCCGGGACGTTCGACCCCTTCACCCGCGGCCATCAGGCCGTTGTGGAGGAGGCGCTCGGACTCTTCGACCGCCTGATAATCGCCATAGGCGACAACTGCAACAAACACACGCTCCTCACATCCGAAAACCGGCTGCGGCTGATCAAGGATCTATACGCATCGGAGCAGCGTGTCGAGTGTGTCACCTACGACACGCTCACGGGAGAACTGGCACGCGAGTATGGCGCCGTCGCCATCGTGCGCGGCGTGCGCAACACCGTCGACTTCGAGTACGAACGCACGATGGCACAGATCAACCGCCGCATCTTCCCCGAGATCACGACCGTGGTTCTCTTCACGCCGCCCGACCTCACGGACATAGCCTCGTCGACGGTACGCGAACTGCTCGCCTTCGGCCGCGACGTGAGCGACATGGTACCCGAAGGCATCGACATCAACGACTACCTGCACTGACCCGCCGCGCAAATGCAACCACCGTATGGTTCGGCCGGTCGCATAGAGCGCACAGGAGGGTTTCCGTATTGCACGATATTACTTTAATGGTTATATTTGCCGCTTGATGCTACCGCATACGCACAAACCTTCATAATGCGTGCAGCAGACAGGCAAACAGATAAACGGACAACACTTATACGACCATCATGGAAATTACCGCAGAGATGATAGCGGGCCTCATCGGAGGCCGTATCGAGGGCGACGCCAAGGCCGCCGTACACACCGTCTCGTCGATCGAGGGTGGACACAAGGGCTCGCTCACATACCTCACCAATCCGAAATACGAACCCTTTGTATATACTACCGGCGCCTCGATAGTGTTGGTCGGCGACAACTTCGAGCCGAAGGCCCCCGTCGCCGCAACGCTCATAAAGGTTCCCGACGTAAACGTGGCCGTACTGCACCTGCTCGAGATATACAATGCCGCCAAGCCCCGCAAGAAGGGCATATCACCCCGCGCGTCGATCTCGCCCGAAGCATCCGTCGGCAAGGATTGCTACATCGGTGACTTCGCCGTCATCGAGGCGGGCGCCGTCATCGGCGACGGATGTGCAATATATCCCCAGACATACATCGGCGACAATGTCAAGATAGGCGACTCGACGACCCTCTACGCCGGAGTGAAGATATACGAGGGCTGCCGTATCGGAAACCGCTGCATCATACATGCAGGTGCCGTCATCGGCGCCGACGGCTTCGGCTTCCTGCCCAACGCCGAGGGCGGCTTCGACAAAATCCCGCAGCTGGGCAACGTCATTATCGAGGACGACGTCGAGATCGGGGCCAATACCTGCATCGACCGCGCGAAAACCGATTCGACGATTATCCGCCGCGGCGTGAAGCTCGACAACCTCATACAGGTGGGACATAACGTCGAGATCGGAGAGAACACCGTCTCGTCGGCACAGATGGGTATCGCCGGCACCTCGAAGATCGGCCGCAACTGCTTCCTCGCGGGACAGGTGGGCATCGCCGACCACGTCAAAGTAGGCGACCGCGTCAGGATAGGCTCGAAGACGGGCCTCGACAAGGATGTGCCCGACGGCGAGATACGCTTCGGCTACCCAGCCCTGCCGGGAATGCAGTACCACCGCTCGTTTGCCGTCTTCAAGAACCTGCCCGATCTGGCCAAGCGTGTCGCTGAGCTGGAGAAGGCAGTGAAGGAGGGCAAGGAGGGTAAATAACCTCCGCCCGCGGACAATCGCAAAGCCGTAAACAGACCCCGTAAATCATGAAAAACGTTTTCATTATCCTCGTAGCGAGCATGGCCGCAATCGCGGCATACGGAAGAGGGGGTCACTATGTCCTGATTGCCAAGGATACAGAGTTCGTCAACGGCCGATATGCATATCTGGGAATAGAGGATATGCGCACGGGGGATTCCGAGATAACAGATTCGGTACTGATAGCTGACAATACGGCGCGATTCGAGGGCAAAATCGACCGTCCGGCCGTGGCATATATCATGACTGCCACCGCAGCGGGCACGGATCTGCCCGACGGGAGAAAATTAGTGCAGGGTACAGCCATTCTCGAAGCCGGTAAGATCGAGCTCAGCCGCATGACGGGGCTGCTCTACCCCAAAGCTGGCGGCACACCTCTAAACGATATGCTCGTCTCATTCATGACGGTCACCGCACAGACACGCGAAAAGTTGGAAGAGGCTGATACGGGAGGCGGAGGTTACAAGGTTGATGAACGAATATTTCGTTTACGCCGAAAATACCATACACGAAAACCGCAACAATGCCCTCGGGGCATATCTCCTCGACCTCATGGCGGCCGAGATGCCTCCGGCAATAGCGTTGAGGCTCATATCCGATTTTTCGGAGTGTGAAGAGCGTTTTGCCCCGATCAAGGCCCAAGCCCAAACGGCATTGACCGTATCGGCTGGAAATGCCTATATCGACATAATCGGGACCGACGCAGACGGTGCGGAGATCTCTCTGAAGGATGTCGTTCAGGGCAATGGCCGCCGTTACGTGCTTGTAGATTTCTGGGCCTCATGGTGCGGCCCGTGCATGCAGCAGCTGGAGGTTCTGAAAAAGCTGTACGACAACTATCGTGACCGAGGCTTCGAAATATATGCCGTATCGAGCGATTTCTCCCGTGAAGCGTGGACGGATGCCATAGCCGCAGAACGTTTGAGTGGATCAACGTCATGGCCGATGGAGGAATGGAATCCCCAGCCTATGAAAAATATGCCGTAAGCGCCATACCTTCCAACGTCATCATCGACTGCGCCACGGGCAAGATCGTCGCCGTCAATCTGTTCGGCACGGCACTCGAGAGCAAAATACAAGAACTCGTAAAAAACAATAAATAGAAATACATAACCAAATCAATAATCTATCTATCATGAAAAGAATTTTCACTCTCCTGCTTGCGGCAGCCGTTGCGGCAGGATGTTCTACCGGAAACAAGTACACCATCAAGGGCAACGACGAGGCCCTTGCCGAAATGGACTATGTATTGCTTCAGACCATCGAGAACGGCGAGCGCAACACGCTCGACTCGGTAGCCGTAGCCAACAACTCGTTCGTCATCAAGGGTGAGGTCGAGACCCCCACGGCAGCATACCTCTTCTTCGGGGCCCAGACGCCCGAAGATGCTTCGCAGGCAGCGCCCCTGATGTTCCAGATCCCCGTTTTCCTCGAGCCCGGCAACATCACCGTCGGCAAGACGGAGAATACGGCCTTCGTGGCCAAGGGTACGCCCCTGAATGACAAGCAGGCCGAGTTCAACACCAAGATGACCGACCTGTCGAACCAGTTCCAGACGGCGGCGCAGAGCGGTGACGAGCAGAAGATGAACGATGTTCAGGATCAGTTCCTCGTTGTCATCAAGGAGACCATCGGCGCCAACACGGACAACCTCTACGGCCAGACCCTCTTCCAGCAGATGTATTACAACCTCAAGCCGCAGGAGATCCTCGACATCGTGGCCATGTTCCCCGCCGAGTCTCAGGAGGCGCTCGCCTCGATCAAGGCCGAGGCCGAGAACGCCCTCAAGACGCAGCCCGGACAGCCCTATATCGACATCGCGCAGAAGAATGCCGACGGCAGGAGGTTACACTCAAGAGCGTTGTCGAGACCAAGGGCAACAAGTATGTGCTCATCGACTTCTGGGCATCGTGGTGCGGCCCCTGCATGGGTGAGGTTCCCTTCCTCGTCGACACATACGCCAAGTATCACGGCAAGGGCTTCGAGATCTACGGCGTATCGTTCGACAACGACCGCGACGCATGGCTCAAGGCCGTAGCCGACAAGAAGATGACCTGGGTACACGTTAGCGACGTCAAGGGTTGGGACAATCAGGCCCGTCACGACTACGCCGTGAACGGCATCCCCGCCAACTTCCTCGTCGACTGCTCGACGGGCAAGATCGTCGCTACGAACCTTCGCGGCGAGGATTTGCAGGCCAAGATCGCCGAGCTGCTCGACTAATGAGCGGTGTCCGACATGGGACATGGCGATTAATTATGTTTACTTAACATGAAAAAGATCTTTATCATCCTGCTGTCGGCAGCCGCCGCGGCAGGATGTTCTTCAAACAGATTCACCATTGAGGGCAGCGGCGAGCCCTTCGCCGACATGAGCTACGTAACGCTCAAGGCCCAGAACGAATTGGGATACACCACGATCGATTCGGTCGCCGTGATCGACTCGGGATTCGAATTCAAGGGTACGACCGAGCAGCCGCATCTGGCATACATAGCCATGGTCACGCCCGACATTGACGAGGTGGACGGCATCAAGACCGCAACCATACCCGTATTCATCGAGCCGGGTGAGGCCACCGTATCGAAGCGCGACGACATGTTCGAGGTGACGGGTACGCCCATGAACGACAAGCTCGCGGCATTCAACAAACGCCTGAACGAAGTAATGGTCGAGTCGAGCGACCTTGTCAGAGAGGGGCGGCAGGCGGAAATGGAGGCCCTTCAGGAAAAGTTTCTTGTCGAGGTGAAGAGGTCTGTCGACGACAATGCCGCCAACCCCTTCGGGGCATGGCTGCTGAGATACATGCACCGCAGCTTCTCGCCGCAGGAGGTTATCGACGCCATAGCCAAGCTGCCGGCAGAGGTGCAGCCCGAGTTCGACCGCATACGCGAGCAGGCCGAAGCCAAACTCAGGACAGAGCCCGGACAACCATATATAGACATCGCGCAGAAGGATGCCGACGGCAGGGAGATAACCCTTGGCAGCGTTATCCAGACCGAAGGCAACAAATACGTTCTCGTCGACTTCTGGGCATCGTGGTGCAGCCCCTGCATGGGTGAGGTTCCCTTCCTCGTTGAAACCTATACAAAGTATCACGGCAAGGGATTCGAGATCTACGGCGTATCGTTCGACAGCGACCGCACGGCATGGACAAATGCCGTCAAGGACAACGCCATGACATGGATACAGGTGAGCGACGTCAAGGGTTGGGACAACCAAGCCCGCCACGACTACGTCGTCAACTCCATTCCGGCAAATTACCTTGTCGACTGCTCGACGGGCAAGATCGTCGCCACGAATCTACGCGGAGAGAAACTGCCGCAAAAGATCGCCGGGCTGCTCGACTGACCGGCGCGGCCGGCACAATAGCAACGGCAACACGTCCCGACGGCGTGTTGTCGTTTTTTTTGCTGGAATTTCCGTATTTTTGCAACATGCAATCACCTCGCCGCAATGGATAACAAAACAACATACCGCATCATGGGCATCGACCCGGGCACAAACTATATGGGTTACGGCGTCATCGAGGTCGAGGGCCGCACGATACGGTCGGTGGTCATGGGCGACATCGACATGCACCGCATGGCCGACCCGTACGACAAACTGCGATATATCTTCGAGCGAGTCGGGGCGCTCATCGAGCAGTACGGCCCGCGCGAGGTGGCGCTCGAGTCGCCATTCTTCAGGGCCAACGTCCAGAGTATGCTCAAGTTGGGGCGTGCGCAGGGTGTGGCCATGGCGGCGGCGCTGAGCCGCGGCAGGCAGGTCTACGAATACGCCCCCACGCGCATCAAGCAGGCCATAACGGGTCGCGGCGCCGCCTCAAAGGAGCAGGTGGCGGCAATCGTGCGCCACACGCTCTGTATAGACTACATGCCGCGGCGCCTCGACGCCACGGACGGCATTGCAGTGGCCCTGTGCCACTACTACGCCTCAACGTCACCCATCGCCCGCGCCATGGGCGAGGAGCGTGTGAAGGGTCTGGGCGGCCGCAAGAAGGCCGTGAAGGGCTCCACGACGTGGGAAGCGTTCCTTCGCAGCCATCCAGAGCGGCAGATCAAGTAACCGTATCGTAAAGGCTCACAAACAGCGCGCACGGCGAGAAAAAAAAAGTGACAAGAAGAAAGCCTTTTAACCAAAAATTAGTATTTTTGAAAGATCAAACACCCGAATACAAAAATCACACTATATGAGCGACAATAAGTACACCCTGCGCGAGGTTACGGACAAGCAACTCGAGCGCGAATTTATCGACCTGCCCAAGCGGCTCTACAAAGGCAACCCCTATTGGGTATGTCCCTCGACGACGACATTCTCGGCGTATTCGACAAGTCGAAGAACAAACTCTACAACGACGGTGAGGCTATCCGCTGGATCGCATACGACCGCAACGGCGAGGTTGTGGGACGTATAGCCGCCTTCTATGACAACGAACACGCCTATTCGTACGAGCAGCCTACGGGCGGATGCGGATTCTTCGAGGCCATAAACGATCAGGAGCTTGCGAACCAGCTCTTCGACGCGGCACGTCTGTGGCTCGTAAGCCGCGGCATGGAGGCTATGGACGGCCCCGTGAACTTCGGCCCGCGCGACTCGTGGTGGGGACTGCTCGTCGAAGGATACGAGTTCCAGCCCCTCTACGCCAACCCCTACAACCCGCCATACTACAAGGAGCTGTTCGAGAACTACGGTTTCCAGAACTACTTCAACCAGAACACATACGTATGGCGCATCTACGACGACGACATCAACCAGCTGGTACACGAGCGTGCCAAGCGCGTGATGTCGACGCCGGGCTACAGCTTCGCCCACATCGACATCAAGGATCTGGAGAGCGTGGCCGAGAACTTCCGCATCATATACAACAAGGCGTGGTCGCTCTTCACGGGCGTGAAGCCAATGCCCAAGGAGGAGGCACAGAACATAATGAAGATGCTGCGTCCCATCGTCGACCCCAACATCATCTTCTTCGCCTACTTCAACAACGAGCCCATAGGCTTCTTCATCATGGTTCCCGACCTGAACCGCCTCATCGGCAAGTTCAACGGCAAACTCAACCTCTGGAACAAGATACGCCTGATGTGGGATCTGAAGGTACGCAAGAAGTGCGACCGCATCTTCGGTATCATCTTTGCCGTAACACCGGAGTTTCAGGGCAAGGGCGTCGAGTCGGGCATGATACAGTACATCTACGAGTCGTACATACGCACCGACCGCAACCGATACAAGACCGTCGAATTCGCATGGATCGGCGACTTCAACCCGTGATGAACCGCATGATCCAGACCTACGTCTGCGCCACGCGTAACAAGATGCACACCACCTACCACTATCTGTTCGACCGCACGAAGGAGTTCAAGCGCTGTCCGCGTCTGGGCATCAAGCGTAACGAGAAATAGCGATACGGTGGCCACGACAAGCATACAATAACGACCTTATAGAACCACAGGAGATGAAAACCACAGCTTTCACCAAGTATCACATCGCAAACGGCGCCAAGATGGCCGAGTTTGCGGGTTACAACATGCCCATCGAGTTCTCGGGCATAAATGACGAGCACATGACCGTGCGCGAGAAGGCCGGCGTGTTCGACGTAAGCCACATGGGCGAGATATGGATCAAGGGAGACAAGGCTACGGCCCTGCTGCAGCACATCACCTCGAACGACATATCGAAGCTCTACGACGGCAAGGTGCAGTATTCGACCATGCCAAACGGCCGCGGCGGCATCGTTGACGATATTCTGGTCTACCGTTTCAGCCCCGAGAAATATATGTTGTGTGTCAACGCCGCCAACGTCGAGAAGGATTGGCAGCATATCTGCGCCGAGGGCAAGGCATTCGGCATGGAGCCGGGCCGCGAACTGGAAAACGCCTCGGACAAGATCGCACAGCTGGCCGTGCAGGGACCTCTGGCCATGAAGATCGTACAGAAGCTCTGCGACGAGCCCGTCGAGGATATGGCATACTACACCTTCAAGCAGACACGTGTTGCCGGCTGTGACGCCATAGTATCGGCTACGGGTTATACCGGATCGGGCGGCTGCGAGATATACATGTACAACAGCGACGCCGACACCGTATGGGACGCCCTGTGGAAGGCGGGCGTAGAGTACGGTCTCAAGAATATCGGTCTGGGCGCACGCGACACGCTCCGTCTGGAGAAGGGATTCGCACTCTACGGCAACGATATCGACGACACCACCTCGCCCATCGAGGCTGGTTTGGGCTGGGTCACCAAGTTCGCCGAGGGCAAGGACTTCATCGACCGCGAGCTGCTCGCACGCCAGAAGACCGAAGGCGTGGAGCGCAAGCTCATAGGATTCAAGATGATCGACCGCGGCGTGCCGCGCCACGGATACAAGATCGCCAACCTCGAAGGCGAGCAGATCGGACACGTGACGTCGGGCACCATGTCGCCCATGCTCCATACGGGTATCGGTCTGGGATATGTCAAGAGCCAATATGCCGCCGTGGGCACCGTCATCGCCATCGTCATACGCGACCGCCTCATCAAGGCCGAGGTCGTAAAATATCCCTTCGTATAAAGGATATCATCCTACCTTTATAAAAACAGCCGTCCCGACAATCGGAGCGGCTGTATTTTATTACGTAACTCTGCCTGCCATGCGCAGAATCCATAAAATACCCATATACATACCCACATAAAAAGGCTCCCCGCCATAGGCAGGGGAGTCTTTTCGTATTTGACCGCTTGGCGGAGCAGAGCCGCCGTGCGGATTATTTCTCGGGACGCATCATCACCTTGATGTGGTTGCCGTCGTCGAGTATCTTCTGCATCATAGCCTTCACGTCGTCGCCCGTGATCGAGCTTACGACAGCCTCATAATCCTTCTGATAGTCCAGACCGTAATCGTAGTACTCGTTTATAATCTGGCGCCACCAAGAGTTCTGCTCCATGAGCTTCTTGTAGTTCTTGAGCAGGTACTCGCGCGTCTTCTCCACATCGTCTGCAAGCGGGCCCTCGGCCGCGATCTTCTCCATCTCGGCGATGATGATCTCGCACAGCTCGTCGGCCATCTCGTCGTTGGTGTCGAATACTATCTGCAGGATATATCCGCGCACAGGCTCGGTCAGCATGCTGCCGGCAACCGATACGCCGTAGGTGCCGCCCTTTTCCTCGCGGATAGACTTCAGGTAACGGTTATCGAGCGCCTGCGTGAGGAAGCTCATCGTCATGATGTTCTTGATCGTGTAGTCGGCGTCGCCCGTATAAAAGTACCCTACCGACACCTTCGGCTGCTCCATCTTAACGGTGATCTGCTCGTCGATGTCGCCCTTGGCGGCACGTACGCCGTCATCGGTGAACTTGTTGGTCGGTTTCTTGGCCGCGGGCAGCGAACCGATATACTTCTCCACCAGAGGTTTCAGCGTCGCGGCGTCGATGTTGCCTATGATACGGAACGAGAAGTCCGCAGCATTCGAGAAAAGACGGCTGTGCGCCTCGGGCATCTGCTCCAGCTTGACCTTCTCGAGCAACTCGGGCGTGATCTGCTGGCGGCGGAAGTTGTCGCCGTAGAGCGTCTTGACCAGTTTCTGCCGGAAGAGAAAGTCGGGATTTGACATCTGGTTGGCCAGCATCGTATTGTAACGCTTCATCAGCGTGGCGAAGTCATCCTCGTTGAAACGCGGCGCCGTGAACTGCAGGTATACGAGCTGCAGCATGGTCTCCACGTCCTTTACCGACGACGAACCCGACACACCGTGCTTGTAACTGCCCACCGACGTTCCCGCCGAAGCCACCTTGCCCGAGAGCTGCTTGTTCAGGTCCGAAGCCGAGAACTTCGAGATACCCGACATGCTCATAACCGACGGCAGCATGGATGCCGAATAGAACATATCGTTGTCGAAAAGGGCGCTGCCGCCGTACGACTCGGCCGAGAGCGACACGCGGTCGGCCTCGTAGGGGGTCTGCTTGAAGACGACCTTGATGCCGTTCTTCAGCGTCCACTCCGTCGTGCCCAGCGCCTCGTTCACCTTCTCCTTCTTGACGGGCGAACCCTTCAGCTCGACATCCTCGCCGATAAGGGGCTCCTTCACGACATTATCCTCGAAAGGCTCTACATCGGCCTCGACGGCTGCCTTCAACGCATCGACAATCTCCTGCTCGGTGGGAGCCGTGAGGCCCTCCTTCTCGGGCTGGCGCACCATGACAACAAGATTCTCCATCGGCTTGTAGAGGTTCTCGACAGTCTTGTTTATGGTGTTCAGGTCGATCATCTCTATGAGCTGCTTGTCGAGTTCATACTCGGTCTCGGCATCGGGCATCGGGTCTCCCAGACGGAAGTTGTCGATGCATGCCTGTGCAAACGACGAGTGCGTACGGTCATCGCGGCTGTTATACTTGCGCTCCACCATCGAGCAGCAGCTCGCTCTTGGCGCGCTCGTACTCGCCGGCCGTGAAACCGTAGCGGCGCATACGCTCCATCTCGGTAAGCAGAGCCTTGTAGCCCTCCATCAGCTTGCCGTCGGCCGTCTCAACATAACCGCCCGTCACGTCCAGCGTGGGGCAGATGCCGAAGCTGCCGAGCGGATCGAACGATGCCGACACGAAAGGAGCATCGGGTTTGCGCGCAATGTCGCTCAGGCGCTCGTTCATCATCAGCGATATGTAGCTCGAGATGTCGGCCACGAGGTTTGCCATCACCGTACCGCGGTACTGCTTGGGCATGGCCTCCTGCTTGTAGATAAGTTGCATATACGATCCCTGCATCTCGGGGTCGGTGAAGATGCTGACGACAGGCTCTTCATTGCCGGGGATACGTATAACCTCCTTCTGTGCCGCATCGGCCGCAGGTGCGGGGATGTCGGCCATCATGGTCTTGATCTTCTGCTCCACAGCATCGACATCGATGTCACCAACGACGACCACAGCCTGATAGTCGGGACGGTACCACTTGTCATAGAAGGCCTTCAGATCATCGTGCGAGAAGCTCTTCAGACCGTCCAGATAACCTATAAGGTTGCGGTGCTCGTACTGCGTGCCGCGGCCTATGGCCTTGACCATGTCGATCGTAGAACGCCACGAGGCACCGTCACGCGTACGCAGCTCCTCCATGATCACGCCGCGCTCCGAGTCGATCTCCTCGGGCTCCAGCGAGATGAAGTGCGACCAGTCGTGCAGCACCAGCAGCGCCGAGTCGATCACGCCCTCGCGCTGTACGGGCACATCGGTCATATAATACTGCGTCAGGTCCCACGAAGTGAAGGCGTTGAGGTTGGCGCCGAACTTCACGCCGATCTTCTCGAGATACTCCGTCAGACCCTTCTTCGGGAAGTTCTTCGTACCGTTGAAGGCCATGTGCTCGAGGAAGTGGGCCAGACCCTGCTGCGAGTCGTCCTCCTGTATGGCTCCAACATCGTGTACGATATAGAACTCGGCCATGCCCTTCGGTTTCTCGTTGTAGCGGATGTAGTAAGTCAGCCCGTTGGGCAGCCTGCCCGTGCGGATCTGCTCGTCGGCCTTGATCTGCTGCATGGGGTCCACCTGCGCAACGGCTGCTGCGCACCCCAGCCCATGAATATCAAGGTCATCAACAACAATAATCTTTTCATAATCTATAAAGGTTATATATATGTCACAAATGTAGCAATTATTTGCCGTTTACCAACACATGTGTAGTATATTACGTTTTGTGTAAGCAGGTACCCGCTGCCCATCACTCGTGTATCGTGATCTCGCGCATCAGCGCCTCGACCCTGCGGTGCAGATGCCGCACGAGGGGTGTGAATATCACGGCCAGCGCCACGATGCCCGTCACGGCCACCGACGTGCCGAAGCCGCGCAGGAACTCTCCCACGGCCGCGCCCTCGGGCAGCAGCGCCGCAACCGCGAGTGAGACGACACTCAAAACGGCGAATACGGATAACAAACGGCATAAAATGTCTGCAGCGTATCCGCTCGCACGATTTATCAACGACAACTGCGCACGTGTATTGTCCGCCGTCTCGATCGGGCCATCGGCGGCACGCCTCCGCAGATAGATCCAATCCTTGAAGTGCCACACCACCTCCAAGCCGCACTCCGTAAGGAAACGTTCATACTCCCCGTTACCGCCCGCACGGCTCTCATCCGGAAGCTCGATCTTATACAAATACTCTCCGGCCTGCCCCGCCTCGAAGCGGTAGATCAGACCGTTCGTCGAGACGAAGTTCCACCCGCGGCGGCTCATCTCGTTGAGCCATCGCTCCTCGCGTTCGAAGTCGGCGATGGTGAAGTAGTTCAAACAGCGTTTAGTCTTCATACATTATACTTTTATGTTATTTCACATTATCTCTCCTTACCGCCCGGGGCCGAGCACCGCCTCGCCGCTGGCCACAAGCTCGCGCAGACGCCCGAACTCGGCCTCGAGGGCCGCACGCCCCGCCGCCGTTATGCGATACTCCTTCTTGCGGCTCTCGCCCGCGCCCTCCATAGGCTCGATCCAACCCTTCTCGATAAGGCCCGACAAGGCCCCGTACATCGTCCCCGCGGATATGCGCAGGCGCCCGCGGCTCATCGCCTCGACATGCTGCATGATGGCGTAACCGTGGCGCGGCTCCACGAGCGACAACAGAATGTAATAGACGGCTTCGGTCAATGCCGTTGCTGAATTTCCCATGACTCTAATCTTTTATAGCATCATATATCGCGTACCGATATATCGTATGCCGATACAAAGATAGCCGATATATCTGACAGTGCAAATTTTTCGGCCGAATTTTTATATTTTTTACAAGTATGCCACAAAAAGCGCCCTTCAAGCCGTCAAACGCGTAAAAAACATCCTTCGCGGCGACATTTAGGTCGAATATCGGCCGAAAAAAGATTTTATTTTCGGGTTTAATTAATAATTATAAGGAAAAATCGTTATATTTGTAAAAAGAGATAACCCCCTAAAACTTCATGAATTATGAACGTTAACAATGTAATGGCAGATCTCGAGCGTAAACACCCCGGTGAAAACGAGTATCTGCAGGCAGTACGCGAGGTCCTCGAGTCGATCGAGGAGGTATACAACGAACACCCCGAATTCGAGAAGGCAAAGATCGTCGAGCGTATGGTCGAGCCCGACCGTATCATCACCTTCCGCGTAACGTGGGTCGACGACAAGGGTGAGATCCAGACCAACATCGGCTACCGCGTTCAGTTCAACAGCGCCATAGGCCCCTACAAGGGAGGACTGCGCTTCCACAGCGCCGTCAATCTCTCGATGCTCAAGTTCCTCGGTTTCGAGCAGACGTTCAAGAACGCCCTCACCACGCTGCCCATGGGCGGCGCAAAGGGAGGCTTCGGACTTCAGCCCCAAGGGCAAGTCGGATGCCGAGATCATGCGTTTCTGCCAAGCCTTCATGCTTGAGTTGTGGAAGAATATCGGTCCCGACACCGACGTGCCCGCAGGCGACGTAGGCGTGGGCGGCCGCGAGATAGGATACCTCTACGGTATGTACAAGAAGCTCGCACGCGAATACAACACCGGCGTGCTGACGGGCAAAGGCATCACGTGGGGAGGTTCGCTCGTACGTCCCGAGGCAACGGGATTCGGCGCCCTCTACTTTGTGCAGCACATGCTCCACAAGGCCGGCAAGGATATCAAGGGCAAGACCGTCGCCATCTCGGGCTTCGGCAACGTCGCATGGGGTGCCGCAACGAAGGCAACGCAGCTCGGCGCCACGGTTGTAGCCATCTCGGGTCCCGACGGCGTGATCCTCAACCCCAACGGCATGACCCCCGAGAAGATCGACTACATGCTCGAACTGCGCGCCTCGAACCGCGACATCGTGGCACCCTTTGCCGAGCGCTTCCCCGACTCGACCTTCGTTCCGGGAAAGAAGGCGTGGAGCGTCAAGTGCGACATAGCCCTTCCGTGCGCATTCCAGAACGAGCTGACGGGAGACGACGCCCGCGAGCTGCTCACAAACGGCACATGGTGCGCCGCCGAGGTATCGAACATGGGCTGCACACCCGAAGCCATAGCCGAGTTCCAGAAGGCAGGCATACTCTTCGCCCCGGGCAAGGCTGTAAATGCAGGCGGCGTTGCCACCTCGGGACTCGAGATGACGCAGAACGCCCAGCACCTCTCATGGTCGGCCGAGGAGGTGGACAAGAAGCTCCACTACATCATGTCGCAGATACACGAGGCATGCGTCACCTACGGCACACAGCCCGACGGATATATCAACTACGTCAAGGGCGCCAACGTAGCCGGCTTCATGAAGGTTGCGCACGCCATGCTTGAGCAGGGTATAATCTAATAATGACAATTTGAAATCGCGACCGCAAACGCAGCCCGCAAACAACCGACGGCTCGGACCCCCCCCCACGGGAATCCGAGCCGTTTCTATTGCCTGATAACTTAATAGAAAACTATCTCCTCCACTCGCTGTACGGATGCTTCAACAGTTGCGAGTTATAATAACGTCTGTCGCCCGTGACCTCCTCGCCCAACCAGTCGGGACGTTCGAACTCCTCGTCGGCGGAGGCCAACTCTACCTCCGCAACTACGAGCCCCTCATTCTCACCCGCAAAACGGTCCACCTCGAATGTGTGCCGCCCTACGGGGACAAGATAGCGCACCTTGTCTATAACGCCGCGGCTGTATGCGAGCAGCTCGCGGGCATCCGCCACCGGTATCTCATACTCCCACTCGGCACGCGTCATGCCCGAAGCGTCCGTAGCGCCCTTGATCGTGATATATCCGCGCTCGTCGCGCGTGCGCACACGCAGCGTGAGCGACTCCGAGCGTGCTATGTAGCCCTGCACGATGTGCGACGACGAGGCTGCGTGCGGCATGAAGTCGCCGCGCACGAGAAATTTACGTTCAGTCTCCTTACCCATATCATAACAGCATTTGCCACAAATGTACAATATTTACGTGACATACGTGCGCCCGAGGCAGAGCCGGATCCGAAAAGATGGGGTTTCGATTTGTCACTGCATCGGGCTTTTCGTATATTTGCATGGACGAATCCAAACTTTTACTGATGAAAAATATCTACACCTTGCAACCGCGATTCTCGCGCTTATTGTCATGCCCGCAGCCGGCGGATGCTCACACGGCGAAAATGCCGACCTGAACCATGCCCGAACCATGATGAAGACGATATTCTCGCTCTACCGTGTCGACGAGACACCCCTCTTGGCCGAGAACTACCCCCGCCAAAGCGGTGACC
>VOFD01003005.1_pt1 | contig 27095 bp, 37 predicted proteins | sample 5384101 | NCBI WGS metagenome assembly VOFD01 (sample SAMN12384723, study PRJNA508395) | human gut metagenome | isolation source: healthy gut C | host: Homo sapiens
CATACTGGCATCCAGGCCCGCTTTGCTGCTGCGAATCGTACGCCGGTCCCTACTCTGGGGCAAAGGCAGTCTTTGAGAGCGCTGCAGCACGATATGCGGTCAAAAAACAGAAAAATATCGTGGATATGTTGCACTTGGGAAAACTGACCGTCTATAATAATAGAAAGGCTCGATCATTTTCGTTAAAGGGGTGGGCGGTTGTGAAAAAGAATGAAGCAGAAGGGCGGAATATCGGCTGGGACATGGAGGGAATACCTGATACTGGCTGCTGTCATGTTGCCGCTGACATTTTGTGTATCATGCGGCCAGACGGAGTTGCCCCTGTGAACGACGAGGATAGCAGCGACATCAGCATCGCCCATATCATCGAAGAGGAGCCGGAGGAGAACAGCAGCGAGGTGACAGGGATCGCACTCCCGGTGGAGTCAAGTGCTCTTTTGTATGTGAACCAGCGGCTTGGGTTCACCATCGAGTTCCCGGTGGAATGGGCTGGCCTGATCCAGCTGGAGGAGGAGTACGATCTGCCGCACCAAAATGGTGGGAACTGCATCACGATCTATCACCGGGAGACGCTGGAGAAGGAGGCCACGGGGCCCTGTTTTACATCGACTGCTATCCCGGTGTGTGGGCGGAGGACGACCGGCCAGTGATGGCCGGGGAGCCGGCGGGCACTCCAGACAGAGGACTTCGCGGTCTTTGTCCGTGCCCCCAGCGGGGTAGAGTTCAGTGAGAGCGATGAGGCACTGGCGGCCCGCTACCAAGCACTGTCCAGTCAAATGGAGTACCTGGCCACCCATATCAAGGAGATCGAATAAGGGGTGAAGTGCCTGAAAATGGGTGGGGAAAAAGGAAGGGTCCAGAACTTAGGTTCTGGGCCCGTGCTTATATCGAAACATTATAGCAGTCATAATCGGTGGTGCTTCAAACTTCCGAGGTACCATTTCTGATAGTGAAAGGGAATATATGAATTAATCAATATTGTACTCTTGCATTTGGATTTAATTCTGCGTTTTATATAATAAAAACACATAGAGAGAGGGTGTCTGTATTCATGCTCTGCAAAAGAAAAAAATATTTCCTCATCCGGCGATGCTTCTACCTGGCGCTCTGCATCACATTCGTGATTCTCAATTTTTTCCCCGCGAAATTTGATTCTTTTGCCGCAAACCAGGCGATCACTACTTTTTACGACTCCTATTGTTTGATTGCGCCAAACGGCGACCTCATCACCTGGGGCTGGAATACGAATGGTCTGGTGGGGAATGGAGCCTTGCCTGTCTACCCCTATTGGGCGCGTAAAACACTTTTTATCCCATGTAAGCGAGGTATATTCCAATCGAAGGCACTGTTCCCTGGCCCTTGACGATTCTCATACCTTGTGGGGATGGGGCGGATATTTCAGTCTCCTTTTACAAGAGAGACGTGTTCCCTTTGATCGTCCAGTCAGAATTATGGATGGCGTTGAAAACGCCGCTGTCGGCTCCTCTCATATTTCGGTCGTAAAAACCGACGGAACACTCTGGGTATGGGGAGATAATAGCGGAGGCCAGATGGGGGTAGGAAATTGTAGGATCGAGGACAGCGCTTCGTATCCACAGAAATTGATGAAAAATGTACGTGCAACATTTTCCTGGTTTGATACGACATTTGCCATCGATAATAATTATGATCTCTATGTTTGGGGAAACGAGGCTTCGGTCGCCCCCAGCGATGGAGCACTCTATCGCCCCGACTGCATCGCATCACAGATTCAGGACGTTTCCTATGTGGGAGGACTGAAATATCTGCTTCTGACCACCCGTGGGGAGGTCCTTGTACTCGATGCTTTTAAGGCCGCGCAGGAACAGACATACCAAAATGCGATATTGCCGGATGTCTTGGCACAAGATGGGCGTGTTGACAAAAGTATCGCAATAGCGATCGGAGGTATGATATAATGAAAGAAAAGGCCTGAGGTGATGGGATGCAGCTGGCGATGCACATGGTAACGATCGAGGATTTAATGCCTCAGCAGCACTTCCTGCGGAAGCTGGAGGCAACGTTGGACCTGTCTTTCGTGTACGGGGAAACGGCACGGCTTTATAGCCGAAAGTTCGGCCGTCCGCCCATTGACCCGGTGGTCATTGTGAAATATCTGCTGGTGGGCTTTCTATACGGTATCCCGTCAGAGCGGCAGATCGAACAGCGCATCCAGACGGATATTGCCCTGCGGTGGTATCTCGGACTCGACCTCTTTGACCGGGTACCGGATCACAGCACCGTCTCGCAGCTGCGCCGCCGGAAGCCGTCGTTTCGCAAGGTGTTCCGGCGGTTGTTCGAGGAGGTTGTGCACCAGTGCGTTGAGAAGGGCCTTGTCAGTGGGCGGGTGGTCGGTACGGATTCAACCCATGTCAGAGCCAATGCCTCCCGCACGTCGGAAGAGTTGGTGGAGGTCGTTGAGGAAGCCGGCGTCTACTGGGAAAAACTGGACACCTACGAAGAGGAGGGATTGGAACAGCTGGCAGCGCAGATCGGCAAACGGCGGAAAAAGCGTGTAAAACAGATCAAGCGGGACAATCGGCGGACCCATAAACGGATCAGCCGCACCGATCCGGAGGCCGGGCACCTGAAGCGTCCGGGAAAGCCGGAGGGGCCGCATTACCTGTCCCATCAGGCGGTAGACAGCGACTATGGCATCATCGTGGGACAAACCGTGACCCCGGGAGACGTCAACGATTCTGCCCCATATCTTGATTTAATGGAATATGTCCATACAAATGTTGTCCCTATCCAGATCGCAACGGCAGATGCCGCCTACGATTTTCCTCTGGCGCACCGGGTGCTGGGCGATCTGGGGATCGACTTCTTTGTGCGGCCGCAGAAGACCGCTGTGCGGGCAAATACACAGTTTACGCGGGATGACTTTCGCTATGATGGGGAGCAACGTATATCTCTGTCCCGGAGAAAAGGAGCTGCGTTTAAGGCGGCTGGCCCGCAGCGCCAGCGGCTTGTTCTGGGAGTATCAGGCGGATAAGCGGGATTGTGCGGCCTGCCCTCTGCACGACAAATGCCTGAGCGAAAATGACAGGCGTGGGGCACGAAAGGTATCTGTCAGTTACTTTACAGCGGACAGACGGCGCAATCTGGAGCGCCGTTGCAGTCCAGTACCGGGAGGCGCTGAAGCTGCGGCAGATCTGGTGTGAGGGCACGTTTGCCGCACAAAAGCGGGGGCATAACTTAACACGCGTCTTGCGGCGGGGTTTCGAGGCAGCGGAGGACCACTGTCTCTTGTCTGCTGCGGTCATGAATCTGAAAAGGATGATAAAATACACAGATTGACGCCGCATGGCGTCTTTTCCTTTGCCCAAACGAGGATATATATCACTTTGTCAACACGCCCAAGATGTCACACAATTTTGTTATCAGGGGTTCTTGACTTCGGATGGGGACCGGTGGATATGTGAGGTCGAGCGCGAAACGATAAAAGTGACATGTGCCGATGACCGAGAAGCCGTACCTTTAGACAGCAATCTCTGGGTCACTCGGTCGGGGCACCTAAGATTCCAGGGGATATGCAGCACTTTTCCCCTTGAAGATGTGTCTCTGAATACCATCGTTCCGATCCTTCGAAATCTATTTTTTATTGCAATATTTTTCGAAATTTGGATGAAAATATTTGTAGGGCGGGGCTAAATTTGCCCCGCCCCATGTGCTGTATTAAGCCTGCCCCACAGAAATCATCTGAGGAATCTTATGCTGAATCGTTGCATGAGCATAAAAATCATTGCCATACAGTTCAGTAGAAGCGCCACCATCCAGAAGAATGGCTCTTATATAAGAGTTAGATGCGCCCTCCTTCAAACCGAAATAGTCCATAATGATTTGGCGGAAAGAGATCAAATCTGTAGAAGCAACTGGAACCGCAAACAGATATACGTCTTTAGTGTTCGTATTTACTACCATGCCAGATCTGGGAGCGGTCCCCTTGGAATAATCCTCGGTGGTCATCGGTTGATTTCTAAAAAAGAGAGAGCCAGTTAGAATTACCCAGGAAAAGGCCCATGCCGCCCTGAGCCCAAGACCCAGATGTCTTCGGCACACGGCTGTCACTGGAGTCCTTAACCCCCTCCGCATAATATACAGACCCATTCTTATAGTAAATCAGACAATCGCCAACCCGATTTTTCTGACCGTATTTATACTGCGACAGGGCACCCAGAGGCTTTCCATCCTGATATGCAATATTGAGAATACAGGAATAAATATCGCTACCTTCCTTGATTTCTTCATACCAACTTGCGTTCATTCCATAGTATCCAGAGTTTTTGATGGTCTTGCCCTTGGGGTAAGAAGAGCTGGTGAGATTCACAAGCTCAATGTTGGATGCCTTGGTCTTGACGATATATACATCTCGACCGGTGTTGTCATCCATATATCGAATACACGTATGGGACATAAAATTTCTCCTTTCAAATGTTTGATCTAGTGGGCCCCTAGACAACAATAAAGGAGAATATTTTTTCAAAAATGTAAATTCTTCCTTTAACCAGTATGCGGTGGCGTTCAATGATGAATTCATTGATGTATCTGTCGGCAGTACGGAAAAGGCGGATATCAGCTACAAGGGACGAGACAACAACAGCAAGCTGATCGTAACCTAATGGGCCTAGAGAAGAAATAAAAAGTCACTGACATGGGGGCGCATGACTGAATCATGCGCCCCCATACTTTTGAAGAAGAAAATAATTTATTGTTGCATTGGCTTAATCCTGGGGAGCGGAGAGCAGATCCCCGTTCATAATTTGCTGTCGTTGTCGGGGAGTGCTTTTGATGCTGAATGACAGATGATGGATCAGAGGGGAACGACCTCAGATAAAAATAAAAGGAGCCACTGTAGAACGAGATCATTCTGCAACGCTCTTTCCATGTTATAAGCGAAAACCACCGGTCGGTGGTTATGATTTGAATCAAATGAGGAAACTGTTCACAAGTCAGGGGCTAAGTCAAATCCCTGTGGACTGATTCCATAGCTGTCCTCAATGTTTGAATTTTACTGTTCTTGGCCTAGGCCTTGTTTGAAAAATAGGGAGTTTTGTTCTAAAGCGATAAAATAGCAATGGCAGCAAGGCAAACAAATGCCAAGAAAGAGGCGTCCAGCTTGTCGCATCTGGTAGCAATTCTGCAAAACCACTTGATTTTCTGAAAGAAACACTCGACCAGATGCCGCTCCTTATACAGATACCAGTCTAACGGCCAGGGATTGGATACATTGCTTTGGGGCGGGATCACATAATGCATCCCATGCTTTGAGATATATTCCCGAATGGATTGAGCACCATAAGCCCGGTCTGCCAGTACATTGCTCCCGCAGAGTTCAACGTTTTCAAGCAACTCTACGGCATGAACACAATCATTATCATTTCCAGCTGAAAGGAGGAACTTTACAGGATTTCCCAGACCATCCACGACAGCATGAATCTTTGTATTCAGCCCGCCTCTGGTACGGCCAACTGCCTTATCCGCTGTTTTTTCCCCACCATTGGCGCTTTCGTGTACCTTTATACAGGTAGAGTCCATGCTTAGATTTTCCATGTCTTCATCCCCAGAAAGCGTGTGAAACACTCTTTCCAGTGTGCCGTCATCCCGCCACTTGGAGAATCGTGCGTACACAGATTGCCAGGGGCCATAGGCCGCCGGCAGCTCACGCCACTGAGCACCGCTCCGGACAATCCAGAGCATTCCATTCAGCATCGTCCGGTTATCCTTGTGCGGACGTTCTCGCTTTCCTGTTTCTTCTGGTGGCAGCATCTGCTTGATCCGGTCCCATTGTTCTTTTTTTAGTTCATAACGTTTCATGCCCTTAGTTTTACATATTGCGTCCTATTGTGCAACTTTTATTTTTCAAACAAGGCCTAGGCCCGCTTTTCCCTTTCCCTGCCTTTAACAGCCAACGCACAAGGGCAAACAATGTGGACGTTGCCCGAAAAAGACTTTTTCGCAGCTACTTGCGGCAAGCCAAATCACCCAAAGGTGAGCAAAATTACTTCCGCCCTACTGCATACCTTTGTCCCAAACCAGGAAAATCTCCGTCCTGTATACCGCAGGAGATATACTGTTTGTTTTCTACCCATATCGGGCCACTTCTGGGGTCTGGAGCTTTTTTCCCCAGTTACACTCCACCCGTTAATGCGCCAAACGATATAAAACTCCTTAATAGGTCTTGGTAACGGGGAAGAAATCATGTACCAAGATCCGTTAAGGAGTTTAGGGAGGTTTTTTAGAGATGTACTGCCGTTAATCGCTTACCGGCTGAATCGGCAACATAATATAGGATGGGTGGTCGGCATCGTGGTAAATGGTCTGGTGCGCCACAATGCCCTCAGCGTCCTCGCCAATAGCGTGCCCAGTGTTCATGTTGCGGTCGTGTTTGGGGAAGTTGCTGCTGGCAATTTCCACGCGGATCTTATGACCCTTTTGGAATACCATACCAGTGCCGCCCATATTGATTTGATAGCAATATATGGCTCCCGGAATCAGCAGCTTGGCCCGGTCCAGTCCCTCACGGAAGCGGCAGCGGATGATGCCTTCGGTAATATTGTAGGTGGAGCCATCTTCTCTTACATCCACCAACTTGGCGGTAAAATCGGTATCCATTGCGCTGGAGGCGGCCCAGAGGTTTACCTCGATGGGGCCAACCACAGTAACGTTCTTTTCCAACACATCGGTGCTGTACACCAGAACATCGTTGCGGCACTCCACCACTTCCTGGCTCTGACGCAAAGAATCGCCCGGAGAAATCACGATGCCGGAGCGGCAGGGAACCGGATCTGCGGGATCGTAATCGTATTTGTCAAAGGCTTTTCCGTCAGTGGGAATCTCCATCTGCAGGCGGCCGTCACCGTCGGCGCTGTTGGCACCCTTTTTCGCTGGCAAAGTAATAGGGGGTAAACTTGGTCTGGGGAAGAGGCCAGGTCTCACCATAGTAGTACTTGACCTTCCCCATGGTGTGATAGAAAACAGGGGCTTTTCCATAATGGGGGTCATGATCCCTTTCAGCCAGTAATCAAACCACTCGATGCAGTAATCTGTGCCACCGGCTCCCAGCCCAAAATGTTCTCTTTGGGAGATGATTCCAGGGTATATTCCGCCGCAGATGTGCTGACAGGAAAAAAAGGACCCAGGCCAGACTGTGGTCGTGGTCGGTGGCGGGCTAGTTGGCTGCGAGACAGCTCTCTGGCTCGCGCAGAACGGCAAAACCGTGAAAATCGTAGAGGCGCTGGATAAGTTGCTTGCGCTCAACGGCCCACTCTGCCACGCCAACAGCGAAATGTTGGAGCGTCTCATTCCCTTCCATGGGATTGAGACCATCGTAAACGCAAAGGTTTCCTCTTATCAAAATGGAAAGCTAATACTTCAGAGTAGAGGCGATACGATTAATCTGTCTTGCGACAGCGTAGTTCTTGCCGTCGGCTATAAGGAAAATAATGATTTGTATCAATCTCTGGAGTTTGATATCCCTGAGTTGTACTGTCTGGGCGATTCCAAGAAAGTGTCCAACATCATGTATGCCATCTGGGACGCGTTTGAAGTAGCAAATCACATTTGAAATAATAAAAAATAACCCCCTGTGTAGTCTACCTTTCTACACAGGGGGCCTTTTATCTAATGTCTATCTATGCTGAAAGAAGTTTGCCTTAGTGGAGTTTAATTATTATAGTGCAACATCTGGTGTTCTATATTACTTTACAAACTCCATCATAGAACTCCCGGACGACCTGAAGGTCCACAGTCCTGTTGTGGATCGGCAGGGCATCCCAGACGATATCGTGGTACCGTTCCGGTGGGTCATCTCGGAGACGCCGGTCGATGATGGAGATGATGCCAGTATCCGTTTCATTTCGGATCAGGCGGCCGATACCCTGCTTGAGGTGGATGATCATCTCCGGCACGCTGACCTCCATCAGGGGATCAGTCGCAATCGACGCCTTATAGTCAATGACCGGATCGGGCACCGGAAAGGGTAAGCGGAAGATTATCACATGGGAGAGGCTTTTACCTTCGATGCTGATCCCCTCCCAGTAAGCGCCGGTGCCCAGGAGTACGGAATTTGCGTCCTCTCTGAACTCTCTCAGAACTTTTTCTTGGGAGGCACCACTTTGTTGAATCAGAATCTTATAAGGAAGGTCACGGCCTTGAAGCGCTGCATAGACATCCTCCATATCAGTCTTTGCAGTAAAAAGCACCAGCGCCATGCCATGAGAGATCTCCAGAAGCTGGATCAGGCGCTCCACCCCCTGTTGGATGAACTCCTCACGCTCTTTGGTGGGATGGGGCAGGTCATTGCAGTAGTAAATGAGGGCATGCTCATCGTAAAGATAGGGGGAGGGCTTTGGCTCCGCAAGCATTCCGGCATCTCCTAATGGAAAGCCGGTACTCCGAACAAAATAGGAGTATTGCTCTTCTAGCTCGCCATCCTGCGTGTTAGTCAGGGTAGCTGAGGTCAGGATCGTCTGTATCGAGGCGCTGAAAAACAGGTTGTTGATGATGGTGCTGGTATCCTTTGGGCACCATGTCAGCTGCGTATATGGGCCTCTGCGCTCCAGCCACACGAGCTGTTCCTCCCAAGAGGTAGCAAGGACGTAAAATGACTCCGCAAGGATCTCCAGGTCATCGACGGACACCCTGTTCCGGTTTCGGCGTCTCATGTCGGCATAGATCTGGATGCTGTCAGAGAGCTCCACCAATGACTGAGATGCTTTTTGGACCAATGCGGCAGTATGTACGTGCTCCCGCAAGAAGAGACGTTCGGAATCGCGTACAGTGCGGTCCGCACCGTCGATCTGCTGCTGCATTTGATCGCTCAGATGTCGGTACAGAGCTTTTTATATCGTGCACTGTGCTGGAAATTTTTCCGGCAACATATTGTCGCTCTGTGGGCCAAATCGCTTTCTCAGCCGCATAGATGGTTTTAATGATCTGCCTCTGCCAACATTGAGTGGTAGTGGCGCTCCGCACCTTTTCCTCCAGGTGATGTGCCTCATCTATAACGACCAGCTTGACTTCATTGTTTAACAGCCCATCTTGCCCCCTGATTCCGGAGGAGCAGGTGTGCGGACAGGAGATCCTGGTTGCAGACGATGACTCCGCGGGTATAGCGTAGGGCAATACGCATATTGTAATATTGGCAATCGTCGGCATACTTACAGGTAGCGCACTCTGATTTGCTGAAGCGGGTGATATTGATCTTATCCCAGACTGCGTCAGGAATATGCTGTGTAAAGGAACGCCGGTCCTGATGGCCGGCTCGGATGTCACTTATGATTTGGGCCTGAGCACTACCGTCAACAGACTGGAAATACTCACTCGCGCGTCGGAGACAAAGATAGTGGTTCTTCCCCTTCGCCAAAATGAGGTCTGGTTCAATGCGCAACCATTTCTTCAGCCGCTCCACATCGCTCAGAAGCTGCTCCTGCAAGGCAATGGTTGACGTTGCGATTACGACTGGATGAAAAGGTTTTGGAATTGTAAAGCAAAATGGGCACCAGATAGGCAAAGCTTTTTTCCTATCCCAACGCCAGTCTCAATCACAACATAACTGCCGCTTTTAATCGCGTCCAGCACGTCGAAGGCCATGTCCTGCTGGTCCCTCTCGCTGCTGAATGCCGAGCCGGGGAGCGTCATCCCAGAAGAATTTTGTGACGCTTTCGCTGATATATAATATCTTAGAGGCTAAATTCCTCTTTTTGTCTTCTGACGGATCAAATGCCGATATGTAGCTCAATTAGTATCCGACTCCTATTCCATATCTAACTTTTTAGATGATACAGATTGTTCTCGTAACATACGACCATCTTGCATTATTGCTTTTCTTAATAATAGTGCAGAATGCGATCTCATGTCCACAGACCATTTGAACTGTAATGTAATCCATGTTGGAGTTCAGCAGAATATGTCTCTCCTTATGCTGGTAACTATACATTCCCAGCAACTCCTTAAAAGTATCAATTTGGTGTATATAAATGCCGATCTTACCGGCGATTCGCAGGGTATCCCGCGTTCCACAGCGCCTTACAAGTTCATTCGCTTTATGATAGATCGTTTCTGCCTTTTGCAGCATAGACGTTCCACCCCCAAAAGCACAAAGGTTTCCTTGCATCACAAATCATATATGGGTCACTGTCCCATAATCAGGATTTTTTAAATTTTTTTGGTGTATATTTTTGCACGTTCCTTGCTTTTGACTCCCAATAAATGTCCTGTAACGCTTTCATCACAGCATCTTTATCTTCTTCGGACAAAGTGCCGCCAGCACACAGGCCGGAAAATCCATCAATCACAGCTTGGGCCTGTGATGCTCCGTGAGCGCCATATCGTTCAGCGGCATTGACCACAAATTCTTCATCTTCTGTCAAGAGGTAGTTTGTTTCAACATTGAGGGCATTTGCAAGGGCTGCGTAGGTTTCTCTTTTCGGGGGTAACTTTCCCCTTTTTTCATAGTTGACGATAGTACGGAGCGCAACATGAGTTATTTCCGCAAGCTGCTTCTGTGTATAGCCTATATTGAGTCTTGCGGCTCGTACTTTTTCAGCAAACTTCATTATACTACCTCCAACTAATATGCAACTAATTACACATTCTATATTGACATATGCAGCCAAATTGCCTATAATATGGAATGTGAACTTGACCTGCGCATATATTACAACGAGTTGCACATCGTGTCAAGATTATCATTTCTTTTTGTCGAAATTCGTTTTTATGAAAATAGGGGTACAAATGATGAGTTATTTATCCCGAAGTGACATTGAAAAAATAGCAACCCAGGTTTTCAATGACTACAAGCATTTACCTCAGTTTGTAGACCGGCAAGTTGATCGTGTTGACCCTGAAATCCTCGCATGTGAGCTTTGCGGCCTCCACATTGACTATTTCCATCTATCAAAAGACGGGCTGACCCTCGGAATGACCGCATTTAAGGAGGTTGGCGTTGAACTCTACGATGATAGTGGACAGCCCTGCTTCTACTACCTTGATGGAAGAACTCTCCTAATAGAAACTGACTTAAAGAAGAATCCAGCTCTGTGCGGAAGATATCACTTTACTTTGGCGCACGAAACAGCCCACCAGATTTTAGCCAGCTTATATTCGACTAATAGATTGCTTCAAAATCGTGTTGTCTATTATCAGGGGCGTAGTCCGCAATTTCCAATCCGCGATTGGGATGATTGGCAAGCTGATAATTTAGCGTCTGCTCTCCTGCTCCCCTCTGAGATCGTACTTGGGGCGCTCCGCAAATTTAACTTAGAGTACGGTATTGATATATTGAACAAGATATACCGGCCAAAGGAATACAGAAAGTTTTGTAAAATAGCGGAACTTCTTGGTGTTTCGAAACAGGCTATGGCTATTAGGCTGAAAAGGCTCGGCCTGCTGAGAAAGGGTTATTTGCACAACCCCTATGCGCTGGCCGATATTGAAATGGAGGATGATAACTGATGGCCCAACCTATCAATGTTGCCGTGAGGTGCCCTAAATGTAATTGGCGCGTGATGGACAAGATATCACCTACTACAGGAAAAATTGAGATCAAAGTGCCCCCGCTGTCATAGGGTCGTGGAGGTCGATCTGGCCCTGCGCCGGAAGATATTATACCGGAAGGCAGGGGTAGTTTCGTATATTAAACACGAAGCGGGAAGTGACAACAGAATAAGGTCTAAGTGTACCGAGCAACGGGTCATCGTACCGTAAGGTAGATAGTCACCAAATGGCCGGACATTAGGAATGTGAGGGGACGTACCCCTCTATTTCCTAATGCCCGGCCATTTTTTTGTTGCCGCTCCAGAAATGGAGTAGGGGAATGGATCTGTTTGCTTGGCAGGCGGCGCTCTGCCGCTATCCGTGATCTCCTTGAATTTTTGACTTTCAAAAATTCAAGGAGATCACAAATGAAAACTACATATTTAGTTTATAAACAGGTGAATGGTGTCCGTCAGCTTGTCGTGGCAACACCGGCGGAATGGGATGCTATTTTGAAAGAAAACCGGGGATTGCCCGCCGAGCGGCGTCGGTACTTTATAAAAAGACTGTTTTGCGGATGGGGATGAACTGGATTGTATGTATATCGAAATGACCGCAGTCGAATACCGGGAGTGGAACAGCAAAAACACAGTTGCACAGCGGAAGCGGAAAGCTGGTTCGATCTACTCAGTTTTATCCTTGGACGCCGGTGTGCCAGAAGCCGGACTTGAATCGCTACACGAAAGCGTCCCTCGGCCTTTGATCTCGAAGGGCTTGCTGCTGACCACCTTCTGATTGAAGAACTGAAGACAGCCCTGCGTAAATGGAAGCCCTGGGCAGAGGACTTGCTGGAACTCTATTTGTCTGGTGCGAAACGCTCCTGCACAAACGGTCTGTGCGAGAGGTACAAACTTAGTGATCGGGCTGTTCAAAAGAGGAAAACGGCCTTTGAAAAATTTGTCTTAGATTTTTTAAAAAAATAAGTTCGGTTTGAGGCGTTGAAAGTTGTAGTAGGGGGGTGAGAGGGCCGCAGGCCCCTCAATGCTCCTTGATAACCGAATACCCATTCGTCAAGTACATCAGTTCCGATGTGTGAAAGCATGAGCTACCACAACAGGGTACGCCACGAGGCCCGGACTGCTGGAAATCATGACCTGTTGAAAATAAGGTCTGCGAAAACATCCAGTTTTTCCGGGATGAGCGAGAACTCCCTTTGTAAGTGCCGGGTTGCCCCCGGCATGGCAATGACAGTCGGAATGACAATGGTACTCCCGCCCAGCCACAGTCTCAAACAATGGGGGCGGCTCTGTCAGAACGACAGTTGGGGTGAAACTCCCGTGAGGTGGTGAGCAGGCCACCGCTTGACGACTTCCCAGGCTTCAGCCTGCACACGGGGTGTCGAGGACAAATAGTGTGCATTACATATCTGACCGCCAACACGGAGACGGCCAATCGCCAGCTATGATAATAAGAGACTCTGAATGGATTGGTGGTCAGATGTGTTTTGCACACTACCTGGGAAGTAGTTGGGTATTTGGCTGCAAGGGCAAATCACATAAAAGGTGAGGTGTCCTTATGAATAGAGAACTGCCAGATGAAGTGCTGCGCGGCCAGATGTACTATGCTGATTTAGATCCGGTGATTGGCTCTGAACAGGGTGGCAACCGCCCCGTCCTTGTGATCCAGAACAACATAGGAAATCGCCACAGCCCGACCATCATCATTGCCCCCCTATCACGACCAGGGTGAAGAAACTCCATCAGCCGACCCATATCGGTGTCCCTCCATACTTTGGCCTGCCCCAAAACTCTATGGTTATGCTGGAGCAGATCAGAACGATTGATAAGAGCAGGCTGGGCAGCTATGTAGGCTGCTTCGACGATGATGTGATGGACTATGTTGACGAGGCCCTTGGCATCAGCGTCGGCCTGCATGATCTTGCTGGGAAGGAACAGAAGCCGTATGCCGATGAGTCACATGATGAGATGCACGGCGAAATGGTGCTGACTCTTTGTGGCACCTGCCTTAGACAGTTCATCTGTTCACCCGAACATATTGTGAGGCGGATTAACCACGCACAAGCTAAAAGAACCTTGTATGTACTGCCACGTCCGGGACGGCTACGATTACCGTATCATTCACAAGAAAAAACACCTGGGCGATGACAGGTATTAAGGAGGCACGAGGTATGACTGATGAATTGATGGAGCAGCGCATGGCAGAACTCAACGCCCGCAACACAGAAAAAGCGCCTGCTTTTGACAGCGAAAAAGGGCCTACTCCGTGGACGATATTATGGCTATGTTGGATATTAGCCGCTCATCTGCGTACATTCTAATCAAAAAGAACCTCTTTCGGAGCTTTAAGATTGGAAAACAACCCGAATCTCTAAAAAGCAAGTTTTGACGAGTGGTTGGACAAAGGTTGATTGTCAACAGTACGATTTTAAGTTGGTCTGAACAATCGCACATTTGAGATAAAAATGTCTCCCCGGTACAATGCAGTCAAGGCAAGTGCCTTGGCTGCATTGGCAGGCTCATCAAGTCGGCATAGGGAGGTATTTAACGGAATATGAACGATAAAATTATGGAACAGCGTATACTGGAACACAATGCTCGAAACGCAGAAATGGTTCCAGTACATATCAAAGAAAAACGAGCCTACTCCGTGGGTGACATTATGGCTATGTTGGATATTAGCCGTTCGTCCGCATACATCCTAATTAAAAGGACTTCTTTCGAAGTCATAAGATTGGAAATCAGATTCGCATCTCGAAGGTTAGTTTTGATGAGTGGCTGGATGGTGTATCTCCCACTCCACGCGATATTTGACTTCAGCTATTACAAAATCTACATAGGAGGAATATCTGTTATGGGAAAACCAGCATCTCTGTCCCCGAAATGCAGAGGCTGCTCGGTATGAAAAAAAGGTCGAGGCATATTGGCTCGTAAAACAGGGACGCTTCAAGGTTATTCTTGTCGGCGGCAAAATGCGGATCATGCTGGACAGCTTTGAGGAATGGTACGGCAGTCAATTCCGCTACAAAAAGGTCAACGGGCCGGAACCAGGCCAACTACTCCCTGCGTCTCTGACCGTCCCGGAGGCGGCTGACATCCTCGGGCTGAACCCTGGCTCCATCTATGAGCTGATAAAGAACCATGCACCCTTTGAGACGTTCAAGGTCGATGGGCAAACTCGCATTTTAAAAAGAAAACTTTGAGACGTGGTATCAAGGACAGTCCCATTATAAGAAACGAGAGGACGCGGCACCGCAAGAGCTGTTGGACGCAACCCTTTCGGTGAGCGACGTGGCAAAACTGCTGGACATACACCGAAACAGCGTTTATAACATGGTGAACAAGCGAGATTTGTTTGTCACAGTGAAAGTGAATGACAAGATCCGCATTTATAAGGACAGCTTTTGAAGCGTGGTATAAGTCCCAAAATCGCCATACCATAGTTGCCAGCTGAAAGGAGGAACAACCGTGGCGTCAATTATCAAACGTAAAACCAAATATTCCGTTGTTTATACCTATACGGACAGCAATGGTGCCAAGCGCCAAAAATGGGAAACCTGCGGCTCCCATGCGGAAGCCAAGAAGCGAAAAGCGGAAATTGAGCATCAGCTAGACACCGGAGTGTTCATCCCGCCCAGTGCCGACACCCTATCCGATTTTCTGGACGAATATGTATCCCTCTATGGTGTCAACACATGGGCCCCCTACCTTTGATGGACATACGGCGCTGATCAGCAACTACATCAAGCCCATCATCGGAGATGTGAAGCTGGATGACATCAGCCCCAGAATGATAACTAAATTCTATAAAGACCTCCAAACCGTGAAAGCAGTTCCCCGGTACGGGCAGCCCGAGGGGAACTTATCTCCCCAATACGATACGGGAGATACACAAACTCCTGCGGAACGCGTTCAATCAGGCGGTAAAGTGGGAGCTGATGGCAAGGAATCCTGTTCAGAATGCCACCGTTCCCAAAGCCGAGAAGCATGAGCGGAATATTTGGGACGCTCAAACACTGATGAAAGCGTTATCCCTCTGCGATGACCCATTCCTCGCCCTGGCGATCAATTTGGCCTTTGCCTGTTCCTTGCGAATGGGGGAACTGCTGGGCCTGACATGGAGCTGTGTGGATATTAGCCAGGACAGCATAGACCATGACTGCGCCTATATCTATATCGACAAAGAACTTCAGCGGATCTCTAGGGAATCACTGGCACAGATCGGGAGAAAAAGGTATCATGTTTAAGTTTCCCACGATGCGAGGGTGCAATTCCACTGTACTGGCCCTGAAAGAGCCGAAAACCAAGACAAGTGTGCGGAAGGTATTTCTGCCCAGGGCGGTAGCGGAAATGCTGGTAGAGCGCAGAAAAACGATTGAAGAACTGAAAGAATTGCTGGGGGATGAATATAGAGATTATGACCCTGTATTCGCCAGTACCCAGGGGACCCCTACCGAAGCAAATTACATCAACCGGGCCTTTGACAAACTCATCACGGAAAATAATCTCCCCAAAGTGGTATTTCATAGTCTCAGGCACACCAGCACGACCTACAAACTTAAACTCAGCGGTGGCGACATTAAAGCTGTTCAGGGTGACACCGGGCACGCACAGGCCACAATGGTCATGGAACGGTATGCCCATATCTTAGACGATGACCGCCGTGTAAACGCCGCAAGATTCCAGAAAGAGTTTTATGGGGGTGGCAGCACAGCGGAAACCGCAGCGGTGACTGAGTCTCCCGTGGAACAGCAGCCCCCGGCACCAGACCCGCTTCAAAACCTTGACGCAGCAGCCAAACAGCAGTTGCTTCTCAAACTCCTTACAGAATCCCCGGATATGGCGGCGCTTTTGACAGCCCTTGCAGGAAGAAGCGCATAATAGAGACGGACAGGAATGAGTACCATTCCTGTCCGCTTTTACATAGACAAAGACGACTACCTGTTGGCGATGGAGCGCAGCCCAATCAAGGACACCGAGATCAAGCTGCTCCTAAAAGCCGCTCTAACCGATCAAATCAATGATCGTGAGGTTTATATGAAAAGCGTGGATGCCAGTTACCGCTATGAGGGCTACAACACCTACAAGACCGGCGACATTTGAATTGAACTGGTTGCCATTGGTGTTGCAAAGATGAGAGGTATTGAACGCTGAACCGTCAAGCGATTTTTCGCCCGCTTGCTAATTGCTTGCTAATTTGGACCCTAAAAAACAACCGAAATTAGCAAAATGTGATGGGATTTATTGAGCAGTGAAACCTGAAAAAATCCAGTAATATCAATGGTTTTCAGTCGATGACGATTTCTGATGAACAGCGTCCGGAGCCTTCTCCTAAGCGGTAGGTCGGAGGTTCGACTCCTCTCGGGCGTGCCACGTCGGAGCAAACGTCATATCGTTTGCTCCGACTTTTTTCAAAAGTCAGAGCGCACTCATTCTGCTGTTTCTCGCTTCCAAACCGGACTCACTTCGTTGGGCGCTGGTTTGGTGCCGCCCTGCGGGCGGCTATTTTTCCTTTATGACAGAAATATCGGTTTAACCGCCCTTGCACGGCGGGGCAAGTGCCGTATCGCCTGCGCGGTCTTTTGTGCCCTTGCCCCAAAAGACGGCCTCCGTCCAGTCCCTCACACCAACATTCATGTGACCGTTTATTAATATTGACGCGTCCCCTTTTCAAAGCCGGTAGCCGCATCTCTCTTTATCGTATCAGTGTCCGGGGGCAGTATGCCGTCCCTGCCAGCGGGAGAGGGTGCTGGATTACAGAAGACCCCGCTCCTGACAGAAAGCCATAATATCCCCCTACATAGTCCTCCCTGCACTTAATGGGAAGGTCAACATGGTCCACCCCCCTGGTGGAGTACCAGCTTGAGCCTTTCAGGGCCCTGAGAGTGCGGAGCATCAGTTCGGGGCTGCTGATGTTGTCCTCGGTCCCGCCCATCATAATGGTGGGGACAGTGATGCGGCCCAGCACCTGGGCAAGCTCCTCCTCTGTCTGAACTTTTGCAAAGGGTTTCCGGGGATTGAGAACAGCGGACTGGGCGGGCATGTTGGTCCAAAACTCCACAGTCTGCTCTACCGCTTTTTTTGGCCTCTCCGCCGATGACGGGGTCAGACTCCAGAGGAACAAACGCCTTGGCACAGGAAGAGGCCTGCTTTTTCCGCATAGGGGACCCAGGTCTCCCGGCTTTTCGCTGCGTTGATGGTGTCCATGCGGGCAGAGCCGGTTGGCTTGCCGTCCTTGAGATGGGGACCACTCCCGCTGGCAAAAAAGCCCCGCAGGCGGTCCGGGTGGTTCATGCACAGATGCCAGCCAATGCCGGCACCGTGGGAGTGGCCGGTGTAAAAAAATTTTTCTATCCCCATGGCATCGGCAAAATCCACTACGTCCTGAGCCCATACGTCATACCAGTCGTCTCCCAGGTCCTCTGTGACCATGGAGGAGGGGGCATAGCCCCGAATTCGGATGATGAAGGCATGAAAGCCGCAGCGGTCCGCCAGATCCTTGGTATAGTAGATATGGCTGTTGACAAACTGCTGCGCCTGGATGAGATAGCGGTCTCCCCGACCGAATTCTTCATAGTAGAGTGAAACATGGTTCAGATTCAGAATGGGCATAAAAGGTTCCTCCTCAGTTTGCAGATTGACGTTTTCCCTCGATTTGATGATCTGGATAGGGCCAGGGCCGCATGGGAATGCGGCGGCGGCAGTGGCTCATTCGCTCCATGTTGGATTCTACAACAAGGCTGAGACGCTGGCCGTTGAAACGGCAGTAAAATGTATTGTAGTCCATCCAATCTGTGGAGCGGACCTGAAAGATGAAGCAGAAATCAGAGGCCCAGCCGCCGCTGACCCAGTGCCGGACCGGACCCGTGTGAAACATGATGTTGAGCCGTTCGTTTTCCCTGGGCATGGAAAGAAAGGCATCATTGGCGATCCAATCCCCATGGAGACCGACCTGAAGAGTACAGGATTCCTGATCCGTTTCCAGGGAAATATGGGGCTGTCCCTCCCGCAGGGACAGAGAGAGGGTGCGCAGATGCCAGGGGTTCTCCTCCAGCACATAGACGCAGCCGTAGTAGTCGTCCAGAAAGCTGGGCTGTGCCGCTGTGCGCGGAGCGCAGGACCAATGGGACAGATAGGACTTGAGACGGGCGGATTCTCCGTGGTCGGGGACGGCTTGGGGCTGTATGGCTGAATAGAGGGTATCCCAGAGGACGGCAGGGATCAGACCGCTGTCCTCCTCAATGGCGTTGCAGACGATGGCCATTTCCTTGTCCGGGAACAGAAAACCGAACTGACTGCGGCCGCCGTCCAGGCGGGCTCCCTCCCGGGCGTTGCGCCAGAGCTGGAAGCCGTAGCCTGCCAGCTGGTCGCTGTGCATGAAGGAGATAGAGGAGCAGCGCCGGGTAGGGACCTGGAAGGAGACAGCTGCCCGCACCAGTCGGGCGTCCAGCAGCTGTTGTCCATTCCAATTGCCCTCCTGAAGATAGAACAGGGAGAGCTTGGCGAAACCTTCCGCAGTACACATGGTGCGGGAGCCCTCCAGCTCCCCCGCGCTGGGTCTGCTCCACAGTGCAGTAGATGCCCAGGGGCTCCAGAAAGCGGGGGGCGCAGGAAGTCCAGATAGTTGATGCCGGAGACTTTCTTCACGATCAGGCCCAAGATGTGGGGGACACCGTTGTTGTAGAGAAAATGGGTGCCGGGTTCAAAGTCCAGAGGCTCCTCCAGAAAGGCGCGGACGCTGTTGGTGCTGTTGAGCACCGGTCGGAAGGTGTCCCGATCATGGCCGGTGGTCATGGTCAGGAGATGGTAGACGGTGATGGATTCCATCCTGGGGGTGACTGTTTCGGGCAGATCTTCCGGAAAAAGCTGAGTCAGGCGTGTCTTCAGTGAGACCAGTCCTTCCTGAATGGCGAACAGAACAGCTAGGCCGGTGAGGGCCTTGGCAGCGGAATAGATGCGCCGGGGGTGTCGCCCTGATAGGGACGGCGGTTGGCACCCAGCAGTTGAAAGCCGTTGCGGAAGATGTACAGACTGTGGAGATCGACATCCAGGCGGTCCAGCTCGGTCAGAAACTGCAGGATCGCACCGCTGGGAACGCCCTGGGAATCAGGGGAGGCGGTATGGAAGCGGCCTTCCAAATAGGGGACATAGTGCAAGGTGGTCCCCCCTCCTTTCTGCGGCTGTCCGTCGTTAACCGACCAGACGAAAGCCGCCTAGAATTGCGACAAAAACAAGAACTGCGGAAAAAATGGGGGCGAGGATGGTCTGCTGCCGGATCAGCCTGCGGCGGAGGGACTCATCACTGCAGCCGGTGAGCACGGCGGCGCCCCCTGGGAAAAGGGGCTGATGCTGCTGGCGGTCAGGCCATCTGCATCCCGCAGTAAATGGTCCCCACTGGCATACCGGAGGCAGAGGACAGGGCGGAAAGCAGAGGAAGCATCATGGGAACCACCACGCCGCCTGAGACGAAAAAGCTGAGCACACACATAACCAGCACTACCCCGGGCAGGATCCAATGGGCGGGGATGGTGTTCTGGAGCAGATCGGACAGATAGCTGACGACCCCCATGGAGTTGGCCAGGGCCATGTACATGCCGGTCAGGGAGAGCATCAGCAGGGTGTCCCAGGGGATGCGCGTCTGAACCACGCGGTGATAATCCGCAGTTTTCAGAAGCACGTTCAGCGTGATGCCGATGACCGCAAGAAACTGAAAGCTGCAGTAGGTGCTGATCCACTGGGTCACAGGATTGGGGAACAGCAGCTGGGCTGCGGCAGGCACCACGATCATAGCGATGATGCCGAGGATGATAAAGAGAGTCTGCCGTTGCCCAGTATCAAACGGGGCCGGTCTGGTGAGAGAGACCGCCGAGGATCTGACCCGCCAGCCCCTCAGGAGAACAAACATTGCCACATACAGAATGGTGTAAAATATTCCGCGGAAGGTAAAGAAGTCCACCACATATCCCGAGGAAGTGGAGAGATCGAAGTAGATCTCCAGCTGTCCCACATTGGTAGCATACCCGGAGGTCCAGGGCATGCTGCCACCCACCATGGAGGAGGTCCAGAGCGCCACGGATACCAGGAGCGGATCGATGCCCGCCTGGAGAGCCAAACTGAAGCAGATGGCAGACATGAAGAAGGGAGCGGCCCCACCAGCACCCAGACCGGCCACAATGGCGGACACGCCGAAAAACAACAGACCCAGAAGCCAGCCTGCCCCCCGGCAGGAGTAGAGCAGATGCTCCGCCACTTTTTTCAGTGTCCCGTTTTCCTGGGCAAAGCCGAAGAGAAATGTGGCCACCATAAAGTTAAAAAACAGGGGCACTGGAAAGAGGGCGACCACGCCGCCGGGGGTCAGACCGCCTGCTGTGGTGCCCAGCAGAAAGGCAAAGCTGAGCGAGATCAGGCCAATGTTGATGTTCAGCCTGGTCCCCAGGATTAGGGCAAGCACGATAAAAACAAAAAACAGGATCGTATTGAGCAAGCTTACATCCCCTTTCGCTCCAGCATCCGATACAAGGTGGCGCGGCTGATGCCCAGCAGTTCGACGGCCCGGAGCTTGTTGCCGCCGCTGAGGGCCAGGGCTTCCTCCAGCGTATAGCGGCTGCGGAGGCTCCCACCGGCGGCGGAAAGCCCCCTGTTTTCCTGAATATAGGTCTCCACCAGCTCCGGACCGATCTCATCGGAGTCGCTGATGACGCTGACCCGGCGCACCATGTTCTGGAGTTCCCGGATGTTTCCGGGCCAGTCATAACGGAGCATGGCGGCTTTGGCTTGGCTGCTGAAGCGGAGATAGCGTCCCGCCCGCTCCGAGGTCTCGGAGAGAAAGGCGTCGGCCAGCAGGATAATGTCCCCCTGGCGCTGGCGCAGAGGCGGGATACACAGTCCCAGCACATTGATGCGGAAGTACAGATCTGCCCGGAAGGTGCCCTCCCGGACCATAGAGACCAAATCACGGTTGGTGGCAGCAATAATGCGGATGTCAATGGGAATGGGAGTCTCAGCACCAATGCGGCGGATGCTGTGCTCCTGCAGGACACGCAGCAGCTTGCCCTGCATGGAGGGGAGAGATCTCACCGATCTCATCCAGAAAAATAGTTCCGGTATGAGCACACTCGAACAGGCCCCGCTTGCCGTCCCGGCTGGCTCCGGTAAAGGCTCCCTTTACATAGCCGAACAACTCACTTTCCAGAATGCTTTCTGGGAGGGAGGCGCAGTTGACAGCCACAAATGGCATGTCCGCCGGCGGCTGGCCCGATGAATTCCCTGAGCAAACATTTCCTTGCCTACACCCGTCTCCCCCTGGATGAGCACAGTCTCGTCCACCTTGGAGTAGCGCAGGGCCAGCCTGAGCGCCTGCGTCATGCAGGGGCTGTTCCCCAGAATGTGGTCAAAGGAATAGACAGCCTGATTTTCCTTGGTGGTGAGCGTACGGCGGATACTGACCTCGGAGCTCATGACCGTATTTACGTCCTGAAAGATGACCGACACACCCTCCAGCGTGCCGTCCCGCTTCCGCAGGATGGGCTCCGCATGGTAGAGAAAGATTCGGTCTTCCAGCTTGGCGATTTGATTAAGATAGGGACGGCGAGTAGAGATGACGTCAGCGATGCGGCTGAACTGGGGACAGACGTCATCCACAGAAAAGGCGACTGCATTGAGCTGGTCCAGCTTCAGATATTCGCTGGCCAGCCGATTCATCATCAGGATCTCACCCAGGCAGTCCACCGTAATGGCGGCATAGATGGAGGACTCCATCATGGGGGTCCCGGTCTCGGATTCATCCTGCCGCTTTTCCAGATAGGACTGGGCCAGAGAGATGGCCTTTCGGATCTCGGAATCCCGGGTCTTGATGAGTACAGTCGGGATCCCGTACTGCTTGGCGATCCTGGCCTGATAGTAGCCCCCCCCACCAGTACATCGATGTCCTGGACCTTCTCCAGCTCATGGGGGATCTTTTCCGGGGACACAGTAGGAAGCCATACCAGATCAATGGAGAGCAGGTCCCGGACATAAAACACATCCTTCAGAACTCGGCGGAAGCCAAAGATAGCGATGCGCTTTCCCAGCTTAGATGCCTCCAGCAGAGCGTCCATAACGTCCTCCGCCTGCAGATCCACCATAATTACGGGGACATCCACGCTCTGGCGCACGATTTTTGCAAACATGCCGAAGGCGATCAGAACTTTTGCGCCCTGGGCTACTTGGCTGCGGGATACCTCCTCAAGATCCTGGGTATTGGAGAGGACCACCTGGCAGTTGGCAGGGGATTCCCGCAAAATATTTTGGACCTTTTCGGCGGCCAGCAGGTCCGAGGCAATGAACGTAATGTCTGAGTGCATATCCCATCGCTCCTTTATTCGTTTCGGCGTTGCTCCGGGAGGGGGAGGACACACGCAGCTGAGCCGCCCCCGGGCCCGTGGGTGAAATATAACGATTATACCACAGCCCTGACCGAAACGTGGGGGAGCGAAACAGTCAGGCAGTCCTTTCCTGCTTTTCCAATCTGGACAAAATTACCACAGCCAGGGCAACGGCCAGGACCACAGGGACGACAAAGGCGGCAAAGCCCACACGGTAACCGAACACAGCGCACAGCACGCCGCCCACCGTGGAGGCCAGTGCAGAACCGATGTCCATGCCCAGGTAGTTGGTGGAATTTGCAGCGGCCTTCCGCTCCGCAGGAACGGTGCGCATAGAGATGGTCATCAGTACGGGAGAAATGCCATTCTGGCCGATTCCGATCAGGATACCGGAGATAATGAACCAGGTCAGATCCTGGGCAAAGGCGAGACACAGGAGGCCTGCAGAGAAGAACAGGCCTGCGGGGATCAGGGTGGCAATGGGTCCCTTCTTGTCGAGGAGAATGCCGAGGGCGGGGCGGGCGACCCAGCCCATGAGAGAGGCGGCGGTGGCAAACACGCCGATATTGGCGATCCCCAGCTCCTCCAGGGCAAAGGCAGCCATAAAGACGGTGATACCGGTCCGGGTGCCCTGAAAGGCCACATTGATGATCATGGGGGAGATGGCTTCCTTGGCAAACAGGTTGTTCAGCTTCAGGCCGCCGAACATGGACTGGCCGGGCAGGCGCGCTGGGACCTTGGTGGGGCGGTGAAGCACACCAGCACCAGACCGAAGGCGGAGATGGCGGTAAAGACCAGCAGCATGGAGGCATAGCCCATGTACTCGGCCAGGGCAAAGGCCACAGGCTGGGAGACCGCAGAAGCGATCATCTGGGAAATCATGAAAAATCCCATGGCGGTCCCCAGATCCTCCCGGGGAACATACTCACTGACGATGACGGCGGTAATAGTGGAGATAAAAAGTCCAGGATACGCCGTGGATAATTTTGGCCGGCACTGCAAAGGCGGAGTTGTCCATGCTCAGCGAATACATGAACACAGCCAGGGTCAGGGCCCCCACTGCAGCGATGTAGATCAGCTTTTTGTTGCCGCGGTCGGTAATAGGGGCAGAGAAGGGGCGGATGATGAAGGCGGCCCAGCTCATGGCGCTGGCAATGAGGCCGATAGTGGTCAGGTCCATGCCGGCCAGCCGCCAGCCTGCGCTGGTGACAGAGTTGGTCATAGAGTGGGTGATGCAGATTACCGTGTACGCCACAAAGAGCATAATAAAGTTCTTGTTGGCGATCTGGAAGAAGGTCTTCTTCTGCGGAACAGCATTACTCATTCAAATTTCCTCCCATTTTATAGTTTGTTTTGGAATTCCATAGATTAATACAAGCAAGTTCTGTGCCAACTTAATTTTATTAAAAATTACGGGAAAACGGCAGAAAAAAGGGGGTTTTTTAGAAATGATGCTGTCTCAAAAGTGTTTCATATCTGTCTCGCGATACAAAAAAGAGGACCATCAGCAAATTTGAAAGGCAGGAATATTTGGCTTGAACTGCCCGCTGCCCCGTACAGAAAAGAGAAGCTTGGTGCCAGAGCAAAAAAATGCCCCCGCTGTGTACACAGCGGGGGCATTTCGGAGAGAACTTATTCAATGGCAATGCGGTTTTGAGTGGGCAGGGTCTGCTGGTCCTTCTTGGGCAGGGTCAGCATCAGGATGCCGCTGTCATATTTGGCATTGATCTCTTCGGGTTGCACATCGCCCACATAGAAGCTGCGGCTGCATGCGCCGCTGCAGCGCTCCTGGCGGATGTAGCGGCCCTCCTGGTCCTTCTGGTCCCGGTCCAAGCCCTTGGCGGCCTGAATGGTCAGATAGCCGTTTTGCAGTTCCACACTGATTTCATCCTTCTGGAAGCCGGGCAGGTCGATATCCACCTCGTAGTGGTCCCCAGTCTCCTTCACGTCGGTCTTCATCAGATTCTTAACGTGCTTGCCGTATAGGGGATTCCGGGTGCCGAACAGGCTCTTCTCCCAAGGCTCATCAAAGAATTCATCCAACAGGTTCTCACCAAAAATGCTAGGCAACATAAGTCATTCCTCCATTCGCGATCCTTATTTCGTGCCTGCCGGGGGACCTCTCAGGTCCCCCTCTTTCTTGGTACGCCCTTAGTATAGCACTGAAATTAGCACTGTCAAGCAGAGAGTGCTAAAATTCATAAAGCGTTCACAAGATATTGCAAAAAAAGACATAAACAGAACGAAAATGGAAGAAATATTCCGAAAAAGTTGGGGTGGTCAGAGGGGAGGCAGGGGAAACCCCTGCCCCTGGGCGCGCTGGAGGCCAAGCTCCATCAGGCGGCGGTCCGTGTCCAGGGTGGCGGGATAGGGCCAGCGGGGCGCACAGCGCTGGAACTGACGCCAGGACAGCAGGGCGGCCTCCGGGTCCCGCTGGGCCAGCAGAGCCCAGAGGAACTCCATGCGGCTGGTGGAGGGGGTGAACTTCCGGGTAGCCTTGCAGTAATGGAGAAGGGCAGGGGGTGCGGAGGGGGCCAGCTCCTCCTGGGAGCGGCCCAGGAGCAGGGGAGCAGGAGAGCAGATCCACCGTCAGGTCCCACCGCTGGATGTCCAGCAGGCCAGAGGGGACGTCCAGTAGGGTTCGGAAAGCGGCTTCCGCCCCGGACAGGTCCCCCTGGTCCATGAGCCGGCTGGGGAGGAAGGATAGGGCGGCGGCGGTAAAGGGGTCCTGGGGCTCCAGGTCCTGGGGGAGCTGGAACCAGCGGGCGGGCTGGTCCCGGAGGGGGATGCCCCGCTGGAGGAGGGCGTGGCACCGCAGCTGGAGGGCGAAGGTCCGGCGGGCCTGGGGGCTGCGGGAGAGCAGGTGCAGGTTGAAGCCGTCGTTGGCCACCCCGTCCATGGAGAGAGGGATGAGGTTGACGGCCCCCAGAAACAGGCCGGCAGCTGCAAAGATCAGCAGGAAGACCGGCCAGGGAAAGGGGAGGAGAAAGGCGGTCAGGGCCGCCGCCAGGGCGGAAAGCAGATTGGCCAAGCCGCCCCCAAGATTATAAAGCCGGAAGGGGACCTCGTCCCCGTCTGGGGGCTCCAGCAGGCACTGGCCGCCAGTGCCGGGGAGGTAGAAGCGGCGCAGGACCAGGCGGCCATTCTGGCGGAGCAGGGTGAAAGAGCCCACCCGGAAGGAGAGGAAGCGGTAGCCGGAGAGCAGGCCGCAGACCAGGTGACCGCCCTCGTGCAGGATGGCCTGGAGCCAGAAGGAGAGGATCAGGCAGGCCTGGGAGGGCAGCAGGACAGTCATTCCATAGGGGTCCAGAGCCCACATGAAGAAGTAGCCCCTGCGGCCCCCAGAAGGGCGGCAGGGATAAGGACAGCCAGCTTCCGCCAGGGGACGGTGTGCCGCTTCAAACGATCAGTCCTTTCTGTTGTGACATGTCGAAAAAAATACAAATAGGAGAGAAAAGCTCACCCCTCCGCCCAGTCCTCATAGGGCACAAAGGTAAATGAGATGTCCCAAGGCTGCTGGTGGTAGACCAGATAGACGATGTCTCCCTTGCCTGCCATCTCATTGGCGGTGAACTGGGGAAAGGGGACCAGGGGCAGGGTGATCTGGCTGGCGCCTCCGTCAGCCTGGGCGCGGGCGGTGTCCAGCCGATGGACCCAGACGGCAGCGTTGCAGGCATACACTGCCACCAGCAGGACCCCGGCGGCGGCAGCCGCCCGATTCAGGCGGGTGAGGGGCCGCAGGCCCTCTGCCCGGGCACGTCGGAAGAGCACTGACGCGGCCAGGCACAGAAACAGGTAGCTGGAGAAGAACATCCGGGCGTTCACCGGGGAGACCACCAGCATGGGGCCGGTGACCACCAGCAGGGAGGCCACCCAGAACCAGAGCTCCCGCCTGTCCGCGCCGCCCCGCCACTCGGCCGCCAGGATCAGCCAGAGCAGGGCCAGAGCCAGGCCCAGCCAAAGACATTCCTCCCGGTACAGGTCCCGCCGCTTCAGAACGACCAGAAGGCGGTCATAGCCGATGTAGAGGTGGAGGGGAGGAGGAGGCAGGCCCACAGCCTCCAGCGGGGGCAGCCTGCCGCCGTACCAGCCACAGCAGCAGGAGGCTGATGGTCAGGCAGAGGGAATGGGGCGGAGGAGGACCTCGGTAAAGATGACAGGCAGGTTGTCCCGGGCCAGATCCAGCCCCACCCCCCGCAGGCCGCTGTCCACCTGAGCG
>VOFD01000961.1_pt1 | contig 27074 bp, 38 predicted proteins | sample 5384101 | NCBI WGS metagenome assembly VOFD01 (sample SAMN12384723, study PRJNA508395) | human gut metagenome | isolation source: healthy gut C | host: Homo sapiens
GACAGGCAAAAAACTCATTTTCCGCATACCTTCTATTGAGGTGTGTATGATGATTCTAAAATCTATCACAGTAGGGCAGACAAAAGTGATTATCCATGATGATTCGATTTTGCAGGACAAACAAAAAATAGAACAGAAAAAAAGAGGAACTAAATAAAATTGCTCTTGGAATATTGAAAAAGCGTACATAAAAAGCCCACGTAGGTACCCTTGAAAAGCTTGTACCTACGTGGTTTTTTTTGTTTTTTCATCTCCAACAACGCACGGGCCAACGAACTGGCGCACCTTGAAATGATCGGCGCCATTGTTCATCAGCTTACTCGTAATTTAAGTGAAGATGAAATTAAAAAGAGCGGTTTTGACACCTACTTTGTCGACCATACGGCTGGTGTTTATCCTGCTTCCGCTGCCGGCGTGCCGTATACAGCTGCCTATATGCAGAGTAAAGGCGACATGATTACAGATCTTCATGAAGACCTGGCTGCTGATGCTACGATATTGTAGGAGCAGGGATAGCCAAAAACCGCATAACTACGTTGTTTCAAGAATCCATTTATTTCCATAAATTCTTACCCTGCGATATCATAAGAGCAACGTAGGAGAAAGCTGTACAGGCCCTTTATAGGGGACGACGTTACAAAAGCAACCAATGCAGAATGAAGATGAATGACCGTAAAAATAAAATGGATGGGAGTGGAACAATCTGTATTTCAAAGCTGAAATAGAATATATATAAATAAGGAAAGGGGATATACCATGAAACTTGATTCGATAGGAAATTATTGCATGTATTTACGAAAATCCAGAAAGGATATAGAAGCAGAAAAACACGGGGAAGGAGAAACCTTAAAAAGGCATTTTGAAATGCTTATGTCACTAGCTAACCGCCTTAAAATCATAATTCGTGAGGACGCGATTTATAAAGAAATTGTCAGCGGGGATACGATTGCTTCCCGTCCTGTCATGCAACAGTTACTTGCAGATATTGAGACAGGGAAATGGGATGGTGTTCTCGTTGTAGAAGTGGAACGTTTGGCGCGTGGCGATACGATAGACCAGGGATTGTAGCCCAAACCTTCAAGTATAGCAACACAAAAATCATTACCCCGATGAAAATCTATAACCCAAACGATGAAGGCGATGAAGAATATTTTGAGTTTGGTCTCTTTATGGCAAGAAGGGAGTATAAAAGATACGACAAAGAATGCAAAACGGTCGTGTTGCTTCCGTACAGGAAGGTAAATTTGTTGGCAATGTTGCCCCCTATGGCTTTAGTAGAAAAAAAATAAAGGGGGACAAAGGATTTATTTTAGTGGAGAATCCGGAAGAAGCCGATACACTGAAACTCATTTTTGAACTGTATGCCAATCTAAATTATTCTTATAACCGAATTGCCGACCATTTAAATTCTTTGGGAATCAAACCACGTCATGCGAAAAAAATTGGACTGTGGCAACCATTCGTGACATTCTTCACAACGAAACTTATAGAGGAATTTTGCATTGGGGGGCTAGAAAGAATGTAAAAGTCATCAAAAAGGGCATTGTGACAATGACGAGACCAAGAAATAAAGGTGACTATACAGTGTCACAAGGTTTACATACCCCATTAATTAGCCAAGAGCTATGGGAAAAGGTGTTGGAACGCCATCGTGTAACCGCCCCCAAATGCCCTCATAAAACCGCTTTGCAGAAACCCCCTTGCGGGCATTGTGATATGTGGTAAGTGCGGGGGAAAATGCAGAGAAGACCGTATAAAGACAGACAGCCATCATTAATTTGTACGAATCGAAAATGTGACAATATCAGTTCTGACTTAGAAATCATTGAACGCAAAATCATAGAAGCACTCAAGGAGTGGTTAGGAGATGTTGCAATCAATTTTGAAAAGGTCGAAGAAGAAAACGCAGTACAAGTCAAAGCTCTGGAAAGAGCATTGGCGAAAACGAAAGTAGAGCTTGAAAAGGCAGAACTCAAACTAAAACGTGTCTGTGAGTGCTATGAAGAAAAAAACGTATACGCGTGAAGTTTATTTACAACGTTCCCAAACGGTATCGGAAGAAATCAGGAAACTTAGAGAAGATGTGGTAAATCAAGAGAAGGAATTGGAGGAAACGCGTGTGAAATATAAATCTGAAGAGGACTTTGTACCACAAGCCCAATATGTATTGGATACTTACTATATGACGAACGACCCCGAAGAACGAAACAGAATGTTGAAAAACATTTTGGAAAAAGTTGTCTATACGAAAACCGAAAGGGCAATCCGCAAGGATAGCGACCCCACCAATTTTGTGATTGAGCTTTATCCTAAAATCAGCAAAATTGATTCTTAATTAGAATCAAAACGACAACCTCTAACATGCGTGGTACAGAAGGAGAAAAAATCCTCCCAAAAATCAATCCCAATTAAAGATGATTTTTTCCACAGGGAATCGCGATTTTCCTTGTAGATAAAGGGATTATGAAGCATTCCATTATTTTACAATCGCTCGATTTCCAACAACGCACGGGCCAGTTCTTCTGTACCAATATCCGTCAGCAATCCTTTCAATTCCGCATATGGCATCGAATAGCGCTGTGACAGATAACGCAATGACGCACCAAGCTCACCGTCCCCTGTGCGGATTTTATTGCGCATCAGCTTGCAAAGGGAAGTGGAATCGAATAGAAAGTTTGGATTTTAAAAAGAAAAATTTTACAGTATCAATGGTTTTCTGTATTAAAAAATGTTGTAAATGCTTCTATTTTTTTGTTGTAGAAAGCAAGCAATATTCTTATAAAAAATATTGCTTGCAGTTTTTTTCTTGACTTTATTTTAGAACAGTTCTATAATAACTACAAAGAATAGACTAATTAAATCCTAGAGATTGATTATGAATTGTCGATTTCATACATAGCGAAGGGGAAAAACACATGAGCTATATCGCGCAGGGACTCAACAACTATACGAAAACCTACTCTAATAAGCGGACAGGCTTTTCGGTGGGCTATTATACTGTTTCTCAGGTAAAGGCGCTCTATCCACAGGGGGATTATCAACTGGCCGCCCAGATCGGCGCCGGCGTCAAAAAAATGCGCCGGATACGCTGGCCTACAATGGAAAAACAGAACCGGCCGCTCCTTACAAGAAAAATCCGCTGCATCGCACGGCTGGCTATATCAGTTGCGGCGAAAAGCAGTTTGTCGCGGTGAAGAAGAACATTGTTTGGCTATGGATTTTGCTGCTGGTTCTTTTGCTGGCGCTGATTTTTGGCATACAGTATGCGGCGAATCATTGGGATGAGATGTCCCCGGATCAGCCTGCGGTTGCTTCTACAGATCCCGAAGGCCAAGTGGATCAAAATATCGTAGAAGGCGATATTACGCTAAGCACCAAGAAAAAAATTGATACCAAGGGGAAAACCATCAAACTGCCGGGCATTACCTCAATGAAATTTAAGGCGGGGCAAACGGAGCAGGAGTTTGTGCTTCGCAATCCGGAAGGGAATCCCTGCTACTTTAAATTCCAGATTATTTTGGATAAAACGGGCGAAATTTTGTATGAATCGAATCTCGTTCCGCCAGGATATGCAATTGCAAAATTTCATTTAAGGCGCGCAATGGATGCAGGCAGCTATAAAGCTACAGTGAAATATTTAACCTATTCATTCGATGCGGAGCAAAACCGGCTGAATAACGCGCAGGTAAAAACAACGATTACAGTGGAATAAACCTATGATTGGCAGGATCACAGGCCAAAAGGAGAAAATTTATGAACGGGGGTCGTTCGGAATGAAACAAAGGACGAAATATAGCAAACGTTGCCTTGCGGTTCTGCTTGCGATACTGATGCTGCTTGCGGCCGCGCAGCCGGTGTCGCTTGTGGCTGCGGCGGCAGGGGATGATCCGGACCCGCAATTTGGCGAGGGCGCGGCACGCGCACGCTATACCACGAGCGGTACGTTGGAGATTTCTTTTCCTGAGGCGCAGGCGATAGCAGGCGGGATTTCTTACTATGCGGATTTTTATGATTTGGATCGGGGCTATCCCCAGCGCGAAACGCCGATCGTCTCTGCGGTGGAATTGAGTGGGGCACGGACAATGGCCGGTGAAAGCGCGTTAATTTTCTCAGAACTTTCTGCTGAGCAGATCAAAGCGTATGGTTTAAATATGTCTCATCGTATTAGCGTTGCAATTACGGCAGTGGATGCAGATGGATGGCGTTCGCAGCCGATCGAAGCCTTGGTCGGGGATTCATTGGATGTTCCGGCAGCGGGAGCGTCTCCAACCGGGTCAGATCGTTATACCTCTGTTTCCCGGTTTGAAGATGCCTATAACGCCGCCAGGGAAGATGGTGGCACCCATGATTCCGGCGCAAAATTTTGGGAGTATAATAACGGCAACGGTACCGCCGCAATGAATATTGACGGCGTGTATGACGGCAATAAGAATGCGTATCAGACGCCAGGCTTTGATAATAGTCAAGCTTTTCGTTTCTACATGAATGGCAATGAGCGTTCGGCAGACAGCTATGAGCGTTTCGATGTTATGTACAACCAAGATCATTATCAGTTTAAGAATGCAGAAGAACTGTGGATCTGGGTGGACACCTCTTATGTTTCGTTTGAAGAGTTTGCGCTTCAGGTTCGGTATATGGATTATACTGGCACGCTTCGCATAGACAGCGGAGATTTCTCAGTAGAAAAAGAATTGGATTACGCATGCGTATAGCAAGGATGTTTACAGCACAGTCGGCTATGCAAAGCAAAATCATGAAGCGGTTCCGGTTTATTACCAAAATGCAGACGGGCTATGGGATACGATGTATACCAATACGGATGGTTATTTGGAGGATTTCGGCCATTATCGTGGATTTCTTCGCGTTCCTATTGACAAACTATGGAATGAAGATGCGAGTAGTTCTTATAAACAGTTAACAACAGAGCACCCCTATTCTTATGAAATTTCCGTTTGGGAAGGATGGGGCGGTGTAGCTTTTTGAGCATGAAGTTAAGCATATTGCTGCGGATATAGCTTGGTCGTCTCCAGATCGTTCCATCTCTTGGCAGGATAGAGACTTTGGCGGGACGAGTACGGTTTATTTTGAAAAAGCAAAATTTGAAAATACAACAGGATATCGATTAGGGGTTACTCCGATTGAAGATATCGTCTCTGTTGGCTTTACATGGCGTGGTGCCTCTGAGGATAGTATGAACAAGCCGTTTTACATCGATCAGATCGGCTTCAGCGGCAAAAATCTTGAAACAAATGACCCGGGCTCCAGCATTGCTCCCCTACAAACGCTGGATACCTATCATATGGTGCCGAGCGATCAGGAGGCAGTAGAGAAGCTGGTGAATCAACATATCCCGGATGTGGAGGCTGTCAACGTTGCCGATGCAGGGATCATTGAGGATCTGGAGGCGATTTGCGCGGAGCTGAGCGCAACAGTCACCTTGCCGGAAAAGCTGAAACAGGCAAGAGAGCGTCTGAATCAGATTCTGAATGGGCAGGATCCGGTGCTGTATTTACATACGGAGCTGCAAAAAGCTGATGCCGATATTCCAGCGCTATTCGAGCTTTATCAAACCTTTACCTTGGGAGAGCTTCAGCGCTTTGGCCTGAAGGATGAAGCGGATCTGATCCGCCGTTATAATGAAACCGGGCAGAGCGAATGGTATCCCAGCGCTTTGACACAGCTTTATTTCAAAGCCTTTAACGATGTGGAGCAGAACTATACGGTTGGCCAGACTGCCATCCATGAGTATGACGATTACCGCCTGGAACCGAATGGAAAATGGCATTATTTTGACCGTGCCCATCACCTGCTTTGGGAGAACGGGATTTATAAGGGCGCGTGGGAAAACAGCAAGAATCTTGTAGCTTACAGCCGCTCCTCTTATGATTCTGCGGAAACGGGAACGAATAGTACCGATCAGCGTTTCAGCTTGGCGTCCACATCCGTGGGGCAGAATGGTTTTGCAAGCTCCCGTTCCATTGATACAAGCTTCTATCGTGATTCCTTATCTAATGGCGAAACCTATCGCATCTCCCTGACGCATAACGGAGAAAATAAGGATAACTGGGATGCGCTCAGCGGCGTGAATATCGGCCAGGCGACAGATTTCATCTTCTACGCAGATTTTTCTGAAATGAATGATATCCGCAAGATGTGGGTTGCCTTGCGTACGGAAAATGGCAATATTTATTCCCATGATGAAGACGATGGTACACAGTGGGACTATCTAATTCTGGATATGGATGCGGCGATCCCTGCATGGAAAACTGTTCAAACAGATAACGATGGGAACGACGGCTGTATGACAGGCGCCTCGCTGAACGGGTTCCGTGGCTTTATTAAAATACCGCTTTCCCATTTTTGTGAGATTACAAGCAACGGCAATGCCGGCCCTGTGATTTCTGCCAATGCAGTTGTTAAGCAGATCAAGCTATTTTATACCGGCTCTCAGGGCGGCGAGAGTCCTGCGGGTACGACGATGTCGGTGGATATGTTCGGTTTTTCGAGCGGCACGCCAATAAGCGGCTTTGAGCAGCTCCATCCGGAGAGGGAATTGGAGGAGCCACAGCTTCAAAGCTCTGATGTGGAAAGTGCTGTAGCAGCAATTCTTGCCTTGTATGAAGATGTTACGTTGCTCAATGAAACAGAAGCAAAAGACGGATTATCTCTTCAGCTATGGCAGAACGGAACAGTCCATCACAGCATATCGCGAGATGTTGGCTCTTTACCATACGCTGACGGTTACAGAAAAGGGAGAGGTGGAGCAAAAGCTCCCGGCCAACATAAAAATGGCGGATATGGAGGCCTTTGTACGCAATTATGATACCTTCGGCGGGGTACAGGGCAACCTGAAAAAATATGTTGATAGCGCCGTTGCACAGCGTGAAACGATTGAAAATGCTTTTCAAAAAACGGCGGTGTCCACTGGCCCTGTGGTTACGTTGCTGGAGGAATATAACGACTACCCGGCGAAATACCAGAATGCAGTTTTAACCTATTGGGCGGATCGCAATTTGCATGCGGTTTATCCCAATTTTGTCATAACGAGCCCCGCTTCGTCAATGGAGAATCCGGCGGCAACCATGCAGCTGGATGCGGATGGTCTCCATTATTCCGGTTCGGTAACGCTCAACTATTATGCAGCTGTAGATGCGAAAAATCCGTTGAGCTTGCGCATCCCTTCCGGCGTGATTACATTCAGGGCGGAGGATGATCCCAGCAAGACAATTGAAGTGGGCGTAAGCGGAGGCATCGCCAACCCGGTCAATGGCAGCAATTCTATGACGTTTGCGTTATCCGTTCTTGCTGACAGCATTGATCACGCGGCAGCCTATGTAGGCTCTTTTGAGGTAGCCCTAGAATCGCCTGATCCGGATAGCAATAATGTTCAGGCGAGCAATTTGAATCCTGTATCAGCTGCGGAGCAATACCGCTCAAAGGATGCTTTTACGGTTTATGTGAAGCTGCTCTTTGACACCTCCTATACAATCATTATTCCTGCGGATCAACAAGTGGAATGGGCAACCCCATCTACCCAAACGGGAAGCTTACAGGTTGAAGATTTAAACATTCCAGCGTCAGCCCGCATCAATGTGAGCTGTGCATCGCAAAATGGCAGCAAGCTGTCTAAGGTGATCGATGGCCAATCGTTTGAGCTGCCCTATCAATTGACGGCCAATGGGAGTCTGTTTAGCGGCTGGTCCTTCAGCATGAGTGAACAAAATCCGGTTCCATTAAACGTTGAGATTACGCCTACTGATTGGTCCAAGCCCCCGATCGCTGCTGGCTATCAGGATGTGTTGACGTTTAACGTTGAATATCAGGAGAAATAAACGATTATTGGGAGAAAGGAGCTTATGCCGTATGAAAAAGCTGATTGCCTCGGTTTTATCCGGTGTATTATTGGCAATAGCATGCGCGGGCCTCGCAAACGCTGCGGTGTTGGATCGGGATACTCCCTGCCGGGTCAGCGCTTGTGCGCACCTGTGAGGTTGACTATTCGGTTGTGATTCCCGCTGATATGGAAATTCCATTTGGTTCACTTGATACGGAGATTGGCCGCGTATATGCAGATGTGATGAAGATCGAAAAGGGAAAGGCCGTTTATGTAGAGGTCGATTCTCAAAAGGCATATAACCTGGTGAATACGGCTAACGCGGCCTATGGCATTGCTTATGCGCTTGCCGGAGCGGATGCGATCTGCTTCAACCGTGTGAATGATCCTACTCAGTTCCCGCTGAACGCTTTAATTGAGCAGAAAACGTGGGACGCCGCTTATGCAGGCGATTATGAGGATACCCTGCTGTTCACCATCACCTATCGTTAGGTAGCCAATCATCATTTGCTTATCAGCAGGGGAGTCCCCTGCAAATGATAAAATGAACATGAGAAGGAGAAAATCGTTATGAGAAAAGTACTTGCAATCCTTTTGGTCCTGTGCATGGTTTGCACAATGAGTGTGGTTGCCTTTGCAGCCAATCCGATCACAAAAGATACGGAGCAGATCGGTTCCACAATTGTAAAAACGATTGGTCAGGGGCCGACGGATCCTGATGTTCCTGGCGCTAACGAAGATTATACCGTTACCATCCCTGCGGAATTGATCGTACCGTGGGATAACGTGAAGGGCGGTTCTGCGCAAGATGTTTATACGCTTGTAACCCATCTTGCAAAGGGCTCCACCGTTACGGTTACAGTTTCTCCATTTGGCGAGAAGGCGCTTGCTATGGTTTTAAAGGATGGCACAGAGACAATTCCTGCAACCATTTCCGGCGATGCGAGCCTTGTTGCATCCACAACAGGCACAATGACGGGTGACGTTGTCGCTTCGGTTGCTGCCGCTGATTTTGATGCGGCCTATGTGGGTGAATATTCTGCGAACCTCACCTTCACGGTTGTTTATGCGAACCAGATTTAAATGCAGTCTTATTGGTTGAATATTGTGTTATTTCGTCAGGGTTGGTTTCCTTCGTCTTCGCGTGACTCGCCCTGTGAGATAAAATTTCAGTAGAAGAGGAGAAAATTTTTATGAAAAAGTTATCGCTCTTGTTCTTGCCCTCTGCATGGTGTTTGCAATGAGCACAGCCGCTTTTGCTGTAACTGGCAAAATTCAGAAGTTGGACAGTCAGGATCCTTATGGGGCGCGCCATGAGGTTGCGCCAGAGGATGCCAAGACCATTATCAGAACAGAAGGCACGGAAGAGAACGACGAGTACTATGTTACCATTCCAGCTGATATTACGGTTCCGTGGAATGATACGAGCGAACAAGCGCTGAACGCGAACGTTTCTGCCTATCTTGCAAAGGGCTCTACTGTTGCACTCAGCGTTGAAGTGCCCGGCGCGATGGTCTGCACAGATACCACCATCCCCAACAAGCTTGGCCTTCAGGTAAGCGCTACCTCTCAGACCAGTGTGACTGCTCAGTATGGTCAGATAGAGTGGCCGATGCAAACCTTGGTTCATGTAACCAACTTCAATGCACCGGTAGCAGAATATGTTGCTACAGCGGTTTATACGGTTGTTTATACGCCCGCTTCTGCCGCATAAATTTAGTTTCTTTTCAGTGAGGAGATGAGGGCCGACACATTTCATACGGCCCTTTGCATCAACAAGACATTTTGCAGAAATGAGGAAACAACAAGGAAAAAAGCTCTTGCACTTGTTCTTGCGCTTTGCATGGTCTTTGCCATGGGTACTGTGGCGTTTGCCGTGGAAGACGGCAAGATCACGAAGGCCGATCCGGATGCGGAATCCTTTATTGTAAAGACAGTTGTGGACCCGGAGCAGGATTATGAGTCTTGGGAAGTCACCATCCCGGCGGATATTGAAATTCCGTGGGGTGATACGGCCGCACAATCCTCAGAATACACTGTTAATGCGCAGCTCAAAGCAGGCGCTAGCCTTACCATTACGGCGGCAGGCAGTGGCAAACTGGGCGACACAATTCCTTATACCCTTGCCGGCGACATCAATGTTACAACTGGCGCTGTGGAAACAAATCTGACGAAGGCGATTACAGCTCAGGTTGTGACTTTGCTGGCTATGCAATTGATGAGTATCAGGATACCGTTACTTTTACCGTTACGTATAACGCTGCCTGATTTTTGGCAATCGGTCAATCTGCCCGGGTACACAGTGCCCGGGCAGGGAATAACTGGGCAGTTCTTCTCGCTGCCTAACCTTTTTGAGAGGTGATTCGTTGTGAAAAAAGCGCTGGCGCTCCTGCTCTGCCTGCTGTTGGCCTGCGGCTGCTGCCTACCGGCACTTGCTGCTGATGGGGCCGGGCAGTCGGGAATGACGCTCTCGACGGTCGTACCGGATACGCATACCGTGCAGGTCACTTATAACCGGGGCGGATACGTGATGGTGAACGGTGCATTGTGCGAAGATGGATGCACCCTGACAGTGCCGCGCCATTCCCAGTTGGAGTTGTCTCTCATTACACAAAAAGGGCTATCGGGTGGAAAGTGTGCTGGTCAACGGCGTTGATGTTACGGCAAGCGTCGTGAACGGCTCGTATACGATCCTCCGTTTCGCGCGATATAGAGATCGCTGTCACATTCCGTGCGCGTTCTGCCGGTGAAGAGGTGTCGGCTGTGGACGTGGCCGGTAAGGTGTATCAGGAGGATGATCTCCTTCCCGGTGCGGAAGTAAACTTGGATTTTGGCACGGTGAAAGCGGTTTCCGGCCAAGATGGCAGCTATTTGCTGGAAAGCTTGGAGGATGGCCGCCATTATGTGGAAATCTTAGTAGACGGTAAAGTGGTTGGCCGCACGCAGTTTGTGCTGCAAGCGGCCGATGTGAACGAAACGGTAGTTGATACCCTGTCAGACGGTACGCAGCGTGTGCAGTATCCAAAGGGGACAGTGAAGGTGTATCTGGACTTTATCGTCAATGCGGATGGAAGTATCACCATTCGCCCGGGTGAAGAGCCCGCGTCACCGCCCGTTACTCCCCGGATGTACAGCCGGAGATTCCGGATTTGGGCGACTCGCTCCTGATCCTGTTTCTGCTTCTGATGGCGTTTGGGGCAGGCATGGTGGCCTTTGCCTCCCGCCGCAGACGTGAGTATATGTTCTGATCTCATGAAAAAGTTCATTTAGCAAAACCCCGCGGGAGCAAGAATGCGTTTCCCAGCGGGGTTTTGCGTGTTTTGCAGGGGCCAGTCATATTCCCCCTCCTCTTTCAATAGGTTAAGTATCGAAAGGGGCGAGGGCTATGGCACGTAAACCAGATGAACATATGGCTCTTCCAGTAACAGAGCAATTTGCGCAGGATGGCGCTCGGTTCGATACGCTTTTGATGGATATGGCAGAGGTGCTCTTTACACAATGGCTGCACGCTGAGGAGCAAAGGAGGGGGACGCGATGAGGCGGAAAAACGGCATGGATCGGAAACATCGTGCCGGGCTGTATCTTCGCCTGTCGAAGGAGGATGAGCAGCACAGGGGCAATCTGGCAGCATTTCAAATCAGCGGGCAATTTTGGAACGATATGCGCAGGATCAGGGCTGGGAGGTAGCCGGCTGTTATATTGATGATGGTTATTCCGGCCTCCATTTCGACCGGCCCGGCTTTCAGAGGCTGCTCAGCGATATTGAGGCGGGCCTAGTGAACCTAGTGCTCACCAAGGATCTCTCCCGGCTCGGTAGAGATTATATTGATACCGGCTATTATTTGGAGCGGTATTTTCCCAGCAGGCAGGTGAGATATATTGCATTAGCGGATGGAATCGACACCTTCGCTTCTAGCTCTGCGCAGAATGATATGGGGCCCTTTAAATCGGTTATGAACGATTTATATGCAAAGGATATCTCTCAAAAGTGCGTGCCGTTATGGATACCAAGCGGGAGGCCGGCCAATTTATCGGCGCCTTTGCACCTTATGGTTATCAAAAGGATCCGGAAAACAAAAATCGGCTGTTTGTAGATGGTCCGGCGGCCGAAGTGGTGCGGCGGATTTTTGAGGAATATCTGGCAGGGCAAAGTATGGCGGGGATCGCGCGTCGGCTCAATCAGGAGGGAGTGCTTCCTCCATCGCGTTATAAAGCGGAGATTCAACGGCTGCCCTATCACAATGCGAATGCAGTGCAGGGCGTTTGGCGGGCGGAAACGATCCGGACGATATTGGGTAACCCCACTTATGCGGGCGATCTTGCCCAGGGAAAAAACGAGAAATGGAGCTATAAGCTAAAGGCTTCCCATAAGGTGCCGCGCCAGGAATGGACGGTCGTGCCTGATACCCATGAGGCGATCATTGACAAAGAGGCGTTCCAGATCGTGCAGCAGCTGTTGGAGAGGCGAAGCGGCCACTGCAAAACGAAGGCCCATTCACATTTGCTCTCCGGCCTGGTGTTTTGCGGGGATTGCGGCAGGCCGATGACTTTTTGCAGAAGATCCTCTGGCAGGAGCTTTGTGCTGATCTGCTCTGGCTACTCCCGCTATGGGGAGTGCCAAAGGCATACCACGGATGAAGCGCAGCTGGAGCGCACCGTGTTGGAACGGCTAAATGGTTTTGCAAAGCAAGTTTTGCCTTCAGGCGTGGAAGAGGCCTTGTTGCAATCATGCAGTGGCAGGAATGAGGCGCTTTGGATGCAGGAAAAACACATGCGCAGGAGCGGTTCAATCAGATCGGCTCTATTTTGCAGGCGCTCTATGAAGACCGTGCCGCACAGCGGTTGGAGGAGAGCGAATTTACTCAGCTGGCGGCAACCTACCGGGAGGAAAAGAGAAAGTTACAAAGCCTTCTGGAGGGTGGCCATTTGCGTGGGGAGGATCGTTTTCTCTTCCTGCGCGCCGCCCACAAACTGCTCTATTTTGAGCAGCCTGACCGTCGGCTGCTATGCCGGATGATCCGGCGCATTACCATTGGGCAGGGCGGGGCAGTATCCATCGACTACTCCTTTCAGGCGCCGGGGTTTCATAACGGGATATAAGGCGGGCATAGGCTCCGGTCCGCCGTATTGACTGATGATGATTTGTGCATATTTTGGGTTTGGGTTTGCAATCTTTACCGGGTATTGCAATTTTTTTTGATAACTCCACATTTAGCAGCCCTCCTCATGCTGTAGTCCCATGGCCATGGGTTACGCAGCCATTCTGCGCCAGATCCGCATCTCGGCGAGAGCGGGCCGTATTTGCACTCGTATTCCTCAACGAGTGAGGAAACCATATTGGCGTATTGTTTGGCCATAGCGAGCGCCTGCATATCGTTTGGATGGGTATCCAGGTATAGGTGAAGCTCCCAGTGCGCAAACTGAGCGGAGCTCAGGCGCAGGAGCAGTTTTTCTCTTGGCGTCATATGCTGCGGCACCCCGCTTTCCCCAAAAACGGCTTGTCGAGCACCGGAAAGAGAGTGCCGCGCGCAAGCGCCTTTTCCGCATCATAGCTTTTTGCATCCTGTTGATAGGGGATATAGGCCATAGCAACGGCGTAATCCTCCGGGAAGGAGGGCAGCGGGAAGGGCGCAAATTCGGAACATTCGTTTGTATGATTGCAGCCGCAAGGGTCAGTATCTTCCATTAACTGACCGCATACTGCGAACGTGTCAAGCAGATCCTTCAATTCGATTTCTCCTTTTGATTGGATTGAGGTGATACCTCGTAGCGGGAACAGTCGGTCTCTTTCCCCCTCGTCATCAGAATATGGTGAAATTCCGAAAAAGGTGCAAAAAGGCGTTTGGAACCATTGCGTCCCGCATCGCATATACTGTTTGAGAGGAGCATGACGCCCGAATGGATTACCACACATCTGGAGAAGAGGAGCTGCGATATGAGGAGAAGGCCACTCTTTCATAAAAAGATGCATTTTGGAAGGCGCGGCGGGAGCGCAAGGCTTCTGCTGCGGATGATCGCGCTGCTCCTGCTTATCTTATCCGCCTTTTTTTGATCGATAGCAGGATTCGCCCCGTTATTTGCTCCATTGCGGAAAGTCAGGCACGCAATATGGTAATGCAGGCGGTGAATGACGCGGTGCTGGAATCGCTCGGCCAGGAGGGGCTTCAGTATGGCGATCTGGTATCTATCCATAAAGAAGAAACAGGGCGGATCACTTCCATTGAAACGGATGTTGTAAAAGCGAACCGGCTTCAGGCACGCATTGGTAATGCAATCGCACAGCGCATTTCAGAGGCCAAAAGCTATGAGATTAGCATCCCAATCGGCTCTCTTTCTGGCAGTGAGCTGCTTTTAGGGCGTGGTCCTTGCCTGAAGCTGAAAATGACGCTGGAGGCCAGCACGGTTTTGCAGCTTCGCAATCAATTTGCTTCTGCCGGGGTCAACCAGACGCATCATCAGGTGATGCTCGATATTCAAACGCACGTGCTTTTCATTACGCCGGATAGCTATGAGCCGACCGAAGTGAATACGAGCATCTGCATTGCGGAAACGGTCATTGTCGGTGAAGTGCCGCAGGCTTATGCGGGGATCACTACGGGGAAATTACACAGAAATAGCCTGGGAGAAAAAGCGCAAGCTTAATATATTTCGATTTGCCGCAACTCTATCCGCTTTCTCTTGCCTGCCGGATATGCTTTGTGATAGAATAGCTTCAAGCCAAGCTTGAAGCATTGCGGATTGTTTCAAATAAAGTTTGACGCACTGTAGAGGGAAGTTTTTCGTGCATGGCAACATAAAAAACAGCCATGATGATGTGTTGAGCTAAAACACTGTTGGTAGGGGCGGTCTTTAATTGCCCGTAGGTGAACTCGTAATAAAGAAGCTTTCGAATTCAGCAGGGAGGCGTTTGATTGGAAACAAATAGGACAATACTTCGCGTGACGGATTATGGGGCCGATCCGGCAGGAAAAGGGGATTCCGCGAAAGCGCTTCAGGCCGCGTTGGAGGCGGCTCGCAATACCCCGGGCCCGGTCACGCTTTTTCTTTCCCAGGGGCGAATACCATTTCTATAAGGAGCATGCGCAGCGGCGCGTTTATCATACCTCCAATACGGATAGCTGCTCTCATCCCGAGAAGGCGATCGCGATCTTGATCGAGGATCAGGAGGATCTCATGCTGGATGGCGGCGGTTCACTTTTCCTGATGCATGGTAATATGATGGCGCTGGCGGTTGTGCGCTCTAAACAGATCACGCTGCGTGCGTTTGCCTGGGATTTTGCTGTGCCAACGGTCAGCGAGATGACAGTGGCCGGCTTTGGGCAGAAGGGTATTTCACAATATACAGATTTCTATATCCCAGCGGCGTTTCCGTTCCGGCTTTCCGGCCGCCGAAAGCTTTTGTGGACGGGTGGAGCAGGCATGGATGGCGCGCCGTATTGGACAGAGAAAAACCATCACGCAGGCTGGTCTGTCGTTGGTTATGACCCGAGCGCGGGCGTTTCCCGCCGCTACAGCCTTTTGCAGGGCCCGTTTTCACATGTGTGGAAGCTCGAACAGCTTGCACCGAATCGGGTGCGCGTGTTTTATTTTGGCAAACGGCCGGGTGTGCAAAAAGCTGGGCATGGTCTATGAATTGTGCGCCTCCAAAACAAGGGAGACAGCCGGTGCGTTTCACTGGGAGAGCGAAGATCTCCTGATTGAACAGGTAAACGTGCACTACATGCATGGTTTTGGCTGGCTGACGCAGATGTGCCGGAATGTCACCTACCGAGATTGCCGCTTTATGCCGCGCCCCGGCACGGGCAAATTTACCACGAGCTTTGCGGATTTGATCCACGCCTCCGGCGTGGGAGGGCGCATGACAATTGAAAACTGTGTGTTCGGCCACGCGCATGACGACCCGATCAACCTCCACGGGACATTTACCCGTGTGGAGAGGGAGGCTGGATGCACGCACGCTGACGCTCCGTTATATCCATAAGCAGCAGGGTGGGTTTCCACAGTTCCATACGGGCGACGAAGTGATTTTTTATGCGCGCGATACGCTTGCGCCCCTGTGTGGCAAAGAGGAACGATATCGCGTGGTAAAATCAATCGATCCCGGAGCAGGTGGGAATGATCTCAAAACGATGACCGTTACCTTCGACCGCGATTTGCCAAAGGAAATCACAGCGCAAATCGGCCCGCAGCCAAAATATGTTGCGGAGAATGTGACATATACGGCGGAAGTCGTCATCCGCAATAACTTCTTTACCACCATCCCCACGCGCGGCATCCTCTGCACGCAGCGGCGCAAGGTGTTGATTGAAAACAATGTGTTTCAAAATATGGCGATGGCGTCTATTTTCCTCTCTAACGATTCCAACGAGTGGTATGAATCCGGCCCGATTCGTGATTTGACGATTCGCGGCAACACCTTTTTATGTCCGTCCGGCAGGGCAGACGGAGTGGAAGTATAAGCCTGCGGTGTATATTCACCCGGAGGTCAAGGGAGGCTCTTCCAAGCTCTCCGCGGATACGCCGGTGCATCGGAATATTACGATTGAAGAGAACACGTTTTACATGGGCCATGACAGTGTCGTGCGTGCAGAGGGTGTGGCTGGGCTCATCTTCCGCCGCAACCGCGTGCTGCGGGATGCACCGGTATTCATCTGCACATTTCCCCGGAAACGTGCGCCTTAAAAGCAGGCGAGTGGGTTTCCCTGCAAACGCAGGCGGAGGGCAGACGCAATCAGGCCGAGGAAGATCTGCTCTTCTCCTTTGAAGCCTGCTCTCAAGTAACCCTTGCAGACAACACCTATGATAATGGTTTGAAGATGGGCGCTGCACTGATCCGCACGGGCGAGAAGCAATCGAATGTGAGGACGCCTTGACCTTTGACGCGCAGTGCCCCGCTTCTGCACCTGTTGGGGCCATTACCTATCACAGCACGGAAGAATCGGTTGTCACAGTGGATAAAGGCACTTTGACGGCAAAAGCACCAGGGGCTGCCTATGTGTATGCGCAGACACTGTGGAACGGGGTTGCGATCCAGTCCAATTGGATTCCGGTTTGTGTAGGCGAGGCGGAGCTTCCGCCTGAACGGGAGCCGGAGAGCGCTGTGTGCGATGCGCGCGTGACGATTCCGGCGCTCCTGTTTGATACGGCGGGTGCCCTCAGAGCAAAAGCATCGCAATCACAACCGCGCCGGATTGCGGATTGGAACGCATTGAAATCCAGCTTTCGGCGGATGAAACAGCCGGGGAAATCGCCTTGTGCACGGGGGATGAACGCGTTATTATCGCGCAGGCGCAGGGGCGGAGCTCTCAGTGGGTGTTCCGTTAGCGCCGGGGCTCAATTCTTTTATGCGCGCGTAACGGCTCATAATGGACAAGTAAGCTCCGAACGGGCAGTACATATCATTAAAATTTGAAAGAATCATTTATTTGATTTCAAAATAAGAAAGGATGCAAACTGATGGCAGTGTTTAGACCCTTTGCGGCAGTCAGACCTCTTCCGGATTATGCGGCGCAGGTGGCGGCGCTTCCCTATGATGTGATGAGCAGCGCGGAGGCGCGCGAGTTAGCGCAGGGGAATCCGAATTCCTTCCTGCACGTGGATAAAGCGGAGATTGATCTCGACCCTTCCATCGACCTTTACGACGCGCGCGTTTATGAAAAGGCGCGGGAAAATTTGGAGAAGCTTGTGTCGGACGGCATATGCGCGCAGGATCAAAAGCCTTGCTTCTATATCTATCGCCAGATTATGGAAGGGCGAGCGCAGACAGGCTTGGTCGGCTGTGCCTCTATTGATGATTACCGCAGCAACACGATCAAAAAGCATGAGTTTACCCGCGCAGATAAGGAGGCGGACCGCATTCGCCATGTGGACGCCTGCGACGCGAACACCGGGCCTATCTTTCTGGCCTGCCGCCCACAGGCCAAGCTCCACACAATATTGGAGGATTGGAAGGCGGCGCACGCGCCGGTTTATGACTTTGTGCAGGATGGCGTGCGGCAGACCGTTTGGGTGGTGGATGATGATTCGGCGATTGTGCGGCTGACAGAGACCATTGCGAAAATTGAAGCCCTTTATATTGCGGATGGGCATCACCGCGCCCGCCTCCGCCGTGCGTGTGGGCGAGATGCGCCGTGAGGCGACGCCCGGTTATACAGGGAGGAGGAATTCAATTTTTTTCCTTGCGGTTCTCTTTTTTCAAGCGACGAGCTGGCGATCATGGATTATAACCGTGTGGTGAAGGATCTCAACGGTTATACGCAGGCGGAGTTTTTACAAAAGATTGGGGAAAAATTCGAGGTTTCCGCCTATGAGGGGGGGGGGCGTTCCACCCGGAGCAAAGCCATACCTTCGGCCTATATCTGGGCGGAAAATGGTATCGCCTGGCGGCAAAGGCAGGCACGTTCCCTGAAGGCGATCCGGTTGCGAGCCTCGATGTATCCATTTTGCAGGAGAACCTGCTTGGCCCTGTGCTCGGCATCGGTGACCCGCGCACGGATAAACGTATTGACTTTGTCGGCGGCATTCGCGGCCTTGGGGAGCTGGAAAAGCGCGCAAATAGCGATATGTTGCTCGCTTTCTCTATGTGTCCGACCACTTTGGAGGAATTGATGGCCATTGCCGATGCGGGCAAGGTGATGCCGCCGAAATCAACTTGGTTTGAGCCAAAGCTCTTAAGCGGCCTGTTTATCCATAAATTAAAGGAATAGCCCGCTTTCCGGGCGGTAGCAGTTGCATTGCGGCGGTTGTTTTTGCTATAATATCGTTTTGAATGGAAGTAACAATAAGGGAGATAGATATATGCATTGGTCGGAAGAGATCGCACAGAGAATCATCGAGCGCAAGCCCGATAAGGAGGAGTATGTTTGCGCCGCCGGGATCAGCCCGTCCGGCTCGATCCACATCGGCAATTTTCGTGATGTGGCGACGAGCTATTTTGTTGTAAAAGCGCTGCGCAAAATGGGTAAAAAGGCGAAGCTCCTCTTTTCATGGGATGAATTTGACCGGTTGCGCAAGGTGCCGGTGAACGTGCAGGCGGTTGCACCGGAGTTGGAGGCGTGCATCGGTATGCCGTATGTCGATGTGAAAAATCCGTTTCCGGATTCGCCGTGCAAGACCTATGCGGAGCATTTCGAGCAGGAATTCGAGCGCTCCATCGGCCGGTTCGGTATCAAAATGGATTATCGCCACCAGGCGGAGATGTACCCCGGCAAATATGCGCAGCAGGTGCTCCATGCGCTCAAGCATCGGGCTGAAATTTTTGAAATTCTTGACAGCCACCGTACGCAGGGGCAACCGACGAGGAGCGTAAAAATTTTTATCCGGTGAGCATCTATTGCCCTGTATGCGGCAAGGATACCACGAAGATCACCTCCCTCTCAGAGGACTGCACGGTGGCGGAATATCGCTGCTCCTGTGGCCATGAAGGCCGGTTTGATTTCACGAAGGATTTTAACTGCAAGCTCTCATGGAAGGTCGATTGGGCGATGCGCTGGCTGTATGAGGGCGTCGATTTCGAGCCGGGCGGAAAGGATCACGCCAGCCCCAACGGCAGCTACGATACGAGCAAAGAGATCTCAAAGGCGATCTTTGGTTACGAAGCGCCGATCTTTCAGGGCTATGAGTTCATAGGCATCAAGGGCACCACGGGCAAGATGTCCGGCTCTTCCGGCTTGAACCTCACCCCGGATACGCTTTTAAAGCTCTATCAACCGGAGATCATCCTCTGGCTTTATTCTCAAACTGAGCCTTTCAAGGCCTTTGATTTTTGCTTTGACGATGGCATCCTGCGGCAGTATTTCGAATTTGACCGGATGTATAACGAGGTGAAATCCGGCAAGGCGAACGATCTGACCAAAGCGATTTTATATAATGCGGAGATCGAGGGCCGCACGGTCGAAACCGTGCCGATGAACCTGCTTGTGCAGCTCGGCTCCGTGGTGGATTTCAAGGTGGACATGCTGGAGCTTGTTTTTCGCAAGATCGGCACGCCTTACACCTTCGATCAATTCTCCGACCGGCTGGACCGGGCGAAATTCTGGCTGGAGCAATGCTCGCCGGAGAGTGTCAACCGATTGCGTGCTACACGCAATTGGGAGGTGTATGATACGCTGTCGGAAACCCAGCGTGCGGAAGTCGCGCGGTTATATGCGTTCATCAGTGCGGGCGGATACACGCTCGATGAGCTGAATGCCGAGCTCTATGCTATCCCGAAGGAGTTTGCGCCGGCGAATATGGAGGAAAAGGCGCTCAAAGGCGTCCAGGGCGCATTTTTCAAAAAATGTTTATCAGCTGCTCATCGATAAGGAGCGCGGCCCGCGGCTCTATCTCTTCCTCTATGCGATCGATCCTGCGCAGTATGTGAATCTTCTCGATTTCTCCTCGCCGAAAACACAGGCGGAGAAGGAGGCAGAGGAAGCGGCGAAGCAGGCGCAAGAGCAGCCGAAGCCGGAGCGGGAGCAGGTGGCTTATGGCGACCCGGATCCGGTTGACCCGGTGAAGGCAGAGATTGCATATGATGATTTTGCGGCGATGGATATGCGCGTCTGCAAGGTGTTAAAGTGCCAGGAAATCCGCAAATCCCACAGCTGCTATAAGCTTACGCTCTCCGATGGGCTTGATAAACGCACAATCGTTTCGAGCATTAAGGCGTATTATACGCCGGAGGAGCTGGTTGGCAAAAAGATCATTGTGCTTGCAAATCTGAAGCCCACCCGGATCACGGGCGTGACGAGCGAGGGAATGCTTCTGGCAGCGACGAACAACGCCTGTGGGTGCAAGGTGATTTTTGTGGATGACACGGTGCCGGAGGGAACCAAAATTCTTTAATCTACTGGCATCACACGGATAGAAAAAAGGCAATGGGCTGCAATCCAGACGGATTGCAGCCCATTATTATACCCCAAATGCATTTTGCTCTGGCCATGCGGGAACAGCGGCTGTCCTTAACGGGAGGAGGAGCCGTATTTTCTTTATATTGAAGCTGGCTTTTCACTTCTGACACGCCGCACTCAAAACGGTTGAACATAAGGGTTGACAACCCTGGTTTTCTATCCTATAGTATAAAATCATCGATCTAGGCGAAATTTCATCAGTAAGGAGCAAATGCAGATGCCCCACATGACCGATCGGAGCTGCGTTGCAGCCCAATATGCAGACGATCGCAATTTGTCCATTCGCATGAAATTGCACGCCAAGCACAGCACTGCGCAAATTTCCATGAACGATTGGCTCTTTGCACAGTATGACCTCATGGGGCCATGCCGCATTCTTGAACTTGGCTGCGGTAACGCCGCGCAGTGGGAGGGGGAGGCTCGATCAGCTTCCCAACGGTTCTCTTTTGGCGCTATCGGATTTTTCAGCGGGTATGGCGGAGATCGCTTGGAAAAAGTTTGAAAGCTTTTCAAACGTTCTCGTCCAACAAATCGATATTCAGGAGATCCCGTTTCCCGACGCATCCTTTGATAAAATCATTGCAAACCATATGCTGCATCATGTGCCCAATCTTCCCCAAGCGCTAAAGGAAGTACAACGGGTGCTGCGGCCGGATGGCGTTTTCTACGCAACTGTGATTGGGGAGGGAGGCTTACAGGCGTATCTCCACGCGGCGATGAAGGGCTTTAACCCAAATCTTGATATGTTTGGTCAGAATATCCCTTTTTCCATGCAGAATGGGGAGGAGAAACTGCGCCGTTTTTTTGGCGACGTGCGGCTCATTCCATACGAAGATTCTCTGGAAATTACAGAAACGCAGGATTTGGTGGATTGGATCTATTCCTCCATTGATGTGGCGGGTGTGTCCGTCAACGATCTGGACGGCGTTTATGATTACTTTGAAGCGATCCGTGTGCGCGAGGGCGCAATCCGCATTCCAAAGGAAATAGGGATGTTTTTTTCCAAAAATAGAAAATAGCCGGGAGCCGCCTGTTACCGTGAGTAATGCGTATCTCTTTGTTCCGCGTGGTGATGGCAAGCCTTGTTTTGTTACTCCGCTTCGTTGCGTAATAAAAGGAAGCTGGTATGCTTCCCTTTTCCCAAAACAGGTTGTCGGGCTTGTTCCTAGCAGTATCGTTCTATCGTAATGTGCAGCCTGCCTTTTTTGCTCGTCCTGCCAACTTCTGCTAATCTGACCTTGCCTTTTGAGCGGAACACGATCCGGTCGCCCTCTTTTACAGGGGCGGCCGTTTTTTTCACAGGATAGCGCGTTTACGAACACTAGCCCCTTCTGAATGGCCTGTGTCGCCGCCGAACGGCTGACGGAGAAAGCGGCGGAAACCACGTTATCCAGCCGCAGGGAGGCTACCACACAAGGGGTCATTTCCCGTTTTTTCTTCTCCTTTTTGCAGCGCGGCAACCGGTACGAACGAGCCGCCAAGCTTGGCGCGTCCTGCTTGCGTGAGATTTTCCTGGAGATAAGGCGCTACACTTTTGAGCAGGATAATATCGCAGCCATCCTCCCGCACGAGCAGGTCGCCTACGGTTTCCCGCTTTACGCCGGGCCCATAAGCGCGCCAAGGTAATCGCGGTGCGTGAGCGTGTGAAAGGGATCCTTCTGCACACGCAGGACGGTTAGGGGATTCTCTTCCTCATTTTCTGCAAGCCACGAAAGCCTGCCCTCTTCTGTAGGAAGGGTTAAGTAATCGGGTAGGAAAACGACAATAATGCGCTCTGCATCTTTATATCCACCGTAAAAAAGAGCCTGAAGGCCGTGGTGGTTTGCGCAATAGGCCCGTGCCAGCGCGCCCTGCCGTAGATCGAGGAAGTGGGAATGCGTGAGCATCCCGTAGCGCTCGCATTGGTCAATTTTATCCGCGATCCCTGCGAGGAGAAGATCGTCTTCTTTCATGATGTGGCCACCCCTTCCTGCACAAAGCAGTTGAAACGTTTTGTTTTTTAGCCTATGAGTAGCTTACTTTAACAATTGCAAAAAATGGCGTTGCCGCCGCGCGGCAGGAGGCAAGATTTCGTGCCGACAGGCATTTTCCAATACCCAAGTTTCAAGGATTGAAGCTTAGGGCTATTGTACCGCATACGGGGAGGCTTCGCAAGCCTGTCTCTCGGTTAAAAATAGGAGGGAGAATTTCGCCGCTCTTTCTTGCTTCCTCTTTACTTTTAAGGTTTAGAGTGCTAAAATATAAAAGCATTATTTTACTGCGAGGGAGGTTTCGTTTTGAATAACAAACTCAAGGATGATAACGTCGATTTTTTATTTCAGGCGATCTTGGCGCTCGAAACGATGGAGGAGTGCTATGATTTTTTGAGGATCTTTGTACGGTAACGGAGCTCAAGGCGATTTCCCAGCGCATTGTGGTGGCTCACATGCTCAGCCAAAAGCGCGTATACAGTGATATTGTGCGCGAAACGGGCGCGAGCACCGCTACCATCAGCCGCGTAAACCGCTCGTTGAATTATGGCTGCGATGGATATGAAAAAATCTTTGCCCGGATCGACCAGGCGGTCACGGAAAAGGGCGCATCTGACAAATAAAACGCTTCAAGCTGCTTCGTGCGGGAAAGGATGGTCATGAGATGGGCGGCTATGCAGACTTCGCAGCCTTTTACGACCGGCTGACGGATGATGTTGGCTATCCGCAGCGGGCAGATTATATTGCCGAATTGCTGATGGAGCATGGCATGAAAAAAAGGCATAGTGTTAGATCTCGCCTGCGGGACGGGGAGCCTGACATTGGAGCTTTCTAAACGCGGCTATGAAATGATCGGCGTGGACGCAAGCCCTGATATGCTCTGTGCAGCGCAGGAAAAATGCGCGAAGGCGGGGGCAGAGGTGCTTTTTCTCTGCCAGCCGATGGGAGGCGCTCGATCTTTATGGCACAGTGAATGCCGCTGTTTGCACGCTAGACAGCCTCAATCATATCACTGATCCGGATACGCTGCGAGAGGTGCTCCGGCGCGTGTCTCTTTTTCTGGAGCCGGGCGGGTTGTTTGTTTTTGATGTCAATACGCCATATAAGCACCGGGAGGTGCTGGGGAACCATACCTTTGTGTATGATCTGGAGGGGCTTTACTGCGTTTGGCAGAATGCATATTGCGCAAAAGATACTTCCGTGGAGATCCTGCTCGATTTTTTTGAAGAGAAGGCCGACGGCTCCTATACCCGCTATGGGGAGCAGTTCGCAGAGCGTGCATACAGCCATGAAGAGCTTTGCGCTTTTGCGCAGGCGGCAGGGCTCACGCTTGCCGGCTATTATGAAGAGATGACACGCACACCGCCGCACGCGGATACAGAGCGTGCGATATATGTAATGAAAAAAGAAGGGGCTTTTTAAACTAGATGGGCAAACTGGTTCGTTGTATTTCAGAAGATGGAACCCTTACCGTAATGGCGCTCGACAGCACGGATATCGTGGCCGGGCTGAGCGTATCCACCAAACCTCCGCTGTCACGTCGGCTGCATTAGGGCGCCTTTTGATGGCAGCCTCCATGATGGGCGATCAGCTCAAGGGGCGGATCACAGCGTTACCCTGCGGTTAAACGGAGGCGGCCCTGCGGGAACGGTGCTCGCTGTGGCGGACAGTAGGGGCAACGCGCGTGGCTATGTGGGTGAGCCGATTGTTGAGCTTCCGCTCAATGCAAAGGGCAAATTGGATGTTGCGGGCGCGGTTGGGGTGGAAGGCACGCTGACGGTTGTGAAGGATTTGGGGATGAAGGAGCCCTATGTGGGGCAGATCCCGCTGGTATCCGGTGAGATCGCGGAGGATATCACGCAGTATTTTGCCGCCAGCGAGCAGATTCCAACCGTGTGTGCGCTGGGCGTGCTGGTTAACCCCAATCTTACCATCCGCAGGGCAGGAGGCTTCCTGATCCAGCTTTTACCCACGGCGGATGATGCAGTGATTGATGCGGTGGGCGGTGTGTGGAGCAGGTGCCGCCGGTAACAAAGCTGTTGGAGGACGGTCTCACGCCGGAGGAAATCTGCCGGGCCGTGCTGCCGGAGTTTACACTGGAGGTGCTCGATGAGGAGCGGCCGGTTTACCGCTGCAATTGCAGCCACGAGCGCGTGTTGCGCGCGCTGGCGGCTACTGGGCGCGAATCGGTGAAGGAGCTTGCGCAGGATCCGATCACAGAGGTCTGCTGCCAGTTCTGCGATAAAAAATATCAGATCAAAAGCGAGGAGTTGCAATCATTACTGAAGGGGAGCGAGGTGTAATTGCACGTCTATCACTGGTTAGAACGTAGAAAGCCTGTCACGAGATTTGGGAGGTCGACGGTTCGAGCGTCGCCGCCGTTCCACAGGGGGGTCGAGCTCAGTCGGTAGAGCAGGGGACTGAAAATCCCCGTTCCGGGTCACTGGTTCGATTCCGGTCTGGGATTCCGGCACCAGTTTTGCGGGTGTAGCTCATTTGGCAGAGCGCCACCTTGCCAAGGTGGAGGTAGCGAGTTCGAGCCTCGTCACCCGCTCCAAGGACGCTTAAAAAAGGTAGAAATACGATTTAAGCGTCCTTTTTTATGGAAAAGTGGCGTCATAGCCAAGTGGTAAGGCAGGGGACTGCAAATCCCCGATTCTCCGGTTCGAATCCGGATGGCGCCTCCAAAAGAACCTGATTCTTTTGAAATCAGGTTCTTTTCTTTTTGCCGTCTGCTATGGTATAATAGCTTCAAACATTTTGTTTGAAGCATTGAAAATGCCTGTCGGCGTAAAAAACGCCTCCTGCCGCAGAGCGGCAACGCAATTGTTTGCAGCAGTTAGCATATGCACGCATGGTATACTGTATGCGGGTGATTTTGGAGAAGTCAAATATCATATAGGGCTAATAGTAGGGAGAAATCATGAACGAGCGATCAATAGCTTATTGCGGACTCATTTGCGATTTTTGCTATCCAAATGGCGGGTGCAGTTGTAAGTCTGATAATCATTGCGGGAAACGATTATCTCCGGATGGTTGTTATCAGTATAATTGCTGTACAGCAAAAGGATTAAAAAGGATGCTGGGAGTGTCCGGATTCTCCCTGCGGAAAAGATATGCTCGCAAAGGATAAAATTAAAATGAGAGCGTTTGTAAGCTGCATCAAAGAAGATGGTATCCATAATTTTATTTCATACCTCGAAAGAAACTATAAAAGAGGCGTTGTTTATCATAGAAAAGGCATTTTCGGTGATTACGACTTGGCAACGGAAGAAGAAGTTTTGCAATTACTCAGAGGTGCAAAGTGAGCGGAATCCGGCAGCATCTATCGTATTGCCCTATTTCGGCCATACTATAATCACCGATGCGCTGTAATTCGATGCTGTCGTTGGTGATTATGTCTTTTCACATATTTTTTAGCTCACAGCCTGCGCTGCATGAAATCCTCTTTGATTTGTGCGGCGCAGGCTTTTCTTTTTTTAATCGCTTTACTCCACTTGGATGGAATGCGATAAAAGTATTTCCAACCGTATTATTTGCTACACACTTGCAACCATCTCAACTTACAAACGCATGTAAAACCCCGCCAAGGAGGGCCTTGGCGGGGTTTTTATTGCTGCCTTTAGGCTTAACAAACCCCCTGGTTGAACCAGGGGTAGATAAAAAGTTTGGCAAATAAAACCTCCATGCTACAATCAAGATGGTTTGGCAACCGCATCAGGAAAGAGCAAGGAGGTTTTACGCAAGTGAAAAAATGAAGTAAAGCATACGGCGCACTCAAGCTACCGATGTGAATATCACGTGGTATTTGCGCCGAAGTACCGCCGGAAAGTAATCTATAAGGCGGTGCGCAGAGACATTATCGAAATCATTAAAAAGCTGTGCAAGGAGATGAAAGTGGAGATCATCGAGGGAGAGGCGTGCCCAGATCACATTCATCTGCTGGTGAGTATCCCGCCGTACATGAGTATAGCACAGTTCGTAGGGACGCTCAAGAGCAAAAAGCGCGCTGATGATCTGCGACAGGCATGCAAACCTAAAGTACAAATACGGGAGCCGGAACTTCTGGTGCCGAGGATACTTTGTGGATACGGTAGGAAAGAATGCGAAGATGATCCAAGAGTATATCCAAAACCAATTGGAAGAGGATTTGGCAAGTGACTAAATCTCTCTCAAGGAGTATATGGACCCGTTTACGGGTAGCAAGAGGAAGTAGGCAAAAGAAAACAGCCGCTTTCAGCGGCTGCCTGTAGTAGTGATGCGATAACAAACCCTCAACTCCCCTTTCAAGGGTCAGCAAGTACTGACCCCTCTGGGGTCTGAGCAAACCACTAGTTTACTAGTGGTTTTGATTCATGGTTCAAAAACCAAACGATTCCC
>VOFD01001764.1_pt1 | contig 27068 bp, 35 predicted proteins | sample 5384101 | NCBI WGS metagenome assembly VOFD01 (sample SAMN12384723, study PRJNA508395) | human gut metagenome | isolation source: healthy gut C | host: Homo sapiens
TGCCGTCACGCACCTCGCCGTTTCCGACATTCTCAGGTTCCGGTGTGGTCGGAACTTGCGTAATCGGCACCGGTGTAGGTGTTGAGCTCGGTTCTGTTCCCGAACCGACTGAACAACCCGAAATAAAGAAGACTACGGCAAAAAGCAGAGCCATTGCAGCTTTAAAACAACTTGGACGGGAAGACTTCTTTTGCATAAAACAAAACTCCTTTGCTTTTAAATCGGAAACCATGTAAATGCGTTTCTGTTGAAGATATGTTGACTTGCAACGTGTATATTTACATTATACTCATTATTTGAACGAAATCAATAGGGCAATTGATATATTTGAGCATTTTTGCTCCGGCGTCAATGCGCATGACTGCATCGTCGAACTCATTGACAACAGCGGCAGCACTGTTATAAAATATACTCAGCAGTCCAAAGTGACAGCAGCCGAACCGCCGAAGCATTGAAACCGATTGGTTCTGCTTGAACTGCTTTTTGGCTGAAACCCCACGGCTTGAATGGCACGATTCAGGAGAATATGCGCACTATCATGCTGCAGAAAACAAGTTTGCGTGAAAGTATAAGCATTTTCATGTGTGGTTTGGAGAGTTAGCATATGAAAGTTCTTTTTAACTCGATTATCAGGACGACGTATTCAGGCTGTTACTACAAAAAAAGGCAGCAGAGTTATTTATCTGTACGATATAAAGCAGACCGGTGACAGTCAAACGGTTATTTTTTCGAATGCGAACATATTTCTCGCCCAAAAGAAATAACTGTCCTGTACAATGAGTTTCGTCCTGTCGGCGAGCCCAAATCCGTCAACCTCACTGATTTTGAGCTTGAGTTTAGATATGCGAACAATCTCAATCAGAGATGCCTCGGCTGCATTTATTGCAAAGCAACCGATATGTTCGCAGATGTAAACAAACGAGCCGACTCCTGCGATGTTCGCTACGCAAAATCCTTGCTTTGCAGCTGAGGCTTGCATTTGTTACATTATCCGCAGTAAGTTTGCTTACATGCAACTGCGAATACAGGAGGGCTGAACCGCCTGAGCTGATAACATGCAATGCGGGCATAATTGACTTTAAAGAATCAATCTTGAAGATTGTTGAGGAATGCAGCAAACCTATCGGCAGTTCCGATCTCTTGGCAATGCCACCGGAGCTTTTTGACATATTATAAAAAATGCTGCACCCGGATGATGTGATTTTCTTCGGAAGCGGAGATTCTGCCGGTAATTATTGCCCTGTGATGCATGAAAGTGTTTGGGATTACCTTGCATTCCCCGGAGAAGATGCTGACGTCATATGCATACGCGCAAAAAATGCGTCAAAAGAACTGTATGCATATATGATGTCCGAAACATCTGAAACTCCGCGATATTCTTTACTTTTTCCGTCAATCAGCACTGCATATTACGGAGACGATTTAACCATTGGCGGTTCATGTGCTTACAGCTATGGTTATGCTGTTTATGCACCTCAAAACATTGCTGAGCAAATTCTTGCGAAAACGCAGGAGTGCAAGCCCATACAGCTCAATAATAATTTGAAGCTTTAAGCGCTGAGCGAATGAAACTGCTTGAAACCCCGTAACCGTCTATAACTTTGAGGTCGAAGACTATCACACATGCTATGTCTCTGCAAATGCAGACTCGGATGAGTTTGTGTTGGGGCATAGCAGGTGCGGTTCGCAACGTTATGCGATGTACCAAGCTAAAAGGAGTGTGAACATTCCAATGTCACAAATGCTGACCAAAGTAAGCACTGCGAATGGGCGTACCGTCTTTGCAAAGTTGGAGATTTATGGCAATAAATTCATTCGGAACGATTTGGGAGGACATCTCTTTAAAGATGGAAGCGTGTTACCGCGACATTTTAATGCAGGAATAATTGACAAAGCATCCAACATGATACAGAATGGCTTACACTTCTGGTATTAGGTTTAATGGGAAAGCAGGTGTAATAGATGTTAAGATGTGATTACAAACTCAATACTGCATGCAACCGAGTTTCAATAGAAGCGAACACTTGCATCCAGTTTGAAAAAAGCGATAATGAGAGTATACCTATCGGTACCCCGGTATTATGGGATGAAGCTCTTATGCTGAAAATTGACATCGGCAAATACCGAATTTATCATATTTGCTGCATCTTTGTTCCTAACGGATGTACAGTCGAATAACTGATTACAAAAAGATCTGGAAACTTGCCGGCATTCCTCCGGGGTTTTATGACGGGGCATATACCACGAGCCACGGTAAAATGTATTTCGGCATTACATTCGGCAAAGGAAGGGATTGCTTTACGGTGGACACTTCAAACCTTATGATACTTGTACCTGAAGGTTCAGACTTTGATGCTGCAACTCTGTTTGAAGCGTTTCGATCCGAAAAGGTTGAGCGCACGGATGAAAAACTGTGCGCAATTCTCGAAAGAACTGTATCTCAAGAAAATGAAGCATTTGCTTTTTTATACAAGCACGACTTCGGAGGTTCACTCAACATTTTTGGAAAATTTGCTGAGCGTTTCTTTTCAGCCGAAGAAATAATGACTTGGCAGACGGAGGATCCTGCCCTTATTCGCCGTCGAGGTTTAATGGGTTGGTAACTGAACACCGGTGCAATTGTCAACAGATACTTTTGATTTTTAATGAAAGAAAGGAAGTAATATGAAAAGATTAGTACGTTTTCGCAGTTATTACAGTGAAAGTCTTAAGAAGTCCCTTGCAGACGCAGGAATAAAGTACGAGTGGACGCAAGAAAAACCTGATCCCTACCAACCGAATTACCTTATATTTCATCTCGACATTGATGCTCCGGAATATGAGCTTATATTAAAAGCTATCGATGACGCAAAACTGCGGAGTGCACCGACAAGAACCGAATCGCTTTCCTTCACAAAAAAGGAACTTGATGATGCCGAATGGTTACACGTCAGACCGTCATGCAAAAAAATTGATCTTTATGGGCAAACTGCTGTCAACCTCGTGGCAAACTGCTGTCAACCTCGGGCTCACTTGCGTCCACACTCGGAAAGAATAATCCCTTCCGTTACCGTGGATATGTCTATGACGAGGAGACAGGTTTCTACTACCTCCAAAGCAGGTACTATAACCCCGAAGTCGGCAGGTTTATTTCCTCCGATGTCCTCCTCTCCACCGGCCAGGGCGTAATTGGGCATAACGCATAATTTTGTAATGTGGTCTCAGGCTAATGGGTTCGAGATGCACCTGTATACAAACGCAATTTTGACCGGTCCATTGCAGAAAATTGTTGACAGCGGTATAATTAAGCTGTTTCCTTTAAAATGAGAGGTGAAACGATGGAGGATAAAGATGTTCGTAATCCCTTTGTGGCTCGGATCATGCTCGAAAACGAGAAGTCCAAAGCAAAGCTTTATTATAAAGAGAATCCCAGTTCTTTGATTCCGCTTTTTGAAAAAAGAGTTGAAAGATCTGGGGTTCGAATTCGAAACATCCAGTCAAACATTTGGATTTGTGCCCAAATATAAAAATGTTATAGTTCCAATTGCGCTCAAATATTATCAACTTGCAAAAGAGACAAATATGTCAAACGAGCAGAATCACTTTATTGGTTTCTTTCGTATCAAAGGACTTGATGAAATCGTTCCCTTGCTGCTCAGCGACTTTTATTCGGATAAAACAACGGATTTAACTCGATGGCTTATATCGGATTGTATTTACCAAATAAAGTCCAGACAGTTTATAAAGGAATATTTGAACATTGCTTCAAATAGGGCTTTCGGACTAAATAGGCAAATGATTATTTTGCTTCTTGGCAAACTGAAAGACGAAAGCACCGTCCAAACGTTAATAGCTCTGCTTGATGATGAGGAAGTTCGATTGCAGGCTATTTGTGCGTTAAGCGAATTTAAACGGAAGGACTTTCGCTGTTATTTTGAACGATTTCAAAGTTCGACGAATGCCGGTTGGCGTAAATATTCAAAAAAAGCAATACAAAAACTTGACAGTTAACCGTTTTCTATTAGACTGAATCGACCACGCAGCTGTGGTTTTGGTGCTCTCGGAGGTGCTATGAGCGGCGGTGACACAATCAACACAAGGCTATTAGATAAAGGTCTTGATGCAAGAAAGCTGCTGAAGAAAAGTGCTGCTAAGAAATTGACAAAATGCGCTCAAAATGCAGCAGAGGCTGCTGCAAAACGATGCAAAGGTATACCTGCTTAAGGAATTCGGAAGCGGAGCAGCGGAATCAATAGGGATGGAATTTTTTTAAGCTGGTTTACGAATAAGCGAATTAAATTTATCGTAAAAAACATGGGTTTGCCCTCGCTGCCCGGAGGTGAACAATGAAAATTAAACGTTTCCTGAAAAAATTGCTTAAGAACATATTTTCATTGCTTATTTGGGAAATTCCGATTGTTTTGTTGTTTCTGATGATCTATCCCAAATCTCCGGACAAAGCAATTGAAATGCAAGTGCCCGGATATGCCATAATCCTATACGACCCGCCATACGTTTATACGACCAACCATGGAAAAAAATTCTTAATCAACGGCGAAGAGTATACAGTCACTACTAATTAAGCTTCACCGGAGGTTCATCCGGCAGTCCCGAATAAACGCTCGTTAAGTCCTATCGCAACGGTTCGGACGCAAAGTACAACTATGATTATGACGCCAACGGCAACATAACCAGGATATGGCGCGGCGATTCAACATTCGAAAATGCAGATGAAAAATTCTCCTACGAGTATGATTCTATGAATCAGCTTGTGCGCGAAAATCTGTACTACGGAGAAAACAATTCCGCGAACTCAACTTACACTTATGCATACGATTCCTACGGCAACATGCTCGGAAAGAATCGCTATGCATACACAACGGGTTCAATTGCGAACAAGCTCGGGATCACCGTTGCGGAATATCAGTACACCGATTCGCAATGGGGCGATCTGCTGACGGCGGTCACGGACGGAACGGTGTCGACCGGTTCAAAGCAAAATGACACCGTCTCGTATGACGCGATGGGTAATCCGACGCGCTACCTCGGTGCGACCATGACTTGGGCGGGCAAACAGCTCAAGTATTGGTGCAAGTCCGGAAAGTATGTCAACTTTGCATACAATGAGGACGGCATACGCACACAGAAAAACATCTGGCGGAGTTTTAACAAGCTATTATTACAACGGCAGCCTTCTTATAGGCATGGCGGTGGGTTCCGGCAGCAGCGCCAAGATCCTCCGCTTCAGCTATGACGCTGGAACGGCAACGCTTTGCAAAGTACAGTTGTAAAGACATCTTCCGGATTTTGCTTGCCTGCGAAACACTCGTGAACAATCAGCTTGATCTTTCCCATAGTTGCCTCCTTTACCGTGAGAGTAACAGTTGGGGGAGAGAAGCCCCTCCAAATGTTCACAAAATGTTTACATACTGCAAGTAATCTGCTATGTACCAGCAAGCATTGGGGCTGTTGCAAAATCAAGTCATATTTGCAGCAGCCTCTTTTTTTTTAGGAGGGCAATCCGTGGAGTGCCGGACATTATATTTTTCGGTTCAAGCGAAGCCGGCTCATGCAGAAAGTGTGATTTTTTGTGTACGGCAAACAGACCTGCTCAGGTTTTGTTGTTCTCGGAAGGTTATTTCAGGCTGTTTTCGGTTCGAACAGAGCTTTCCCGAATCGTCCGTCAGCAAGCCGACTGCAAAGTTTTCGGATATTGAACGCTGTTGCGAGGATAAAAAGGCGGGTTTCGTTGTTGGTCTTCCCTCGGGCGAGGAATCTTCCGAACCCGTAATCCTGTTTTAAAACGCCGAAAGCACCTTCAACTTGGATCGAACGGTTCATTCGGAGAAGAATGCCTTTGTCGGTTGAAATGCGTTTTTCTGCTTCATCTTTTTGACGACGCATTGTTTTTGAAAGTTCTATTTTACGGTTCTCGTACTGTCCCTTAAAGCAGTTTCCTGCGGGAGCAGCCGGAACAGTCCTCACAAACATAATAACTTTTCAATATCATGCAGCCGTTATCAGTCTTTCCGGTTCTGTCATATGCATGAAGCAGTCTTTTGTCATTCGGGCATGTAAAGCTGTCACTCTCCGCATTGTACGGCATATTATCATTGTGATAGATGTTTTTCTTGAATTTCCTTGTTTTATTCAGTTCATGATCCGCCGGTTTGATGTATGCATTTTGCTCCGTGCTTTCAAGGTAAGTGTAGTTTTCCTCGCTTGCATACCCTGCATCCGCAACGATATTGCCGTGCCTTCGGCCGGTTCCTTCCGCTGTTCGTTCAAGAAATGGTATCAATGTTGTTGTGTCAGTCGGGTTCGAAAATAATCAGAGACCAACTATATACTCGCTTTCAACGCCTATCTGAAGATTGTAGCCGGGTTTGAGCTGTCCGTTTCCCATGTGGTCGTCTTTCATTCTCATAAAAGTTGCTTCGAGGTCCGTCTTTGAATAACTCTTCCGATTAAATACAGGATCGTTTTCGTCAATCATTGTTACAACATTTATCGGCATGACTGCTTGATTTTTGCTCGTTTTCATTGCATAATCAGCTCGTTTTCTGTTGGTTTTTGAGCAATTTAATTATACACGAAAGCAGCAAACCGGACAACCCTTCTTGAGTTGCCCGGTTTTGTTTTGGGGACTAATGCAACAGCCCCGTTACAACGATGGTCAGCTCATTTGCGGCAGAATGGTATGGCCACAACATGCAAATGAAAGGTGGTGCCAAATCGAGAAATCTACACCATTCATTCCTGAGTTTTGAGTTCGGGAATTGCTCACTCGACGCGGAGCATCCGATAGCCGATTCCGATGTGCGTTTGTATGTATTGCTGCCCGCCTTTCCCATTTTCCAGCTTTTTGCGCAGAGTCGCCATAAATACCCGCAGAGAAGCAATATCGTTTTCCCAACTGCTGCCCCAAATCTGCTGTGTGATGTAGGTGTGGTCAGAACCTTGCCCACATTTTTTTGAGAGCAGACACAACAGCTTGTATTCGATGGGCGTCAAGTGCAGTTCTGCACCGTCAAGATATGCGCAGCCTGCCGCATAGTCGATTTTCAGCGCACCGTTTGTAAAAATCGGAGAATCCTGCGCCGCATTTGTTTTCATCAGCGACAGTCTCCGCTGCGTCACCCGCAGCCGTGCCAACAGTTCGTCCACGGAAAAGGGCTTCGTCAGGTAATCGTCCGCCCCGGCATCCAGCGCCCCGATTTTATCTGAATCCTCCGTTCTGGCACTGATCACAATGATCGGCATATTCGACCACGAACGGATTTTCCGTATGATCTCCACGCCGTCCATATCCGGGAGTCCCAGATCAAGCAGCACAATATCCGGATTATGAGACAACGCCTCCATCACGGCGCTTGCGCCGTTTTGAGCCGAGAGATACCTGTATTCGTAAGTTTTCAGCGTCGTTGTGATAAGATTGCGCACCGATGTATCATCTTCTACAACGAGGACGAGCGGCTTATTCATTTAAGTTCACCTCACTGAGCGGTACTGTAAAGGAAAAGATGCATCCCTGCGGCGAATTGTCTTTCAACGTCATTTCGCCGTTATGTGCATGGAGAATGGCTTGACAGAGCGTAAGTCCAAGCCCGAGACTTCGGCGGCTGTCACCAATTGGATTGCCTCCGGTAAAGAACATTTCAAAAACACGGTCCTTCAATTCATCCGGGATACCGGGGCCGTCGTCGCTGACGCAGATCTCAGCCGCATTTCCCCGCCGGATCGCCGTGATTCGGATGTTCGAGCCTGCCGGAGTATATTTGACTGCATTGTTCACCAAGTTGATAAGCACCTGCATGATGAGTCCCGCATCTACCCGCGCCAGCAACGGTACATCTCCGCAATCCACTGTGATGTGATGTTCTGCGGATCTTCGGTCAATATGTCGGAGCGATTCCGATACGATGTCGTCCACGACCTGATCGGAAAGGCGCAGCTTGACGCTGCCGTCCGCGATTTTCGTAACGGAAAGTAAATTCTCAACCAGTCCGGTCAGCCATTGCGCATCGTCATAAATATCCGTAAAAATCTGTTTCCGTGTTTGCTCATCCAACACGTTATAGCTGTGCAGCAGCGTATCGGCGCTGCCGGAAATGGAGGTCAGCGGTGTCCGCAGATCGTGGGAAATCGAACGCAGGAGATTGGCGCGAAGCTGCTCGTTCTTTGCAAGGACGGCGGCTTCTTCCTTTTCTTCGGCATTTCGCAGGTTATCCAGCGCCAGGGCACATTCTCCAAGGATGGAAAACAGAATACTGGATGCAAATGCGTCCGGCTGCGTTTCTTTCTCCATCGGAATCCCAACAACGCCGTAAATCTGCTGCCCGGTACGGATGGCGAGATACAGCCGTTTTGCTTTTGGAAAGTTTTGCGTCGTTGCTCCGGCACGTTTCCGGTTCTGCCAGACCCAGCGGATCGCATCCTGCTCCCGATCCGTGTCCGGGGCGCTGTATGGGCTGCTTCCGTCAGCCGGGTAAATGATCCCTTGAGCCGGTACACCGCCCTGCACCGGATAAATCAGGATGTCCCGCTGCATGAGCTTTTTGTATCTGCGTTGCGGTAATCCGATAGACCTCCTCCGGCGTTTCGGCCTTTTGAAGCTGCCTGTTCATATCAAAAAGGAGCTTCGTGCGATAAGCGTCCCGCGCGGATAGCTGCGCATGGGCTTTGAGCTTTGCGGCAAGCGTACCGGTCAAAAGCGCCGCCGCAAACATAACGGCAAAGGTTATTGGGTATTTGCTGCCATAGGCTGCCAAAGACAGTCGGGGTTCCGTCAGAAAATAATTGAACAGGATGACACTCAAAAAAGCGGACAGCACGCCGCAGGTATATCCGCTGGTAAAAGCGGAAGTCAGAAGCACCCCAGCAGGTATACCATGATGATATTGGCATTTGCAAAGCCGAGCCGCAGAAAGATCCATCCGATGACCGTCGCAGCTGCCAGAATCCCGACGGTCAGAAGCAGTTCCCGAGCGGTCGGAAACACCGGGCGAACGGCAGAAAGCCGTTTTCTGCGGTAGCTTTTGTAGACATCCGCATCCGGAATAATATGAATGTCTGCCTCCGGCGCAAGCGTAATGAGCCGTTCCGTCAGCGTCGGTTCACTCCAAAAATGCCGCCGCTGTACGCCGCTTCGTCCAATCACAATTTTGGTCACATCAGAGAGCCGCACATATTCCGCAATCTGTGCTGCCGCATCTTCACCATGCGTTGTGACGATCTCTGCGCCAAGCTGCTGCGCCAGACGCATATTCGCCTGCAAGCGAACGGTATCTTCCGCGTTCATATCAGCGTCTCCGGGGGTCTGCACATAGAGCGCGGTAAGGCTGCCGCGAAATGCCTGCGCCATTTTCCCTGCCATTCGTACAATGCGTTCATTGGACGGAGACGAGGACAGGCACACAAGAATATGCTCTTTTGGTATTTCATTTCCTTTGTCCTGCACATTTTCACCACCCCTCTTAAACGATATTACAGCGCCAAAATGTAAAGGTTTCTACTGCGTCCAATCGGATTCGCTGTTCGGAAAAGAAATTTGCTCTGGATCATAGATCACGATTTCTGCATGGGTATGACTGCTGCGAAACCGGGAAAGCGTTTCCTCAAGTTCGTCAGGAGAAATATCTCCGACCAGATGCATGCACGGCTCATGCTGCTGTTGTTCGGACGCTCCCTCGATTCGTTTCCGATTTTCCGCCAGAAATTGATCCAGACGTTTCATCAGAAACCAGCCAAACAGAAATATCATGGCTGCTCCGACGATCAAAACAACATCTTCCACATACCCTCACCGTCCGTTCATATCCGGAAACACTTTTGCAGCGCCTTATATTCACCCAGCGCTAAAATTGTTATTTCCCCTGACAGCACCGTATCCGGTGTAATTGTAACGTCGGTTTTTCCCGAACGTTTGATGCCAAGAATGTTGATTCCAAACTTTCTGCGGATATCCAGTTCGCCAATACTTTTCCCGACCCAGCATTCCGGCACTTCCACCTCAAAAATGGCGTGCTTGTCATCGATCTCTATGTAGTCGAAAATATGATCGGAAGTATATCGAATTGCTGCCCATTTTGCTACCTGTTTTTCCGGGTAGACCACATGGTCTGCACCGTTGCGAAGCAGAAACTTCGCCTGTACATCCCTTTCGGCACGCGACACCACACACTTCGCACCCAGATCCTTCAGCAGCGAGGTGGTTTCCAGCGAGTTCTGAAAGTTACCGCTGACGGTCACGATGCAGACGTCAAAATTTCCGATGCCGAGAGAGCGAAGAAACTCCGCGTTTGTACTGTCGCCAATTTGTGCGTTGGTGACATACGGCAGCACATCATTGATTCGATCCTCGTTTGTATCGACCGCCATGATCTGATGCCCCAGTTGAGAAAGCTGTACTGCGGTATGCCGTCCGAAGCGGCCTGTGCCAATCAACAGAATGTTTTTCATGAGAAAATACTCCTTATCCAATTGTAATTTGTTCCTGCGGCAGCTTTGCTCCGGTTGCTTTTTTGCCGGAAAGTGCCGCATAAATGAGGGTAAGACCGCCGACTCTGCCCAGATACATGAGCGTGATCAGCACAATTTGCGACGGAATGCGCAGCTGCGGCGTGATACCAAGCGTCAATCCCACCGTACCGACAGCCGATGCAGTTTCATACAGGCAGGCAGACAGCGGAAGATTCTCATATACACTGATAAAGGCAGCACCGCCAAAGAACAGTGCAAGGTACATCATCAGAATTGTCGCAGCGGTCTTGACGGCGCCGCAATCGACTCTGCGTCCGAAAAATTGAGCGCTCTCACGCCGGCGGAAGGTCGCAGCAGCATTGGCAACCAAGACCGCCAGCGTCGTTGTTTTCATGCCGCCCGCCGTAGAACCCGGAGAACCGCCGATGAGCATCAAAAGGATCATCACGCCCTGCGATGCACCGGACATCGCGGACAGCGTTACTGTGTTGAAGCCCGCGGTCCTCGGTGTGATCGACTGGAACAGAGCTGCCTGGATCCGCTCTCCAAGGGGAAGGGCATCAAAGTCTACGAAGAAGAACAACAACGCCGGAAGGACGATCAGTGCGAATGTCGTGACAAGGATCACCTTGCTCTGCATCCGGTAGCGGTGAAACCGCCACTTGTTTTCGCAGACATCGTCCCATGTCAGAAATCCGATGCCGCCGATCACGATCAGCAGCATAATCGTGATATTGATTCCCGGACTGCCGGCGTAACCGGTAAGGGACGGATAGAGATTGTTTTCTGTCCCAAGAATGTCAAATCCGGCGTTGCAAAAAGCAGATATGGAATGAAACACCGCCATCCAGACGCCGCGCCATCCATAGTCCCGGCAGAACGCCGGCAGCATGGCAAGCGCCCCCAGCAGTTCAATCAGAAACGTCCCTCGCAAGATAAAGCGTGTAAGACGGACAATCCCGCCTACCTTTGGTGCTGAGATTGCATCCTTCATGGTGCTGCGCTGCATCAGAGAGATTTTTCGCCCGGACAGCATCGCAAACGACGCTGCGACAGTCACAACGCCAAGTCCTCCGATCTGGATCAGCGTCAGAATGACCGCTTGCCCAAAGGCGGACCAGTAGCTGCCTGTATCCTGCACCACAAGCCCCGTCACACACACGGCAGATGTCGCGGTAAACAGCGTTTCATTGAATGGCGTTACACACCCGGCTGTTGTGGAGATCGGCAGCATCAGCAGCAACGCTCCGAGCAGAATGACCCCGGCAAAGCCAAGTATGATGATTTGAAAAGACGAAAGACGACGTTTTCGACGAATGTTCTCTTCCGGCATAAAGGCATCTCCTTATTTCTGTTATCGTTATATTATACGGTCGGAGACTTTAAGGTTGGATAAGGGACATTTGCAGCGCATTAAGATTGAATAAAGATTGGGAGATTGCTTGTGCAATGCTTTTCTCCTGCCATGCGAAGTGCTATGAACATTCGGTTACAAGCAAATAAACTCGTATAACAAGCAGTAACCTCTTGCATGTGTCAGGTGACCGTATGAATACAATGCCCTGCACCGATTCCTATTCCTATCTGTGAATCTCCTTTTTCCCGCCGCTTTTGATAATCCTCCAGGTATCGATCCAGATAAACCTTGTTGACGGTGGCCAGGATCGTGCTGCGAAGAAGATCCTTTGCATCGGACTGCGTCTTGCCGATTCCAGCTCTCGCCGGGGCTATACCGAACGCTGCACCGAGCATATTCTCAAATTCATCACAGAAATAGTCATAGGCGGTCTGAAGGGGATAGTTATCCTCCTGTATGCCGAACATCAATCGAAGCCCTTCAAGCCGGACAACGGGCTTGACTACGGCAATGAACAGGAGTCGTGCGAGGTGTTCCGCTGTGTATGCCTTCTTTATCGGGGATGGGATCAGACCCTGTTTCACATAATTGCTCACCATGGAGCTCGTCAACTCCGATTCCCCCAACGGCGCAAGGTGAGCGTTGACATAGCGCACCACCTGCTCCAGATAAAGCCCGACGTTCGGGATCTGCTCATAACGCGGCAAGCGGAAACCCTCAATATTCTCTATCATGCTGCTCATTTCCTTTTCCATGCAAATATTATACACGTCTCTCGTTAAACTTTCAACTGTTTTGTATAAGCTTTTTGCAGGTTTTTCGAAAGCTGTTTACGGAATAATAAAAACCTGATAAAATACCTGTGTCGATTTGCAAAATCGGGTGAAATGCTTCTTATTATTAAGAGGACGTACAATGAATCGGTTTCGTATTGTCGCAGACTCAAGCTGCGGCCTTCTCACGCCGGACGGAGCATACTTCGTCAGTGTTCCGCTTACCATACGCACAGACACGGAGGAATTCCGCGATGACGCTTTTCTCGATGTGAACGAGATGGTCACTGTACTGCGCGGCACCGGGGGGCGTTCTTACAGTGCATGTCCGAATATCGCATTGGGAAGATGCCTTCGGTGAGCGTGGCGATGTAATCGCCTTCACCATCACCGGCAGCCTTTCCGGCAGCTACAGCATGGCGTGTGCTGCAAAGAAGCATTGTGAGGAGCTTGATTCCTCACGCCGCATCTGCGTGGTGGATAAAGAGACTGTTCATTGTTCAGGAGCAAGCTTCATTTTCTGCCAATGCACTTCCTCTCAGGAAGAAGACGTACTCGGCATTGATTTGAATCTCCGGGGCGACCTCGATTGAACCGTTCGAAGCATTGGTTCTTCCGATGCCGTCTTTCGAAAAAAACGGAGCTGCTGCAAACATCACTTGATTTTGCAGCAGCTCTTTGAGCTTTGTCAGTATCTGATTGTTTCGATTCCGCACCGTGCTCGCACCGTTAAAGACATTGATTCTACTGACTTCTGCAATGTTTTCTTATCCGATGCTGCCGTTTGCGGAACGCTGTTTTTTAATTTGCATCACAGCTTATCCGAGCAGTTCAATGCCGAGTGCGTGACGCAGTATCCTGACAGCATCATTCACCGTTACCTCACCGTTGAAATCGACATCGGCAAGGCGGCACTGATTCTCGGTGAGTTCAATAATGCCCATCGCTTTACGAAGTGCCATAAGAGCATCAATGCCACTGATGCAGCCGTCCATATCGACATCTCCGAGCAAATGGTAGACGGTAGAAACTGTCATATCGTTCATAACGGGTTCTCCGTCGTAATCCCATCCGCAGAAGACATAACCCTGATGTTCAGGTGCAGCGGGGAATTCGCCCGAATCGATAACATCTCCCCTGCCCACAGTCAGCGTGCCGATAACCGCAGTGTTGTTGAGGCTGTCAACGAAAGTCACTGTGTAAGCAGTCATGGACCAGCGTGCGTTCAGTGTGATATTGCCGTCAACAAGATAAACAGTTTCATCAGTATACCTTGTGCCGTTCTCATCAAACCAACCTATGAAGTCAAATCCTTCACGGGTGGGAACAGGCAATGTACCAACGGGTTGACCGTAAGTTACTGTGATTTCCGCAGGACTGACTTCGCCGCCGCGTGCGTCGAAGGTGATGGTATAGTCGTTAATCGTCCACGTTGCTGTATATACAACGTTTTCGGTAACAAATTCCGCAACCTCGGGTGTCCACCCCGCAAATGAATAGCCTGCACGCATGGGAGTTCCGTTGAAGTTCGGAGTATGCGAACCCTCCTGAGCAAAGTACTGCTGATCTGCAAAGATAACTTCGCCATCTACACCATCGGTGTACCTTACAGAATAACTCGGAGTTGAGTTAACAGCAAGGCCGTTGATGTCGATACCGCTGCCGAGAATGTCCACAAAATGAGTCTCTCCGGTGTCCGTCATTGAGTAGATGTTGTTTGAAGCATCCGTTATGTAGAAGAGATCGGTGGTTGCATCATAAGCCATTTCGGTTGCACCCGCATAGACATTAACGCCAACGCCCGACATAACGACTGTCCTGTCCGTAAGATACTTGTCGGAGTACCTAATAAGCTTGGGAACAGAGGTTGCCCAATCATTGCCCATTGCGTAAACAGCACCGTCCTTCACTGCAACACCGACCATTGTGCAGTAATCGGAATCCATAATGTAACCGGACATGTAATTTGTTCCGCCCGCATGCAAAGTTGCAGTATTGTATTGGAACATATAGAATCCGCCGACTGCATAAAGAAGTTCGTTATCCGGATCGTATGCAATATCGTTGATGCCCGTCCATGCTTCGAGACCGCCTAAGCTCACGCTTTGGCGGGTCAGTATGTCGTATCGGTAGAGTTGATAAGAAGCTCCGCTTTCAACGACATAGAACAGGAAGTTATCGCCGTATGCAAGACCCTTAATCATCGAACCGCCGCTGAATTCAGCGATGGTTATCGCCGTCTGTGCGGGCAGAGCGGGATTGAATGCGATCAAAGCATCTCTGTTTGCCGAAACAGTGTATGCAACGGAGGAAGCCCCGGGCTGTTCAACTATTTCAACCGTGCATTGTGCAGATACACCTGTTTGGTTGCTTGTGACCGTTATTACAGTGCTGCCGACTGCAGCACCGGTTACAAGACCGTTTTCGTCAACGACTGCAATACTTTCATCAGCCGACGTCCAAGTTACGCTCGTATCTGCCGCGTTTGAAGGACGTACCCTCGCTTCAAGCTGTGCAGTTCCGCCTACATAAGTGCGAGCAGAAGTCTTGTTAAGCAATATGCCGTTAACGGTGCTCTGCGGCAACTCACTCTCATCCGGAATGAAGGCCATAAGTCCTAAGAATGCTTCACCGTACTTAATGGATGAACCTTCGCGTGTGTAGAGGCTGATTCCTCCGAGATTTACCGAATACGGTTCCTCGCCAAGCTGAATCATTACAACGCCGCTTGCATACTTAAGCCCCTGTGTGCTGTATGTTGCATTGAGATACAGTCTGTTCGTACCATAGTCATACGCCATCTGAGAATTGTACTGCATGTTGCCGTAGTAGTTGTTGCCCGTGAAGACACCGGCGCCTGCAATCGTCATGAACTCCTCATACTCGCCCGTCACCTTATCCACCGTATATATAACGGTCTGTGAAGAGTCGTCTGAAGGAGATCCTGCTGCATAGAGCTGTCCCTGCGCATCACATGCAAGAGCATATACAGGTCTGTTAAAATCGAGCTGTGCAATAACGTTTACACTGCCGGTATTCAGGTCAACCGTCACAAGCGACGCAGGGCACTGAACTGCCTGATCGGTGCTGTACTCGTAGGTATGGTGAAGCGTAAGGCCGTACAATGTACCTGATGCATAATCCATTGCAAGTGCGGTAATCTGATCATTGTAAGTATCAATGTTCGCCGTACCTATTGTCGTGTAAGCCGAGAGGTCGTTTTCATCGATCCTGAGGAAAGCTCCCTTATCATTGAAGGCATAGTAGTAACCGTCATAGTAAACGCCCGAACGCAGCGAGTAGACGCTTATCATGCTCTTGTCAACAAGCATGTGCCTAAGGTCATAATCATTGCCGTGAATCCAGAAATCATAGTAGCTTGTTCCTCCCTGGTCGAGGTTAAGGAAGGCCTTAAATTCGCCGGCTGCTTCAAGAACCGTAATCTCTATGGAGTCAGTGTACAATGTGTCATCGTTTTTGTTTCTCGTCGTAACCGTAACGGTTGCCGTACCAATGCCAATAAATGTCAGTTTGCCGAATCTATCGACAACGACAATTTCTTCGTCGGAAGATACCCATGTTTTAACCTGGTTGGTAGGCCTGAGAGGTTCCGTCACAACGTTGAGTTGGAGCGTCCCTCCGGCAAGACCTACAGCCGACTCACCGTTGGTTATCGTAATGCTTTCAACGGGAATGATCTGCGTTTCAGGTTCATTGTCGGGAATGGTGAAAATAACCGTTTGCTCTACACCGGCCTTTGTTGACACATCGCCCATGTCAATAATGGTTGCGGTCGTCCTGTCGGGTTCCCATTCGTCCGGACCGAGTGTGACAAGGTAGAGGGGTGAAAGTCCCTTGTTCATGCACGGGTTCCAATAGATGTTGCCGGTGTTGTAGTCATAGGTCATGCCTGCATAGAACCAGCTGTCACCCGAAGCACTGCCGAGACGGGTTGTTGACAAAGTGTCGGCATCAACAGAGTAAAGAGTTGAACTCATGTCTGCAATGACGATCATTCCTTCTGCCGTGACGCACATTGCCGTTGCAATGGCGGGTCCGCCAATATCGCCGGAGAAAGTTCCGAGCGGGTCAATCGACCCCGTTTCAAGATCCACAATGCACAAACCGCCGTTTGTAAGATCAACGCCGTACATACGACCGGTGTTGTAATCAAAGCCGATGTTTCCAACTTCAATACCGATGGTGTATCCGATTTCTTCCGGTTCACCGATTACAGTTTCAGCGGGAACCGCACCCTTTGTAACAGGACTGCGATAAAGCACCGAAGCACCGCCGAAAGTTCCGTCCGGAGCGGTACGTGCCTGCACCATTACAGTGTAAACATATCCGTTGTAATATGCACCGCCCTGCCAGAGCGCATTGGCAGTGACATTTTCTCCGGATGTCGGATCGTAATATGTTACCATGGGTTTTCCGAGTGATGTTATTGCAGTGGGTGTTTTGTCAGCATACGTGAACCATGTGAATCGGTTGCCGATGTTTGAAAAATCTTCAACAACAAAGCCGTAGAGGGCATCCTCCGCTTTCACGACTTTGATCTTGCACTCCGAACTGTAATCCACCCAAGTGGGTACCGTTGTGCCGGTTTCATTATCCCAATGATAGGGATCCCATACCTGACCCGTGGCGGTGATAACTGCGTCTCCTTCCGAAACTGCCGTTACAAAGCCATTGGCATCAACAACGGCAATGTTCTCATTTGATGTTGACCACATGACGCCGTTTGCTTGTGCATTCCACGGCTGCCACGCGACTTTAATCTGACGAGTCTGATTTTGAACCATTGTTGTGGAATACGGCTCAAGTGAGAACCCGGTCGCATTGATTCCCATTTGGAAGAGATCGGATTCAATGCTGTTGGGAATGAACAAACATGTTTGACCGCCGGGGCCATAGGTTCCGACTTCGGTGCATGCAGCAGTTTCGAGGTTGACGGTATACGTTACGTTAATATTTACATATACGGCACCCTGAGGAACCTGACTGTGTGCAAACCAGTACATTGTATCCGTGTTGTGGTCGTAGCCCATTGACTGAATAACGTTTGCTCCGCCAAAACCCGGATAATTTACAAAATCTGTTTCCCCAATGAGTACGGTTTCCGCACCGTTGCCGGCTGTATTGAGTTCCAATGCATACAGACAGCCGTTTGTACCGATACCGTAGATGCTGCCTTCGGTCGTTATTCCGAGACAGAGAATCTCCGATGAACCGTTTTCGCCCGTGATCGGCCCAATCTCGTCAACAAAGACCTGGTTGTTCCACTTGGAAGTCCAAATCTTGTACAATGCATTGTAACCATCGTCCTTTCCATCGTTATTGTTATCTCCCTTGTATGCCCAACCGACGGCAAGAAGGAAGTCGGTTCCGGAAGCGGAATTCCACGGATCAAGCAGAGCTGTTCTTGTATCGGAGTAATCCATTGCCATATCGTAAAGAACCCATACGCCGTTTTCGCCGACTTTGCCGCTTTGAGCAACAAGAGTCTTTGTTTTCCAATAGGTTCCCGACGGAGTCACCAGCTCCAGTGACCCGGTCCCCGCATTCTGCGCGATAAGATAGCCGTTAACATATTCGGCTGAATAATATCTGTTCGCAGAATCGAATGTTTCGTTTCTCGCATCGGAGAGGTCAGTTTTATTCGCACTGAACCAACCGCCTTCAACCGCTGCCGCATCGTAAGTCTCACATCCGTAAATGCGGCTGCTGTCCAACGCAGCGGGACCCGTGTCGCCGCCGGTATGATCGCCGAGGTTAAGGAATGCATCGATAACAGTTTCGTTGCAGGCGTAATCAGCAACAACAACGGTAAATTCATTGCCGAAGCCGGTAATGTCAAACCTTCCGCTGAAAACTTCTCCCGGAGTGTTTTCAACCTCGAACTTGCCCATGATCGTGCCGTTGCTGCTTTCAAAAAAAGAACTGCCGCAATGTAGCGATTTTCAAGCAGCTCAAGGTTAAGATAGGTACGTCCGTTTTCTTCGTCGAAAGAAACTGCGGACTGCAGATCCGCGCCATTCAGTATTTGCGGTGCGGCGGAGTCGAGAGTCACATCAAATACGATGCTGTCGTCAACAAAATCGTCGCCGTCATCGAGGTAGGCTTCCATTTTGTATGTTACAACAGTTCCGTCGGGAAGCTCGTTGCCGTCCAAGTCTTTCCGTCCCAAACGTCACCTTCTCCTGCAAGCAGGTAGCCGGGAATAATCTGTCCGTAAGCAGCGTTATAGTAGCTCTTTGTCTGGTATTCTCCGCTGATGTCAAAGTAAACATCGCCCGTATTCCTGTCGGTCACGGTAATCCGGAGAGTGCGCGATTTCTTAACATACCGTAATCAATTTCAGCGAGGGGATTGCTGTAGGAAAATGCATTATATGCATCTCCTGCTCTGCCGGTTCTGATGTACGGGTTTGTGCCGAGCTGTGCGTTGTTGGTGAATATCCTGACGGGATAGAGACTGTATTCCGATTCTTTTTCGCTGTCGAAAATGTCCGCCGCGGACCAATCGCCGTAGAAACCGACAATGGGCATTACCAGCGAAACGGGTTGTTCAGCTTCCGAACCTGCAACAGGAACGGCATAGACAAAGCCTTCAACGAATATTCCGTTGGGGAATCTGTCCATGTATTCTTTGTCGGCATCAGTCAAACTGATTTCCGCATTAACTGTTACCCTGCCGTTTGCCGGAACGTTAACGGTATTTCCTCCTTCAAACGTTACACGGGTCGTAAGACCGTAGGTGCAGCGGCAATAAACCTATCTCCGTAAATGCTTTCAGTCAGAAGAGAACTGTCAAGCGTATAGGTCAAAGCTTCGTCCGTGAGGTTGTTGATTTCGAAACTAAAATTGAAAATGCCGTCTTTACTGTCATTATCTCCTATTTCAGCCTTCGGTCTTCCCTCTGAAGCAGAAGTGCCGGTAAGGTATGCCTTTGTTGTGGTTGCCTTAACCAAATCGGCAAGGCCGCTGCCCTGTGCACGAGGTGAATACTCAAGTGTGTCGGTTGCAAACAGGGGATTTGCGGTGCTCATAAGCAGAGCCGCAGCAACTCGCCTTTGTTCAGCCCCGGAAAGTTCAGGATAGTTTTCATCCAAATACTGGATAAGAACAGCCATTGCACCTGCAATCTGCGGTGATGCCATCGACGTTCCGCTCATGTTTCCGTAAAAAGAACCCGATATTGCAGGATCGACCGTCGAATAAATACTTCCGCCGACACCTGAAATTTCAGGCTTAAGCTTCAAATCCGGGGTTACTCCCCAGGAAGAGAAGCTGCTTATCGTTCTGTCGATATGGAAAAGCTGTGTGTCCGCATTGCAAACTCTGAACACAGCATTGCCTGATTCTGCTTGGGTAAGCAAAGCCTGACCTGCCGCTTTCGTTACGCTGACAGCAGGGATATTGCCCGCACCGTCATTTATCTGCATGTTTACAATGCCCATGGTGTTGTTGTAAACGACACATGCAATTGCACCGTTAGCCTGAGCTATGCTCTGCTTTTCAGGGAAAGAATTGCCTCCTCGTGAAACAACGGCGACCTTACCGTTTACGTCAATGCCTGCATAATCTGCCTCAGTGCCGTAACCGGGAACCATAACATATTCAAGTTCACGGTTTCTGAAATTTGCAATGAAGCTTGTTGCAGAGGTTGCTGCTGTATCCTGATAGCCGAAATCCGCCCCGCCGACAGTGATGTACAGCTGTTCGTAACCGTCGTTATCAACGGAAGCAACGGAGATGGCAGCAATGTACGTTGACGGAGTACCGACGAGACCGATATCGGGGTTCGGAAGAAGAGACATGTTCATGCCCCACCTGTTGCCGTATGCATTGTTTGTATCGTTGCCGGCAGCGATAATAATCTGAATGTCGGATTCGAGGAATTTGTTCATCGTTTCCATCATGGTGGGAACATCGGTAAAGCCTGCTGCAGCACCGAGTGAAAGGTTTACGGTATCGACTTCAAGCCTTACGCAGTCCTCCATTGCGGCAAGTATTGTTGCCCAACCTGCACCGCCGCCGGACTGGAAAACCTGCATAACGACAAGCTGTGCGTCCGGAGCAACACCGACAGCCTTACTTCCTTCGATCTTGTTTGCCGCAGCAATACCTGCAACATGCGTTCCGTGATCCGAACCTGCATATGTGTTCGATACGTCAAAATCAGCTGTGGCATAATTGAAGATGAACGGAAGCTTCGTGTTGTAATACGAGCGATTAAGCTTTCGGGGTGCTTTTGCCCGCATTAAGTGTATACCAAATATCATCGACGCTCTGTCTTGTGATAGGGTCATCAAGCTTGTCATCGGGCAATGCGGCGAAATTCGGGTGTGTAACAAGGATTCCTGTGTCAAGAATCGCTATTCTCATGCCCTTTCCGCCGTAGCCGGAACTGTTGAGTATGTCCGAACCGATCATCGTTGAAGCGTTGTTTGTAAGCGGTGCAAGATCATAATCCGTTTCCGGCAAAGCAAAAGTCGGTGCAACATAAACGCTTTCAACACCGTTGAGTGCCTCAAGCTTTTTCCTGTTGCCGTATGCGGTCGTGACGGAAAAGCCTGTCATTGCAACCGTATAATCAAAACCAAACTCGTGCTTTGATTTGCCGAGAGCCTCGGCTGCCTGCTTTTTTTCGCAGAATCAATCGCCTTGATTTGTTTCGACTCCTGAGACTTGACTGCCTCTGTTCTTTCGGAAATTTCCCTTACAGAGTAGTTTCCAAGCAATGAGGCGGACTTCAAAACAACTATGAATGTCACCTCGTCGCCGGCTCTCAACGATGCGGCGGCATCGTTTTCGGAGAAGGGGGTGCTTGAAGCTCAAACCTGTCGGTGTTCAGCTTTCCATGATGTGTGTTCGCAGTCGAACCCTTGCCTTCACGTCCGGTCGCAAAGCCGCTTTTACCTTCGCGTGCCGTGAGGGAAAGAGGCCCATCGGCTGTGCCTGCTATGCTGCTGCTTGTTTTCGCGATCAAATTCATCGGAAAACAGCTGACGAGCATAACGAGAGTCAGCAATAGTGCCAAAACTCTTTTTCTTCATTAGTGTACCTCCTTGTGATTAATACTGATGTTCTTTCGGGCAATCCAACCGAAAGAATCCGTCATCAAGCATATATTAACATAGTATACCTTTTGTGTCAACAGTTTCGATGTGGGTATACCAATTATTCTCGGCGCCGATGATTGGCTGCACACGGCCTGCAAAAACATTTACAGCCGTTATAGGCAGCAGAGGGAGAAATACGCAGCTTTACGGCAGGAGCAAAGCGTGAGTTGTCAGAGCAATATTTTGTCATCATGACATAGTTCACTGTCCGCACCTTCTGTCCCCAAGGTGAGACGGATGAAACGGCACGGCGAAATATCGGAAGACGATTCCGAACCGGCAGGACTTATGAACTCTGCACAACGGCATCCTGCCCGCAGTGCAGACGCATAAAGCCGACGCTCGAGGCGTCGCGAATACCGTTCAGAACAATGGACGTGTCTGAGCATGCGGATTCAACAACAAGGAAGATCCGATCACCACGGCTGCAGAGAACAAGCCGGTCGTGACGACGCTGCGGGATACAAAATGATGACTTTCCTCCGGAGAATTTTTTGTTTCAGCGAAACAACTGTCCCTTGTGACAGTGACAAGAGTCGGAATATGCATTATAATGGTATCACAAGATGCTCGGTACGTCTTTCAATCGTTAAGCGATCGGAAGTTGCTATTGCAAATTAGGAGTAAAAAATAAAAACAATACATGCAAACTTGCAGGACCGCTCGTCGTCACCGTAGTGGCTGCGGTCATCGCAGGCACTCTCGGCATCATGACATCGGCAGAGGGCTGTACGATTGCCCGGTATGTCGGCGTCAAGTACTCTGCTTCCGAGTGTCGCGGCAGAGAACGACTACGGTTCGCGGGGCAACCCCTATAGCTTCAGCGACCCCCCGATGGTGCTGTTCAACGGAGAAACCATCACGGAACACTCCGACATATACCCCGGCAGTACCGTGGAGAATATAAAAACCGGCAGCAGCCTGACGGTATGCCGGAAAACAGCGGACGGCGGCAGGATGTCCGCGAAATATGGCAGAACGAGCGAGAAAGCCATCTGCGCGCTTCTCAAGTCCCTTTGCCCGATTCTGCCGAGAAGGAGTCACAATGAATGAAAAACCTATCCACCCGAAGAAAGATATTTATTCTTATCTGGCGTTGCTGCTCTGCTTCGCCTTGTTTGTGGCAGGCGTCTGCAGGCATCGTCTCGAGCAGAACCGCAAGCCATGAGTACAAGAACTCCGACGACGTGCGGGAGGTCAGCGCAGTCGTTCAGGATTACGAGCCAATCGCGATAAAGGACTCCGACGGCAACACAACCGATTGGAAGTACGAAGCCAAGCTGTCATTTGATGTTGAAGGAAAGACCTACACCGGAAAGGATATTTTCTACAGAGATATAAGCTCCGGGGACAAGGTCACGGTCGAGGTCTATCGAACCGGAAAGGGCGAGTATAAGCTCACTCCGGAAGGCAATCCTGCGGATTTCCTTCTGTACTGTATGGCTGTTGTTGTCGGCGGTTTTCTGACTGTGGCGATGACACACAGCGTTGTGGCACCGGGCAAAAAAGAAGAAGCCGGGGAAAAAAGCGGTAATAACAAGAACAAGAGGTAGTTATGAGTCTGTCAGATGCATTCTGGATAGCGGCAGCCTTTGCCGTGATCTGTGCGTATTATATCGGCGAAAAGATCATTGATATCGATTTCTCGTGCTTTCTTGCGAAAAACAGGAAAAAGGCGAAGTATGAAAGACTTCTCGCAAAGCATGAAACGCCGCTTGCAAATATGGGACTGCGCCGCAATATCCGAAACGCATATGAAAATGTTTTGTGCCCCCTTGCCAAAGCGGATAAAAGCCTGCTGCCGATCAGAATGGATAAAACCTTCCGCAGAAGCATCGAGCTCCAGATCGACAGTCTCGCAAGGCACAGCCTTTACCGTGACATCCGCGTGGCTGACCTCACTCCGGGACAGAAAATCGAGTTCCGGACATGGGAGGACGACGGTAGGGAATGGCGTGAAGCCGAGCTTGAGTGCTGCGCACTTGAGCGCCTGATCTCCGCGAAGAACTCTGAGGTCGAGCACGAGATCTACCGAAAGCACGCCTGTCTGCGAGTCCTTCAGTCGCGGCATGTTCAGACGGTTGACTGCGGTAACGGCAAAAAAACCTTCTATGCCGGAAAAGCCAAGGTGATCTGCCCGTCATGCGGTGCCGAGGTCACGCTCAGCAGTCAGCAGGTAGTCTGCGAATACTGCGGCGCAAGGATTCAAACGGATTTTTACGACTGGCAGACCGAGGTTTTTGAGATCTACGAGCATATCGGGAACAATCTCAGAAAGTTTCTGCTGCTGCTCGGGTGCATGACGGTACTGTTTCTCTCCGAATTTCTCTGCCTCTACCTGATAAAGGATACCGAGATATCCCTGGCGGCAGGTGTGGGCACGGCGATTCTGGTGCTCGCGGCGCTGACGGCTCTGGCGTTTGCCCGGAAGCTGAGGCACGATAAGCTGGCGAAGCGGATTGAGCTTTATTCGGAAAACTACCTCCGATCCTGCATAACCGAGGCTCTTTACAAGGACGCCGGCAGCGATGAGCTGCTTGACTACAGCGTAGGTACGATCATTCTGAAAAAAGTCGTCAACACGGAGGACACAACCACGATAACCGCCGATGTCTGCGTAAGCGAAACGTATCTCCCTGAAAACAAAAAACCGTACACGAAGAAAACCGGAAGAACACTCACTCTGCAAAGAGCAAGACACCCCGATAAAAGAAAGACGGACGGAAAGCTTTTTCATCGAAAAGGACTGCCCGTCCTGCGGAGCCAATTTCATTCCTGACGAAAAACACTGCTGTTCGTTCTGCGGATACAGTCTCGATGCGGATAACGCCAAATGGGCCGTGCTGACGGCCGACAAAAAACAAGGAGGATCCTTATAATGGGATTATTTGACAAAAAATACTGTGACGTCTGCGGTGCCAAGATCGGTTTTCTCGGGAATCGCAAGCTCGAGGACGGCAACCTCTGCAAGGACTGCGCAGGAAAGCTCTCCCCGTTTTTCAGCGATCGCAGGAATTCAACAGTCGCTGAGATAAAGGAGCAGCTCGCCTACCGCGAAGATAACAAGCGGCGGCTCGATGATTTCTTGCCGACTGTCACCTTTGACGGAAGCAAGAAAGTTTATATTGACCCGATAAGGGAGCGTTTCATCGTCACGAGGCTTTCAAACTGGCGCAGCGGCAACCCGGATCTTATCAGCTTCTCACAGGTAAGGAATGTTGAAACGGACATCAAGGAAAACAAGGAGGAGATCTTCTGTAAGGATTCCGAGGGCAACGAGACGAGCTACCATCCGCGCCGTTACGAGTGCGATTATGAATTCAACATTACAATCCATGTTGATTCCCCGTGGTTTGACGAGATTGAACTTGAACTGAGTGACGGAAACCGTCCTGAAAGCCGCTTCACCGACCTCTACCGCGAATACGAGCAGAAAATGCGCGAGCTTGCGGATATACTGATGCGCCGCAGCAATCGTTATCGTGTCTTTGACGGCGACGGAATGATGAACCGGATCCGCGCTGAATATGACCGTCCCGTCTCCGCACCCGCTCCCCAACCGGGCGGCGGGGAATGGGTTTGTCCCTCCTGCGGTTCAAAGACCATCGGGGCTAAATTCTGTGACAACTGCAGGTGCTTTGAAGACCGTGCCTGTTGAGGCTGATGCGGCTCGGACTTCTGTCAATGAGACATGGGTCTGCCATTCCTGCGGTTCTGAGGGTCAGTCGAAAAATTTCTGCGAGAACTGCGGATGCGCGAGACCGGCTCCTAAAACGGTGCGCTGCGTGTCCTGCGGCTACACCCCGGAGAATCAGGCAAAGCCGCCGAAGTTCTGCCCCGAGTGCGGCAAACCGCTGTCCTGACGCTATGAAATGCCGAAGATTATTGAGGGCGGTGATAATAATGTCTGTTGTCCTTACTGTATCCGCGCTGTTCGGCTGTGGAGGAAGCGGGAAATACACGGTCGATGATATCATCTCGTTCCATACCTCCTACTATGGCATGGCAAGCAATCCGGTGTATGCTTTCGCGCTGCGAAAGCAGGATGAAAACTGGCTCTTCTCCGCAAGCTGCAGGGTCAAGAGCCGGGAGGACTATTACACATCCTTCAGTTCCTTCCCGATACCGACCGAGGAAGCGGAGAAATTCCTTGAGATCATCCGCGAGGAAGACGAGATCAGGCGGCTGCGGAAATACCGCAATCCGATACGCTTCTTCCACATAGCCGACGAGCCGATGCGCAGCTCCGGAATGACTTTCACCGACGGAAACAGCATTGAAAAAGAGACCAAGCTTTGTGACAGGGCTATTGACTGCCTGCGCGACCTCGCCGACAGACACTATGAAGCCGCTGAAAAGCCGAGCTGATAGCGATAAAGAATAAGCTTACCTCGGTATTTATCCGTCTGAAGGATACCGAACCGTGGCGCTCACATTCCTTCACTCTAAAAAAAAGGCGGCGACGGTTGGTACTTTTCATGCGAATGTTCTTTTGGAGAGGACGGTTCTCCCGTGAAGTCTGAGAATATCCGGCTGTCAAATGAGGAAACAAACGATGTGATCAGAATCATTGCGAAATATGACCTGATTTCCAAGGCGAGCGGATATGCCGAGCCGCCGGAAGATATCGACAGTATTACCGACCGGAATGTGTATATCACGGAATTCAGCCTTGCCGGCGGGAGCGGGATAAACTCATCCCTCCCCGCGCCGGATGAGCTCACCGGCTGCCTTTACGGGCTTGCCGGGGCGAAGCTCCTGACTGAGGTCAATATCAGCCGTAGCTGCATGGATCATTCCTCATCATACTCGTTCAGTCTCGAAAAAACGGAAGACAACTGGTTTCTGTCCTTCGACTGTGCGGTAAATTGCGCAGGATATCATACGAATGCGGAAAAGATTCCTGTCGATACCGAAGAAGCAGAGGAAATACTCCGAACAGTCAGGGAAAGACGTCTCATAAGTGATGTTCTGTCATATGAAGCACCGTCGGAAAGCGACGTATATGTTCTTGACGAAACCACATACAACACGTCGTTTGCTTTTTCGGACGGCAGCTCAGTACACGCCCCGATAAGCGCGGGCAGAGAGTTGACCGACGCATTCTATTCTCTTGCGGGCAGAAAAATCAAAAAATAAGTCGGTTCTTTCGGGAAATGAAAAGGAGAACTGTAATGGCTGACAAGTGTACGATTTGCTGGGCGGAAATTAATATGTTCCAAACCCGGAAGCTTCAAGACGGAAACCGCATCTGCCCTTCACCTGCTTCTCCGGCTCGACGCCTGACAACAACTATACGCCGAGCCAGCCATATACGCTCGTCATCGGGTCGAACCACGTTTCAAACGAG
>VOFD01003067.1_pt1 | contig 27067 bp, 43 predicted proteins | sample 5384101 | NCBI WGS metagenome assembly VOFD01 (sample SAMN12384723, study PRJNA508395) | human gut metagenome | isolation source: healthy gut C | host: Homo sapiens
TCACATGAGCAATCACGGTAGCTGGTGGATACCAAGTAAAATGGTGAGAACAGTCGTCCACACGGCAATCAAAAAGCGACCTTGTTTCACAACCGTTACGCCAAACCGGTTTGAAAATCTCTGCGTAGTTATCCAGTGTAACTTATACACAATTTTACCAAGTGGTCCCTTCGTCATAAAACTCATGAACAAAAGCATTCCGACCGGTACAAGCACAAACAAGAACCGACCAAATCGTAACAGGAGCACACACATTATGATGAAGATAGTCTCGCCTTAAACGATTTTTTGTCTTTATGTTTTTGTCACCACAGTTCCTTCTTTATTCTTCTTCATCCTCATCGCCTCCTTCAATATCACGGGAAGCATCGTATCTGCCAGATTTTTTTCTCCGGCAGTACAATTCCCTTTTCAGATACCGGTACAGATAAATCATCTCTCCTCTTTTGGAAGGTCATCCATCGAAAATCGATTAATTTTTACTTCCGTTCCATCATTAAAGTAACACAATGGTTTTAATCAGGTTTCCGACATAGATATGTTCTTTCACCACACCTTTGATATGAAATCCTTCTACCCGCTCTCTCGAAAGTACAGCATATTTTCCGGACGAACCGATACCGAAACGGCACTTCCTCTTTGCCAGTTCACCGGTAAAACCGGATCCTGCGCCTTTCCGACTTCCGTACCTACGGTTACGGTATCGCCGTCCTGACTGATTACAACGGCATCAAAGATATTGGATTCGCCGATAAATCCGGCAACAAATCTTGTCTTTGGATGTTCATAAATATCCAAATGCTGTATCCACCTGTTCCAAAACACCCTGATTGATAATCGCAATGCGGTCACTCATCGTAAGTGCCTCTTCCTGATCATGCGTTACATAAACAAGGTAATACCAAGCTTTTCTCTGCAAACGCTTTAACTCAATCTGCATCTGCTTTCTCAGTTTCAAATCAAGTGCGCCAAGCGGCTCATCCAAGAGCAATACTTTCGGGCGGTTAATCAGCGCCCTTGCAATTGCCACACAGCCCTTCTGTCCACCGGACATCTGGGTGATGCGCCGCTTGCCAAAACCTTCAAAAGCTGGACAAGCTTAAGCATTTCCGTTACCCTCTCTTTAATTTCAGCTTTCGGAACTTTTTTCACCTTAAGTCCATACGCTACATTGTCAAAAACATTCATATTCGGAAATAACGCATAATTCTGAAATACCGTGTTGACATCACGCTGATACGGCTCTTTTTCTCTACGCTCTCCCCCTGGACTTTAATCACACCGGAAGTCGGCAGTTCAAAACCGGAAATCATACGCAGTGTCGTTGTCTTTCCACATCCGGATGGTCCCTAACAGTGTCAGAAATTCCCCTTCGGCAATATTGATATTCATGTTCTTTACCACATGATTGGTTTCCATACCATTTTCTACATTTACAAAAGAGATACAATAGGTTTACTCATAGTTCCTCCATTCCGACTGTTTCTAAGAACGGTCTACATCAGTGCGTCGTCGCCTCGTTCATTGGTACGAATACGCATCGCATCTAAAACTTCCGTAACGAATACTTTACCATCACCATTTTACCGGTTCCAATTGCGGTCGCAATATCCGCCAAAAAATTTCCTCAATCTGGTCATCCTCAACAACGAAAAACCATGATTTTCGGAAGCGAGGTTGATATCATCGCCGGTGAAATTCATCTCCGGCAGATATCCTTTCTGACGTCCACATCCCATAACGGATAAGCACGTCATACCCTGACAATTGTGAGTGGCAAATATTTCTTTCAAACCGACCAATTTTTCCGGTCTTGTAATTACTTCAATCTTTTTCATGGTATCATCCTCCTATTCTCTTTGCATTTCCCATCAATTCCGTGTAGTAAGTATCCATTAAGTTAATCTGTTCATCACTTACGGCAATGCTCCAGGAAATCGGGAATAACTCTTCCTCTTTTTTCAATCTTTGGACTTTCATAAAAATCTTTGTCAAGATGAGGTGCTAACAAGTCCTGTTTTAAGTTTGGCACACCGCCGTACTCGGCATTGCTTTTTGCATTTTCTTCCGGACGAAGCAGAAAATCAATTAATTCAGTTGCTTCACTCTGTTTTTCCGATGCCGCCGGAATCGCCCAATACTGCTTTGGAACCGCTCACATCCTTCTTTCAAAGCAACGGCTTGAATTTATCCCAGTTATCTTTGGAATCTACACAAAGTGTTGTATAATCCCAGCAGAATGCTACCGGACACTCACCATTTTCAAGCCGCGATACGGCACTCTCACCAACAAACGCTTTTACATTTGCCTTAATCTGTGTCAAAAGTTCATTGGCTTTTTTCATCTCTTCTTCGTTTGTCGAATCCGGCTTAAATCCACAGGTCGCTAACGCTTCACCGTAAAGGGAAATCGTTGAATTGACCATCGCAATTTTTCCTTTCAGTTTTGGATTAGCCAAATCCTTAAACGAGGTAATTTTGATTGGACAGGTCTCTTTGTTATAAACAATCGTTGTATAACTACATCCCATGTTTGAATTGTATATTTTTCTTCGGTATCTCCAATTGGACCCTCTTTCAAAAAAATTCTCCTGAATATTTTTCACATTTTTGACCTTACTCTTATCAATTGGAGCTAACAATTCACCATCCAAAAGGATTTTACATAAGCACTCTCTAAGTCAATCAAATCGTAATCAGCACTTCCTTCAATCATCTTCGCCAACAAAGTATCCGTATTGTCGATGTAACTGATATTGACTTTAATTCCGGTCTCTTTGGTGAAGTCTTGAAACATCTCCTCCGACCAGGTTCCTTCCCAGACCATAATATTTAAGCTGTCTGCTTTTTTCTTTTGAGCCGGTACTCTCTGAACTTCCGCCGCATCCCGAAAGAACGCTTATGCTCAGTACAAGACACATCGTAACTGCTATTAAATGTTTCATTTTCTTTTTTCATAATCATGCCCTCCTTACGTTGATTGATAAGTTTTACTTGTTACAAAAAAAAGCCGGCGGAAACTCCACGAGTCTCCGTTGACTTTAAAGCGATACTAGCACCAAATTATTTTTCTGTCAATGCTAATTTTTATTTTTGTGAAAATGTAACGATTTCATTTTCATCATTTCATGCATTTACGGTAAATTTCTACAATCTTGTCTTTATCAAGCGGAACCTGACACTCATCAAGTCCATCCGCGGCACGCTCTGCCATACTCTCAAAGTGGCTTTCGTCCGTAATTCCAAGGTCCTGCATCGACAGTTTCAGCCCCATTTTTCAAAAACTTCTTCTGTCTTTTGAATGGCAAGTTCCGCAATTTCATACGCTTTTTGTCCGGCGAAATACCAAATACATTCACTCCGTAATTCACAAAACGATCCACATTATCGTCATTTAAAATATAGCGCATCCACACCGGAGTGAGCACAGCAAGCCCGTGTCCATGTGTAACATCATACACCGCCGAGAGCTGGTGCTCCATCGCATGCACCGGCCACAAAGACGTAAGACCACACGCCAAAAATCCATTAATCGCCCGACTTGACGTCCACATCAAATTGGCTCTTGCCTCATAATCATCCGGCTTCTCGCAAGCAACCGGTCCAAAATGGATACACGTTTTCAAAAGCCCTTCCATCACACGGTCCTGCATATATTTTCCCGGTGTTCCATCAAAATACAATTCAAAAATATGGCTCATAATATCTGCCGTACCTGCTGCCGTCTGGTATTTTGGCACAGTAAATGTATTAACCGGGTCCATGATAGAATATTTCGGATACAGTAAAATACTGCACATCTCCTGCTTATCCGAAGTTTCTTCGTTGTTGATTACCGCAAATCCGTCCATTTCAGAACCGGTTGCCGCCAGCGTAAGCACCGTAATAATCGGGAGTGCTTTTGTTATCAAACTGTTATCCGGACCAAATCCCACGGACTTCCCTCATGGTAAAATCCCGCGCAACCGCCTTCGCACAGTCAATCGTACTGCCGCCGCCAATCGGAATTACCACATCAATTTGATTTTCACGGCAGATTTGCACACCGCGGCACACGGTACTAAGCCGTGGATTTGGCTCCACGCCCGCAAGGTCCCACGTTGTAATTCCTGCCTTTTTAGCGGCGACACAATCGTATCATACAAACCACTGCGCTTTACACTGCCGCCACCGTACACCAAAAAGGGCACGTTGTCCAAATTCACTGACAAGCTCCGGCAGATTTTGAATCTGTCCCTCACCAAAAAATACTTTCGTTGGAATATCATAATAAAAATTCTGCATCGTATCCACTCCTTTTCAAAACGTTAGAAAATGAATCCTGCCGCCAAATAAAGTGCCGCAGAAATCGCACCGGCAATCAGCACATACGGCTGGCTCGTCCGATACTGGTCATATATCGTTACCCGGCATGCTCGCGCCGAAACAACGCCTAAGTCAGAAACAACACACGCATTTGCGCCGAATAATCCGGCAGAAATAATTGCACCAAGGCACAACGGAACATTTGCACCAACGCCCGGTAATACTACCATCATAACCGGAATCGCAATCTGATACAACGTATAATTTAAGCTGAACAGGTATTCCGGCAGCTAAAGAATACGAAGAAAATAAACGGCAGAAGACTGGCAACCGGAATTGCCCGCAGACAGCGGATACAAAATCTTCCATTCCCATCGCATACATACATTTCCTGCATCGCATAACCAAGCATCAGAATAATTACCATGTCAACCATGTCGATAAAGCCATCCACGATACACTGCACATACTCGGAAATCGTCTGTAAGCCCTGCATGACATATAAAAATCCGGTAAAAATAACCGCAATGGCAAACGCCGTAAAGCAGTTAAGCCCCGTTGCTAACAAAGCGATTACAATACAGACAAGCGGCAAAATGAGGTTTAACACACTGACGTGTTTTGTTCTCTCATTATTTTCATCAAAAATCCTCTTCTTCGTCTGCGTCAGCCTCTTCATCACTCCCTTTGATGTCTCCCATCTGGATTCCTTTTTCTTTCATCATCCGGTACGCTTTTTTCATCGGTCCGATAATCGGAATTTTACCGGCGACAAATAAGAGCGAGAGAACAATCGCAACAATCGCATAAAACATAAATGGAATCGACTGGATGAAAATATCCGTTGCCTGTGCTTTATCCGCGACATTATCCGCTTCTACAATCTGGTAAATGATAAAATATCCCCCACGCACCAAACGGAAGCTTATCGCCGACGCACAGATACTAATTGTACGAATGATATAGGCAAGTGCCAATCTCGGCTTCTTCAGCGCGTCAATCAATGGAGAAAACGCCGCACCGGCAGTCAGTGCCGACACATAGTCATCCACCGATGTCGCACCGGCGTACACACCCGCTGTCACCATAACGGCGGTTGCTTTTCCCTTTCCTTGCTTGTCACAAACTCGGTAAATGCCTTTGTGCTTCCGGTTCGCTTCATGGCAATAATCAAACCGCCGCAAAGGAAAAACGACATATACATCTCGATATTTTCCGGGTCACCAAGCACGGTATATAAATCATTGATAAAGCCGCCAAAACAGGCACCCTTATACCACAATATGTAACATGAAAATGTACCTAAAACCAGCGACTGCATAACATCTTTTGTGACCAAAGCATATACAAACAGCCCTGCCAGTGGAACAAGAATCCAGAAACTTCCTGTCACCATTTTTTGTTGGCACCAAAAACAAGACAACCCAGAACACAATCCAAAATGCCCAGAGTTTCACCATTTTCGGCTCGATATGCTTCAGATTCATGTAATAAAAAATTCGTTTAAAAATGTTTTTACTGTCCATATCAATCACTCCAATCACATAAAAAACTTACTACACGGATGAATGATCCCAGATTTTTAACTGCGTGCCAATACCATGGTCGACAGCGTTGCGGTAAATTTCAGAGCCCCATGCAACGTCCTCAATCGGCATTCCTTCAATGGCAACAAAAATAATTTCATCATCGGATTTTCTTCCCGGCTTTTTGCCGCGGATAATTTCTCCCAAATGGTCAATCGAATCTCTCGTAATCAGACCGTCCTCTACCATGTAATAGAATTCCTCACCCATACAGCCGGTCGCCTTACGCATTCCATTTTCATCGTAACCCTCTTCATCCTCGATGCCGTATTCCTCATACATCTTCCAGTTATCGACAACTTTGCGGATGCCAACGAGTTCTTTTTATCCATGTTGAAAAAAGCTCGTCGCAATCAGGGTAACACCGGTTTTAACCATTCTTTTTTGTAGGTTGGATACTGTCCCGGTTTCACCGAAACGGACTCGCTGATAATATCAGAGCCGCGGACCGCTTCCTCTAACGTCTCACAGATGATTACTTCCTTCACCTGTTTATAATGGGTTTCAATAAATTCCTTAAGTGCGACCGCCGTTTTGGATTTTAAGGAACCTGCCTTAATTTTACCGTGTCTATATTTTTTGCATTTGTCATAATGGCACGGAAACAAGCTTTCGCAATCGGTCCCGCACCCAACATCGTAAGAACTTTTGAATCCTCTCTTGCCAAAAGTTTGGTTGCCAGTCCCGGCATTGCCCCGGTACGCATTGAACTTAACAAGTTCGCTGACATATAGGCAAGCGGTGCTCCGGTCTCCACATCATTTAGGGCAAACATCAAATTGGAACGCGGAATTCCCATCGGGCGGTTATTTCCGTTTGAGCCGTACCATTTACATCTGCGACATGGAATTTGCCTCTAAGTACGCCGGCATGGCGATAAACCGCCGGTCCGCGCCGTCATTAATTGGGAATCCGTCAATATCGGATTTTTTCGGAAATTCCAGCATAATTCCATGAGAGTTATGCTCCGGACCGCCATGATGAAATCGCCGTCTTCTAAAAGTCCCATTGTTTCTTCCATCACATCAACGCATTTGGCGACATCCATAACTCCGCCTCAATCATATCCTCTTCATCTAAATAAAGCATACGGGTTTTTTCGATTCTACTAATTTTGCTTTTTCTTCTGCAATTACAGCCTCTAATTCACTCATGCCTTTCATCTCCTTTGACTTTTGCTCAGTTTATTTCAAACTCTTAAAACGGTCATAGCTTAAGGAAGAAATATCAACTATTGTGTCTTCTCCCGCTACTATCTGGGACAACATCAGTCCAACTGCCGGTGCGGTACCAAATCCATGACCGGTAAATCCACAGGCAAGAATCAGTCCGGGACTTCATCTACACGGTCGATAACCGGTACGCCGTCAAAGCACAAATCACACCGGCCGCCCCATGTGCGGACAATTTTGGCATCTGCCAATTTCGGAATGTATCCCATAATCGCGCGGCATCACGCTGAAGCAGTAATCGATGTTGTGCGCAAATCGTCAAACGATTTATCAATCGATTCTTCAAACCGGAATCCGAACCGAATACAAATGAACCATGCTGTGACTGATGTCCATAGAAATCGGCATCTGCGGTTCCTAACATGATATCAAACATATGTGGTTGCATTTCCGTTACCAGACATTCTTCAAAAATTTTGTCATCGGCACATCAATTCCTACCGTGCGGGCGATAAAACGGCTCTCGTAGCCGGCGACCAGAATAATGGTTTTCGCCCTCAAATACTTCCCCGGTTGTAAAATTACTTTTCTTGCTTTTCCCTTTACTTTTTCAATGGCTTTTACCTTTGCTCCGGTTATGTAACGTGCACCGAGTTCCAGTGAACGGGTATAAAAGGCAAGGGTTGTTTTCATTGGGTTTGCGTGACCGTCGGTTGGACACCAGCTTGCACCAATGACTTCATCCGAAAGATGCGGACAGATTTCTTTGACTTCTTTGCCGTCAATTACATGCATATCCAGTCCTACGCTTTTGGCATTGGAAGCTAGGGTTTCAAGTTTTTTCAAATGTGCTTCTGTTTTACCGAGACGTAAGTTTCCTCTCTGGTAATACTCAACGTCTACACCAAGTTCTTCGGAAAGTGTCGGCCACATATTGTTGACCGCATACATCGCATACGGAAGTTCTCTGACATCACGTCCGGACTGACGAACACCACCACCGTTTCTTGATGAACCACCGTGTCCGATACTGTCATCTGCTTCTAATACTAAAACATCTTTGATTCCTCTTTTGGCAAGGTAATATGCGGTTGCACAACCGTTAATACCGCCACCGATAATAATTACGTCTGCTGTTTTTTTCATTTGCAGTCACCTCCATCCCTTGCTAAAACTTTCATCTCTATTGGTCTCATCGGAGACTCTTGATACCGCCGGTTCAATATCCGTCGGTCTTACGTGAAGCTCTCTTGCCATAATTCCTTTTACTAATTTACCACAGGTCTGTCCCTGACAGAGTCCCATGCCATTTCTCAGATATCGTCTCATCTCCTCCATTGTCACAATGCCCTCGTGAATGGCTTTTCGAATTTCTCCTTTGGTCACTTCCTCGCATCGGCATATCAGCATATCATCATCTGCGCCGGTACAAAGGGACCGATTTCTTTTAATTTTTCCTGAATATCCATCATATCGTTTTCCTCTTTTTCTGCGCTGTCTCGCGCGTTATTTTCGCGTTTTCTATGCTCTCTTATAGAAGCGTGCCTTCATTGTCATATCACTTGGCACCTTAATCGTCAACAGATTGGTGTGGTCAAATGCTTTGGCAGTTTTGCAGGATACCACTTCGCAGTCGCACACTTTCTGTCCGTCTCGTCCGAGCGCAATTCCTTTCTCGCTCGCCTCCGGCGCTGGAAGAAATTCGTAAGGAAGAGTGACGGTACCAAATCCGGGCTCCGTTTCCTCATCAACTAAGAAGATTGCCTGACCGGAACAGGAAGCTACGCACATACCACATCCGATACATTTGGAACCCGGCACAACAACCGGCAGTGATGTAATGTTATCGCCGATGGAAATACATCCTTTTGCACAGGCATCCTGACATGGGTTACACGGAATGTTCTGCGTACACTCCATAACCGGATGAACACCGACTGCATGGGTAACACCCGGATACCGCTCAATCTCATCGTCCGCTACATAACCTTTTGCAAGAAGGTTTTCGGAAATGTCAATGCCCTCTTCGGTTTTCTCGATTTTTTTGCCTCGGTTTTTCGGAGCAAACATTCCCTGACGAAGTGCTTCCAGTGCGGATTCCAATTCGCTTACGCGGGCTTCTCTTTCTTCTTTTGTCATGTAACCCAGATACTCAGAAATGACCGCTCCTGAAATACGACCTTCAATCATTGCTGAACTTGCTTCCTCAATTCCGGATACATCACCTCTTTGCGTAAATACCCGGTACACTGGTTGCACCAAGGATGTCACAAACCGGTACATAACCACCCGGTGTGTCGTTCATTTCGCGAGCCTGCCTGTTTGAGTAACTGTGACATCGGTGACAAACCAACTGCCATACAAATGGTGTCTACATCGAAATGTTTTTCCGTTCCTTCAATGAACTGGAAGTTTTTATCGACCTCTGCAATTGTAACACCTGTTACACGGTCTTCACCTTCTGCTTTTACGATGGTGTGTGACAGATAAAATGGCACCCGAGTCTTGCTACTTTCGCGGCGGTACCCCTGTATCCGCCAACTCTCGGTGCCGCATCAACGAGGGCAACCACTTCACATCCCGCTTTTGCATTAACTGGAAGCTGACAACCAATCCTACATTACCGGTTCCAAGCATCAGAATCTTTTCTCCGGCTTTGATGTGATGAAGGTTCATCATCGTCTGCGGCCGCACCGGCTCCGATTACACGGGGAAGTGTCCGGCCAGGAACGTTACCATGTTTTCACTGGCTCCGGTTGCCACTAAAATGGCATCCCTTTCATATGTTTTACTTCATCTCCGATTCGCACCGTAATTTCTTTTTCCGGATACAAACCGATTACCGTTGCATTTAACATAACTTCAACGCCGTACTTTTCTGCCTCAGCGAGAAGTTCTTCTCCTATTTTAAATCCGCGGATTTTTGCTTTGTGCTCTTTTGAGCCAAAGAACTTATGAATCTGCTTAAATAACTGTCCGCCCGGTTTTTCATTTTCATCAAGTACCAGAGGATGCAATCCATGTTTTGTCGCTTCGGTTGTCGCGGACAATCCGGCTGGTCCTGCTCCAATTACAATCAAATCATATCGTTTCATTTACGCTTCCTCCTTTGCACTTGCTCCATACTGGGTTTCTACTACCATTCCCTCTTTCAACGGGGTGATGCGGGTTCTTACATTTGGCTTTCCATCAACTACCATAACGCAGTCGGTACAGCGTCCAATCGCACAAAAGACACCTCGTGGTTCATGGCGTTTTGCTGTATAACGATGTGCCATCACACTCGCTACACGAAGAGCTGGCTGCAATCGGCTCTCCCTCATACCCTTCCAACGTTGTTCCGTCATATGAGAATTTCACTAATTTTCCTTTTGGAGATTCCCCTAAAATCGGATGATTTTCAATTCTCTTTTCCATACCGTAATCCTCACTTTCCAAAATTCAAATTGATTTAGAAACAACAAAAGAGCCACTGGCACCAAACGCGGTCACCATTGACTCTTTATGGGAAGTATAAACCCTAGAACCATACTAGGGTCAAGGGCTTTTTTTGAAAATTTGACATTTTTTTCATCTTTGCTAAAATAAAGGCACTTGCAACGGCGCTGTTTCTATGAAATAGCGCCGTTTAGTTTAGAGGAACCGCCAAGAACGAAGTTCTTGCTTGAAATCGGTTCCGACGACTTGCCGTCTGGCGCATGTGAGGGGGCACTACCTTTATACTAGGAGGAACCGCCAAGAACGAAGTTCTTGCTTGAGGAGGAATGATCATGGCAAACAGCACATTTCACATCGGAGAATTATCAAATTTATTTAATATCAGTGTCGATTCAATTCGTTATTATGAAAAAAAGGGATTAATCTGCCCGACACGAAATGAAAATAACGGATACCGGGAATATTCTCTGGATGATTTCCAGACTTTAGTGATGATCCGTGAACTCTTTGGGACTTGATTTTCACAAAGAGCAGATTAGCGAGTTCTTAAAGAATAGAAATATTTCCACCACAATGGAAATGTTAGATACGGAGCTTTCTATTATAAAGGAAAAGATGGAAGTTCTTCAAAAGAAAAAGGAGCAGATCGTCAGCCGGATTCAGTCTTTGCAAGCCGTGCAGAATGAGTCATCGGACACTTCCATTCAATTAAAGACATTCAAAAAACGCCCGATTGCCATGATTTCCACGGAAAATCTGCCGGACGCTTATGTTGACTACACAATGGTTCAATATATGAAAAAGAACCGGATTAAATTAGATACCATCGGTTTCTGCGACTGTTACACGCTGGATTTAGAAAAATCAAATCCAGACTCCGATTACTACCGCACGGAAAATGTTTTCTTTTTGACTGACAGCACAAAAACGAAGACGGATACATTTCTCCCTGCCGGTGAATATCTGTGTCTGTACTACCACGGCTCCTTAAAGCAGACCAAACAGTTGATGCCTTCTCTCTATGCCTATGCAAAAAAGAACATCACTTAACTGTCACCGGACACCCGATGGAACTTTGCCACATCGACAGTTATGAGACGAACCGCGAAAGCGAATATGTCATTGAATTAGAACTTCCGGTGAGTTCTCATCTTTTTTGCAAAACAGTAATCACTTTATCCCAATTGTCCAGTACAAATCTGCCGATTACCGGGTCGTACATTTTTCCTAAATTCTTTTCTATCTCCTGATAGCAGATATCAAATCAAGCGCCTTGCGGTAACGTCTTGTTGAAGTCATCGCATCAATGGAATCACAAATCGCAATAATTCGCGCTCCCACCGAAATTTCCGCCCCCTTTCAAGCCATCCGGGTATCCTTTTCCATCAAACCTCTCATGGTGATGAAGCACAATATCAATCAGCCCCGAAAGCATACTGGATTTACTCAAAATCTCGGCTCCAATCGCCGGATGCTCTTTTCATAATCTCTCCCATTCTTCATCCGTCAGCCGCTCCGGTTTATTTAACACGGCATCCGGGATTCCAATTTTTCCTATATCATGTAAATGCGCCGCCACATGAATATCGTTTTGGCATTTCCCGGTAATCCCCATCTGCCGCATATCATCTGAGCCAAGTCACTGACCCGCTCCGGGAGTGTCCTGCCGTGTAAGGGTCTCTGGCATCTAATGCACTTGTTATGCACTCCACGATTTCATGGTAGGCATCAATATTTAACCTGTCAAGTTCCTGTATCATGTAAATTACACATCTTCTTTCCTTTGTTCGCTAACTTTTATTATACAACGAATAGAGGGAGAGGACAAGAACTGGGAATGGAGAATTTATTTCAAGTAGGGGGGGGACACAGTTTTTAGTTTCCGCAGTTACAAGCCTCCCTTAGCGGTGCACGAACCACTAAGGAAGTCTTGTAGCCGCCGGAAAGCTGAAAAAGTTGTGTCGCCACTTTTATCGCAAATGCTTTGGACAATGGATTTTAGGGATGGCAACTTGCATAATGCAACGTTATTTTGCTCCAACGCCCAAAAGAGTTGCAACATAACGAAATCATTCTTGCTCAATGCAACTCTCTATGGCAAAAACTACCCAAAACGTTGTTTTTTTCAATGTGATTTGTCGCGAAACGACTTGTTGAAAGCGGAAAACGAGGAAAAATTACAACTCATTATGTCAATTCCCTAAAATAGCGTTGCATTGCTTCCCCTCCTTTCACCACACAAATCTTTCGCCACCATCGCAAAAATAAAACCATTGCGAAAAATGGATACAAACGCACAGGTATCAGACATAAATTTTGCTGCCTATTCATACCTGTGCGTTTGTCACGCGAATGCGCCATTTTTTTTTCAATGGTTTTATTTTTATATTTTATCCCCCACACTTCTTCTGCAATCTCTTTTTACGAGTTTCAATTTTGCCCACTGCTTTGCTCCTCAGTCAATTTATTACCGATTTCACAGGAAGCAAATCCACACTGTGGACTTAAGCACAAGCGTTCAAGTGGAATATATTTCGTCGCTTCATGAATTCTTTCAATAACTTTTTTTTTTATCTTCAAGCTCCGGTGTTTTCGTTGTAATCAGTCCAAGTACCACTTTTTGTCCGGTGAAACTTTAGCAAGTGGTGCAAAACCGCCGGAACGCTCGTCGTCATACTCTAAGAACAAAGCGTCTACATTTTCTTTGGCAAATACATAATCAGCCACACTGTCATAAGGACCGCCGGTGAAATATGTTGAATGATAATTGCCGCGGCAGATATGTGAAGTAATTACCATATCCTCCGGCTTTCCTTCCAATGCCAGATTATTCACAGCCAAAGAAACTCTGTTTCACTTCTTCTAAGTCAATGCCAAGGCTTTTGTAACGCTGTTTTGCGGCATCACCCACAACGGCACCCCATGTACAGTCATCCAACTGCAAATTGCGGCGCCTGCCTCATAAAACTGGCGGATAACATCCTGATATGCCACTCCAATATCATGAATCAGCTCTTCATCTGTCGCATAAAATTTTCTTGTCGATTCCACATTCTGCGGAACAATAAACTGCCGGAACATCTGTGCCGGTGCCGGAATTGTATATTTTGCAACTGTATTTTCATCTTCCAAAGTTTTCAAAAACTTAAAGTATTCAACAAATGGATGTGCTTTCGCTTTAATTTTTCCAACTACATAAGTATCTTCCAAAGAAGCAAGCTCGCCTCGCAAAACTGTACGCCGCCTCCGGTTACCTCATGTGCTACCCCTCAAATCCCCACATAAAATCCAAATGCCAGTAAGTTCTACGGAACTCACCATCAGTAATCACATGAAATCCCAAGTCCTTCTGTTTAGCAACGACTTCACGAATTGCCTCATTGATTGTCTCGTCTAATTCTTCCTTTCAATTTTCCCATCCTCATACAGCGCCTTCGCCTTCTTTTTACCTTTTCCGGGCGTAAAAAACTTCCTACATAATCATATCGAAATGGTTCCCTGCAATGCTGTCATCTTCAAATCCTCCGTTTCGTTTTTTCTTTTGATGAGGATAGTGTAGCATTGTTTATTTCTTTTGTGAAATACATATAATCATGCCTTTTCCATAGTTTCAGACTATGGCCAGGTAATTTTTATTGCCTCCTGATAATATAAAGCGTAGCGGCTTAACATCGTATTTTTCATACGAATCATGCCGATCCGCATATCACAATCCGACACAAGGGGCTTTGCAATAATATTTTCACCATTTAACTTCTGGTCGATGACACCGGAGCAAACCGTAAATCCATTTAACCCAATCACAAGGTTAAACAGCGTTGCACGGTCGCGCACCTGAATATTTTTCGGAAAATCCAGCATACTCAAAAACTCCTCAGCAAAATAAAAAGAGTTCCGTTCTCCCTGCTCATATACCAGATACGGATATGGTGCAAATCATCCAGTGTAATTTCTTTCTTATTTGCCGGCGGGTGCTCACGGCAGATAAACACGTGCGGTTCTGCCACAAACAATTCTTCAAATACAAGTCCGTTTTTTCTTCATAAGTTTTGTCAGAACTTCCTCGTTGTGCGCCGACAAATATAAAATTCCAACCTCGCTTTTTCCCCCTGCGCCACGTCATCAATAATCTCTCCGGTCTGCGTCTCGCGCAAAAATAAAATTGTACTGGCCGGGCATCGTACTGTTTCACCAAATCCACAAACGCATTGACCGCAAAGGAATAATGCCGGCACGACACCGAAAATTTCGGCGTCCGGTTTTTGTCCTTGCCAAAATGCTCCTGCATAATATCCGCCCGCTCCAAAAGCATCCGTGAATAGGCAAGCAGTTCCTCACCTTCTCTCGTTATCACAACACCTTTCTTTGGAGCGTGAAAAAGCAGTCACGCCCATTTCCTTTTCCAAATTTTGAATTGCCGCACTAAGACTCGGCTGCGAAATAAAAAAGTTTCTGTGCCGCCTCCGAAATGCTCCCACACTCCGCAACTGTCACCAGATATTTTAACTGTTGTAATGTCATACCTTTTCCCCTTATCGTATATAAATCCCTTTCATTATAAGATTTCCGGCAAATTCTGTCCATAGACAATTCTTTCATTGACATAATAATTTCCCACATGCTATAATTGAGTTATAACTCAAATAGCAATTCATTTCTATTTCGAGACACACAAAGGGATTTTACATAAAATAAAAAAAGGAAGGAGGAATGCAAAGTACATGGCAAGAAAATACGACAGCGAAGAAACGAAGCAGAAAAATTCTGTCATCCAGTGTCCGCTTGTTTATAGAAAAGGGATATCACGAGACAACGATGACGGAAATTCTTCATGATGCGGGCGTATCCGGGCAGTTTTCACTCCATTTTTTCACACAAAAGATGGCGTTCTTGCAGAACTTACAGAATTCATGTTTGAAAATCAGTTTGGTGTAGGAGAAAAAATCATCGGAACCGGGAAAAATCCGGTGCTTCTCTACGCCGTTGAAACCTGTATTCAGTTAACGCTTACCGAGATGAATGAACATCTCCGCGACATTTACATGGAAGCCTACACGCGACCGGCATTGATGGATTATATTCACAAGCACACAGCAAAAAAAATTGCGATGATTTTCAGGCAGTATAATAAAGACTTTCAGGAAAGCGATTTTTACGAAATGGAAATTGGGACAGCCGGATGTATGCGTGCCCTATATTGCAAAAAAATGTGATATGTATTTTACTTTGGAAAAGAAACTTGAGCGGTTTCTAAGAGTAACGCTTGGCGCATATCATGTACCGGATGACATACAGCGTGAAACCATCGCTTATATTGGAAAATTAAAAATCCGGGAAATCACCGGTCAGGTCATGAATAAATTGTTTATGGCTCTGGCAATGAAATATGATTTTACATTTCATGAGGCAAACACAAAAAGGAAATGAGGGATATTATGACAAGGAAAAGAATTTCACAAGAGACTTTTTGATTACGTCTCTTCTTCTGGGGCTGGTACTCCCCTTGGCAAATGTACCGGTAACATCATCATTAAACCAGACAAAAAAAGCGGCGGCAAAGCAGAGCCGGCCGTAATGACTTTTTGCCGAGGGCGAGGGTACCGGAGAAGAATTTAAGGAAGAATCCTGGGTGATGGACTCTAATGCGGCTGGGAGAGCCACACAAAGGTTCACTGGCTATTGAAAGCTACCAACCCAAATTTCAGACACTTATGGTATTAAAAAATCCATATTCAAAAAAAAGGAAACCCCGGAAAAAGTAATCCGGCTGTTTGACGTGGCAAAACCGTATTCTGCACCCGAATCCGCCGCCGAGGAAGATCGAATAAAAGTACCTCTGATTACCGTTCCACAATAATCACACTAAATCAACTGGTTCCGCTAAATAGCAGATCGCAGTTTTCCACAAAATTTACCTTTTCACTCCCGGACGCCCGCGTCAACACCAAACAGGCGGGAAAAAAGAATTCGCCAGAGAAGTCGGCGGCGACGGCCTTGCCTTTTTCATGGAAGATTACATATCCGATCCGGAAGATTTAGCGTATACGTATTCCGGTGGTGACACCTATACATTCGGCATGCAATGTGACGAAAAAAGACTCATGGTCGAAATGGATTCCCAATATAATGGTGCCTATTGTAACATGAATAAAACGGGCGACGTATATCCATATGATGAAAATCGCCCATATTCCTATGAAATTCGGAATTATGATAACCAATTATACTTTCACAAAGACCAAACCTATACCGGGAAAAATGACTACGAAAAAACTTTAATCCTTATGAGGGCACGGACGGCAGAGAGTACGTGGCTTACCGCAATTTCAAGTATGCCGAACGCTTTGACCATATCGGTATCACGCTAAACAGCGACCATGCCCGTCACGATGCCATTTATTACCTAAACGGTCTTGACCCAACCAAAACGGTTGAAAAAACAAAAGATGGAAAAAACTATACGGCGTACGAAAATCTTGCTTATTTTGATGCCTGTGCGGTGGCGTTCTGGATGACACAGATAAGTTAGAGGTCGCCTATCAGGATACTTCAAAAAAGAGTATCGAAGTCAGCGATTCTTCCACCTGTGCCACGCGTTTTGCAGACGCAGGGGTAAATGACAGGCTTTTTACCGTATGGATTGACTACGATGGTGAAAAAATGTATGTCCGCTATGCCAATGGCGATTTTGCCAATGCGAAAAGACCAGCCAAACCGCAGATTGAAAAAGAAATTGACCTTCACTCCCGTTTTGACAACAAAAAGGCTTTTGATTGGTTTTTTCTTCATCAATCAATGCCTCCAAGGCGAATACAACTTTGCACGCCTTCCAGTTTACCAATGATTATAAACCAATTGACGAAGAGGCATCTTATCGAATCAATTACTGGAAGTTTAATCCGGACACAGAAAATTATGAAAAGGCAGAATCTTCCGAGGTTATGACAGGTGCCGTTGGCGACACTGTCACTGTGGCTGAAGCAGATCCCAGCTATGCGACAAAATATAGTAATGATTACTATCACATAAGCACAATCACACCGCAGGATTCCTCTGTCACACTCGAAAACGCGGATACACATTACCAAATGAATTTGTATTATGAACCGGAGAAAACAACCTATAAGGTACTCTACTATCAGGAAACAGAAGATGGTAACTATAAACTGCTGAACGAATACGTAAGCCCCCAACCTACATTGGGAAGACCGTTTATGCAGAAATTAAGACTCAAATGGATATATAGAGGGTGGTGATTATACTGCTACATTTGGAATTGTTAAGCCAAACAATGCCACGATACTTAAAGTTTATTACGATAAATACATACCCCTGCCGGAACCAACCGAGGTGGGATAGACACCATCACCATCACCAAGCCCGACTCCAACTGCTACACCGACTGCTACACCAACTGCTACACCGACTGCCACACCAACCACTACGCCGACTGTCACTCCAACGCGCGGGCAACGGCGACCCGACGATGACACCAACCATAGCACCAACGACTGTTCCAACTCAGGTTCCAACCCGCGCGCCAACCGTAGCACCTACGAAAAAACCAGTCAAAGCTTCCGTAAGCAAAAAGCTGATTCAACCGGTGAAAGCAAGCGAAAATGCTAACCAACTTTTCTGGAATCCGGTAAAAAATGCGGACGGATATTTCATTTACGCCTCTGCCCGCAATGAAAACGGAAAAGAGCGTAAAGTAAAGAAAATTGCCGACATTAAAAACCGAACAACCACTTCTTACACCCACAAAAACTGTGAAAAGATACGTGGTATAAATACCGTATTACGGCTTACCGCATTATCGGGAAGAAAAAACTGCAATCAGTAAATCACTGGAATTACATTCGCTGACGAAAGGAAGTAAAACTTATGAAAATCCTTCGCGCGTAAAAATCCGCTACCTTGTGAGCGATTCCTCTGTACTGACCGTATCAAAGAAGGGTAAAATCAGAGCAAAAAAAGCAGGGCATGCGACAATTTACGCCGTTGCCCAAAATGGTGTAACCGCTAAAATTAAAGTCAGCGTAATAGTCGCTGCAAAATAATAAAGAAAAAGTGCCGGAAATTCGCATTTTTATGGATTCAAATATTCTGAAAGCATATCAGAAACACAATTTTTGATTTCCACTGCGATGTCCGGCACTTTTCTTTTTGATAAGCCGGCCTGTGTTCCTAGAAAAATTAATTCTTTGCTTCCCGGATTTTTCCCATTCCAAACCACAGTTGTCGTGTGCTCTCCATAATATGTCGTACTATATGTCAAATCATACGCCGGACTCAGCCGCCGGCACTTTTTCTCCTCTTCATAAAGAAAAAGAGAAGTTTTTTTGCATGGTCGTCTCGATTGTGAGCATACACATTAAAACACATACGGCGGTACATATTCTCCAAATCCTCCGGTGAATTATTGGTTATTATTTTCGTAAGTTTCATCAAATCCTGATAATCAAGAACAGGCTGCTCAAAATCCAACTCCAAAAGTGCCGCCACTGTCAACATATGCACTCTTTCCATTTCTCCATGTTGATTTTTCCGGTCAAAGCGTTTCGTACCAAAATAGCCGCCGCATTTACCTGACGGAAACAAATTACATTCACTCATCGTAATTCCACACTGCTCGGCACACAGATAATAATCGTATTCCATTTTTCCAATATCCGCACGGTCCACATGCGCCGGAAATTTAATAATCCATGGCTCCCCATCCATTTCCATCATAACTTTAGGTCTGGCTCCGCCACTGGTTCCGCCAAACGATACAATTCATCCAGTTTTTCTGTCTCCTCTGTATTCAAAATGCGCTGACATTCTTCTGCCAGTTCATCCAGATTATCCACGTCCTTACCATAGGACAGATTTCTTTCGGGGCGATAAATAAGTGCTCCCATCCCTTGATTTCCTACTACTGCCAAACGGTCAATAATTGAAAATTCATTTCTATTTATCCCATGCTTTTTAACATTCTATCTAACAATAACTGTCCCCACTTTATCCGGCAGGCTGTCTGCAAACACGCCGAATAACCCTCGAAAATAATCTTTTGTGGGAACAAAAACCTTCTTTTCCAAAGGAAGTGAAAAGGCTGATAGAAAACCGTCCGCCACCATTCATCAGCATATTCAAATGCTGCTTTTTTGATTCCGTAAGTGCCAACGTCCCTACAAGCGCTCCCCGTAATAAACATGCAACACTTTATTTTCCCTCATTGATAACCTCCTGAATACTTCGATACGGAACATCCGTAAATAAATTCCGTATCTCATCCACCTCATTCAGAGCAAATGCCGCCTTTTCGTTAAAGAGAGTAGTGAAATCTGCCCTGTCGTCTCAAAACGCTTAATTGAGCCGTAACTTACACCGCTCATTTCCGATAATTTTTCTGGGAAATCGAACGCCTTTTGCGAATCCCTCGTATTCTGCCCGCCGACTTCATATCGATTTCCTCTGCTGTTTCCCATATTAGTCTCGCCATTTTATGTCACCTTTATGTGTTGTTTTTATAGATAATATATTATCTATATTGTTGTATATTTATGTGTTTTGTATAATATATTATCTACTTATATATTATCATAAGGGTATTGAAAACACAAGAAAAAGTCAATGTTAGTTTGTGTCAAGTGTTCGTTGCCACTCTTTTGATTTTCCATAATTTCGTAGAAAGACATTGCGTCTCGTGGGCACTCCCGTTTGTTGAGTGTGTAGCTATCGTGAAAAGGATGTGATAAAACAGAAAAACAGAAACAGACTTCGTTCAAAAACACCATCGGCCACTTCAAAGCGGACGATTCTTAGTTTGAGCGGATATTCATCGTAAATATCAGCGGGAATAAGATAGTCGAATGTTGTGTTTTGTAAATAAAGCGGTATTGTGATGCTTTTTCAGAATGTTTATGTTTCTTTTTTGATTGTGTTCTGGTCAAAATCAGTTCAACGGTTGTATCCAGTTTATCTGGAAGAGTCTCGACACCAAGAAAACGCTGTACATTCAAATCCTTGGCACGAATCAAAAAATCAACTTTATTTTCGATTGCATGGGCAAAAACGTTGTAGCTGGAAAATCCTCTGTCAGCGATGAAAATCGGCAAACCTCCATAGGCATACCGATCCATAAGATTGCAAATAGCCTGAAACTCATTTTTTAGACGTCCGGGCTGAACTTCTAAATCGAGATATCTCTTAGAACATAATTCATATAATGAAATGGTATGAACCATGTTAAAACCGGATGCAGATTTTCCGTTAGGTTCGTGGAAAGTCTCTGAATCGTTAGGATTTCTGGCAATGTTAAACTCAGAGCCATCGCAAAGGCAATAAGATAGTATTTTCCGCGAAATTTATCTAAGGGGAATTTAAGGTTAAATTCCTTGAGAAGGTGACGGAATGCAGAAACGGAAAGTTTGGAACGTTGTTGATAAAAAGCAGAGCCAGTAGGAACTGAGGAATCATACTCAAAAAAATTGAGAAGTTCATGATTTAAACTGCCACTTTCCATGGAAATGATGAGTTGCATCATTTTCTTAAAATCAAGTTTGCGTTTGCGGATAAGATCCTTATCTGGATTTTTTACAAAAGAAGAAAGTGAGCGGTCGCACATTTTGATTGATGTGTCAACTATAATTTTAAATTTTTGTTAGAGTTCACAATGAGGTGAGCTAATAAGCTTAACTAAGTGACATTGATAAAGAACTGGATTAATCAATAGCAAGAGCCTTTTTTAAACCAGGCTCAATCAGATGGTGGCGATACCGCAGAGGATTCCAGGAAAAGGACGAAAAGTCCGGGAACCAGGAATACGATGAGGCAGGCGCCGGCCATTGTAAATAATAAGATGAAAGTTTCTTTGATGTGACCTGCCATCAGGCGCACGGAGAGCAGAAGAACTGCCGGAAATGAAGCGCGCAGGTGTGAGATCACGGCAAAGATATAATTGGCGAGAACCCAGAGGACGAGGCAGATTACCATCCATAAAAATGGCGGTAAAGATTGCCGTTTTTTCCGGTAAAGACTTTGGGAAAGATCTACAGCCATCGTGGCACCGTAGCAGAGAAACAGGATTGTTGGTGCAAGAGACTGGAAAAAAATTGGATTTGAATGCCGAAAAATATTCCCGGCAGATGTGAGCGGAAGTTTGTGTGTGACCGCGCGAGATACAATGATAAAGCGCCGTCAAAGAAGCCCCTGAAGTGATAAGAGGGATACTCGTAAATAAAAAAAAAAAGCCAAGCACGATTAGCTGACATGCAGTAGTCAGCCAGTCGTACAATTTGTTTCAAGTAATGATTTCATAGAAACCTCCCCAAATAAATGATAAATTAAGTGGATTTCCGGTTAGGTGGACAGTTGCAGTTTGAGCAGTTCGGAATACGAACTTCCGGTATATTTTTTAAAACATTTTCCAAAATAATTTGGATCCGGAATGCCGACTTCTTTTGCCGTCATATACATAAGCATCCGCGATTCCAGACATTTTTTGGCCTTTTCCATGCGGCAGGCCGTGATGTAATCTGAGATATTCTGCCGCAGTCAGCTTTAAAACGGCGGCTCAGGTAACTCGGATTGTAACCGAATTTCTGCGCGATCGCGGTGAGATTTAAAGCGGAATCCGGATAGTGGTTATCAATATACTGCTTGACGTGTTCCATATCCGAAGAGACATCCTGCAGGACGGGTCGCTCCAGTACGGCGGCAAAAGGCAGGGCATCCAGTTCACGGATCGCTTTTTGGCAGGCTTCCCGGATGTCTGTGCGAACGATCGGTTTTAGAAGATAATCCGTGATCCCAAGTCCGATGCACTGCTTTGCATATTCAAATTCGTCAAAGGCAGTCAGGATAATGATTTTCATCTGCCGATACCGTTTTAACGCAATTTTGGAAAATTCGATGCCATCCATAAAGGGCATACGAATGTCTACAAAAAATAATGTCCGGACGAAGTTTATCGATAATATTGATCGCTTCAATCCCACTTGCCGCTTCGCCAACAACTTCCAGCCCCATTTCCTGCCAGTCGACCGATGCTTTTTAAAAGATTGCGAAGCGCCTTTTCATCGTCAATGATCATAACACGATACATAAAAAACTACACTCTCCTTTACGTTATAACAAAAATATCTAACAGCCATTTGAAAGTGGCAGTTTCAATATAATCTCACAATATTCCCCTTCTGTACTGTGTATCTCAAAGACATCTTCCGTTTTATAATAATAACGGATTCTTTCAATGGTTCCCTGAAATCCAAAACTTCGGCTGTCTTTGCCGGAAAATAGAAGTCCCTGGCCGGTGTGCGGACATACCAATTCCATTGTCGTAAATGCTAAGAAATAGAAAATCTTCCTGACGTTTTACCGTGACACGGATAACCCCATGTTCGCCTTTTGGGCGAATCCCATGATAAATGGAATTTTCTACGAGCGGCTGCAGAATCAGGCGCGGAACACGGATGGAAGACAGGCCTTCTTCAATTTCATATTCATCTGTAAAAATATCCTCAAAACGTGTTCTCTGCAGTGTAAGATAGCTTTTTACAATTTCTATTTCTTCTCCCAGAGACAAGTCCGTGCTTCCTTTACTTAAGAAACGACGGTAAAAATTTCCAAGAGTTTCCAACATATTATATACTTCATCGGTTCGGTTTTCCAAAGCCATATAACGGATCATATCCAGAGTGTTATACAAAAGTGGGGCTTCATTTGCTCCTGAAGAGCATCTAATTCAGCCATCCGCAGTGTTTTTTTTTTTGAAGAAGTTCTTCGATCAATTGATTGATCTCAATCAGCATAGCGTTGTAGCTGTTTTTTAAAAGACCGATCTCGTCATCGTTTACATTCATACTAACGCGGTGCGGCCGACCGTTTTGCACTTCGGCCATGCTGTCGACCAAACAATTTGGATCGGGTAGATGACATTTTTGGCAATATAAGTATTGATCAGCCACATAAATGCGAGAAGTATAAAAGCGCCGATGATCAAAGCGACCAGTAATTTGGCAGGAGCCCGTCTAAAATCCGTACTTCCAGACAGGAAGCAAGGATGAAATGAGAGTCTCCCAATGTGTCGCAGGTAAATATACTTTTGTAAAATAGTTTGTCCGTTTCTTCGCGCGTGTTTTGAAGTAGATTTTCCGGATTTAAGGAGGAAAATGTGCTTTCATTATCCTTGCAGATTAATCTGCCGGATGTGTCATAAAGAGCAAAATGTTTGGTTTCGCCGGAAAGCCCTTCATATGCCTGTTCAAAGAAGCGGCTTGGGAGATTGATTGCCGGGATACCGATCGGTTTTTGGGTGTTTATGTCATTGATGACACGGACAAAAGACACCATTTCGCCAATGTTTGAGCGAAAGGCACCGCGAGTGCCTGCTTTAATAACGTAATTTCCCTTTTGGGCCATGACTTCGTTCAGCCATTCTGTTTCAAAAATCTTGCCGGTATTGACATAGGTGATTCCCGGACCGGTGTTAAGGTATTGGCCGTCCATGCGGAGAATCACGACATTGCAGGAAAGATTAAATGTATTTAGAATGTCGTGGATCTCCTGGATAGCATTTCGTGTGCGGGAGTAGAATTACTCTCTGCAAGCAAAAAAGTGCGTACAGTGCTGCGAAGCATGGTAAGGCGGCTGATGCTGTTAATGGACTTCATGGTGCTGTCCAAGTTATTGGAAATAGCAGTTCGATTACGGATTTCTTTGTCGGCGATCGATTGCTGCATTTGATTTTTCCAAAAAATCAGATAGAAGATACCTGAGCAGAATAAAATGCATACAATCATTGTACAAAGAAACAAAACTGAATTTTTTTCCCGAAGCCCCAATGACAAAAAAAACGTTTCTTCATAGTGCGTTATATCCCCCCAAAATAACTATAATAAATTTATTATAGCATATTTATCCTTTAATTGCACCTGCCATTAAACTTTCTTGTATTTTTTTGCTCATAAAGCAATAAATGATGAGTGTCGGGAACGTGGCGATGACAAGAGCAAAGACCGATCGGCCCCCATTTGGTTGTAAGCCCCGGAAAGTGCCTGGATACTCACCGACAATGTAATGATATTTACCGTCACTGATAAAGATGACGGCAAACATAAGCTCATTCCACGCTTGTAGAAAGGTAAAAATGCCAATGGTAGAAAGTGCCGGTTTCATGAGCGGAAGCACAATGCGGAAGAAAATGCCATAGACACCACAGCCGTCGATACAGGCAGACTCCTTCAAGTTCACGGAATATTTTCAATGAAACTTTGACAGATCATAATCGCCATCGCCAATGCAAATGCGGTGTAAGGAATTATGAGTGCCTGATAGAGTTTGTCATATCTTTAATTCGCGTAAGATGATAAAATTGGCAGGATTGCCGCGTGAATCGGTACCGTTAAGCCGAGCATAAAAATGCTGTTTAAGTTTGCGGCCGCGCCATTCCATGCGGAAATGATAAGTCGCCATCAGGGAAAAGATGACAGTGAATGCAATCGTGCCGTGACAATGGCACTATTGACAAAGTAAAGGCCATATTTCCGGCATCGAGAGCCTTCCGAATAGTTGCTCCACAGCCATTCTTTTGGCAAAGGCCGATGATGTTGTCGCCAAAGATTTCTTTTATTTGTCTTTAGGGAGAAGGTAAACATCCAATACAGCGGAAATAGGTTTACCAATGCCCAAAGAGACAGTAAAATGTACATTGGCACTGGTTTTTACTTTTTTTCATTTAGTCCACCTCCGTTCGAAAACAGCGTTTGATCAGTATTGCGAAAAAGAAGCACAGGAAAATGATAAACATGGCAATCGAGCTTCCAAGTCCATAGCGGCTTTTGGTCGAAGATCATGTTAATCATCAAGGTACTTGGTACTTCACTTTGCGTGAGCCGGACCGCCGCCGGTCAATACAGATCAGGTCAAAGGCCTTCAAAGAACCGGTTACCGCAAAGATCACACATACGCAAAAACCGGTTTGATCATAGGAATTGTAATATAACGTGATAATTGGTGGTCATTGGCACCGTCAATCTTAGCTGCTTCACGGATATCCGGTGACAGACTTTAATGCTGCGTACATGAGGAGCATGTGGTAGCCGACGTATTGCCAAAGCATCGGATGAAGCAGGCGGCAAGTGCATATTTTTGGTCGCCGAGCCAGGTCTTGCACCATGTGTCAAGACCGACGGCACGCAAAAAGGAATTGACAATACCGTATTGTGGATTGTATATTTTCATCCACAATTGTCCGATGACGGTTGTGGATAACAAAACCGGAATGAAGAACACCGCCCAAAAAATCGTTCACCCTTGATGCCTTTGCCAGAGTTAAAGCAAGAAGCAGAGCGAGGGAAGCTGTATAAAAACCGAAAGTCCGGCAAAAATGAATGCATTTCGCACCGTAGGGCCGAAGCCAAGACTTTTTTTTCTGTAAATAATTCAATGTAATTTTGTATACCAACAAATGTGCCGGAAGTGATGCCGTCCCAGTAAAAAAAAAGACTATAATATCCTGACATAAAGATTGGTAAGATAATAATGGCTAAAAACAGCAATGCAGAAGGAAAGAAAAAACGAAGATTGCTGTTTTGTTTTTTTCTTACTTTATCCATGAAATCCTCCTTTAAACGAATCGTTATAATGACGAGCGGCTCCCGGACTGCAGCAATGCTGCTGTCTGGGAGCCGCCCGGATCAAACCCCATTCACAAAACTAACGTGTGATTATTTTTTACTTAACTGCTTATCCATGCCGGCAGCAAATTCTTCCGGTTTCAGATCGCCTGCGAAGAGGGACTGAAGAAGTGTCAGATATTCTCCAGCATCATCGGAAGACATCAACGTATCAAACCACAACGTATAGGAAGTTGCTTTTCCGGCAATATCTGCTACCTGCTGTGTTAAGGCAGGGACGGAAGAAGCATCATAATCTACGGTCCAAGCCGGAATTCCGGCACCGCTTAAGTAAGCATGTTTGGAAACTCCTCTTGTAATCTCAAAAGCAGCGGCAGCGGCAAGATCTTTGTTCTTCGTGCCGGCGGATACCATCAAAGTATCGGAACCTCCGCCCATGAAGTCGGTTACACTTTGTTTTTGCTGTTGACAACAGGAATTGGTGCAACAGCGAAGTTATCCGGTTTCTCGGCATCGGTAACGATGGAACCACCCATCCAGCTTCCGGTGAAGTACATTGGAACCTGTTCTGCATAGAAAGAAGCACTTGCTTCATCATTGGAAAGACCGGTTGCACCGTCGATGAAAGCGCCCATATCAACCAATTCTTTGATGCAGTTAGCGCTTTTTACAAAGTCCGGATCGTTGTAGGACTGACCCTGTTTTGTCAAAAGCCTTGGTGACTTTGTCTGCTCCGGCAGATTTAAGTGCTAATCCGTCATGAAGCATAGCAAGTACCCAAGTGTCTTTTTACACTGGTTCCAACCGGTTTAATGCCTGCATCAATGAATTTCTTGCAGACAGCTTTGAAATCATCCCATGTGGCTGGTACTTCGACACCTTGTTTTTTGAACATTTCTTTGTTGTACCACATTACGGATACCGGTAGCCGCTTTGATCTTCG
>VOFD01002190.1_pt1 | contig 27043 bp, 46 predicted proteins | sample 5384101 | NCBI WGS metagenome assembly VOFD01 (sample SAMN12384723, study PRJNA508395) | human gut metagenome | isolation source: healthy gut C | host: Homo sapiens
CATCCTTACGGATAGCAAATGCTGTGGAAGCCTTCAGTGCGCCGCTGTCGTAATCCAGCCTGACCATTGAATAATCCGGATATCCATAGGTATTTCCGTCATCCAGCCTGAACCAGTTCAGTGTATCCGGCGCCGCTACCTCGAAGAAATACGGATCATATTTCTCGGCCAGCTCATTCAGCGGAAGCGCCCATTTCGCCGCGGAATTTGCCGCAGAGGAGCTTGCATCCAGAATCGTGATAATATCCGGCATTTCGCCGCCCGCAAAGAAGGTGTTCAGCTTGGTGTCATCACCTGTAATAAATTTTACATCCAGTTTCAGATCCTCTTTGATCTTCCTGGTAACTACGTCATTGCCCCAGTCGGTGTTCCACCAGTCTGCATTCACATACACCAGGTCAGCTCGGTATTCTCCTTTTGTCGAGCTGCCATGCCGGCGTGTTTTCATCCAGAGTATAACGATCCTCTGTCAGCTCCGGAATTTCACCAGACTTCTGGCACCCGCCACCGCCGCATCCGGTCAGAACGGCTGCTGCCGCCAGCGTTCCCGCCAGCATTGCTGCATATTTTTTGTTTTTTCTCATATTTATTTTCCTTCCTTTCATAAAAATTGCTTGTTTATTCTTTTACTGCACCCAGCATCATGCCAGATACAAAATGCTTCTGAAGCAGAGGATAGATAATCAAAATCGGTACAGTGGTAACCACGATGGTGGCAAGCTGCACGCCTCTGGCCGTAGAGTCGACCACCACGCCGGTGGGATTTCTCATGGTAGAGAGCTGCTGCTGAACGATGATCTCATACAGTTTCATCTGCAGCGGATACAGTGCCTGATTTGTGACATACAGCTTCGCAGTCATGAAGTCATTCCACTGGGATACGCCGTGGAACAGAGCGATGGTTGCCAGCGAGGGCTTGGACAGCGGAAGGATGATCGTCAGGAAGATCCTCCATGTTCCTGCTCCGTCAATCTTTGCTGACTCTTCCAGAGAGGCCGGAACCTGACGGAAGAAGTTCATCAGAATAACCATATCATAGTAACTGAACAGCGCCGGCAGAATATATACCAGGAAATTATCCAGCAGTCCCAGCGACTTAATCAATAAATAGGTAGGGATCATACCGCCTGAGAAAAACATGGTGATAACGCCCATCACCGTATACAATTTTCTTCCCCTCAGATCCGGTTTACTCATCCCATAGGCTACCATTGCGCAGAAAAGCACATGGCAGACAACGCCGATCACGGTTTTCAGTACAGAAATCACGAAAGCGCTCCAGATGCTTGCATCCTGAAATACGGCGCGGTAGTTATCTACACAGAAAATTCCTGGGGCCAGAACACGCTCTTTCCGCTGGCTACTGCCGCAGAGCTGCTGAAAGAGTTTACCACAACGTTCCACAACGGCAGAACGACGATCGCGGTAACCAACACCAGCAATATCACATTAATTACGTCAAAAACCTTATCTCCGCTAAAAATTTTCTTTTTTCACCATAATGATCCCCCTACAGTACTGACTGATCATTCAACTTGCTGGTCAGCTTGTTGGCGATCACCAGAAGAATAACCGAAACGATAGAAACACCAAGACCGGCAGCCGTTGCATAGGAGAAATCACCCTGTGAAAGACCCATACGGTATACATAGGGTTGATAACCTCTGCTCTTGCCTGGTTCTGCGTATTCATCAATACCAACGTCTGATCAGGTTGGGTTTAAAGACCACTGACAGTCAGAATAAAATTCAGGCTGATGATCGTCTTCATCAGAGGAATAGTAATGCTCCAGATCTGTCTTAATCTGCTGGCTCCGTCGATTACGGGCCGCCTCATAGTAGGTAGTATCAATGCCTGCCATAGAGGCCAGATAAAGGATCGTCCCCATCCTGTACTCTTCCACACATCCGACAGCACTGCGATCCACCAATACTTATCCGCATCCAGCAGGATGTTCTTTCCTTCCGATATAATTCCCAGCCCCATCAGAATCTGGTTAAACATACCGGTGGTAGACAGCCAGGTGATCAACATACCGCCAAGCACAATCCATGAAAGGAAATGCGGCATATAAGAAATCGTCTGCACGATTCTCTTGAAGGGCCGTCCTTCAATTCATAAATCATAATAGCCAGAATAATAGGTGTCACAAATCCGATTAACAGCTTCAGAAGACTGATACCCAGCGTATTCACAACGGAATCCCAGAAATATTTATCCGTCAGGATGATTCTGAAATTTTCCAGGCCAACCCACCGCGCGCTGTCCAGCGTGTCCACTACCGTATAATTCTGGAACGCGATTTTCAGCCCGTAGATCGGTATGTAGTTGAATACGATCATAAAAATGATCCCCGGCAGTACCATCATCTGAAGCGGCATCTGATGCTTAAAATCAATACACCACTGTTTAATGCGGATACCCAAAGGTTGCTTTTTGAACTTTTGATCCTTTTTCCCTCATTTTTTACCTTTCCTGCAGCAGTTACTACACCGCATCATTTAAAATTTGTTCACACTCCGCGCTCCGCACCGGTATCGAAACGTTTTTATATGATATTTCAATACTACCACATAAAAAACGTTTTTATAAAGAACTTTTTACAATTATTTATATAATTTTTATTTTTTGCTGTATATTTTTATAAAAACCTATTTATTTCATCCCAATTTTTCTTTTTTTGCTTTGTGCATATCGCTTAAAAAACCTCATTTTCCATCTTTTTTTCGTCATTAAATTGTTGGGTTTTCACAAAATTGACCATTGAAAACAATTATCCAAGCCTCCGCCGCTCCTTCCATCTGCATATCGTAACATCGTACATTTTTTACAAAAGTACTGGATTTTTCTATTCCCTTATTGTATGATGTAGATAGGCGAAAAAAAACGTTTACAAGACAGTATAAAATTTTCATGGAGTAATAAAACGATTATGGTAAAGGTAACGATCAAAGACGTGGCAAAGAAGCCGGTGTAGCAATTTCCACGGTATCCAACGCACTTAATAATTCCGATCTGGTAAGTGAAGAGACAAAGGCACGGGTTCTGGAGGCCGCAGAACGGCTGAATTACGTTCCCAATTTAAGCGGACGCTATCTGAAATCCGGAAAAAGCTATATGCTTGGTTTTCTCACCTCCAGTATTGGCGGCGATTATTTTACAGTCCTGCTCGAAGCCATGAGCGGCCAGTGCACCGATCTGGGCTACACGCTCAACATTCTGACCACCAGAAACAGCTCCGTCATCAAAAAAGTCAGATTTTAGGAAAACGTTTCGACGGCATTTTGTCTTTCAGGGAGCGGATACAGGCTCGGAGCTGGAGCTTCTGGAAAAAGCACCATATCAAAACCGTATTTCTGGATCGCGCTTATAAAAGCGACTGCATTGGGAGCGTGGTTTTTGACTCTTACCATGCCGGTTATACCACGACAAAACACCTCATCAATCTGGGACATAAAAAAATCGGTTTTATCGAGGGCGCCAGGGATGTCTACGACAGCCAGGAACAAAAACGCGGTTATATGGATGCCATGAAGGAATGCCATCTTCCGCTGAACGAGAAATACATTCTGAAAGGGTACTTTGATGAGCTGCTGACATATAACGCAGTCAGTGTTTTTGTCAGAAACCGCGAATGCGAAATGCCGGATGCTTTATCGGAGGAAATGACCTCAGCGCCATCGGCTGCATGAAAGCCCTGATCGATATGGGATATCATGTGCCTGAGGATATAAGCGTTATTGGATTTGATGATATCAGCATTGCCTCCTATTTTAATCCAAAACTATCCACCTTTAAAACCCCATCAGCCTGCAGGGAATCACGGCTGCGAAAAAATGCTGATCGACATGATCGAACATAACAGCAGCGGAAGAACGGAACAGCTTCAGGGAAAGCTGATCTCCAGAGAATCTGCTGCCATCCTGTTAAAATAAGCTTCTCCGCCAGAGAGGAACATTTCTTTTCCAAAAGGGACCGCTGGTCAGATGCTGTATTTTTCTTATAAAAAACGTCCACCGGACGTTTTTGTCGTATGCATGGCATTAAAAAAAAACGCCGCCAGATTGTCAGAAACAGTCTGGTGGCGTTTGTGCATACAAAAGCATGCGCCGTTTTTATACCCGCGGGCAATGAGCCAGGCGCCGTGCTTGCGACACCCTGCAAGGGCTAGTCCTTTCGGGCACGGCATTTGACCAATGCCGCGGGGAAATAAGATTTTTATCTCTGTACACGTGCGCCTGCGCCGCCCATGATCGCTTCTACTTCCTTCTTGCTTGCCATCGTGGTGTCGCCCGGTGTGGTCATCGCCAGTGCACCGTGCGCTGCGCCGTAGTTTACTGCCAGCTCTGCATCGCCGGTAGTCATCAGGCCATATACAAGACCGGATGCGAAGGAATCGCCGCCGCCTACACGGTCCATGATCTCCAGTCCCTTGTAGTCCTTTTGCCTTGTAGATCTCGCCGTCTGCCCAGCAGATCGCGCTCCAGTCGTTTACAGTAGCCGTCTTAACCTCACGAAGCGTGGTAGCAACCGCCTTGAAGTTGGGGTAGGTCTTGACGGCCTCGTTGATCATCTTCTTGTAGCCCTCGATGTTCAGGGTCTTCAGGTTCTCGTCGTTGCCCTCGATCTGGAACCCCAGGCAGGCGGTGAAGTCCTCTTCGTTTCCGATCATTACGTCTACGTATTTTGCGATTTCTTTATTTACTTCCTGCGCCTTTGCCTGTCCGCCGATCGCGCTCCACATGGACGGACGATAGTTCAGATCATAAGAGATTACGGTACCGTATTTCTTCGCTGTCTTGATCGCTGCCAGAACAGTCTCGCAGGACTGCTCGGAAAGTGCCGCGTAGATACCGCCGGTGTGCAGCCAGCGCACGCCCAGCTCGCCGAAGATATAGTCAAAGTCGAAATCCTCCGGTGTGGCTTTGGAAATCGCTGTGTTTGCACGGTCAGAGCATCCAACCGCGCCGCGGATACCAAAGCCTCTCTCTGTGAAGTTCAGACCATTTCTGCAGATTCTGCCGATACCGTCGGTCTTCATCCATTTGATAAGAGAAGTGTCAACGCCGCCCTGCAGGATGAAATCCTCCATCAGCTTACCAACCTCGTTGTCTGCAAACGCCGTGATAACAGCCGTTTTCATGCCGAAGCATCTGCGCAGACCACGTACTACATTATATTCTCCGCCGCCTTCCCATGCACGGAACGAACGTGCGGTGCGGATTCTTCCCTCACCGGGGTCAAGACGAAGCATAACCTCGCCCAGAGATACTGCATCAAATTTGCACTCATTTGCCGGTCTTAAATTTAAATTCATTTTTCCTCCCTGATATGGCATTGCCGTTTCTATTTTTTATCATATAATGCAGGGGCAAAAGCCCCCGGATATGATGCCTGCAGATTGCGGCGCATCCAGCGCCCTGGCATCATGCTATGCGTTTACGTATTTCTCCAGTGTTGCAGCTACAGCTCCCCGGTCCTGCGATCAGTTCCTTGAAGTAAGAAACTACCAACGGAGCGATGCCAAGTGTGCATACAGATCTACGCCGAAGATTGCCTGGTTCTCCAGGATCGGACGGATCTTTTCTTCCACGCCCTCTGTCTCGCCAAGCTTAATGCCCTCTACATGCGGGCAAACGGTAGCCAGAAGCGGATCCGGGCTGAGTGTGAACGCATTTCCTTTATCGTCGATTGCCATCAGATAGCGAACCCATCCTGCAAGCACGAGCGGGATCAGCTTCAGATCCGCCACGTCAAGCTTGTCGGAAGCTGCGTATGCCTTGATGGTCTCACCAAAGCGGATGGCCAGCTTCTGTGAGGTATCAGTCGCGATACGCTGCGGCGTATCCGGCATAAACGGATTCGGCAGTCTGGTGTTAATAACCTCGCCAATGAATTTTTCCGGATCAAGAATGCCCGGATTTACAACTACCGGAAGACCTTCCTTGTAACCGATGGTCTCAACCATTTTCTTAAGAACCGGATTCTTCATTTCCTCTGAAATCAGCTCATAGCCAAGCAGACAACCGTAAACAGCCAGTGAGGTATGCAGCGGGTTTAAGCAGGTGCAGACCTTCATCTTCTCCACCTTGTCCACGGTCTCGCGGTCGGTGTAGATGATGCCGCCCTCGTCCAGGTTCGGTCTGCCGTTCGGGAAAGAATCTTCAATTACAAGGTACTGGCACTCTTCTGCGTTTACAAACGGAGCAATATAGGTTTTCTTGGAGGTGATAACCGGCTCAAGCTCTTCCAGTCCGTCCGCTCTCAGGATCTCTTCTACCTTTGCATTCGGGCGCGGGGTGATCTTATCGATCATGGTCCACGGAAGCTTACCTTGGATTTGTCGTTTACATAATCTACAAAGCCTGCCTCTGCAACGCCGTTCTCCGCCCATACTCTTGCCAGCTTGTCGATCGCCGCGTACAGCTTGTCTCCATTGTGGGAGCAGTTGTCCATGCTTACCATAGCGATCGGCTTCTGTCCGTCAAGATATCTCATAGAGAAGCGCAGCCACTTTTCCGATATAGCTGTCCGCCTGCTTCGGTCCTTTTTCCATGTCTGCCTTCACTGCCGGAAGCAACTCGCCTGCTCCGTTCACCAGGCTGTAGCCCTTCTCTGTGATGGTGAAGCTGACCATCTGCAGAGAATCTGCACGGAAGATTTCTTTCAGTCTGTCAAAATCCGCCGTATTCTGCGGATTTACCGTAGAGATTCCACAACGCTGCCTACTACGGTCTTTTCCACGGTACCGTCTACCTTCAGCGTAACCAGTACGGTATAGCCGTCATGCGGAATGTTCATTTTCTCCACGATCTCATAATCAAACCCCTCTGCAACTACCAGACCGCTGTCCCAGATCCCTTTGTTTAAAAAGTCCCTGAAGCACATTTGCCTGGAACGCACGGAAAATGTTGCCTGCGCCAAAATGGATCCAGCGCGGTGCCTCTTTTGTTTTGCCTTGACTGCCTCGCGGTCGAACTCCGGAAGGCTGTACCCCTTACTCAGCCATTCCTGTCTGTTTGCTAAGCCCTGTTCGTTTAACTGCATACCTTTCTCCTTTCGATTTCTGGATGAAATCCATTGACATCTGCCTTAATTTTTCGCTTATGTAAGCGCTTACAATTATTATAATTCCGCAGAGTGTAAACGTCAAGCATTATTTCCGTTTTAAAAGGAATTTTCTAAAATCTGCAGAAACGCATTGCTATTTTATTTTTTCTATTGTATAATATAGACTAATCAGGAATTGCAATTGTTGTGTAAGCGCTTACATTTTCTTTTCAGGTATGCTGCACAAATCACCGGAGTGCATTTTGAAGCCGGAGGTCGCTTATGAACATTTACGATATCTCAAAGAAAGCCGGCGTTTCCATCGCCACCGTATCGCGTGTCATGAACGGAAATGCCCGCGTCAGCGAAAAAACGAGACAAAAATCCTGGCTATCATGGCAGAAAATGATTATACGCCAAATGCCTTTGCGCGCGGACTCGGCTTAAATACCATGAAAACCATCGGACTTCTGTGCGCGGATTCCTCGGACCAGTTTTTCTCACGCGCCGTATATTATCTGGAACGCGCGCTGCGCTCTAACCATTACGACGCCATTTTAAGCTGTACCGGCGCCGACTATGACACCCGCACAGAATATTTAAAGCGATTGCTCGCTAAGAAAGTAGACGCCGTCATTTTAGTCGGCTCCAGTTTTATCGAAGCTGTGCCGGAGCGCAACCGCTATATCATCGACGCCGCCGAAGAAGTGCCTGTCATTATTTTAAACGGCTATCTGAGAGCGCCGAACGTATACTGCTCGCTCTGCGACGATCAGGAAATCGTCCAGCAGGCCGCGTCCGTCTGCCTGGAGCACGGCAGAAGGGACCTTCTATTCCTTTACCGTGCGGATTCCTACAGCGGCAGGCGCAAGCTGAAGGGCTTTAAGGAGGCGTTCGCCGCCGCAGAGCTGACGCTCGATCCAAAGCGCATCGTTCTTTTTTTAACGGCAGCATCCGGAGACAAAGGAAAAGCTTCTCTCCCTTGCTTCCGAGGGGCTCACGTTCGACACGGTCATCGCCGGGGATGATGAACTGGCAATCGGCGCGCTGAAATACGCCAAGGCTATGAATTTTGACATTCCGTCGCAGTTTGCTATTATCGGCTACAACAATTCTCAGCTCGGCATCTGCTGCGAACCGGAGCTTACTTCGATAGATAATCAGCTTGAATTCTGCTGCAACAACGCAGTCGCCGCGCTGATGAGCGTGCTGGACGGCAAGCCCGCGCCCGGCAAGACCATGCTCTCCGCCAATATCCTGCAGCGGGGAACAACAGATTTCTTTGAAATCAGTTAACAAGAACCCACCGGGTTCTTCGCGCAGGCGGAAGCTTACCACGCTTTTCGCCGAACGCATATAAATATTCTCAAGGAGGGTTTTACAATGAAACCATTTATGGACAAGGATTTTCTGCTTTCCACAGAAACCGCAAAGAAACTGTATCACAACTACGCTGAGGTTATGCCGATCCTCGACTACCACTGCCACCTCAATCCGCAGGAGATCGCGGAGGACAAGCATTTCGAAAACATCACTGAGGTGTGGCTTGGCGGCGACCATTATAAGTGGCGTCAGATGCGCACCAACGGCGTAGAGGAATATTACATCACCGGCGACGCCCGACGCGCGAGAAATTCCAGAAATGGGCGGAGACGCTTCCGAAGCTCATCGGCAACCCCCTCTACCACTGGAGCCATCTGGAGCTCCAGAGATATTTCGGCTACACCGGACATCTCTGCGCAGACACCGCGGAAGAAGTATGGAACCTCTGCAATGAAAAGCTGGCACAGCCGGATATGAGCGCACGCGAGCTGATCAAACGCTCCGGCGTCACACTCGTATGCACCACCGACGATCCGGTAGATTCTCTGGAATGGCACGAAAAGATCAAGGCAGATGAGACCTTCGACGTGCAGGTACTGCCGGCATGGCGCCCGGACAAGGCTGCCAATATCGAAAAGCCGACCTTCCTGGATTACGTTGCAAAGCTCTCCGAAGTGAGCGGCGTTTCCATTAAGAGCTTCGCTGATCTCAAAAAAGCGATCGTAAACCGCATGGAATACTTCAATGAGAGAGGCTGCAGCGTTTCCGACCACGGTCTTGATTATGTAATGTATGCTCCGGCATCCGATGAAGAAATCGAAGAAATCTTCGCAAAACGTCTGGCAGGCGGCGAGCTTTCCGCTTATTGAAACGGCAAAGTATAAGACAGCCTTCATGATCTTTGTCGGCAAGGAATATCATCGTCTGAACTGGGTAATGCAGCTCCATTACGGCTGCAAACGCGACAACAACGGTCTGATGTTCAAAAAGCTCGGTCCGGATACCGGCTTCGACTGCATCAGCAACTACACACCGGCAGACCAGCTCGCTGATTTCTTAAATGCGCTTGTATCTACCGATGAGCTTCGAAAACGATCCTGTACTCTCTGAATCCGGTGGACAACGCGGCGATCGGCACCATCATCGGCTGCTTCCAGGATTCCGCGGCGATCGGCAAGATCCAGCAGGGCAGCGCATGGTGGTTCAACGACAATAAGACCGGCATGATCGAGCAGATGACCTCTCTGGCAAACCTCGGCATTCTCAGCAACTTCGTAGGAATGCTGACCGACTCCAGAAGCTTCCTGTCCTATCCGCGCCATGAATACTTCCGTCGCATCCTCTGCGAGCTCATCGGCGGCTGGGTAGAAAACGGCGAATACCCGGATGACGAAAAAGCACTGGAAAAAGATCATCAAGGGCATCAGCTACAACAATGCTGTGAGATATTTTGGATTTGATCTGTAACCTGCAGGACCTGCCACCGGCAGCTTCCTTCAGATGCGTGACAGCCAAAATCCCCTGTGCAGATGTTTTTGCACAGGGGATTTTATAATTCCGCGTTTATAAAGATCAGTTTCTATCTGCCGTCATGCCTGCCCGGCGTTTTTCCAGCTCAACTGTCATCTCACCGCGAATTCCATCCAGTTTATAGAAATAGGTGAGCACTGCGATCAGCAGGCACAAAACAACAGGAATCCAGATAAAGCATATTTCTATGTAGGAAAGCGCTTTTTCCGTCTGGACCGCATTAGCCACGTAGCCGCCGTTCTTCAGAAAAGCTCCGATAATAAAGCTTGTCAGACCCATTCCTCCTTTTACAAAGAATCCCTGGATCGCGGCAATCAGCCCGGACACACTGGCGTTCTTTTTATATTCGGAATAATCAATAACATCCGGCTGCATAGCAAACGTGATTCCAAATATACCGTAAATTCCCAGCCCGGTAATCACCAGACCTATGAGCAGACATGCCGCAGAATTCCTTCCGATAAAGATCAGCAGATCTCCCACAATATACAGCGCCACGCTGAAAAACATCAGGCTTCTTTTGCTGAACTTCTTTTCCAGCGACGGAAGCAACAGCAGCATCGGAAGTCCAGACAGAATACCAAGGATGCCAACCAATGACAGCCAGTCCGTTCTTCCCAGATTATACTTGAAATAGTAAATAACGGTGGTGCTTCTGACTACATAAAGTGAAAAAGTAAAACAGGTTCAGCAGAAACAATATCCATGCCTGCCCTGTAAGTCCCTTTAAAGTCGCTCAGAATAGAATGCTTCTGATTAACCGTTGTCGGAACGACCTCCTTGGTGCTCGCAAAGGTCACAAAGAAGATCAGCATTGCCACGATCCCATAAATGGTCATGGTTACGAGATAGCCCCGCGCCTCGTTGCCCTTTCCAAAAAACTCTACCAGCGGCGCCGTGATCGACATTACGATTGCAGTCCCCGCCATCGCGCAAACCATTCGCGTGGATACCAGAATATCCCTTTCATGAATATCGGAAGTAAGTCTCGGTACAATCGTGTTCAGCGGAATATTTACCACTGTGTATGCCGTGCAGAGCAGACAGTACGTCACATAAGCCCACACCAGCTTCCCGCCGCTTCCAAAATCCGGAATGTAGAATGTCAGGAACGTAAATACCGCAAACGGCACCGCTCCTATAAGGAAATACGGTCTGCCCTGTCCCCATTTTGTATGCGTGCGATCAACGATCAGACCCATTCCGGTATCTGTCAGAGCATCAATAAATTTTGTTACCAGCATCATTGTACCGGCCGCTGCCGCCGTAATTCCAAATACGTCTGTATAGAATACCATGAGATAGGATGCCATTGTACTAAAAACAAGATTACACCCAAGATCCCCAATACCATACCCTATTCGTTTTCCCCCACTTTTTTTCATATCGTCTCCTTACCAGTTCATCACTTCTATTGCACACTTTTCAATATCCAATCCTCTTTTATATCGATCCATAAATACCTTAAATCCTTCGATCTTCTGCCTCATCCGGACATACCGTTTCTCCGGACAGTCCCTTGAAAAATTTTGTTCTCCAGATAATCCTCCAGCTTTTCCTGCGGCTCTTTGTCGATCAGATATGCCGCAAGAAGGGCAATTCCCCATGCGCCGCCTTCTGCTGGCCGTATCCATGACCGTCACCGGTGTATTAACCGCAGCCGCAAGGTATCTTTGTCCGACGCCCTTCGTCTTGAAAAATCCTCCGTGTCCTGTGATCCGGTCGATCTTCACATTTTCCTCTTCCATAAGGATATCCATTCCCATTTTCACCGCACCCAGGGACGTATAAAGATGCGACTTCATAAAGTTCGCAAGATTAAATCTGCTCTCGGCAGTGCGCAGGAACGCCAGCCGTCCTTCGTTGATCATCGTGATATTTTCTCCCGAATAATATCCGTATGCGAGAAGTCCTCCACAATCTGCATCTCCTTTTAATGAATGCGTATAAAGCTTCTCAAATAATGTGCCTGCGTCCGCCTGGATACCCATTAATTTGCAAAATTCTCCGAAAATTCCTACCCATGCATTCAGATCTGAGGTTCCATTATTGGCATGTGACATCGCACATGGAAATCCCTGTCGGCGTTGTCACCATATCGATCTCACGGTAAACTTTGCTGAGCTGTTTTTCCAGCACGATCATAGCAAACGTGCTGGTGCCGGCAGATATATTGCCGGTCGCCGGGGCTACCGAATTTGTTGCTGTCATTCCGGTTCCGGCGTCTCCCTCCGGCGGGCACAACGGGATTCCCGCTCTGAGATTGCCGCTTTCATCCAGAAATGCAGCGCCCTCCTCTGTCAGGCTTCCGGCATTTTCTCCCGCTATAAGCACTGCCGGGAAAATATCTCTGAGCTTCCAGGAATAGTGGTACGGCTCTATCAGCTCATCAAATTTCTTCACCATGACTTCATTATAATCATGTGTCTCCGAATCAATCGGGAACATTCCTGCCGCGTCACCGATTCCAAGAACCCGCTGCCCGGTGAGCTTCCAGTGGATATATCCGCTCAGAGTGGAAACATAGTCGAGATTTTTCGTGTGTTCTTCCCCGTCCAGGATCCGCTGGTATAAATGTGCCACCGACCAGCGGAGCGGAATATTAAACTGAAAGAGGTCTGTCAGCTCATCCGCCGCTTTCTGTGTGTTGGTATTTCTCCAGGTCTGGAATGGGGCGAGCTGATTGCCCGCCTTATCCAGTGCCATATATCCATGCATCATCGCGCTGATGCCGATCGCTCCGATCGTGTGCAGCGTGACACCGTATTTCTGCTCTGTCTCTTCTCTCAAAGAGCTGTAGCAGTGCCGGATCCCAGCGTGGATATCCTCCAGACTATATGTCCAGATATTGTCAATAAAAGGAGTTTTCCCAGTCATGGATGCCGACCGCAAGTACATTTCCCCGAAGATCTGTCAATACACCTTTGATCCTGGTAGATCCCAGCTCAATCCCAAGCGCCGTCTTTCCGTTTATGATCAGTTCTTTCTTATCCATATTTTCCTGCCTTATCTCCTTGCCATTTACTTTAGAAGCAGGTGAACGCTCCGTCAATGATGAAATCAGATCCTGTTGTAAACGTGCTTGTATCTCCGGCAAGGTATACGCAGATAGACTCCAGTTCCTCCGGTTTTCCCATTCTTCCCAGCGGTGCCATTGCATTCCACTGCTCAATGAGCGGGATCAGTGTCGGGGAGTTCAGTGTCAGTTCCGTTCCGATGTATCCCGGGCTGATGCTGTTTACACGCACGCCGCGTTTTGCCCATTCAATGGCGAGCGATTTTGTAAGCTGGATCACGCCCGCCTTGAAGCATTGTATGCGCACTGCGGCTGCGGAACATTTACAATATGTGCGGACATGGAAGCGGTGTTGATGATGGAGCCGCCGCCGTTTGCCAGCATGTATTTTCCGGCTGCAATATCCGTGAGGAAGATGCCGTTCAGATTGATGTTGATGACTTTGCTCCACTGCTCCCAGGTCATTTCTTCCGCCGGGGCGTTGATGCAGATGCCTGCGTTGTTGTGGCAGAAATCAAGTCCGCCGAGCTCCTGCACGACCTGTGCAACCATCGCGTCTACCTGGTCTTTGTCTGTGCAGTCGGTTTTGATGGCGATTACCTTTCTGCCTGTTTTTTCTGCGATTTCTGCGGCGGTTTTCTTTGCCTCTTCGATGTCAAGGTCACGATTGCCCACATCCGCGCCTGCTTCAGCGAAGGCGGTTGCCGTACATTTTCCGATACCTCTGGCAGCGCCGGTAACAAAGCCTTTTTTCCGTCCAATCTCATTTTTCTCAATAATGCCCATGTTTTTCTCTCCTTTTCTTTTTTGGGATAGTCATTTTATATTTTTATTTTGTAAAATGACTTTATTTATTGTATAATTATATTAACTCATTTTATAAAATTGGTCAATACTGCATGATTCACAAATATAGGACTCCTTTTTTGTCGAAATTAAACAAAGGCAATCTTTTTGGGGGATTGAAATACCGAAAAGAAATTATATAATAGTTTTATCAAATAACTTTATAATATCGGAAGTGAGGAAGTTTACTATGGATGCATTTTCTCTTACAGATATTAAGAAAAAAAAACCTGTCAGACGTCTATCACTATATATACCACAATCCGGGATGTCCCAAGCAGGCGATCGCCAACGCGCTTTCCATCAGCCTGCCCACGGTTTCGCAGCATCTTTCTACATTGACTGATCATAATCTGATCAAAAATCCGGACAGCTCACCTCAGCGGTCGGTCGGCGCGCAGCCGCCTACCAGATCATCCCCACCGCTAAAATCGCAGTAGGAATCGAGATTCTTGCCCGGAATGTTTACATTACCGCTTTTAAATCTATATGGAAAAAGAAGCAAAAAGAAAATATCAGATCACTTTCCGGCCGGATCCGGATTATTTTGAGAAATTACAAAGAACTGTAAAAGAATTTCTTCAGAAGTACCAGTACACAGAAAAGCAGCTTCTGGGAATCGGTCTCGGCATGCAGGGACTTACTTCCCCGGACGGCACCCACATGACATACGGGGAGATCCTGCACTGCACCGGATTGTCCATCCGGCCGTTTGCCGACTGTTTTTCCATCCCTGCAGATTTATCCACGATGCCGAATGCGCCTCTGTCAGCGAGCTGTGGAAAATCCCCAGATCAGCGATGCCATCTATCTGTCGCTCGGTCAGCATCTCGGCGGCTCCGTCATCATCGGCGGTGAATTCCAGAACGGTCTTACCGGAAAGTCCGGCACCTTTGAGCACATGACGCTGGTCCCGGACGGCGCCGAATGCTACTGTGGAAAGCATGGCTGCGCCGAATGCTATTGCTCCGGCAGCTTCCTCATGGGCTCTTCCCTGAACCGGACGAATTTTTTGCCCGAAAAAAACAGGGTGATCCCGATTGTCTTGAAAAAATGGAACAAATACCTGCGCTATCTGTCCATGCTGATCAATAATCTTCATATGGTAATGGAAAATACAGTCATCCTTGGCGGAAATATTGCGTCCTTCTTCACAGAGGAGGATATCCTCGCTGTAAAACAGTATGTGGCGGAGCGCTCCACCTTCTCCGACGATACCTCCTACATCATTCTCGGAGAATGCCGCAGCGACGCCGTTTCCATGGGCGCGGCACTGCCCTTTATCAAAGAATTTCTGAGGGATATCGCACAAAATCATTAAGCGCAGGGATTTTCATGCGCCTGTCACCTCTTCGATTCCCCGGCCGCACCGGAATCTGTATTTCTGTCACAAACTTATCTGCGTCGCCGGTAAATCCATCGTCGATCATTGTGATCTCCTTGGAAAAGCCGTCAACGCACAGCCCGTTTTCTTCCATGTACTCGTCAAGCTTTTGATAATATGCGGGAGCGTCTTTGTGGCTCCCCGCAAAAACGCACCGTCACACATTTTTTCCGCAGGCAGCTCCTCCGTCGCACCGCTGTAGACATCCTCCGCATCCAGCAGCAAAAGACCATATCATAGCGTTCATATGCTTTCTCCAAAAGCCGCTCTCTGCCGATGCCTACGCCAACTTTCCCCAGAAAAACCACCGCATCCTTCTGATCCTGCTCCAGCTCGCGGATCGAAGTCTCCAGATCGAGATAGGTCTTTGGGGAAAGCTGATTGCGTATCCATGCGATGCGCCGCGGCGGAATCTCTGTCATACGAATGACATCCAACTCCGAGGAAAGCGCATCCGCAAGCTGCTGCAGGCGATTATCAATCTTCCGCTCGATAATCTGCAGCTTGCGCTGCTTCTGGATCACCGTCTCTTTTTTGCTGCTGAAGCAGCTCCTGGATGCGCTCCACATCGCGGTTTCCAAGAAAGTCGGCGATCTGCTCCAACGGCATATCTAGGACGCGCAGGTAACGGATCGTATTGAGGCACTCAAACTGACGTGTACTGTAGTATCGGTAGCCTGTCTCCTGATCCACGTACTCCGGTGTCAGCATACCGATTTTTTCATAATGGCGCAGCGTCCCGACGCTTAAATGAAACATTCGCGCCACATCTCCGATTTTGAATAGACCTTCGCGCTCCAAATCCGTCCCCTATCCTTTCTGTTCCCGTGAATAATCATCCTTTTCTACAGGAAATCCTTCCGCATCGGTGTGAAAATGTCCACCAGAATTCCTTCCTCCAGTGCGTGAACCCCTGTGCAGCATATCGCCGGGGATCAGAATACTGTCGCCCTGTCTGACTACATGAACTTCCCCGTCCATGTTGAATTCAAATTCGCCCTTTGCAACATAAGTGATCTGTCGGTGCGGGTGTTTATGCTCATTTCCGCGCGCTCCCTTTTCAAAAAGAGACCTCTGTCATCATCAGCTCTTCGAGTAGCTCAGAATCTTTCTGGTGACTCCCGGCTCACAATTCACTGCCTGTACTTCTTCATTATGTACGATCATTTTTCTTTCTCCTTTTTCATAACTATAATAAATGGAACTGCCGAAGCAGTCCCACTTAACATATCTCATTTAAAATACTTTGCATCGTATTTCCGGCGGATCGCTTCCTCGTCAATCTTATACCGCGACAGATGAATTTCCATCAGCTCGCCGGCTCTTTTCAGCGTCATGCTGCCGGATCGCTCCACGATGGCCTGGTGATCCTGCACGATCTTCAGCTCCTTCACCGCCGAGAGAGCCATGTTGCGCACGCGGTCGAAATGCAGCGTCAGGTTCTGCATCAGCAGATAGCTCTGGCTTTTCTGCGCGATATCAAACAGGAGCTTATGAAAGTCGTCATCCAACTCCATCAGACGCCCGGCGTCCGTGCTGTCAGATAAAACTCCTGCAATTTCAGATTTTCTCCAAGCTTTAAGATATCCTCCGGCTTCGCCATCTCACAGACAAGACGCACCACAGCGTTTTCCATGACGCTTCGCATGAAACGCGCTTCCTCCACCAGCGAGTAGTCGATCAGCGCCACCATACTGCCTCTCTGCGGATAGATTTCCACAATTCCTCCCCTGGCAAGCTCGATCAGCGCCTCCCGCACCGGCGTCCGGGAAAGCCCCATCTCATCGGCAAGATTTTTCTCGCTGACGCGGCTTCCCGGCGCAAGCTCCAGCCGGATGATATTATTTTGATCACGCGAAGCGCGTATTCCCCTTCCGTTCTCCCTTGGATATCGTTCCAGCAAACGCATTTATTTGTTCTTGTTTTCCTTGCAGATCGCTTCCCACAGACCGTTGATGTAGGTTGCACCGAGCGCACGGTCATACAGACCATATCCCGGACGTCCAACCTCATCCCAGATCATGCGGCCGTGGTCGGGCCGGATGTAGGTATCGGGGCAGGTATCGTATACCGCCTTCATGATCTCGTAAAGGTCAAGATCGCCGTCGCTGGACAGATGTGCAGCCTCGCGGAATTTGTGGTAGCCCAGGTACTTGACGTTGCGCACATGCATAGCGCCGATGCGGTCCATCTCACCGAAGTGACGGATGATGGCAGGAATATCGTTGTCCGGATTGGAGCCCAGAGAACCGGTGCACAGGCACAGCGTGTTGCACGGTGAATCATGCAGGGCAACGATCTTGTCGTAGTCCTCCTGGCTGTGAGCGATTCTCGGAAGTCCGAAGATCGGCCAGCCCGGATCGTCCGGATGACATGCCATTACTACGCCGCACTCCTCGCAGGTGGGGATGATGCCGTCCAGGAAGTACTTGTAATTTGCTCTCAAATCATCCGGCGTGATGGACTCGTAACGCTTCAGCGTAGTTTCCAGCTCTGCCAGACGCTCCGGCTCCCAGCCCGGAAGCGAGAATCCGTTGCAGTCCTCGATCGTCTTGCGAACGATGTCAACCGGTGTCATATCACCAAGCTCTTTTTCATCGAAGTAAAGGCTGTTGGAACCATCCTCCGGAATCTCACGCGCAAGGTCTGTGCGCAGCCAGTCGAATACCGGCATGAAATTATAAACGATTACCTTTACGCCGTATTTTGCAAGATTGCGAATGGTCGCGCAGTCGTTTTCAATATACTTGTCTCTTGTCGGAAGTCCCATCTTGATATCTTCGTGTACGTTTACGCTCTCGATAACCTCACACTCAAGACCTGCTTCGTGTACATGATCGATATAAGCCTTGATCTCGTCCTCTTCCCAGACCTCTCCGGCAGCCTTCTCATCCAGAACTCCCATGAGACCGGACATACCCGGAATCTGTCTGATCTGTTTCAGCGTGATGTTGTCACGTCCTCACCGTACCAGCGAAATGTCATTTTCATAGCATTGTTCTCCTTCTCCATTTATATTTACTGCTTTTGGATAATATAAGTGTAACATATCTCTTCCTGTCTGTCCACAACTGTCTACTAGTATACCAGTAGAAATTTACCTTTTGTTTTTGTCTATTTTTTACAAACCTTTACAAACATTTTTTTTCTCCGGAAGCCCTTGCAAAAATATACGTTTCTTATTATAATGAACAAGATATTCCTGCGGTCTGTCCATTTCAGAGCCGCAGGCAATTTTATCAAAAAAAAAAGAAAAGAGGAATCCACTATGCTTATTCCCGTTATACTGTTTATTCTTGGACTTGTCATTATCTGCATCGGCGGTGACAAATTTGTGGATAATGCCGTCATTGTTGCAAAAAAGCTCGGCATGTCCGAGATTATGGTCGGAGCTACCATTGTCAGCATCGGCACCACACTGCCGGAGGTACTCGTGTCCACCACCGCCGCATTTAACGGCTCCGCCGCAATCTGCGCCGGAAACGCCTATGGCTCCATCATCTGCAACACCGCGCTGATCGCGGGCATCAGCCAACTCTGCCGTCCGTCGAAGGGCGTGGACAAAAAATCCTTCAACTGGAACGTCGGGCTGTTTTTCCTGTTCAGCATATTTTTATTTGCCGTTCAGTATTTCACCGGCACGATCTCCCGTCTGACCGGGCTTGTTCTGCTGGCCGGCTTCGTCATCTACACCCTCGGCTACATAAAGCTTGCCGGAGCCGGTTCCGCCGAAGCGCAGGAGCCGGAGACGGAAGAAACCTCTCTTCCGACCGCTCTGCTCATGCTGGTCTTTTTTTTCGCCCTTGCACTGTTTATCGGCGCAAGACTGCTGGTCGACAACGGCACCATCATTGCAGAAGGGCTTGGCGTACCGGAGCGTGTGATCGCCGTCACCTTCATCGCACTCGGCACCTCGCTGCCGGAGCTTTGTCACCACCATCACCTCCCTGCTCAAGGGCTATGCCAGCCTGGGGCTTGGAAATGTGCTCGGCGCAAACCTTTTAAACCTGCTGCTCGTGATCGGTATTCCGTCTGCGATCTCCAGCTTCCCGGTTGAGCGTCAGACAACCTTCATCGACGTGCCCGTATCCATGGCAGTCATGCTGGTACTTACCGTGCCGTTCTTTATCAAGAAGCGCGGCTACCGTCTGCAGGGGCTGGCGCTGCTGCTGATCTACGCCGGATACTGTCTCTACAGCTTTCTCTGAATTCTGTCACGCTTTCCCTCTACGCTGGAAGCGCGGACCACAATAACAACATAAAAATTGCCTGGCATCAGAAATTCACTGCCCGGCAATTTTTATGTACAAAATAAATTTTTTCTTGCAATTCATCGAAGTCTTTCTGTCTCCTCATAAATGGAAAGGGCTCCTGAGATATTGATATTCTTTATATCCTCCTGTTCCGTAACCAGCACTGTTTCAATTTCTTCTTTTACATGCTTCTTTAGAATTTTTTCGAATAACCGCACACGCTCCTGCTGTCCAATAATAACGAACTTATCGCTTTCTGCAGGATTCACCCGGCGGTGACAGGTCTATCATATTCATGTCCTCCCAGATCAGCAGTGCCTGGATAAAAATATCTCTGTCCCTTGCGGAATATCCGCCCAGCACGTCCATGAAGCGCACAAGCATCGTACTTCTTGTATAGCCGCCTGCCGTCCAGGAAGCTTCCAGGCAAATCAGATCATCCTCCGTATGCTGCATCGGTTTTTCATCGGCAATTAATGATTTCCCAATAGAAGAATTTTCTTTTATCATCTGATAATATTGCCCGCTCATCGTCGTATAGCTTGCAGCTATCTGTGCCCGCTCATTGATTTTAATCAGTTTCGAATGCGAACTTAAAATGATGATATTAAAGGGCGGTTCAAAATAATTTGATTTAAAACACCAATTGCCTGTGTCTCCTCTCCGCGCATAAAATCAAAATAAAAAGCCGGTCTTTTTGCGTTATCAAAAACAGAAATATCGTTTTTCAGTCCCCGGATATAGGTAACCGGTATTTTCGTGCCAGCCAGATCATCGTACACCGTCAATGCATTCCGCGCAAGCTCCCTGCAGTCTGCCGGAACAGGAGCATGCGGCAGCTCCTCAAAACCCATTTCTGATGTAAGCATCCCGTACGCAATAATCCGCTCTATATTATCTTCCGTGCGGTCAATTTCCGATAAGATCTGCCGGATGCTTCCCCATATGTCCATTTTAAGCTTTGTTTTATCATTTGACCTGGCGACGTCCTTAATGCCCATGTGAAGATATCGTTCGGCTATGCTTTTTTGTCCTCAATAAAATAAATTTTTGTATTGGTCGTTCCACAATCCAGAATAATCTGCATGAGTTCCCTCCAAAATAACTCCTATATTGCGCCAACAGCAGCATATACCTGTGCCAGACTTTCCCCCTGCCTGCAGACCGGCGCGCACTTCATCCTCTTTTTTACCGTTGCCAGCGCCTGTTCTAAACCTCTTCCACAATATCTTTGGGGATAATTACTACACCGTCAATGTCACCAAAAATATAATCGCCGGGATTTATGCTTACCCCTGTCAAACAATACCGGTATCTGACACTCATTAATCTCACATCTGCCTTTTGAGGTTCTTGGATCCCTTCCCTTGTAAAATAACGGAAAATTCATTTTCTTTAGCTGTTTTATATCTCTGGCAAAACCATCAAGCAGCACGCCCGCTCCTTTTCTTCCAAGAACACCATTTGCAAACAACTCCCCAAATACAGCGCACGTATATTCTCCCCTGTTTACCAGTACATATATCTCGTCTTCCCCCAACTGATCTACCACTTTACACTGTGCCGTCAGCGGTTCCTCCGGCATCGAATACACCTGTGCCAATACTGGTAAATGCCGGCCCAAATATAACCGAATCATCCGTTAAAGGCATAATATCCCCAGAAATCGCCTGATTGCGGTATCCCATATGATCTAAAACATCGCAGATTACCCGCTGTAAAGAATACTTTTAATATCTTCCACCGTATATTTCATGATCTTCTCCTGTATGATTTGCTTATCATTATTATTACTTGTGCTTGTAAACCTATTTTCCCCAATATATCGTTGACGGCGCCGTTGTAAACTGAATACAGCCAGTCTCCGTAATAACATAGCAGTCTTCTATATTATATCCTGCGTTTACCGGAGCGTCTTTCCACCCCGAATAAGGTGTTTCCAGCGTCAGCACCATGCCAGGCTCCAGTATCTCGTCATTGTTCTTCGTAAAAACATGGGTGTTTCACATATCTGCGTGGAAACACCTATCGCATGTCCTACATTTCCGCGCGGATAGTAAGGAATAAGCTCCGACTGTTCCACCTGGTTTCGATAAACCTCCGAGAATTTCACACCCGGCTTTAGCATGGAAGCGCCTGTCCGATTAGCCCGGTACAATATGTCGTAAATTCTTTCTGCTTTATCAGACACTCTTCCTATTCCCAGAGTCCTTGCTATGTCAGAGGTGTAACCGCAATACCGGAAGCCGGCGTCAAACTTAATTACATCGCCATTTTGTAATTTATAATCTCTCGGTATCGTTCCAAGTCCTATAAATTTTCCGACAGCCGGAATAAACTGATCATCTGAAACTGCGCAGTCCGGATCATTTTCCCAGGTATACTTTTTAAAACGGCGGTTAATTTCAATGGCATTCATTCCCTCTTTTAAATCCGCCGCAACCAGATTCCATGCCTTTTCGGTCAGACGTACCGCAGATGCCAGTGTTTCTATTTCCCATGAGGTTTTTATTCTTCTGGCACTCATTATAATGCTTTCGCATTTATCAGCTCTGCATCATACTGCTGCAGCTCTGTCCATAATCCATGCGAAAGAAACATCATTTCCGTTGCTATGACAGGATGCTTCTCCGAACGGAAAATCATGCCCATTGCCAGCTTCAGCGCGGCATATATGTCAGTTGTTTTATCGCTTCTGGACAGTACACTGCCATCATCAATGAACGCGCCGGACAAATATGCCTTTACCGCAATTCCTTCTGTCGTTGTCTGTGCATTATCCTCTTCCAGATTATTGACAATCAGAGTAATCCTGCCCTGCCGCGGCACAACCGCAATCGTATCCCCGACCATATTACCATACTGGTATGCACAATTACTGCGAAATCACGTGGCATAAAAATATATTATCACAGCGTACGAGAAGCAAATAGTCAGCACCTTCTTTTGCCATTGCACGTTGTATTTTCTGCTGAATTAATTCCTGTTCACGGCCTTTCAGGAGCCGGTGAATACATTTCATAAATCATCATCCTCCCAGATAGCTCTTTTTTATCTCATCACTGGCCTGTAACTCTTTACTGGTTCCACTTAAAAACAATATGACCGTTTTCCAGAACATAACATTTTCTGGAGATTTCCAGTGCTACAAATGCATTTTGTTCTACTAATAATATCGGCAGATGCTTTTCATCACTTATCTTCTTAATAATAGCAAACATCTCATCTACAATAATCGGTGCCAGCCCCATAGAAGGTTCATCCAGCATCAGAAGCTTCGGATCTGCCATCAGTCCCCGTCCTATCGCAAGCATCTGCTGCTCTCCGCCAGACAATGTTCCGCCCGGCTGCTTTCTTCTTTCCCTTAATCTCGGAAAGATATCAAAAACCTCTTCCATATCATCCAGCAATTGCTTCCGGCTTATTTTTCTGGAATAAGCTCCCATTTCGAATTATCCTGCACAGTCATTTTAGCAAGAATTTTTCTGCCTTCCGGTACATATACCACTCCTTCATGCACAATTTTATGGGAAGGCAGCTTCTCCAGGTGTACTCCGTTAAAAATCACTTCTCCGCTCTGCGGATGGCATAAACCTATGATAGATTTCATAAGAGGATTTCCCGGCTCCGTTTGCTCCAATAATGGATACTATTTCCTCTTCTCCAATTTCAATGTAAACATCGTATAAAGCCTGAATCGGTCCATAAAATGTATTTATCTTATTTACGCTAAGCATTACTTATCCTCCAGATTTATCTTTTTATAGTTTGCACCAAGATACGCCTCTATTACGTGAGGATTATTTTGAATTTCGTCCGGTGAGCCTTCCGCTATTTTGGATCCAAAATTAATTACAGTAATCCAGTCGCATGTATGCATAATAACATCCATGTTATGTTCGATAATCAATATTATGACGCCGTCACTCTGTATTTTCAAAAAAGCAGCTTAACCAGTTCCTGACGCTCGTTCGGGTTTAATCCGGTAGCCGGTTCATCCAGCAAAAAGCAATTTCGGCTCACCCATTAAAGCTCTGGCTATCTCTATCAACTTCTGCTGTCCATACGGCAGATCTCTTACCGATTTATCTGCAAGATGAGCTAATCCGATATACTCCAGCTTGCTATAAGCCTTTTCAGCCAGAAGAGCCTCTTCTCGTCTTGCTGCAAATGGATTCGCCAGATACCGCATAATTCCCTGGTCGTCTCCTTCACCGCCCATCATTACGTTTTCCAGTACAGTAGATCTCCAAAACAACTTCAGATTCTGAAAGGTTCTGCGTATTCCGGTACGTGCCACCTGAAATTCCTTTAAGGGGTAATATCCTGACCCTTCAAAACAATTCTTCCGGAGGTTGGCTGTAATGCCCGCTTATAAGATTCAAGGTCGTCGTCTTTCCCGATCCATTTGGTCCGATCAATGCATTAATACAATTATCTTTTACGATCAGATCAAGATTATTAACCGCAACAAGACCGCCGAATCTTTTTTTCCAGATGTTCTGTCTGCAAAATCACACCCATGTCATTGTCCTCCACAAGAATTATTCCTTTTTACTATTTTCCCAATGACCCTGTCTTTAAGGGAGACAATTCCATTCGGTACGAAAATAATAAAAAAAGCATACCGGTACTAAAAACAAGCCAGTAATAATCGCCCAGAAAGCGCAGCGCTTCCGGAACGATCACAACGATCACCGCTCCAAAAACCGAGCCTGAAACTGTTCCAATTCCGCCAAGCATCAGCATCATAAAAAATTTAACCATGAAATCAAAGTCAAACATATCCGGGCTGATGTATCCCATCAGATGTGCAAACATCGCTCCTGCCACCGAGCCAAATACAGCGCATAGCGTAAATGCAGTTATTTTAGTCTTTGCAATATCAATTCCGCAGGAAGGCACGCCATCTTCATTATCCCGTATTGCTTTAAATGCTCTTCCCCATCTGCCGCTGAATATAATGTTTGACAGAAATATGGCAAATAAACATATTGCAAAATACAGATAAAAACTTGTCCCTCATTTGTAAGCGTATATCCGAAAACTGAAAAATGTGGAATATTCCGCAGCCCGGTAGAGCCATTTGTCAGCCCGACCATATTGTTTGCAAGCAGCCGCACTGATTTCCCCCAAACATCATTGTTGACAATGCCAGATAAATACCTTTCACGCGAAGACTCGGACGTCCGAGAAGATTTCCGATAAAAATTCCCATTGGTATAGCTGCAAGAATGCCCACAAAACGGTGAAACCCCGGTTCTCAGCGTAAGGATCGCAGAAGTATAGGCACCCAGAGAGAAAATATTCCTGCCATTCCCATATTGCTTTCGCCGGTGAGACCCGTAATATAATTCAGACCCAGAATTGCAATGATAAAAACAAGGATTTCGTCAACCAGCGTAATCATATAACGATTCTTGATTACTACCGGGATAAATAATAAAGCAACAATTAATAAAATATACAGTAACATACTTTTTCTTACTTGTTTTCTCATTATTTTTTCTCCTTTCCCCAGACAGTAATCTTTGACAATCGCTATGACATTCCGCTTTTTTCCTTTTTACTGACAAGACCGGCAATTCCACCCGGATTGATGATCAGAAAACAAATTAATATAACAAACGATACCACGTCCTTGTATGTGGACGGTCCGATCAATACATACAGGTTTTCAATGATACCGATAAGCAGTCCGCCGACAACTGCACCGCCCATTGTACCGAACCCGCCAACGACACCGGCGCTGAATCCCTTCATGGCAATGGTCCCGGACATAGACGCATTGATAGAAAACAGCGGAATGACCAGCATACCGATCCAGCCGCAGAGCATAGAGCTGATACCTACTGAAATAGCGATATTTTTGTTTACATCAATTCCCATTAAAGCCGCTACTTCCTTATCCTGAGAAACACAGGTCAGTCCCTTTCCCAGCTTCGTCTTTTTAAAGAAGAGGTTCTGGACAATCAGCAAAATGACAGAAATTATAATAATGATGATATTTACTCTCGGTATAATAATTGTTTCCCATTGAAAACGTTCAACCAACCACTTCGGAACGGTAAACGGTGCGGGACCCCAGATAATACGAATAGATTCTCTCATGATAATGGAAAGCATCAGGGTTCCGGTAACAGCATATATCCTTGTAGGCATTTTTGCTTAAAGGCATAAATATCACCTTTGAAACAACCACTCCATATAAAAACATAGCAACTGTTGTTCCGATCACGCACAGTACAAAATTATTGCCAAATAAAACATACATCGTTCCGCCGAAGAAATATGCCCCTAATGTAATAAATTTATCATGTGCAAAATTTACAAGTCCTGTAGAATTCCATATTAAGGTATATTCAATAGCAACCAGGCAATAGATAAAACCCATTGCGATTCCCGTAACTAATAATTGTGCCAATGTACTTATCATTCATTTGTACCCCGATTTTTAAATGCAGGCGGGCAATCCCACCTGCACCCTATTTTGATCAATATTCAGTAATAACTGTAATTGCCTGCGCTTCCTTTCCGTTGTTCTGTGCAACGATTACTTTGTGAACCATGTCATTGTACTCATCCGCATATAACTTTCCCTGGTTTCCTTCAATTGAAATATTGGGAATTGCATCAGCAATAACCTGCCTGTCAGCGCTCCCTGCTTCTTCAATCGCCGCTGCGAGCATATATACCGCATCATAGTACTCGAAGGAGCTATTTTCCGGCTCGTCGCCATTGTAGCGTTCTTTAAACCTGTTCACAAATTCTGCATTATTTTCATCGGTAATAACGAAATCTGTTACCGCATAGGTTCCGTCACATATACTCTCATCCAGTGCCTCATAATAAGCTATACTCGTAAAAGTAGCTCCTCCGATAACCGGCAGGTCAATGCCAAGCTCGCGGATCTGTCTTTGTAATAATTGCGGCTTCCGCCGGATAGCACCAGATGATGATCGCATCCGCCCCCGAATTCTTAACATTCAGGATCTGGCCGGTCATATCAACATCTCCAGGGCTATGCGCTTCCGCAGCCGCAAGCTTCATACCCTGTTCTGCAAGATACTCTTCTATAATTCCTTTTGCACCTATACCAAGATCCACGTTATTGTAAAGCAATGCTATATTCGTCGCTCCCCAGATCTTCCACCAGATATCTGGCTGCAGCAGCGGCATTCAGGCGGTCAGATGAACGTGTTCTGTAAATATAGGGATTATCTAATTCACTGATGCTCAGCGCCGTACCGCCGACAAATGCCGGCATTGTATAATCCCTCATTGTCTGATCAACTGCAAGCACACTATTGGTCATATGCGGCCCAAGCATGGCCACAACGTCCTTGTTTTTCGCCCATCTTTTTTCGCAACAACTAACGACATGTCTGCATCACCCTGGTCATCCTCAACAACAACCTCCAGGTTCCGTCCAAGAACGCCGCCCGCACTGTTAATCTCGTCAATCGCCATATTAACGCTCTTGACCACACGGTCTCCCTCCAGAGCAAGGCTGCCAGTCAGACCAATAGACAGACCAAGACAATGTTGCCATCACCTGCCTCTTCCGCTGCAGCTGCCATGCCCGTGCCCAGGATTCCAATCGCCAGACTTCCCGCCAGTAACTTTGCTAATGCTTTCTTC
>VOFD01000500.1_pt1 | contig 26974 bp, 23 predicted proteins | sample 5384101 | NCBI WGS metagenome assembly VOFD01 (sample SAMN12384723, study PRJNA508395) | human gut metagenome | isolation source: healthy gut C | host: Homo sapiens
TGCGGGGCTTGCTGACGGCCAGCAGGCGGAACGACACCTGCGCCAGCGTCTTGTGCGCACAAGCAATGGCAAACAAGCCGGTCAAGGTGTTGACGGTGGCATCCTGCGAGGGGAACACGGACTTCAACAGCCCGCACGACGAGAGGTCGCGGTAGTCGCTCTCGGCAAACAGCAGGCGGTCGGAAGCCCCGTAGCGGTCGAGCAACGCGGGGTCGGAGGCTATCAGCCCCAGCGAGAGGAGGATGGAGATGGCCGGGAAGTCGTCGATATGCTCGTTGAAATCGTCCGGCGTGCGCAACGGATGGCGGAAGTCGGGGCTGCCCAGCTCGCGCGACTGCTGCCCCCTGCATGGCGGGAACGAACATGCCATCGTAATCGACCAAGGTGAGCGAGCCGTCGTCGTGCACCAGGATGTTGTCCGGCTTCAAGTCGCCGTGGGCAAACGGTTGCGGCAACAGCCACATGGCCAGCCGGCTGAAGTCATACGCCAGCTTCTCAAGGGCGTAACGGTCGGCGAGGTGCCGGCGGATGTAGCGGTCGAGCGTAACGCCCTCCACCCAGTCCATGAGCAGCACCGGGAACTCGCTGCTGTCCGAGCTGTTGGTGTCGACAAACAGCTCCTTGTCGTAATAGCGCACCTTGGCCAGGTAAGGCGACTGCACAAACTCCAGCTCGTCGGCTATCTGCCGGTACGCCTCCTCGCGCCCCTCCTGCTCTTTGGTGAAGCATTTCAGCGCATACAGTTTGCCGTCGCTCTCGCTGCGCATCTTAAACACCACGGCAAAGTTGCCGCTCGACATCACGGGATTGCCGTCGGCATCCGGCACTTGTTGTAAGGGCGAGGACGCTGAAGGTCATGGCAGTTTGTCAAAGTTGTCTTCCGCCTCGCGAATGGCCTCGACGTATTCAGAAATCAACGGATAATTCATTTATATCGGGGGATTATCCAGTTTCCATTATGTTTGGGTGCGCGGGGAGCGGGCGGTACTTTTGCCCTCAAAAAGGGATAGGAATATGATGCGAAACGTGTTACTGGCTGTCGGGTTGTGTGTGGCGGGCGTGTGTGCCGATGCCGCCGACACCGTGCGGGTGTGGACCTTGCAGCAATGCCTGGACTATGCGGAGGAGCATAACATCGAGATACGCCGCAGCCGCAACGATTACCTCTCCGGTGTGGAGGACACGAAGCAGGCGCGGGCGGCCCGGCTGCCTTCATTGTCGGGCAGCGTGGGGCAGACGTACACCAACTATCCTGCCGCCGGGCGGAGCGAGGGCAACGTGTATAGTGGCTCGTACTCGCTCAGTGCGGGCATGACGCTTTTCCAGGGCGGCAGGTTGCGCGCGGAGGTGAAGCGGCAGGAGGTGCAGAACCGTATGGACGCGCTTGCGGTGGACGAGGCCCGGGTGGACATCCGCCTGGCCATCGTGCAGGCCTACATGCAGTGCTTGTACGCTGCTGAGAGCGTGGTTATTTGCCAAAGCACCGCCGAGGCCTCGCGCCTGCAACGCGACCGCGCCGAGGCCATGTGGCAGGCTGGCTCCATCAGCCGGGTGGACTTTGCGCAGCTGGAGAGTCAATACGCGGGTGATGCCTACGAGGTGGTGGCCGCGCAGGCGAACAGCGACAACAGCAAGCTGCAACTGAAACAATTGCTCGAACTGGGCGTGACGGACGAGATGGCGTTGGCCGCTCCCGACGCGACGGAGGCGGACGTGCTGCGCCCCCTGCCCCCCAAGGCCGCTTTGCTCGACACCGCCCTGCTCGTCATGCCCGAGGTGCGGCGGGGCGAGCTGGCTGTAGAGGAGGCGGAATGGCAGGGTAAGTCGGCCCGGGCGGGCTACTTCCCCACGGTGTCGCTCAACGCGGGCATTGGCTCGGGACATGCCACCGGCACGCAGGCGGAGGGCAGCCAGATGTGGAATAACCTCAATGAGAACGTGGGGCTTACGGTGAGCATCCCCATCCTCTCCAACCGGCAGAACCGCACGGCGGTGAACAAGGCACGTCTTTCGCTGGAAACAGCCGCCTCGCCCTGCTTGATGCGCAGAAGGCCGTGCAGGAGGATGTGGAAACCGTCTATCTCGATGCCCTTTCGGCGCAGTCGCAGTATGCCGCCGCCGTGGAAAAGGAGCAGTACGCTCGTCAAAGCTACGAACTGACACGCGAGCAGTTTGAAGTGGGGGCGAAGAATACCGTCGAACTCATCACCGCGCAGAACGAGTGGACTGCTGCCCGGCAGGAAACCCTCCAGGCCAAGTACATGGCCTTGATGAGCCTGAAGCTGCTGGATATTTATCAAGGGAAGATGTGAGGGGCAAGGTGATGATGGGGGGAACGCATAATCGCATAATCGCATAATCGCAGAAACGCATAAGAGCGGGATATAATTTGCACGCAAAGACGGAAGGACAAAAAAACGCAAAGGGCACAAAGGGCGTAAAGAACCCGCAAAACCTCTGCGTCCTCCGCGTTCTCTGCGGTTAAACATAGCCCCCTTTAGGGAGTTGGGGGTAATCTGAAATCTGGAATTTGAAATCTGAAATCTGAAATAAAAAGGTAAAGATAAAGAAGGTATGAAAAAGATGTATGTAATCGTGTGCGCTGTGGTGGTGCTGGCTGCCGGGACTGGGGTGTGGCTGTGGAGCCGTCATGCCGGCCGCGAGAAGGTGACGCTGGAGACGGCTGCCGCCACGCGCATCACCATCAGCAATTCGGTGACGGCCACCGGCACGGTGGAACCCGTGACCGAGGTGGAGGTGGGCACGCAGGTGTCCGGCATCATCGACAAGCTGTACGTGGACTACAACGACGTGGTGGAAGCCGGGCAGCTGATAGCCGAGATGGACAAGGTGACGTTGCAGGCCGAACTGGAATCCGCCGAGGCGCAACTGGCCAGTTGCAAGACGGAGTACGAGTATCAGCAAAAGAGCTATGCCCGCACCAAGGCGTTGTATGACAAGCAGCTGGTGAGCGATGCCGAATACGACGAGTCCCTCTACCTGTACGAAAAGGCGCGCAACGCCTATGCCGAGAGCCGCGCTGCCATGGTCAAGGTGAAGCGTAACCTGGGTTACGCCACCATCACCAGCCCCATCAGCGGGGTGGTCATCAGCCGGGCGGTAGAGGAAGGGCAGACGGTGGCGGCCGGTTTCGAAACGCCCACGCTCTTTACCATTGCCAAGGACCTCACCGAGATGCAGGTCATTGCCGACGTGGACGAGGCCGACATAGGCCAGGTGGCCACCGGGCAGCGCGTGCAGTTTTCCGTGGATGCCTATCCTGACGACGTGTTCGAGGGGGCGGTGCGGCAGGTGCGGCTGGAGGCCACCACTGAGTCCAACGTGGTGACGTACGAGGTGGTGATAGACGCGCCCAACCCCGACCTCAAGCTGAAGCCCGGGCTCACGGCCACCATCACCATCTTCACGTTGGAGCGGCCCGATGCCCTGTCCGTGCCCACGCGGGCCTTGCGCTTCGTGCCCCATGCCGAGTTGCTCGAAGCGGCGGGCATCACCCTGCTTGCGGACGGCGGCACCGACAGCACGGCCGGGCGCGAGGTGTGGGTGAAGCAGGGGACGCGGCTGGTGTCGCGCCGCGTGCAGACAGGGGCTGTGAGTGGCGACCGCACCGAGGTGCTCAGCGGATTGGCCGAAGGCGAGGAGGTGGTATGCGGGCTGACCGCTGCCGCCGAGCCTGCGGATGCCGCCCCCGCCACCGAGCGAAGCCCCTTCATGCCCGGCCCTCCGGGGAGGTGACAGGGGTGAGGAGTAAGAGGCAAGAGGTGAGAAAGGGAAAAGGTGGAAAGTATAAAGGGAAAAGGTATAAAGTATAAAGGGGAAAGAGTCGGACGGTTCAATCCAAGGCCAACGGCCTTGCAGCTCTCAGCGTAGGGCATCGCCCTACGGTAAAAGTCGGACGGTTCAATCCAAGGCCAACGGCCTTGCAGCTCTCAGCGTAGGGCAACGCCCTACGGGAAAAGTCGGACGGTTCAATCCAAGGCCAACGGCCTTGTGGCTCTCAGCGTAGGGCATCGCCCTACGGGAAAGAGTCGGACGGTTCAATCCAAGGCCAGCGGCCTTGCAGCTCTCAGCGTAGGGCATCGCCCTGTGAACAGAGGCAAGGGGCGAGAAGTGTGAGTACCTCTCTGCGTAAATCTGCGGCATCTGCGGGAAACAATCTGAAATCTGAAATCTGCAATCTGTAATTTGAAATCCCTATGGACGAAGTAATCCGGCTGGAGCATATCCGGCGCGATTTTGTGGTGGGCGAGGAGACGGTTCATGCCCTGCGCGGCGTGTCGTTCGCCATCAGGCGGGGCGAGTTCGTCACCGTCATGGGCACGTCGGGCTCGGGCAAGAGCACGCTGCTCAACATCCTGGGCTGCCTGGACACCCCCACGGCGGGCGAGTATTGGCTTGACGGCGTGGCGGTGCGCACGATGGGCAAGGACGCCCGCGCCACGCTGCGCAACCGCAAGATCGGTTTCGTGTTCCAGAACTACAACCTGCTGCCCAAGACGACGGCCATCGAAAACGTGGAGCTGCCCCTGATGTACAACCCCTCGTGCGGGGTGGCGGAGCGGCGCGAGCGTGCCGTGGCCGCCTTGCGTGCCGTGGGGCTGGGCGACCGCCTGATGCACAAGAGCAACCAGATGTCCGGCGGGCAGATGCAGCGTGTGGCCATCGCCCGGGCGCTGGTGAACAACCCCGCCGTCATCCTGGCCGACGAGGCCACGGGCAACCTCGACACGCGCACCAGCTTCGAGGTGCTGGGACTGTTCCAACGCCTGCACGCCGGGGGGCGCACCATCATCTTCGTGACGCACAACCCCGAAATTGCCCAATACAGCAGCCGCAACATCACCCTGCGCGACGGGCGCGTCATCGCCGACACCTCCAACCCCGCCCCGCTGGATGCCGCCGCCACGTTGGCCCAAATCCCTTCGGCTTCTCCCGAGGACGCCCCCCCGGCGTAGCCCCGCCATCGGCACCGCATCCCGCACCTTGCAACTCAGTTATTCAATCATTCCATTATTCAGTCATTCATAACTGGCACATCATGCACATCGGCAATCTTCTGAAAATAGCCATCAAGGCCTTGGGCAACAACAAGCTCCGCGCCTTCCTCACCATGCTCGGCATCATCATCGGCGTGGCGTCGGTCATCACGATGCTGGCCATCGGGCAGGGGTCGAAGCGCAGCATCCAGGCCGAGATCAGCGAGATGGGGTCCAACATGATCATGGTCCACCCCGGCGGCGACATGCGGGGCGGCGTGAGGCTGGAGGCCGACGACATGGAGTCGCTCACGCTGGCCGACCTCGAGGCCATCCGCACCGAGACGCGCTACGTGAGCTACGTCTCCCCCTCGGTCAACAGCGCGGGGCAGGCCGTGTACGGGGCGCGCAACACGCCCACTACCGTCTACGGCGTGAGCGCCGACTACCTCGACATCCGCCGTTACCGGGTGGCGGACGGCGACTTCTTCACCGAGCAGGACATCCGCGCCGCCGCCAAGGTGTGCGTGGTGGGGCGCACGGTGGTGGACGAGCTCTTCCCCGACGGGGGAAGCCCCGTGGGGCGCATCGTGCGCTTCGGCACCATCCCGCTGCGCATCGTGGGCGTGCTCGAAAGCAAGGGCTACAACAGCATGGGCATGGACCAGGACGACCTCATCCTCGCCCCCTACACCACGGTGCAGAAGCGCGTCCTGGCCATCACGCACCTGCAGGAAATCACCTGCTCGGCCCTGAGCGAGGGCTACACCGACCGGGCCATCGGCGAAATCACCGCCCTGCTGCGCCGCAACCACAAGCTGCGCGAGGGGCAGGACGACGACTTCACCATCCACTCGCAGCAGGAACTGAGCAACATGCTCACTTCCACCAGCGACATGATGTCCGTGCTGCTGGCCGCCGTGGCGGGCATATCGCTGCTGGTGGGCGGCATCGGCATCATGAACATCATGTACGTGTCCGTCACCGAGCGCACCCGCGAGATAGGCCTGCGCATGAGCATCGGGGCGCGGGGGCGCGACATCCTGGCGCAGTTCCTCATCGAGTCGGTGCTCATCAGCGTGGCGGGGGGGCTGCTGGGCGTGCTGGCGGGCGTGGGCGCGTCGCTGGCGGTGCGCGCGCTGGCATCGTATCCCATTTATATCCAGCCGTGGAGCGTGCTGCTGTCGTTTGCCGTGTGCACGTTCACGGGCGTGTTCTTCGGATGGTATCCGGCGCAGAAGGCCGCCCGCCTCGACCCGATAGAGGCGATACGGTACGAATGACGGCGGGGAGCTTCCCCCCCAACCCCCTAAAGGGGGAGCTTACCACCCCCAACCCCCTAAAGGGGGCTTTGGAGCATGTTTCGTCTGCCCGGACAGCCATAACTCCCCCTTTGGGGAAGTTTGGGGGGTTCGGTATGTGCCTTGTAAACAGACAGGTGTGAGTTTGCGAAACAGACTATGGGCAGTATCAAAAACTCACTAGGGAGAGACCGAAGGTGTCTCCCTAGTGAGTCTGGCAAACTCACCCTAGTGAGATGCCCGGCCTCTCCCTAGTGAGACCTTCGGCCTCTCCCTAGTGAGACCTCCAGTCTCTCCCTAGTGAGTTTTCGAGCCGCTCCCGCAAGTCCCCGAAGCCCCCTTCAGGGGGTTGGGGGTGCTTCGGGAGAGTTGAGGGGGCTTCGGGGGAGTTGAGGGGGCTTTATATTTATTATCTTTGCAAACGCGATGCGGACACTTCAATCGAAACATATCCATTGGCTCGTGCACGTGGCGGCATGGGGCGTGCTGCTGGGGCAGCCGTTGTTCTTCACCGGGTCGGGGTCGCGGGAGACCATCACCTCGTTCGAGGAGTATGTGCACTTCCTCGTCATGCCCCTGTCGTTCATGGTGGTATTCTATGCCAACTACCTGTGGCTCATTCCCCGCACGCTGTTTTCCAGGCGAATAGGCCGCTTCGTGCTGGGCAACGTGCTGCTCATCGGGGCGGTGATGCTGGCGGTGCATGTGTTGTCCCGCCACGTGCTGCCCCGCCGCCCGACGCGCACCTGCGCCCCGACCCTTCGTGGCAGGACATGGTGCGCTTCTTCGCGCGCAACGCGGTGCTCTACCTGCTGGTGGCCTGCGTGGCGGTCTCCATCCGCATGACGGGCGAGTGGGCGCGCGCCGCCTCGGCCCGCCAGGAGCTGGAGCGGGTGCATGCCGAGGCCGAATTGCAGAACCTCAAGAGCCAGCTGAACCCGCATTTCCTGTTCAACACGCTGAACAACATCTATTCGCTCATCGGGCTGGACGCGGCCCGCGCCCAGCAGTCGGTGCACGAGCTGAGCCGCATGTTGCGCTACGTGCTGTACGACAGCAGCCGCCCCCTGGTGCCGCTGAGGGAGGAGATGGACTTCCTGCGCAACTACGTGGAGCTGATGCGCCTGCGCGTGCCCCGGCAGGTGGACGTGCAGGTGTCGCTGCCCGACGCTCCCCCGGCCGTGCAGGTGGCTCCGCTGCTGTTCATATCGCTGGTGGAGAATGCCTTCAAGCATGGCGTGAGCAGCGACGGGCCGTCTTACGTGCACATCAGCATCGAGGAGGACGGGTCGCGCCTCACGTGCCGCATCGAGAACAGCCTCTTCCCCAAGGCGGAAGGGCAGGACCGCAGCGGCTCGGGCATCGGGCTGAAGAACCTGGAGCGGCGGCTGGAGCTGATTTACCCCGGACGGCATACGTTCCAGCACGGGGCGGTGGGCAGCGCGTACATGAGCTACCTGGAGGTGGACTTGCGGTGAAGCATGGTGAATCACGGTTAATATTTGGGATATGAAGAGACTGACCTGCATGATTGTGGACGACGAGCCGCTGGCGCTCGAGTTGCTGGAAAAGTATGTGGAAGCCACGCCCTTCCTCCGCCTGCAAGGGAGCTACGGCAGTGCCCTGGCGGTGCTTGAGGCCTTGCGCGGCTGCCCGGTGGACCTGCTTTTCTGCGACATCCAGATGCCCGGGCTGAACGGCATCGAACTGTCGCGCCTGCTGCCTGCGGGCACGCGGGTGGTGTTCACCACGGCCTTCGACACGTATGCGGTGGAGGGTTTCCGGGTCAACGCGGTGGATTACCTGCTGAAGCCCGTCACGTATGCCGAATTTTTGACGGCTGCCCGGCGGGCGTTGGAGTGGTTCGAGCTGAAAGGGGGGCAGGAGGCGGCCGCGCCCCCGCTTGCGGACAAGGCTCCCCGCAGCATCCTGGTGAAAACGGAGTACCGCCGCCAGCAGATAGCGTTGGACAGCATCCTGTACATCAGCGGTCTGAAGGACTATGTGAAGATATGCCTGGAGGGGGAGGCGCGGCCGGTGCTGTCGCTCATGAGCCTGAAGTCGCTGGAGGGGCTGCTGCCCGCCGACCGCTTCGTGCGGGTGCACCGTTCGTACATCGTGCAGCCGTCGAAGGTGCGGGTCATCGAGCGCAACCACATCGTGTTCGGCAAGGAGCGCATCCCCATTTCGGATAATTACCGGCAGGCGTTTTTCGATGCTCTGTCGGCACAGGCCATCGTGCCTCAGGAGTGAGGGGGAGTTCCAGATTTCAGATTTCAGATTTCAGATTTCAGATTTCAGATTTCAGATTTCAGCCTCTATTTCATGATTGTTTCCCGCAGATGCCGCAGATTTTTCCGCAGAGAGGTAGGCCGTTGGCCTTGGATTGAGTTGTTCTCGTCCCGTTGCCTCTGTTCATAAGGCGATGCCCCACGCTGAGTGCTTCAAGGCCGTTGGCCTTGGATAGAGCCGTCCGCCTTTTCCCGTAGGGCGTTGCCCTACGCTGAGTGCTTCAAGGCCGTTGGCCTTGGATTGAGTTGTCTGCCTTTTCCCCTTATGCTTTTCCCTTTTCCCTTTTTCCTTTCTCCTTCTACAATATCTCCATGAGTTCCCGCAGTGAGCGGATGGTGTAGGTGGGGGCGTTGGCGGGCGGGAGCGGGGTGCCGCGCCAGTTGAAGTAGGCTTGGTCGATGGAGGCGTTTTGCGCTCCCGCGATGTCGGCCTGGTAGAGGTCGCCCACCATGAGGGCCTCGTCGGGGCGGGCGTCGTTTAGCCGCAGGGCGTGCTCGAAGATGCGTTTGTCGGGCTTCAGCGCACCCGCTTCTTCGGACAGCACGATGTGGTCGAAGTAACCGGCTATGCCGCTGTTCCGTATTTTCCGGTATTGCACTTCTACAAACCCGTTGGACACGATGCTCAGCGTGTACCGCCCGTGCAGGTAGTCCAGCACTTCGCGGGCGTGGGGCACCAGCAGCGTGCGGGTGGGCAGCAGCTCCATGTAGGCTTGCTGCAGGCTGTTTGCCAGGGTGTTGGCTTGCGGTACGTCTGCCTGGCGCAGGGGATGGAGGAAGCGTTCGGCTTGCAGGAAGTCCTTGGTGATTTGCCCCTCGCCGTACAAGTCCCACAACTCGTTGTTGCGCTTCATGTAGATGCGGAAGAAGTCGTCGAAGCCGGGGAAGAACCGCACCAGCCCGAGGCGGTCGAAGGCCACGTGCAGGGAGTTGCGGGCGTTGGCGTGGAAGTCCCACAGGGTGTCGTCGAGGTCGAAGAAGATGTGCTTGTAGGGCATGGGGAAATTAGTGATTAACGATTAACGATTAGTGATAAAAAACAAGCCGTCACGACGCGGGGTCATGGCGGCTTGGAAAAGTATAACAAGAAAAAGCGAATGCTTCCTTAGCGGATGACGAGGTACTTGGTAATGCTCCAGAATGCTTCGGCATCGGTGATTTCCAAGGTCTTTTCACCGTTTTCCTTCGTCAGTTTGTAAGAGGCTTTCGGATGACTGGAGAGGATTTTCCCTTTCACGTTGTCGGGTAGCTTGATGCTGGTTGTTTCCAAGATGTTGACCTTGGTGAGGTCTTTCTTGTTGGCACCTTCGGCGAAGAGGGTGGCCTGGCAGCCTCCGGCCAGCACGGCTTTCTGCTTCAGCACCGACTTCTTACCGGCAATGTAGTAGCCCGTGAAGAGTTCGTCTTCGTATTTGTCAATCAGTTCCTTTTTGTTCGCCCAGTTGCTTCTTGGCATCGGCCAGTTCGGTGTTGAGCGCCTTGAGCGTGTTGTCCAGCGCGGCGATGGTGGAGTCTTGGGCGGTCACTTCGGCTTGCAGCGTGGCAGTCTTGGCGCATTCTTCTTCCAGGAGCGCTTTGACGCGGTCCACTTCGCGTTGCAGCTTGGTTGCGCGGAAGGCGTTGCGGCTTGCCTGCTTCTTCAAGGCTTCCATTTCTTCCTGGTTGGCTTGCAGCAAGGTGTTGAGCTTGGCTATGTTGTCGTTCACGCGGGCGTTGTTTTCATTGTTCAGTTTGGTTTTGATTTGCTGCACGTGGTCGGCTTCCTTGTTCATGATTTTGCCCGCGCTTTGACCGATGTGGTCGAACACGTACAAGTATTCCTGCACGTCCCGTGCCAGGGACTGCTGCACGGCGGCGATGGAGTCGGTGTGCGCCTTCAAGGCTTTGTATTTGGGCGATTCGTACCCGCATGAGGCGAATGAGAGCACCGCCGCAAGTGCCAACGATGGGTAAATGGCTGATTTCATAATACTATTTGTTTGATTGTTAGTATTGATATTCTTGTTTGCGGGGGTAAAAGTACTACATAACTTTTTATTGTACAACATTTGGGGCAAATAGTTTGACAAAAGGCCTGCTTTTTTTATGCTTTGGGGTCGCTTTTCTCGCTTTTTCCCGCCACGACGATGACAAATTCGCCTCGCGGGGGTGTGGTGAAGTGGGTGGCCAGTTCGGCCAGGGTGCCGCGCACGGTCTCTTCATGTACTTTGGATATCTCGCGCGACACGGAAGCCTGCCGGTCGCTTCCCAGGTATTCGGACAGTTGCGTGAGTGTTTTGGCCACTCGGTAGGGCGACTCGTACAGCACCATGGTGCAGGTGTGCTCGGCCAGGGCGCGCAGGCGGGTTTGCCGCCCTTTTTTCTGGGGCAGGAAGCCTTCGAAGCAGAAGCGGTCATTGGGCAGTCCCGAATCCACCAGGGCGGGCACGAAGGCCGTGGCTCCCGGCAGGCATTCCACCTCGATGCCCTGCTCCACGCAGGCACGCACCAGCAGGAAGCCGGGGTCGGAGATGGCGGGCGTACCGGCATCGGAGATGAGGGCGGTGACGGTGCCCGCCTGGATTTGGCGCACCACGGAGTCCACGGTCTGGTGTTCGTTGAACTTATGGTGCGAGTGCATGGGGGTCGTTATGCCGTAGTGCTTCAGCAGCACGGAGCTGGTGCGCGTGTCCTCGGCCAGGATGAGGTCGGCTTCCTTCAGCACGCGCACGGCGCGGAATGTCATGTCTTCCAGATTGCCGACGGGGGTGGGTACGATGTAGAGTTTCATTTTTTATTTCAGATTTCAAATTCCAGATTGCAGATTATTTCCCGAGGTAATTTCCCGCAGATGGCGCAGATTTACGCAGAGAGGTACTCACTTCTCGCCCCTTGCTCCTTGTTCATAGGGCATTGCCCTACGTTGAGAGCCACAAGGCCGTTGGCCTTGGATTGCCTGTCCGCCTTTTCCCGTAGGGCGATGCCCTACGCTGAATGCCACAAGGCCGTTGGCCTTGGATTGCCTGTCCGCCTTTTCCCGTAGGGCGATGCCCTACGCTGAGAGCCACAAGGCCGTTGGCCTTGGATTTACTCTTTCCCCATTTTCTCCTATCTCCTATCTCCTATCTCCTATCTCCTCTTGCCTCTATTATAAAACAGGCACGTATGCCCTTGGTAGTCCTGGGTGGTGGCGGGTGGCAGGGGCAGGGTGGGGGCGAGCACGCCTTGGCCGATGCGCAGGGGCGACACTTCGATGCGTGCTTCATCCCACAGGCTGTGACAGATGAATTCGTTGAGCGTGTGTGCGCCGCCCTCCACTAGCACGGAGTTGATGCCGTGTTCATATACATTATATAATATATGTCGCAGCACGTCCGGGTCACGGAAGTCGGTCTGCACATACTCCAATCTTTCGTGTCCGGGGCGGGGCTGTGCGGTGTAAACGATGGTGGGCACCGTGCCGTCGCACACGTGCAGGCCGTCGTGCACCCGCCCGTTGGGGTCGATGACGAGGCGCACGGGGTTGCGTCCCGGCCAATGGCGCAGGGTGAGCGAGGGATTATCCAGCACCGCCGTGCGTCCGCCTATCAGGATGGCCTGGTGCTCGGCGCGTTCGCGGTGGGTGAGGGTGCGGGTCAGTTCGTTGGAGATGGCCAGGGGAGATTCGGCGGGCGAGGTGCGCAGGCGGTCGATGAAGCCGTCGGCGGTTTGCGCCCATTTCAGTGACACGTAGGGCCGGTGCTGCTCGTGGAACGTGAGGAAATGCTTGTTCAGTTCCCGGCATTCCGCCTCCAGCACACCTGTCACCACCTCGATACCGGCCGCTTGCAACTTGCGGATGCCGCGCCCCGCCACCTGGGGGTTGGGGTCGAGCATGCCGACAACCACGCGGGGAATGCCGCACGACACGATGAGGTCAGCGCACGGTGGCGTTTTGCCGTAATGCGAGCATGGTTCCAGGCTGACGTAGAGGGTGGAGCGGTGCAGCAAGTCGGGGTCGGCCACCGCGCGGATGGCGTTCGGCTCGGCATGAGGCCCGCCGAAGTGGCGGTGGTAGCCTTCGCCGATGATGCGCCCGTCGCACACCACGACCGCCCCCACCATGGGGTTGGGAGCCACGTATCCCGCTCCCCGCCGTGCTAGTTGCAGGCAGCGGCGCATGTATTGTTGATGTCCCATAGAGCTATAAGCTACAAGCTACAAGCTACAAGCTACGAGTGCCATGCGGCGTGGCGAAAAACTTGTAGCTCGTAGCTTGTAGCTAAAATCATGCTTCCCCGCCGCCGAAGCCCATGGGGGTAGGGGGCACGTAGCGGGTTTTCGGGCATGTTGATTTTGCCGTATTGGTTTTCAAACTTGACGATGTTGTCCTGCAAGGCGAACAGCAACCGCTTGGCGTGTTCGGGCGTGAGGATGATGCGCGACTTCACGTGCGCCTTGGGCGTGCCCGGCATGATGCGGGCGAAGTCAATGACGAACTCGGACGTGGAGTGCGAAATGACGGCCAGGTTGGAGTACGTGCCTTCCGCGACTTCGGCGGACAGTTCGATGCTGAGTTGGTTTTCTTTCTTTTCCATATGTTATACAAGTTACGAGTTACGAGCTACAAGCTACGAGTGCCATGCGGTTGGGTTTTTCCGCTCCCCGCTCCCCGCTCCCCGCTCCCCGCTTCCGATATTATTCCTTATTTTTGCAGCCGTTATGCAACAGATGCTGGCTTACATTCAGGACTCATTGCGGGCACTTTACACGCCCGGCGAAGCACGCACCATCGCATTCATGCTGATGGAGCGGGCGACGGGGTTGTCCCACGCCCGCGTTTTGGTGAACAAAGATACGACTTTTCCTGCTGAACAGCGGAAACAAATCGTCACTTTCGTGGAAAAGCTGCGGGAAGGTGTGCCCGTGCAATACGTGTTGGGCGAGGCGGAATTTTATGGGTTGCGGTTTGAGGTGAACGAGGCGGTGCTTATTCCCCGGCCCGAGACGGAGGAGCTGGTGGAGTGGGTGGAGCGCGATAACCGTTCGATTCCCGGCGGGTGCTTGCTCGACGTGGGCACGGGCAGCGGCTGCATAGCGGTGACGTTGAAGCGGCGTATGCTTCCGTGGCAGGTGGATGCCTTCGACATATCGGCCGACGCGTTGGCCGTGGCTGCCCGCAACGCCCGGCGGCACGGCGTGGAGGTGCGTTTCCGCCTTTGTGACATCTTGCAGCCTTATCCGGGTGACGAGCAATGGGACGTGGTGGTGAGCAACCCGCCCTACATCCCCGAGCGGGAAAAGGCGCACATGACCCCTCAGGTGCTGGCACACGAGCCTGCGCGGGCTCTCTTCGTGCCCGATGGGCATCCGCTGCTGTTTTACGAACATATCGGGGCATTTGCCTGGCGGCATTTGTCCGCAGGCGGCAGGCTTTATTTCGAAATACATTATGATGCCGGGGCGGCGGTGGTGGAGCTGCTGCGCTCCTTGGGCTTCGCGGAGGTGGAATTGCGGCGCGACTTGGCCGGGCACGATCGCATGGTCAAGGCCGTGCGGTGACGGGGAGGCCTCCCCGACCTTTCCCAAGGAGGGGCTTTACCACTTGCCCAAAGGGGTCTCGACCTTTTTGCCCAAAGGGGTCTCGACCTTTTGCCCAAGAGGGTCTTACCCTTTTGCCCAAAGGGGTCTCGACCTTTTGCCCAAAGGGGTCTTACCCTTTTGCCTAAAAGGGTCAGCACCCTTTTTGCCTAAAAGGGTCGATACCCTTTTGCCTAAAAGGGTTGCACCCTTTTAAAATGCGAGTTCGGTACAAGAAAGTAACTTGAAAGGCAGTGCTTTATGCTGCTTCTTATACCGAACTCACGTTGGCTGGTATTCTCTTCTTCGGGAGGGGTTGAGTGAGGCTTCCCCTCCTTTTATTCTCCCAATGCTTTGATTTCGTTGTTGCGCACCTGCTGGGCGAGGTCGTGCATCTGTGCCTCTTGTTCCTGCATCCGTTTTTCGAGGGCAAGTATCTTCGGGGCGATGGCTGCTTGTTCCGTTTCATCCGAAGCCTGGGCGTAGGTCTGGCGCAGGCCGGCCAGTTCTGTCCTTGTTTTTCCTGTTTCTTTTTCAAATCGTTCAGTCGTTGCCAGGCTTGCCGGGCTTCCGGGCTTCGGAATTGGTCGGCGCGGGTATAGACAATCCGGTCGGTGATGATGAATTCGAAGGCATCGTCCGTTTCGGTGGCGTTACGCTTGGTTTTGGAGGAGGAGGCTGCCCCGCCGTGGAGATTGGCTTCGCGGTAGGCTTGCAGCCGGGCGGCGCGGCGTGCGTAGGCGGGGTCGGCGGCGCGTAGCACGCGGGTGGCCTCGTTGGGCACGAACAGGTAGATGGCCACTTGCCCTTCGGCCTGGTAGCGGTCCGTGGCAAACCATCCGATGCCGTTGGCCTCGTCCACCAGCATCATGTAGTCGTTGTAGGGCGAGTTGAAGGGCATGCCTACGTTCTCGGGCGTGAGGTATTGGCCGGTGGCGGGTACGTATTTGGTGATGAAGATGTCGTATCCGCCCATCGAGCCTTCGCCGTCGGAGGCGAAGTAGAGGGTCACGCCGTCGGGCATCAGGAACGGGTAGTTCACGTTGCCGCTTGCGTTGACGGCCTCGGGCAGCAGGGTGGGGTGCGACCACCCGTCGAGCAGGCGGAAGGCGGTGAACAGCCTCATGCAGCCCCCAATGGAGTCGGAGAAGTATGTGCGGTCCTGCCGCTGGGTGGTGTAGCGCACTTGGTCGGCCAAGGTACTGTCCGGTAGCAAGATGCGTTCCTGATGCAGTGTGCCCAATTCGCTGGCGATGCGGTAATAGGACAGGAAGTCGTCCTTGGACACCACCATGCTGTCCACTACGGCGATGTCCTCCACCCGGGCCAGGAAGCGTGCGGCCAGTTCCGCCCGGGCCATCTTCTTGCGCAGGGCGGGGATGCGCTCGTCGTCCTCATCCAGGGAAGGCAGGTATTGGGCGTAGGCCTCGATGGCGCGGTCGAATTCGTAGGCATCGAAGTACAGCTCGCCGAGGTAGAAGTCGCGCAGCGGATATCGGTCGCCGGCAGCCTCGAAGTAGCGGATGGCCGTGGAGTCATCGCCCAGTTCGTAGCAGCAGCGGGCGTAGCGGTAGTTGTACAACGCGCTCTTGGGGCTGCGGCGCAACAGGGCCCGGTATTGGTCGCGTGCTTCTTCGTATTGCTGGTCGAAGAACAGTTTCTGTGCCTTGTCCGCGCTTTGTGCCTGCATCACCGGGCTGGCTAGCAGGCACGGTATATATAGCAATAGTATAGGTAGCAGTCGTTTCATTGTGGTTGATGCGTTGCCGGTTGCAACGAGAAACAAAAGTACATAATTTTTAGCATACGCATGCAATGGTTTTGCCACCATCCGGGGCCGCTCATTTTCACGCCCCTGCTTCCTCACAGTCCCCGCCGTTCGCGCACGATGAGCAGGGCTTCGTCGCGCAGTTCTTCGGGTAACTCGATGCGGCGTATTTGCAGGCTGCGCAACCATCCGGCCACGTCTTTTTCCTTTAATGTGTAGAATACGTCGGCCAGCATGGCGGCCTGGGCATCGGTGTAGTCGTCCGGGGCAATGCCCGCCAGTGCGTCCAGTTCTTCGTCATCGTAATACACCGGCTTGTTGCTCGAGTTGAGCAGGGTTTCCTTTTCGCACACGGCATGCGCGCCGCAGCAGCCGCTGTCCACCTCCGCGGCAGGGGGCGGTGCATCCGGCGTGGTGCGGCGGTACATCCACCGCGCCAGCAGCACCAGTGCCAGGGTTGCTATCAGTATGATGAAGAGTACAGGCATCGCGTTATCGTTTTTTAGGATGCAAAGTTAGCCATTAACAGGCAATTTTAATTACTTTTGCCCGTTAAAAGAGAGGGAAAGTTTAAAGAGGGAAAGTGAAAAGTTTAAAGGAGAAAGTACAAAGGGAAAAGTCCTGCCCGCTTCCCGTCCCGAATGGCAACAGGCGTAATAAAATAACTCGTAACTCCCTCTTGTTTATCGTCAACTCGTTTACTTGTTTACTCGTTTACTCGTCAACTTGTTTACTCATATTCAATGAATAGAACGATACAAACCGCATGGTTGCTGGCGGTCTTGCTGCTGCTCACGGCGTGTTCTACGAAGAAGAACACGTGGCTCACGCGCAATTTCCATGCGCTGACCACCCGATACAACATTGCCTTCAACGGCAACGAAAGCTACGAGGAGGGGCTTCGCAATATGCTCGAAGGCAACGTGGACGACTACTCCACCGTGATACTGCTCTATCCCATCAGCCACCACGACAACGCCTCGGCGGCTACCTCCAACATGGACCGCGCCATCGAGAAAGGGCGCAAGGCCATCAAGCTGCACTCCATCAAAGCCAAGCCCAAACGCGACTCGAAGAAGTGGAGCGACCCGGCCTACCGGGCGTTTTACGAGCAAAGCGAGTTCAACCCCGCCTTGAAGGATGCCTGGATGCTGGTGGCCAAGTCTGAATTCCACAAGGCGGACTTCCTGGGTTCCATCGGCACGTTCACCTATATCTCGCGCTTCTATGCCACGGACAAGGACTTGGTGGCGCAGTGCCAGCTGTGGATGGTGCGGGCCTATGCCGAAATGGACTGGATATACGAGGCGGAGCAGATGCTGGGCAAGGTGAACCAGGATGACCTGCGCAGTGCCAACGTGGGGCTGTTTGCCTCGGCCAACGCGGTGCTCCTTCTCAAGCAGGACCGCTACCGTGAGGCATTGCCCTTCGTGGAGATGCTGGTATCGCGCGAGCGGAACAAGGCCATGAAACAACGTTTTACTTTCGTACAAGCCCAGTTGCAGCAACTCACGGGTGACCGGCAGGCAGCTATCGACAGCTACACGGCCGTGCTCAAGATGAATCCGCCCTACGTGATGGACTTCAACGCCCGCATCAACCGCGCCCAGCTCATGGCGGGCACCAGCATGGACAAGGTGCTGAAGGAGCTGAACAAAATGGCCAGGAACAGCAACAACAAGGACTATCTGGACCAGATATATTACGCCATCGGCAATGCCTACCTGAACAACGGCGATACGGCACGGGCGGTGGAAAATTACCGCCTGGCAGCCGAGAAGAGCACCCGCAACGGGGTGGAAAAGGCCGTGACGCTCATCAAGATGGGCGACTTGTTCTACGGACGGCGCGACTACGTGGAGGCGCAACCGGCCTATGCCGAAGCATCGGGCATCATCACGCCGGAACATGATGATTACGCCCGGGTGTCGCGCCTCTCGGAAGTGCTGGGCGAACTGGTGGTGCCCTACGAGACGGTCGTGCTGCAAGACAGCCTGCAACACCTGGCCACCCTGTCCGAAGAGGAACAGCTGGAAGTCATCAAAAAAGTAATAGAATATAAAATAGAACAGGAACGCCTGGCACAGGAGAAGGCCGAGGAACAGGCCCGGCTGGCCGAGGAAGAGGCCAACAAATTCGTCCCCATCGGTGGCCCGGCGGGCGCGGATGCAGGCAAGTGGTATTTTTACAACGCCAACCTGGTGCGCACGGGCAAAGCCGAATTCCAGAAGCGCTGGGGCAACCGCAAGCTGGAGGACAACTGGAGGCGCATGAACAAGTCGGCGGCCTTGTTTGCCGATGACGGCTTCGGCGACGGCATGGGCGACGGACTCCCCACCGACAGCCTGTCAGGCGACAGCGTGCAAAATGCCTTGCCCGATGACAAGAATCCGGAATACTACCTGAAGCAAATACCCTCCACGCCGGAACAAATCGCGTTGTCCAACCAGCAAATAGCCGATGCCCTGCTCAGCATGGGAGCCATCTACAAGGACAAATTGAACGACCTGCCGCTGGCCGTGGAGGCCTACGAGGAATTCATACGCCGCTTCGGCACGGATGCCCGGGTGCCCGATGCTTATTTCCAACTCTATCTGATAGAGACCAAGCGCGATGACCAGGCGGCATCCGACCTGTATCGCGACAAGATAGTGCGCGACTATCCGGACACGAAGTATGCCCAAATACTGGCGCATCCGGACTACATTGCCCGCTTCAACCAGATGCAGCAGGAGCAGGATTCGCTCTACGCAGCCACTTACGCGGCCTACTCGGCCAACCGCTTCCAGGAGGTGGTGGACAACGTGTATCATGCCCGTGTGAACTACCCGCTGTCCGACCTGATGCCGAAATTCCTCTTTCTGGAAGCACTCACCATCGGCAAGACCGACACGCCCGACCATTTCGAGCAAGCCTTGAACGACTTGGTGGCTGCCTACCCGCAGAGTGACGAAGTGCCATGGCCAAGGATATCGCGGCCATGATACGCCAAGGGCGCGAGGCACAGACCGGCACCTCACACGGTACGCTGCTCACTCGCCGGGGCGACGAACTGAAAGCGGCCATGGAGGCGGTGGACTCCGTGGCGGCTGGGCAGGCCTACTCGCCCGACAAGCAGGGCAAGCACCGGGTGATGTTCATCAGCGCGGCGGAGCAGCAAGCCATGTACGCCCTCATGTACCAGGTGGCCGCATACAACTTCACCCGGTTCATGATTAAGGAATTCGACCTCGTGCTCAATCCGCTGGACGACACGCGCCAAGTGCTGTCGGTCACCAATTTCGAATCGTATGACGAGGCACAGTGGTACGTCAATTCGGTCAACAAGGACTTGACGCTGGGCGACCTGTTCCGCCAGATGGGTATGCAGGAAGTGGTTATCTCGGAAGAAAACTTCGCCCTGCTTCGCCTGCTGGGGCTGGATGCCTACTTGTTGTTCCAGGCTCAGCAATTGGGCGACCGCAGCGTGAGCATCGAGGCCGCCCCCGCGCCGCAAGCCGAACCGACAGCTCCGGCTGCCGAATTGCAGCCCGCACCGTCCACGGCGGTTGAGGAAGTGCCGGTAACGGTGTTGCCCGACGAGGAACTGCCCGCACCCCCGGCAGAAGCACCGCAACCTGCCGAAGCGGCAGCCGACACCCTGCCCATTCCCGAAACACAGCAAGCCGGGGAGGCATCCCAGCCGGTGGAAGTCCCGCAACCCGAATCCGCGTCTGCCGAGCCGGTACATCCCGTGGTGCAGGAACTGGCGGAGGAAGAAGGACTCGACCTCTACGAAGGCCTCTTTGCCTACCAGCCGGACAAGCCGCACTTCGTGGCTCTGTACGTGCTGAGCGGTACGCCCGATTTCGACCGTTTCAAGGCCGACATGGATGCCTACAACGCACAGAACTACGCCATGCTCAACCTCGACGTGGCCATGGAGACCGTAGGCGGGCGGCAGGTCATCATTATCGGCAGCTTCGGCGATGCCAACGTAGCCAAGTCGTACCTGCTGCGCATGGTGAAGGAAAAGAACCTTTTCGAGGGGTTGAAGGGCAGCAACTACCGCAACCTCTTCGGCACGCAGCGCAATCTCAACGTGCTGATGCAAAACGATGCCTTGAGCATCTACACCAAGTTCATGCAGGAATACTACTTGAAGTGAACCCCTGACTCCTAAAGGGGAAGCTGGGGACAGGCAACATGATGTCCATTCCCGCATCTGCGCTCATCTGCGTTATCTGCGGGAACAATCTGAAATCTGCAATTTGAAATCTGAAATATTTGGGTTTAATATGCGAAAAGACAAAATACTTTGGGCGGACGACGAGATGGACCTGCTCCGCCCGTACATCTTGTTTCTGGAAGAAAAAGGCTATGACGTGCAGACGGCTACAAACGGCAAGGATGCCATCGACCTGGTGCGGCAAGATGTGTACGACATCATCTTCCTGGACGAAAACATGCCCGGCCTGAGCGGGTTGGAGACCTTGGCACAGGTCAAGGAGCTGGCCCCGAACGTGCCCGTGGTGATGATTACGAAAAGCGAAGAAGAAAACATCATGGACATGGCCATCGGCAACAAGATTGCCGACTATCTGACCAAGCCTGTCAACCCCAGCCAGATACTGTTGACGCTGAAGAAGAATATCCACAAGAAGGAAATCGTGACGGAACATGCCACCAGCACGTACCGTTCGGAGTTCGGGCGCATCGGGATGCAGATAAACGACTCGCTCACCTACGAGGACTGGGTGGAAGTGTACCGCAAGTTGGTATATTGGGAGCTGGAGTTGGCCGAAGCCGACAACGGCATGACCGAGATGCTCCGTATGCAGAAGGACGAGGCTAACAGTACCTTTACCAAGTTCGTCAAGAAACATTACCACGACTGGTTCGCCCATCCGGAAAACCGCCCGCTGATGAGCCCCGACCTGTTCAAGCGCAAGGTGTTTCCCCTGCTCGACCAGGGCGAGAAAGTGTTCCTGGTGGTGATTGACAACTTCCGCTACGACCAGTTCCGCATGATACGCGGGATGCTGGGCGAGTTCTACACGTTTGACGAGGAAGAACTGTATTGCAGCATCCTGCCCACTGCCACACAGTATGCCCGCAATGCCATTTTTTCCGGGCTGATGCCGCTGCAAATCCAGGAAATGTTCCCCGACCTGTGGGTGGCCGAGGAGGAGGAAGAGGGCAAGAACATGAACGAAAAGGAACTGATAGAAACGCAAATCCGTCGTTTCCGCAAGAATTACACCTTCTCCTACCATAAGGTGAATGACTCCACGGCCTGCCAGAAGCTGATAGACCAGCTTCCCCGCCTGGAGGGCAACCAGCTGAACGTGTGCGTGCTCAACTTCATCGACATGCTGTCGCACGCCCGTACCGACTCCAAGATGATGCGCGAGCTGGCCAACGATGCCGAAGCCTACCGATCGCTCACCCTGTCGTGGTTCAAGCACTCGGCCACGTATGAACTGTTCAAAGCTCTGTCATGGAAGGGATACAAAGTGCTGCTCACCACCGACCACGGCACCATCCAGGTGAAAAATGCCGTAAAGGTGGTAGGCGACCGCAACACCAACGTGAACCTGCGCTACAAGGTGGGCAAGAATTTGAATTATAACAAAAAGGAAGTGTTCGAGGTGCTCCAGCCCGACCGCGTGGGGTTGCCCAGCCCCAACGTGAGCTCCAGCTACATCTTCGCAGGCAACGACGACTTCTTTGCCTATCCCAACAACTACAACTACTACGTGCGCTATTACAAGAACACCTTCCAGCACGGCGGCATCTCCATGGAAGAAATGCTCGTGCCCATCGTGACCATGGAGCCGAAGGCGTAAAAAACTGCACGCCAAGACGCAAGGATGCAAGGATGTTCTTCGTGTCTTCCCGTCTTGGCGTACCTAAACCCTATTATCCCATGCTTATCACCCCTTCCCACCCCCAAGAGGGCTTCCGCCCGTTCACTTATTTGGACAAGGCCTGTCGCAGCATGATTATCGACGGGCTGTGGTTCTTCCCCAATTCGCCCCATCCCGACACGTTGGCCGGGGCATTGGAACAGCTGCTTGCGTTCTATCCCTTACTGGCGGGGCGCATCGAGGGCGACCGGGGCATCACATGGGGCAATGGCGGCGGCGTGCAGTTCGACACCGCACAAAGCCCTTTGCGAACGGACGAAGCTTCCGTCCAGCCGCGCGTCCGTTCCCTCTTCCTGCCCGGATTGACGGTCAAGGCCATGAAGCAAGGCCGAGCGCCCTTGTTTGCCGCCCGTCTCACCCGCCTGGCCGATGGTTGCGTGCTGGGCGTGCAATGCTCCCATGCTTGTGCGGACGGGGCAGCGTTTTACACCCTGATGGACGATTGGGGACGACTGTCCCGGCAGCTGCCCGTGGAAGCACCCTGCCTGGATGCCGAAGCATTTCCCCGCCCCGCCGACTTCACCCGCGAGGAAGCCCTCCGGCAAGTGACCGAAGCCGGTTGGGCCAAGGTAGGGCTAAGCACCCTGCTCCGGCAATTGGGGCGCGAGGCACGGGGCATCACCCACCTGTATGCCCAAGCCCCGCTTCCGTCCCACGACCAACTGGCCGCGTGGCGGCAGGAAGCGGCGCAGCGTCAGGATGCCCCGGTGGGTTCGTATGCCGTGCTGGCGGCATGGCTGTTCCATGCCTGCCGCAGGTTGAACGCCACTCCGCCCCTCCTGTCCGGCTCGATAGTCACCGTGTGCAACATGCGCGGGCGCATCCCCTCGTTGCCCCGTAAATATGCGGGCAATGCGGTTGTCAACCTGGTGGCCCGTGGCTTCCATGCCGGTATGGACATCCCCGAAGCGGCGGCGCGGTTGCAGGCCCACTTGCACGGCTACCTGGCCGACAATGGCCACCTGCTGGCCGACTACGTGCGCCTCAATGCCTGCACCGCCGGGTGCGCCCTGCCCCGCGTGCCATTCGATGTGGACGATGCCAACGGCAAACGTCCCGCGACCCTTTACATCAACGACATGCGCCGGTTTCCCGTGTACGCGCTCGACTTTGGCACGGGGCAACCCTCGCTTGCCCTCCCGCCCGACCTGCCTGACCCCATTCGCCTGTGGCCTGCCCCCTCCGGCTCCGTCCAACCTTTGCTCTACTTGGGCGGGCACATGGCCCGGCGGTATAATCGCTTGCAACCCGCACGCCGGGGCTGGTGGGGGTGAGACCGTACTCCTACCGCACGCCCCGCGCCCTCCACACTTCCTCGTACACATGCAGCACCGCGTCGCACATCTTTTCCCAAGAAAACCGTTGGGCGTTCTGCAACCCGTTGCGTACCACCTCGGCACGTAGCGCGGGGTCTTCCAGGGCGGACAAGCATCGCCCGGCCTCCGCCTCCGTGGGCGTTGACATCAGCAGCGGCGTATCCCCGATGACCTCCGGTATGGACGACGCGCGGCAGGCAATGACCGGGCAACCCGCCCGCTGGGCCTCCAGCACGGGAATGCCGAATCCCTCGTACAACGACGGGTACAGCAAGGCGTAAGCCCCGTTGTATAGCGCATTCAGTTCGCCGTTGGGCACGTGTCCCACCGCATGCACTCGTCCCGGTTCGGGGAAGAGGCCGTGCAGGAACGCCTCCTCTTCCGCCGTAAGCGGCGAGCCGACTATCACGAGGTCGCGTCCCAAAGCCGCTACCGCCCGCGCCGCCAAGCCGAAATTCTTGTACCCCACCCTTGACCCGACAAACAGCACATAGTCGCGGAAAGGCACTTCCGCCCGCTCTGCCGCAGGCAATACCCGGTAATCGTCCGACACCCCGTTGTACACCACGTGCACCTTGCGCCCGTCCACTCCGGGCAGGAGCTTCAGCAAATCGCGTTTCGTGTTTTCAGAAATGCAGATGATGGCGTCGGACTGCCTGATGGCGCGGTGCTTCTGCCCGATGTGCACCCACCGTGGCACGCCCCGCACGAAATACTCGTAGGTGAAGTCGTGCACAGTGGTCACGTTCAGCGCATTCCGGTTGCGGCACAGGCGGTAATAGGAGGAATGGAAAATGAACGGCTCACGCTCCCCCAGGCGCACGTCCCTGTAACGTTCCAACAACCGATTCTCCAGCGGGACAACCGGCGCATCATACCTGCCGGCAAACATATTCTCCCGGCAGGCATCGCTGCTTATCAGCCGAACCCCGGATGCACCGAGCCTGCCCACCATGCCTTTGACCAGTTCGTCCACACCACGGAAACCCCTCCGCTTTTTGGAGAGTGAAGACAATGTTATCCAAATATACTTTCATGTTCATGCTTCATTTGCAATGTTGATAGTTAAGCTTCTAAATCGCATCGCAAAGATAACATAATATTCCTTTGGTTGCCACCAAACGACTTTTCACTTATTTTACCACTACAGCATGAGGTCATAAGCACAACATTGAAAGGCCATCCCCGCTCCCCTTTTTCCCGTCGCAGGCAGCACCTCTCCTGCGACCATCCTTGTTTTCCGCCGATGAAAGGAGCCATGCACTTCCCCGCATGAAGTATTCCAGTCTGACGAACCGTCCGTCTCGCTTGGGCGATGACCTTCCTCGATGGCATGTCAAGCCATGCCGATTTCCCGCTTGCTGATCCATACTTTGTCACTTGCTCATCTATTCTTCCGTCGATGCCTGTATATTCTTCCTCTTTTGCCTATCTATTCTTAAAACTAAGACTCGGTTTATAAAAACTAAGTCTCAGTTTATATAAATCAAGACTTAGTTTTAAGAATTTGTGCGGACGATAGAAAGTATGTGTGGGCATCATCGGAAGAATAGATGGGCAACGGTAGAAGTATGGATGCGGGGAAACCTACTTGCCGCATCCGCATCCCTGCTCCATGCTCTCCCTCAAACGAATTTAAACATTTGCAAAAAATGAATAAAACCACGGGGCGTTTTAAACAAATGCTTTAAACAGCTGGTTAAATTTGTGTATCTTTGTCGCACCAAACGAAATGACAGACTCTATGAAAGACTTGAACGCAGAAGAAAAGATTTTGGCCGTGGCCGATGCCCTCTTCACGCAAAACGGTTATGCCGCCACCACCACGCGCGACATCGCCCACGCGGCGGAGGTCAACCCGGCCCTCATCAACTATTATTACAAGAGCAAGGAGCGGCTCTTCTCTATCGTGATGCGGCGCAAGGTGGGGTTGCTGTTCGGTTCCATCCTGCCCGTGTTGCAGGACGGCGACCTGCCGCTCGACGACAAAATCGAGCGCGTCACCGCCATGCTGGCCGAAGTGTTACAGGGCGACCTCAACCTGCCCATGTTCGTCTTCGGCGAATTGCAGAAGCAGGACGTGAGCCTGGCAGAGGTGCTGCCCGCCCGCGAAATTAGGGAATCGTCGTTTGCCGACCAGCTGGCACGCCGACAGCCGGGCACGAACCCGTTGCACTACATCCTCAACCTGTTCGTGCTCTCGGTGGGACCTTACATCATGCTGCCCCTGTGGACCAAGGTGGAGCTGATTTCGGACAGCGAAGTGAAGACCCTGTTGGCCGAGCGCGCCGCTCTCATCCCCCAATGGATGAGGAAAATGCTGGGATAGCTACGAGCTACAAGCTACAAGCTACGAGTTACAGGTGATGGAGTTACAGCAGCCAAGGCCAACGACCTTGTGGCTCTCAGCGTGGGGCAACGCCCTACGGGCAGAGGTAAGAGAGCAAAAGGTAAGAAATGAGAACTTATCTGCGCTTATCTGCGAAATCTGCGGGAAACACGCAATCTGGAATTTGAAATCTGAAAATATATAATATATGAAGAAAAGAGTTTCATTATCGGTTGTCTTCGCCGCCATGCTCGCCCCGCTGGCGGCGCAGACCCTCACGCTCGAACAATGCCAGCAACTGGTCCGCGAGAACTACCCCTCGTGAAGCAGCGCGAACTGGTGGAAAAGACGAGCGAATACACCGTGGCCAACGCCAAGCACAACTGGCTGCCACAGATATCGCTGTCGGCACAGGCCACCTACCAGTCGGACGTGGTGACCATCCCGCAGGACATCGTGGACATGATGGGCGACTTGAAGGACAGCCCGCTCGCCAGCCTGGCCGGTATCGACATGCCCGACCTCAATTATGATGGCATCCCCAAAGACCAGTACAAGGCGGCCATCGACGTGCAGCAAATCATCTACGGGGGCGGCGCGGTGAAGGCGCAGGTGGAAGCCGCCAAGGCGCAAGGCGAGGCCGACAAGCAGAATTGGGAAACGGAAATGTACGCCTTGCGCGAACGGGTGAACCAACTGTTCTTCGGCACGTTGCTGTTGCAGGAAAAAGGCAAGGAAGTCGGCCTGATGATGGACGAGCTGGAGCGCAACCTGCGCATGGTGCAGTCGTGCGTGGAGCTGGGCGTGGCCGAACCGAGCGATGCGGACAAGTTGCAAGTGGAGATACTATCGGCACGCCAACAGCAGTCCGAAATCAACGCGAGCCTGAAGGCCTACCGCATCATGCTCGGCATTATGACGGGGCAGGAGATTGCCGAGGGCACGGAGTTTGTCAAGCCCGCCATGACCGTGCTGCCCGCCGAGTTGCAAATCAAACGCCCCGAACTGAACTTCCTCGACGCGCAGCAACGCCTGCTCGATGCGCAGAAACGGGGCGTGGATGCGGCCATCAAGCCGCAGATAGGGGCGTTCTTCCAAGGCGCGTACTCCAACATGGGGCTGGACATGTTCTCCACCATGATGAACAACGGCTGGGAGCCTTACTTCGTGGCAGGCATCCAGTTGAAGTGGAACATCTCCGGCTTCTACAACCGCAAGAGCGACCTGGCCAAGATAGACATGGCACGCTCGCAAATCGCCATCCAGCGCGATGCGTTCCTCTACAACATGAACTTGAAAAGCAAGCAGGAGCAAATTGGCATCGAACGCATGCACGAGGTGATGAAGGAGGACGATGAAATCATCCGCCTGCGCACCTCCATCCGCGAACGCGCCGCCGCCGGGGTGGAAAACGGCACGGTAACGGTGAACGACCTGCTGCGCGAGATACACGCCGAGAACCTGGCCCGCCAAAACAAGGTGACGCACGAAATAGAACTGCTGAAGGACATCTACGACCTGAAGC
>VOFD01001743.1_pt1 | contig 26950 bp, 21 predicted proteins | sample 5384101 | NCBI WGS metagenome assembly VOFD01 (sample SAMN12384723, study PRJNA508395) | human gut metagenome | isolation source: healthy gut C | host: Homo sapiens
GTGCGCCGCGTCATTGAGTCGCGCGACGCGGCGACCCCTAAGCACGACTTCTACAGCTACGACCATTACGAGAAAATCTTTTTCGCCAAAACGACTCACCTTCAAGCCCAAGACCGAGGCAAAAGGCAAGTTCGGTCTTCTGAGGAATCTGCCTACGCTGGAAACCACCATCCTCCTGCATTTGAAAAGGAACGGATGGAAACCGTGTACTACCGCTTGTCGCCACAGACCGAGAAACGGATGGTCGAAGGATACAGGTCGTCCGGCATCGACGAAATCTTTCCTGCAGCGACGACGTGCACTGTTCCTGAACGAAGTGTTCCGCTGTGACACCCTTCCAGAACAACAACATACCGCTGTTGTCCGCAACGCCCTCGTCAGTCCGCCTCTCTACCGTCGGGCCCAATTACTACAAGTATTGGCTACATGCTGGACACGCTCATGATGGACGGGCAATCGGTGTGTCGCCTCTCCTTCGTGCCTCTTCAGCGTACGTGAGACCTTCGACTACGGGACACCTCTACGTCACGCTCGATTCCACCTATTTCGTGCAGAAAGTCACACCACGCCGCAGAAATCAACCTGAACTTCGCTCTCGCGACTGACCATCGAACAGGAATCCTGGCGCACGGCGGACGGCACCCGGCTGCCGGTGAAAGACGACATTCAGGTCAACTTCAAGCTTACGGGAAACAGCAAAAAAGGGCCTGTATGCTCCGCCGCCTGAACATCTACTCCCGGCATTCCTTCGCGGAACCGCAGGCCGAGGAAGCCGGGTGTTCGAACAAGCGCCCCTGTCCGTCACGCTTGATGACGCCTACCGCCAGACGGACGAGTTCTGGGCAGCCCACCGGCCGGAAAGAAGCCGTGCGCCGCAACCCGCGCTCGATGGAGAAACTGATGGAACGGCTGAACTCCGTGCGTGTGCCTATTCTCCGTTGGGGCAAGGCAAGTTCGACTTCGGACCGGTATCCATCTCCAGCATCGTGGCGGGATGGTCGCTGGACGGCCACCCACCGCAACCGGGAACAAAAACACTACAACGGCTTTTCCTACAATGCCATCGTCCGCAACCGCCGCGAATACGCCACCCCCTACGCCGCCTTCGAGCGCTTCGGAGCCGATGGAACGGCACGTCCCGTCGGACATTACGACATGACCCAGCCGGAATTAGGCATCCGCTATGCCTACAAAGAAAAGTTCTACCAGACCCGCAACCTGCGCATCCCCATCACCTTCGATGCCTGGATTGTCAACGCACGTCATGTCATGGCGAAGAAAGACTTCCTTGGTTCGGACTACGACTACCACCGCACGGAAGTGGGGCTACAGAAACGCTTCTGGTTCTCGGCTTTCGGCTACCTTGATGTCATCGCCAAAGGCGGAAAGGTGTGGAACAAAGTTCCCTGGCCCCTCCTGCTGTTGCCCAACGCCAACCTGACCTACACCATCCAAAAGGAATCATACACGAACATGAACGCTTTGGAGTTCATCAACGACGAGTATGCCTCGTGGGACATCACCTACTACATGAACGGCAACCTGCTCAACCGCATCCCGCTCATCCGCAAGCTGCAGTGGCGCGAGGTGTTCTGCTTCCGCGGCCTGTGGGGCCACCTGACGGACAAGAACAACCCCATGAAGCATCCCACGGAGGGCCTCTACCGCTTCCCCGCCGGGACGCACGCCATGGGCCGCACGCCCTACATGGAGGCCAGCGTGGGCATTGAGAACATCTTCAAGTTCCTGCGCGTCGACTACGTGTGGCGCATGAGCTACCGCGACCTGCCCGGCATCCAGCGGCGGGGCGTGCGGATGACCATGTCGCTCTCGTTCTGAAAGGACATATACCTATATATAATATATAAATCAAAAGACAATGGGAAAAGAAACATCGGAAAGGATTCAGACTTCCATCCTCAACAAAGCAGAGAAAAAAGCACTGGTATGGCTAGCAGGCAAGCAGCCCGCATGGATGAACTCGGACATCATGACCGGCATCGGCGTGTTAGGGGCCGTAATCTACATGATAGGAGGCTACCTGTCCAACCTGAACCTCAACTATTTGTGGCTGGCCTCGTTCGGGTTGGTTCTCCATTGGTACGGCGACAGTCTGGACGGCACGCTCGCCCGCGTCCGCCACGCGGAACGCCCGGCATTCGGCTTCTTCATCGACCACACGTTGGATGCGGTGACCACTTCCATGATTTTCATCGGAGCCGGTCTTTCGCCCATCTTCCGCATGGACGTGGCCCTGCTCGCCCTTGCCGGCTACCTTTGCCTTTCGGTCTACACCTACATCCTGACCATCCTGAAAGGCGAGTTCCGTCTGACCTATGGCTACATGGGCCCCACGGAGTTCCGCCTGCTACTCATCCTGCTCAACATCATCTATCTGTACTCGCCTTTGCAAACCCTCCATTTTCAGATATCCGGCCTGCGGCTGAACGTGTTCGACATTGCGTGCGGCATCATCGCCCTGCTCCTCTTCGCCGTCTACATCATCCAACTGGCGAAAGACGCACCAGGCTTTCTGGCGCAGGACAAAGAAAATCGCAGGACATAGTGTATATACAGCGTTTTATTTTCGTAACTTTGCGCCCGAAAAAGAAAACGCAACATGAACGCTGTCTACACCATCCTGTTGCTCGTCTGCAGCAACATCTTCATGACGCTGGCTTGGTACGGCCACCTGAAACTCCAGCAAACGGGGATATCCTCCAACTGGCCGCTCATCGGTGTCATCCTCTTTTCGTGGGTCATCGCTTTTGCCGAATATTGTTGCCAGGTGCCGGCCAACCGCATCGGCTTCGACGGCAACGGCGGCCCCTTCAACCTGATGCAGCTCAAGGTGATTCAGGAGGTCATCTCGCTCATTGTGTTCACGATTATCGCGACGGTGCTGTTCCAAGGTCAGGCGTTGCACTGGAACCATCTCGCAGCCTTCCTCTGCCTGATTCTCGCCGTCTATTTCGTTTTCCTCTGATGCCCGCGCCCACCGAAACCCAACTTTTGGAACGCCGCATCTGGCGGCACTTCAGCAAAGGTCTGACCGACTACCATCTGCTGGACGAAGGCGACCGCATCCTCATCGGCCTCTCCGGCGGAAAGGATTCGCTTGCCTTGCTGGAGTTCATGGCACGGCGGGCCCGCATCTACCGTCCGCACATCGAACTGGCGGCCCTGCATGTACGCATGACGAACATCGCATACGAGAGCGACACGGACTGGCTGGAACGGTTCGCCGCCGCACAAGGCGTGCGCCTCATCGTGCGCGAAACGGGCTTCGACCCTTCCACCGACACGCGCAAAAGCCCTTGCTTCCTCTGTTCCTGGAACCGGCGGAAGACGCTTTTCACCGTGGCGCAAGAACTGGGTTGCAACAAAATCGCGCTGGGACACCATCAGGACGACATCCTGCACACCACGTTGCTCAACCTCGCTTTCCAAGGCCAGTTCTCCACCATGCCCGCCCGCCTGCAGATGCGCAAGTTCCCCATGACGATTATCCGCCCGCTGTGCATGGTGCACGAAAGCGACCTCCGCGCCTGGGCCGCCTTGCGGGAATATCCCAAACAGAAGAAGCTCTGCCCCTACGAGACAGACTCCCACCGCTCGGACATGAAGCGCATCTTCGGGCAAATAGAACAGCTCAACCCCGAAGCCCGCTACTCCATCTGGAACGCCCTGGAGCGGGAAGGCAAACTGGTAGAGTAACAACTCTCCTTATTCTATGGAAGACATAAAAGTCCGATGAGGTAGGCTGTCCCGTTCCCTCCCGGAATAATTTTACTTCTCCAAGGATTCCTTATGCAATTCACGAAGCCCCCAGACGATGACGACCAAGCCTGCAAGACCAAAGACTGATAAAAAAATCAAAAGTCCCATATTGCCTATTTTTTTTATGATTCTGAACAACACATAACCGGCAAACGCCATAATGCAAACAATGATGCCGCCGATGACAAACAACCAAGTTGTATTAATGTCCAACTGCATGACAGCCGCAAGAATGACGCCACCGAAAACCAGTTTGGAGATGTCAAGGCAGTAATCCCCGAACTTCTCGAACAACAGGTTCTTCTTTTCTTGGCTTGAATTACCGAGTTTCATACAAGCAAAGATAAGCGTTTCCGTCCGTCCGCACAAGAATAACGAGAGTTTTATTTTTTCTTATTATTTCCGGCGGAGCGACCGGGTTGCCCATCCGTCGGAACAATGGCCAATTCTGCCAACGAACAGGAAGGAAGCAATCTCTATGCCTTCTCATTAAGGAAGGTGTGTCAAAAAGCGCACCTTCTTTTTTATGCACAAAGCCCCGACTTTCACAAGCCGAGGCTTTGCTATTACCTAAAGATTTTGTATCTTTAAGCATAATAACAATAATAATCTTATGACAAAGATACATTTTCGTCCTTACATTCCCAACCAAACAGTGCTGTTTCCTCAAAGAATCGATGAGAATATTGCAAAGAACGATCCGGTGCGCATGGTTGACGCCCTTGTTGAGAGCCTGAATCTGGAAGGTTTCAGGAAGTTATATAAGGAATGCGGCCGCAGCCCTTACCATCCCCGCATGATGCTCAAGGTTATCCTGTACGCCTATATGAACAACATCTACTCCTGCCGCAAGATAGAAAAACTCCTCCACCGCGACATCCATTATATATGGCTGGCCGGGTACGAGAAACCGGACTTCATTACCATCAACCGCTTCCGCAACCGTGTGAAGAAGGAAATTAACGAAGTGTTCACCCAAATCGTCCTCCTGCTTTCCGCCAAAGGGTTCATCAGCCTGAACGTGGAATACGTTGACGGGACAAAGATTGAATCCAAGGCCAACAAGTATACTTTCGTTTGGAGAAAGACCGTCGAGCGGAACCGTGAGCGCCTGATGAAGAAAATCCATGTCCTGTTGGGCCAGATAGACGATGCCATCGCCCAGGAGAAATCATCGGAAAACAATGAGGAAGTTGAGTTTACCCCGGCCATGCTGACCGAAATGGCGGGCGAACTGCGTAATGCGCTTGAACAGGTTCCCGAACCTTCCACCAAAGAGGGAAAGGCCGCGCTGAAGAAAGACACGCAAGCAGCTGAAAGAACTGGAAGGTCACAGGGACAAGCTGCAGGAATACGACAATCATCTGAAGACCCTGCAAGAGCGGAACTCCTATTCAAAGACCGACAAGGACGCTACTTTTATGAGGATGAAGGAGGATGCCATGCGTAACGGTCAGACCAAACCCGGTTACAACCTCCAGCTTGCCACCGAGAACCAATTCATTACCGACTTCGCGCTTTTCCCCAACCCTACGGACACGCTGACCATGATACCTTTCCTGCAATCCTTCTCAAGCAGATACGACAGGCCAGTCCATACAGTAGTGCTGATTCGGGCTACGGTTCCGAGGAAAATTACCGCTTCATGGCAGAAAACGGCATGGAAGCTTACGTCAAATACAATTACTTCCACATGGAGCAACGGCCGAGATTCAGACCCAACCCGTTCAAGGCTGAAAACTTCTACTACAATGAAGAACATGACTATTGCATATGCCCCATGGGACAAAAGATGCGGAGGATAGGAAACAGGCATGTGAAAACCGCATCCGGATATGTGAGCGAAAGCGCCAGGTACAGGGCCGCCAGATGCGAAGGCTGCCCGCTAAGGTGTCTATGCTTTAAAGCAAAAGGGGACAGGACGATAGAACTGAATCATAGGCTCAGGAAATACAAGCAAAAAGCCAAAGAGTTGCTCTGCTCCGAGGAAGGGCTGAAACACAGGGGCCGAAGATGCATTGAGCCGGAAGCCGTGTTCGGGCAGATAAAATACAACATGAACTACAAACGTTTCCGCCATTTTGGAAAGGACAAGGTCTTTATGGACTTCTCCTTCCTTGCCATTGCCTTCAATATAAAAAAGTTATGTGCCAAGATGAGAAAAGAAGGCATAGACTGGCTGATTAAACTGTTTTGTGAGCTTACAGCCGCTTTCTTCAGATGCAGGAAACACATAAATCAAAGAAATCTTCAAAATATCGCTGCTTGAAGATATCGAACTTTCCTTTTGTAATTGACGAAAAAAAGAAGGTGCATCGCTCATTACGACACCGGCACGTCGAACTTCCGCAACACCCGGCGCACCGCCGCCTCGGCGTCTTCCCTGCGGCCGGGAGCATACTTGATATACACCGCGTCGTGTTCGATGAAGCAACAGTCGTGGCTGTCCGGCACGGGCACAATCATCATCGGCTGTTCCGCCCGGTGGAAGTCATTCAGGCGCACGTTGACCACCTCGTCCACCCGCAGCGTCCGGTTCAGATAATGTGCCTCTTTCTCGAAATCCATGATGGAATTGCTGTTCTGGGGCATTCCTCCCGTGAAGAGCGACGGCATCCGGTTCAGGTCCGCCAGCCCGAAATCCTGCAGGGCTGCCCGGTTGAACCACACATGGAACATCCCGTCCTCCCCCTTGGGCGTGTGCGGCCTTGTCCCGTTCTCCGTCCGGATCCGGAAGAAGTCAACGGCACGGTAAGGCATCTCCACGTAGACCATCTGCTTCACCCTTTCCGGCAAGTCCCGCCCGCCGTACGCGTCGATTTGCGATTGCAGGCGCACCCACTGCTCTTCCGGCATGACCTGGATTTCATGCCCCGTCACGCGGTTAAAGATGTCGGTCGGCATGGCGATGGCATCCGTGATGCCCGCCCCGGTCTCCTTGCGGAACTCGTCGGGCAAAGTCTTGAAGATGGCCCTGTAATTGTAGGTGCCGCTCTCTCCCGGAAGGGTTTGGAATCCCGTATAGAGCCGCAGCAGGTTCCCGCGGTCGAAGCCCAGGTCGGAATGCACCATGCCCCACAACTGCCGCTGCATCCCCAACGAGAGGAAGAGCAGGAAAGCGCAGGCGAAGCATTGCACCACGAGCAGCCACGAGTGGGAACGCCCGCTTCCGGCCTGCCCGAGGAACGAACGGTGGTAGCTCCGCCGCATCTTCCGCACCGGATAGGCCATGCCCGCGAGGCAAAGCGCCACCGTGGCCGCCGACACCTCGGCGAAGAGGACATACAGGCGCGCCTCCACACCCGGCACGTGCCCACCGTAGCGTCCCCACTCCACGCCTACCGCCGCAAGCAGGATGCCCAGCAACACCACCGGCATCACCTCCGTCAGCATCCAACGGGCGTTCTGCCCGTCCGAAGCCCCAAGGCTCCGCCGCAAGGCATACTCGCGGGTACGTCCCAGGAAGATGGAAGTGTAGACGGCGACAAGGTTCACGCAGGCACTCAGCAGGAGCAGCACCGAGATGGCCACAAAAACGAGCGGATAGAAGTAGGCCTCAACGAAAGAGACGTCCAACGCGGACTTGTGGAACATCCGCAAGGAAGCCAGTTGGTAATAAGTGTCTGCCGCATGGTCCTCCGGCAACCGCACCCGCTCGATGTCCCGCCGGGTCTGGGCAATGTCGTCCGTGCGGAGCAGGACGTGGAAGCGCTGGTTTCCCGTCCAATCCCATTGGTTCAACTTGACCGGTTGGATGAAGTCATAATAGACATTCGACTCCTTCCGGCAGTCCTCCACCACCGCCGCCACCGTGTAGGAGCCGCCCATGGAGTTCACGCGGCCTATCTGCTCCCCGGCCACGTCCACCCGTCCATAGAGCCTGCGTGCCATGCTTTCCGTGATGACGTACTGGTACGCCCCTTCCTCCAGCGGCTCCAGCGAGCCGGACAGGATTTTAGTGCCCGTGGTGCGGATGAAGGCGGCATCGGCCGTCAGCCCGTTGAAGGCCACGCCCTCCTCCGGACGGCCGGGCAGGCAGAAGCCCTCGTTCTCTATCGTCTCACAATAGCGTCCCACCTGCACGCCGTCACCCAGCATGCTGTCCACCGACAATGTCTGCGGATAGCTGAAGTAATGCGACAGGAAGGTCTTCCCGTCCGTCCGCTGCAATACGTACAGGTTCTTGTAGTCCGGACGAAAACTGTCGTAGTTTGTCTCCGTCCACAGCCAGTTCAGGCTGAACGTCAGGCACACGACTCCCAGCACGATGCCGGCCACCGACACCGCAGCCTGCCACCCTTGGCGGCGCAGGCCGCGCAAGGCCTGCTTCAGGTTTTGCATTAACAAATCCATATCATTCTATCTTTATAAAGTTTATTATTCACATCATGATTCGGGCGCCAGCACCTCCACGGGCTTCTCGCGCATGCAGCGGACCACCTGCCACCAGACGATGAGCGTCACCATCGCGGACATGCCCGCCCAGATGAGTACCATCAGCCCCACGCCCGGTGCCTCGCCGTAGTGGAAATACTCCATCCACCGCCGCATGAGCAGCACGGCCGGGAAGTAGGCTGCCACGCAGCCGGCCAGCACGAAGAGCAGGTACGTGCGGAGCTGCGGCAGGAAGATGTCGCGGAACTCCGCCGCCCATCACCCGCCGGATGGCCATGCTCCGACGGCGCAGGCGCAGGGCGTAGAGCAACATGGAGAACACGCCGGAGAGCGTCACCAGCAGACTGAACGCCGTGAGCGCCGTGAGCAGGTTGGCATAGTAGGTCTCTTCCTTGTAACTGTCAGCGATATATTCCTCCAAAGTCGTCAAGTGGATTTGCTTGTCCTGCACGTCGAATTTCCGAAGCACGCGCCGCACCGCCGCCTCTGCATCTTCCCGCCGACCGGGAGCGTACTTGATATAGATGGCTTCGGTCATAAAATAAGGGCAATCATTTAAACCGTGATGTTCAGGCCTGCCCACCAACATCAAGGGTTGTTCCTCTTCATGGAAATCCGCCAAATGGATGTCCGCGATGCCTGTCACGTCCAAAGGCTTTCCCGCAACGCAACTGGGATTACCCCAATGTATTATATACATACCTTTTTCTGCAGTTCCTGCATGAAGGCGGGCCGCCTCCAAGTTCCGCACATGGAATTGTCGGCGGGCCGCCTCGTTCAACACCACGGGCAGGCGGTCGCCCCCTTCATCATGCTCCACGGCCTCGCCTTCGGCCATCCGTATGCGGAAGAAGTCGAAGGCCCTGTAAGGCACCTCGATATACGACATCGTGTTTCCGTCCGTCCACCAGTCCGCCTTCCCCGCGTTCCATTCGTCCTCGGTCAGCACATTGACATGCAATCTGGTCCAGCGGTTGAAGATGTCCGAACGCATGGCGATGGCATCCGTGATACCCGCCCCCTGCTCCTTGAGGAATTCCTGCGGCAAGTCCCAAAAGATGCCATTGAAATTAAAGTAATCCTCCGTCCAATTCCTTTCCTGGTCCCAATCCGACCGGCCACCGGTCTCCAGACGCAACATATCCTTACTGTCGAAACCAAGGTCGGAACGCATCATGCCGGAAATCTGCCGCTGCATGCCCAAAGACACGAACAGCAGGAACGCGCAGGCCAGACACTGCACCACCAGCAACCAGGCATGGGAATGTCCGCTGCCCGTCCGCCCCTCGAACATGCGGCGGCAAGCGAGCCGCATCTTCCACACGGGATAGGCCATCCCCGCGCCGACCGCAATGCAGGAAACCGCCGCCACAACGGCAAAAGCCTCCTTGGCATGGGACGGATTGCCCGGCACGTCGCCCCACCAAGCCGTCCACTCCATGGCCATGCCCGACAACAACAACCCCGCCAACAATACGGGGAAGACCGCCGTGCACATCCATCCGGCATTCTGTCCGTCCGAAGCCCCCAGGCTACGCCGCAAAGCATACTCGCGCGTCCGTCCGAGGAATACGGAAGTGTAGACAGCCAAGAGGTTAACTATGGCGCTCAGCCACAACAACACGGAGATGCCCGTAAATGCCAAGGGATAGAAGTAGGCCTGAAGGAATGAATCGCCCGAAAGCAACTCATGCGCCATGCGCAAGGGAACCATCTCGTACTTCCTCCCGTCTTTCTCTTCGTCGACAGGAATACAGCCGAAAGTCTTTATAACGGTCTCCGGATGTCCGGTGCGAAGAAAGACCCTATATATATTCCTTGTAGGACGATACTCAATGGGGACCAAGGCATCAAATTCCACATTCGTCTCCCCGGCGGGGTCGGCCACTACAGCCCCAACGGTTAGCACGATATCCTGTGGGGGGCAGAGAACATCTCTGTCTTCTGCGAAGAAAACGACATCCCCACGACATCGGTACGGCCAAAGACCTTGCGGGCCATGCTCTCGGTCAGCACAACGCGCCCCGGAACGGCAAGCGCCTCTTCCAGATGGCCCGACAACGCCGTCAATCCCAGCACAGGCACCATCCCCGGCGAAACGGACCAAGCATTCCCACATACATCCCCAACCAAAGAATCGGAAACAATCCGCAAACCTTTGCTTTGATGATGTATGAAACCAACATCGGCTTGTCCCTCCAGCAAGCTGTCCAGCCGCCCGGCTTCTTCGTAGGTGTATTCGCCTGTCAGCTGGTACACGTCCTTATACCCCGGACGGAAATAGTCGTAGTTCGTCTCCGTCCACAACCAGTTCAGGCTGAACGTCAGACTGACGATGCCCACCGCCAGGCCGACGGCGGAGACAGCGGCCTGCCAGCCGTGGCGGCGCAGGTCGCGCAAGGCCTGCTTCAGGTTTTGTATCAACAAATCCATGTCATTCCATTTTTATAAGGTTCATTATTCACATCATGATTCGGGGGCCAGCACCTCCACGGGCTTCTCGCGCATGCAGCGAGCCACCTGCCACCAGACGATGAGCGACACCATCGCGGACATGCCCGCCCAGATGAGCACCATCAGCCCCACGCCCGGTGCCTCGCCGTAGTGGAAATACTCCATCCACCGCCGCATGAGCAGCGAGGCCGGGAAGTAGGCCAGCACGCAGCCGGCCAGCACAAAGAGCAGGTACGTGCGGAGCTGCGGCAGGAAGATGTCACGGAACTCCGCTCCCATCACCCGCCGGATGGCCATGCTCCGGCGGCGCAGGCGCAGGGCGTAGAGCAACATGGAGAACACGCCGGAAAGCGTCACCAACAGACTGAACGCCGTGAGCGCCGTGAGCAGGTTGGCATAGTAGGTCTCTTCCTCGTAGCTGCCGGCGATGTAGTCCTCCAAGGTTGTCAGATGTATCTGTTCTTCCGGCACATCAAACTTCCGGAGCACGCGCCGCACCGCCGCCTCGGCGTCCTCCCGCCTGCCGGGAGCGTACTTGACATAGACGGCATCGTTTTCATGGTAACGACACTCATGACGGTCTTCCGCCCCCACCAGCATCAAGGGTTGCTCCTCTTCATGGAAATCGCTCAGGCGAATGGCCGCGATGCCCTGCACGTCCAACTGCTTTCCGGCCACGCAACTGGACAGATTCATATCCATCAGGCAGTTCCATCCTCCGTCAACGAATCCGGCCCACAAACGCATGGCCGTGCCTTGCGGACAAAACCTGCGGACGGCGGCCTCGTTCATCACTACCGGCAAACGCCCTTCCTCGGTTTCCGGCTCCGGTGCCTGTCCTTCGGCCATCCGGATATGGAAGAAGTCAAAAGCCTTGTAAGGGATCTCCATGAAACGTATCGTGTTCTCTTCCGTTCTCCATCCGCCTTTTCCCGCGTTCCATTCTTCTTCCGTCAGCACATTGACACTCAGGCGCGTGAAACGGTTGAAGATGTCCGCCCGCATGGCGAGGGCATCCGTGATACCGGCCCCGGTCTCCTTGCGGAATTCCTGCGGAAGGTCGTAGAAAATGGGGGCAAAATGGAAACTTTCCACCTCGCCTTTCCATGGCTTTCCGCCGGTGTGCAGGCGCAGCATGTCCGTGCGGTCGAAGCCGAGGTCGGAATGCAACATGCCGGCAATCTGGCGCTGCATGCCCAAGGCTACAAACAACAGAAACACACAAGCCCCGCACTGCACCACCAGCAACCAGGCGTGGGAATGCCCGCCGTCGGCGCACCCCGAGAGCATGCGCCGGTAAACCCGCCGCATCCGCCACACCGGATAAGCCATACCCACACCAACCAAAAGGAAAGTGGCCGCCACAAGCGGAAGAAAAACGCGATAGACATGGACGGGATTGCCCGGCACATTGCCCCCGTACAAGCACCACTCCATCGCCATGGCTGAAAGCAGAACCGCCACGAGCACCACCGGAAAGACCGCCACACACATCCAACACGCGTTTTGCCCCGACGTGGCTCCCAGGCTGCGGCGCAAGGCATATTCGCGCGTCCGCCCAAGAAACACAGACGTATAGACCGCCAGCAGATTGACCATGGCACTCCACCAAAGCAGCAAGGCTATGGCCGTGAACGCCAAAGGATAGAAGTAGGCCTGCAGGAACGTGTCGCCCATCGCCATCTTTTGAGCCGTGCGCAAAGGGGTGAACCTGAACGTCCAATGCTGCTTTTCAGGCACGAGATAGATGCGCCTGAAGGCTTCTTCGACAGCATCCGGGGCGTCGGTGCGGATACAGACCATGAAGTTCCGCGTGTCGTCCCAGGCTTGCTCATAATCCTGCACCTCCAGCGGCACCAACAGGTCGAACTCCACGTTGGTTTCTCCCGCGTTGTCCGCCACGACGGCTCCCACGGTCTGCATCCCGTCGATGTACCACCCCGAAGTCTTAAACGAACGTCCCACCACATCCGTGCGTCCGAAAATCCGGCGGGCCAGCCGTTCGGTCAGCACCACGTGTCCCGGCTTGGCAAGGGCTTCCTCCGGACGTCCTCCCAATACCTGCAAGCCCAACGTGGACACCATGCCCGGCATGACGGGCAGTGCCAATCCATAAAAATAGTCTTCTTGCAGCGAGTCGGCATAAATCTTGCACTGTTGGCCAGCGCCTCTCTTGATGCCGACTTCGGCCTGCCCGGCCAACAAGCTGTCCAATTGTCCGGCCACGTTATAGGAAATAAAAAGGACTCACCCGCACGGTGTCATCTCCCAGCATCAAGTACAAATCCTTATACCCCGGACGGAAATAGTCGTAGTTCGTCTCCGTCCACAGCCAGTTCAGGCTGAACGTCAGGCACACGATGCCCACCGCCAGGCCGACGGCCGAAACAGCGGCCTGCCAGCCGTGGCGGCGCAGGTCGCGCAAGGCCTGCTTCAGGTTTTGCATCAACAAATCCATGTTTCTTCTTTTTACACGCTTAATCCGGTTGCTTGTCCGTCTCCTCTTCGCCCAGCACGCGGCCGTCGAAGAGATGCACGATGCGGTCGGCATAGCCCGCGTCGTGCTTCGAGTGGGTCACCATCACGATGGTCGTTCCCTCCTTGTGCAGCTCGCCCAGCAGGCCCATCACCTCCTTGCCGTTCTTGGAGTCCAGGTTGCCCGTAGGCTCGTCGGCCAGGATCAGCTTGGGACGGGTCACGATGGCGCGGGCAATGGCCGTTCGCTGCTGCTGGCCGCCCGATATCTGGCGCGGATAGTGCTTGGCACGGTGCGTAATGTCCATCCGCGCCATCGCCTCCTCCACCCGCTTGCGCCGCTCCTCGGCAGGAACGCCCATGTAGAGCAGCGGAAGGGCGATGTTCTCCTCGACGGTCAGCTCGTCGATGAGGTTGAAACTCTGGAACACGAAACCCAGCATGCCTTTGCGCAAGGCATTGCGCTGCCGCTCGCTGTAGCCGGACACGTCCTGCCCGTCGAGCAGGTAGGTGCCCGAAGAGGCCGTATCCAGCAAGCCGAGAATGTGCAGCAAGGTGGACTTGCCGCAACCCGACGGCCCCATGACCGCCACGAACTCGCCGTTTTCCACACTGAGGCTCACCTGGTCCAAAGCCCAAGTCTCCACTTCTTCCGTTTTGAACACTTTCGTCAAGTCTTTCACTTCAATCATCATAATCTTCTATTTTTTATTGGTTATACTTTTAGTCAAGAAAAACGATTCACGCTTCTTTTCCCCTAACGCGATGGGGCACGGCCCTCATGCCCGGCCGTTCGGCCACGGAAAGCGGACAAACGCACGGCGGAGTGCCGAATTGTACTTGCCGCAAGGTACTCGAGTACTTGCCGCAGAGTACTCGAATACTCTCCGCAAAGTACGCTGACGGCCTCCGCACGGCGTTGCAGGGCGTCGGGCCAGGCGGGGCACGCACGGGCGGACGCCCGTCCCGGCCTTCGGCGACAGCACAAGGCAAGGAAAATCCTCAAAATTTTTACTTGTCAGAAACATCTTATCGTCCATTTATCATGATTCGGGTGTCAGCACCTCCACCGGCTTCTCGCGCATGCAGCGGCGCACCTGCCACCAGACGATGAGCAACACCAGCACGGACATGCCCGCCCAGATGAGCACCATCAGCCCCACGCCCGGTACATCGCCATAGTGGAAATACTCCATCCACTTGCGCATGAGCAGCGAAGCCGGAAAATAAGCCACCACGCAACCAGCCAGCACAAAGAGCTGATACGTGCGGAGCTGCGGAAGGAAGATGTCGCGGAACTCCGCCCCCATCACCCGCCGGATGGCCATGCTCCGACGGCGCAGGCGCAAGACATAGAGCAACATGGAGAACACACCGGAAAGCGTCACCAACAGACTGAACACCGTGAGGGCCGTGAGCAGGTTGGCATAGTCGGCTTCCTCCTTGTAGTTGTCTGAGATATACTCCTCCAAGGTCGTCAAGTGGATTTGCTTGTCCTGCACATCGAACTTCCGAAGTACGCGCCGCACCGCCGCCTCGGCATCCTCACGCCGGCCGGGAGCGTACTTGACATAGACGGCATCACGCATTTCATAGCGGCATTTATGACGGTTAGGCTTGGCCACCAGCATCAGCGGCCCCTCTTCTTCGTGGAAATCGGTAAGACGGACCGGCGCAATGCCACACACATCCAATGGCTTCCCCGTCACACAACTGTTTTTGCTCACCAGAGTGTAATTATATCCGTTTTCTTGTGTTCCCGTGTGAAGATGTGCCTCTCTCAAATCCCGCACGCGGAACTGCTTGCGTGCTGCCTCGTTCAACACCACGGACAAACGGTCGCCACCATCGGTATGCTCCACGGCCTTCCCCTCAGTCATCCGTATCCCGAAAAAGCCGAAAGCCTCATAAGGAATCTCCACGAATGCCATTCTGTTCTGCTCCGTCATCTCATCGACCTTCCCTGCGGCCCATTCGTTCTCGGTCAGCACATTGACATTCAACCGGGTGAAACGGTTGAAAATGTCCATAGGCATGGCAAGGGCGTCCGTGATGCCTGCCCCTTGTTCTTTGACGAACTCCTGCGGCAGGTCAAAAAAGATGCCATTGAAATCATAATAGGTCCCGTCCCAGTTCGACACCATAAAACCGTTCTTCTGGGGATAAGTATGCAGGCGCAATATGTCTTTGCAGTCGAAGCCAAGGTCGGTATGCACCATGCCGGAAATCTGCCGCTGCATGCCCAAAGACACAAAGAGCAGGAACGCACAGACCAGGCACTGCACCACCAACAACCAGGCATGAGAATGTCCACTGTCCGCCCTCCCTTCAAACATGCGACGGCAAGTCCGCCGCATCTTCCATACGGGATAAGCCATTCCCGCACCGACCACCACACAGGACGCGGCCGCCACAGCGACAAAGACTACCTTGGCATGGGAGAAATTGCCCGGCACGTCGCCCCACCAGATCGCCCATTCCATGGCCATGCCCGACAGCAGAAGTCCTATCAACAACACAGGAAAAACCGCCGTGTACATCCATCCGACATTCTGTCCCCCGGAAGCTCCCAAACTATACCGCAAGGCATACTCGCGGGTCCGCCCGAGAAATATGGAAGTATAGACCGCCAAAAGGTTGACAATGCCCCCCAACCACAGCAACAAGGCGATACCCGAGAACGCCAAAGGATAGAAATAAGTCTCCAAGAAAGAACCGCCAAAACTCAATTTCGGCATGCGCAAGGGGATGTACATTAAATCGGGGGCGTCTTTCCCCTCTTCATAACGACCGCGCTCGAAGGCTTTTATGGCATTTTCGGGATTATCGGTCCGGAAAAAGACACGATAAGCTTGCCAATCACGCTCGTAGTCGAGAAGTTCGGCCGTAGATATCAGCATGTCAAACTCCACAGCGGTTTGTCCGACATTGTCCGTCACAACTGCTCCCACAGTCCGTGCCCATGCCCCCTCACCGAACGATTTGCCAACCACATCGGTGTGGCCAAAAGCCCTACGGGCCACACTCGCGGTGATCACCACATTTCCCGAAACGGAAAGAGCTCGTTCCGGATCGCCCGCCACCGCCTGCAATCCCAACACAGGCACCATGCCAGGAGACGCCTTTAACGCTCTACACAAGACCTCATCATTCAAAGAGTCGGATTGAATCCGGATACCCTCCGGGAGGGGACGTAGAATGCCGACCTCCACAAGTCCGTCCGACAAGCTATCCAAGCGCTCTGCCATGCGATAGGTTACACTACCTTTCAGCATATATATCCTTATACCCCGGACGGAAATAATCATAGTTCGTCTCCGTCCATAACCAATTCAGACTAAACGTCAGGCTGACGATACCTACCACCAAACCAGCAGCAGAGATCCCGGCCTGCCAGCCGTGATGCTTCAGGCCGCGCAAAGCCTGCCTCAGATCCTGCATCCACAAATCCATTTTCATATTCTTTTTCATTTTCAATGGTTAGATTCTCTTTCATTCGTCCCAAGCCAGCTCTTCGGCATTTCCGAAACGGGCGTAGCCGGTGGTAATGACCCGGTCGCCGGGCTGCAGCCCCTCCAGCACCTCATACTGCCGGGGATTCTGCCTCCCCAGGCCAACCGGCACGCGCACGGCCCGCCGCTCGCCCGGCACCACGCGGTAGATCCACTGCCCGCCCGTGACGCTGTAGAAGTCGCCGCGCGGGATGACCAGCACACGCTCCGGATTGCCCAGCTCCACCTGTGCGCGGAGCGTCTGCCCGATGCGCAGGGAGGGCGGCACGGAATCGGCGAAAGCCAGCTCCACGGTGAAGGTGCGCTCCTTCACCTCCGGCACCACGCGCTTCACCGTCATGCCGTAGGCCTTGCCCTTGTAGGTGGCGCGGGCCGGCAGCCCCGCCACGATGCGGTCGATGTAGTACTCCCCGGGCGTGATGCGCACCTTGAAGCGGTCGAGCACCTTGACCTCGCCGATTTCGCCGCCGGCCGACACCTGCTGTCCGGGCACCACCTGCAGGCTGCTCAGCTGTCCCGCCAGCGGGGCGCGCACCACCAGCCAGTCGCGCTTGGCCTTCGTGCGTTCAAACTTTCGGATTTCCTGCTCGCGGTCGGCCTTGATGAGCGAACGGCGCACCAGCGTGGCGGCAGAGTCGTGGAGCAGGCTCTCCTGCTCGAGCCGTCCGGCCTGCGCCTTGTACTCATATTCCTTGCGCTCCACGTCCAGTTCCGCCTTGCTCTTGATACCCATGCGGAACTCCTCCTCGCTCAGGGCGTAGCTGTCCGCCAGCCGCTCTATCTCGTAGCGGTTGGCCAGCACCTGCTTGCGGAGCTGCAGCGTCTTCTGTTCCATCTCGATTTCCTGCTCGCGGTAGGCCATGAGCTGTTTGTGCAGCGCGTCCTCTTGTGTCTCCAACTCTTCTATCAGTTCGGGGTTGGACAGCAACAGGATGGTGTCGCCCCGCTCCACCTGCGCACCCTCCTCCACGACGATGCGCTCCACGTAGCCGCCCACACGGCTGTTCACCTTCAGGGCCAGCATGGGCTGCACCACGCCCTCCTGCTCCACATACTCCAGGAAGTCGGCCTCCCCCACTTCGGTGATGCCCAACGACTCGGCCGACACCCGTTGCCGGGCGGGCGAGCATTGCAGCACCAGCGTGTAAACGGCCAGTGCGACAAAGAGCACGCCCCCGGCCACGTAATACTTGTGGCGCACGAGCCACGGTTTCTTCTGCAACTTGATATCCATATCTTAGCGTTTTTTCTTCATTCTCCAATCAGTTCATTGGCGCACCAGCCCCTCATAGTCCGCCTGCAGGGGCCGCCCCGCGCGGAAGTCGTACAGCGTCAGGCTACGCAGGGTGTAGTAGAGGCTCCAGTAGGTGTGCAGGGCGTTCAGGTAGCTTCGGCGGGCGGCGTCCTTCTCCTCGATGGAAGCGTTCAGGTCGAGCACGCTGGAGCGGCCCAACAGGTAGAGGCGGCGGGCCACCTCGCTGCGGCGCAAGGCCGTGCTGTCCGTCCGGGCCGCCACGCGGACGCGCATCGCCTGCAGGTTGAACTGCCCGACGAGCTTGCGCACGTTTTGGTCGAAGTCCGTGAGGCTCTGCTCCACCTGCGTCTCCACCAGGTCGCGCTGCGAGCGGGCCACTCGCACCTGTCCGCGTCCGCGCCCCCAGTCCAGGATGGGCAGGGTGATGCCGACGCTCACGGCCTGCTGTTGGGACGGGGCGCGGTAGACCTCGGAGAAGCGGTCGGAAGTCTGCGTCAGGCCGAAACGGAGATAAAGGCTGGCCTTCAGTCCGGCATTGGCCTTGGCCTGCGCCACGTTGCTCTCGGCCTCCACCCGCCGGCGTTGCAGGCTCGTGATGTCCGGGCTGTGCACGCGGGCCCATTGCAGGGCCTCGCCCTCGTGGACCACCACGTCCGGCAGTTCGTCCGACACCCGGATGTCCGGCAACGAGTCGCCGTCGGACAGTCCCAGATAGGAACGTAGGTCCAGGGCGCACTCCTTCATCGCGATGCGGGCGTCCATGCGGTTGGTCTCCTCGTTCAGCCGGTTGATTTCGAGTTGGAGCATCTCGTTCTCCGTCGTGGTCCCGATGCGGTAACGCCCCTGGGCAAAGCGGTAGAGCGTGTCGGCCTGGGCATAGTTCTGGCAGGCCGTGTGGTAGTCGCTCTGCGCCAGGACGTAGGCGAAGAACTTGTCCACCGCCGTGGCGGCCACCAGCTCCAGCGTCTCGAGATAAGCACGGCGGGCCTCCTCGTAGCGCAAGGGATAGATGCGGCGGTTCCACTTCAGACTATTGTAGCCGAAAAGCGACTGGCTGTAGGCCACGTTCACCGGCACGCTTTTCCACGAGAACGTCTTGTCGCTCAGCAAATCCATCCGCTGCAGCGAGGTCTGCAGGGAAAGCGTGCCGCCCGTCCAGGCGATGTTCTGCTGCAGGGAAAGCGAGAGGTCGGTGTTCAGGTAGTTCTGCTCCACGAAGCGCACCGACCCGTCGTCCATGGTCACTTGGTTGATGGCGCGGTCCAGCCCGGGGTTCGACGTAAGCGTGAGCGAAGGCAGATAGTTCGCGCGATAGGAACGATAGTCCCAATAAGCCGAACGGAAAGTGTGGCGGGCTGCCTGCGCGTCCGGCGAAGACTGGCAAGCCATGCACACCACGTCCGCCAGTCCCCAGCTCTCCGCCTCCGGACGCAGCTGCGCCCCGACGGGCATCATTCCCGGCAACAAGAAACTAAACCAACAGGCCAATGCCCATGTCATTCTCTTTGGATTCATCATGCTATTCCTTTCATTCTTTATTAAAAAGCAATCAAATCCCGTGCCAAAACGCTCAACCATCAAATCCACAACAAGTTGCAAAAATCCGCGCGCCAAGAACCTGTGCGATTGCGCACCTCCGAAGTGCGTTTCCGCACAGCCCGCACATCTTTCCCGCTCCGAATTCCATTCCCCTCGTTCCGTCATTCGTCCAGCTCCGATGCCCCGCTTCGCAGCTTTCGTTCATCCCGTTTCGGCGAGTTTCGTTCACCGCTTCTTCCGTTCCTCTCGTTTCGGCGGGTTCTCGTTCCGGCGGGTTTGTAACCCGCCGAAAGCAAATATAAGGATCTGTGATCCGGTTAATATTCTGCTTTGATGGCCGTAACACACTAAACACTAACGCCCGACACATTGGAAGAAGTCTTTATCGGATTGGAAATCCTCATATTTAACACCCTCGGGTTGCAAACCCGAGGGAACGAATGGAAGAGAACGGATGGATACGAAGAAACATTAAAAAAAGCGGAGAACGCCCACCGGCATTCCCCGCTTTCAACGCTATATTTACAATTATTCTTACTTCATACCAATCTGGCCCTTCCAGCTCAGGAACCAGTTGCGCTCGTCCAACAAGCGGCCGTACAAACCGCTGCTCTCGGCATCGCGCTTGCTTACGGAACCAGCCACCCATTCGGGGTTGTTGTAACGCTTGGCAAAGCGGATCAGGTCGAAGAGGCGCTTGCCTTCGAAGCAGGTCTCCAACGCCAGTTCGTTGATGATCATGCTATCCACAGCTGCTTGCTCGGTTGCCATGTTCAGGTAAGCCCATTCCACACGGCTCTGGCCATTGTAAGCGGGAACATAGTTGCTGTCCGCATCAAGCGAATCCACCATCGGATAAGCATAGTCCGGGTTCAACTCCGAATAGCCGCTACCCAAAGAATGGATACCGATATTGGTCATAGCAGTAGCTGAACCTTCTTCACCATCCTCGGACGGCAACCGTCCATTGCGGGTAGCATACTGATTGAAGAAGTTCTCAGATGTCTGCAACTCATTGAGGAAAGCAATATCCGCATCGTTGCAATAAACCTTCACGCTGTCTTCCACCACCGAACGACCCAGACCTGTGGCCAAGATGGCGTATGCCATGCGCGGGAAACCACCGTTGTTCAACGCCTCGGCCAAACGGAGCCAAACCTCTGTCTTGCGATAAACGATAATGTTGCGGTAATCCGTCTTGCTGATACTTTGGGTGGTGAACTGCCCAGCATTGCCGCCTGTCGTAATATTATATGTACCCGTACTCCACTGTCCGGAGAGACGAAGGTCGCCTTTCAGCAAAGGATTCTCCTCAATCATCTCGGCATGGAACTCCTGAGGCACGTTGTTCTCATCCACCAAACAATACACTTGTTCTGCACTAATCTCCTGCATCCGCTGCGAAGGAGTGATGCTGAAATTAGTCGTAGTGGTGTACACGCCTGTTGCAGCATCGACCTCGGTGTTGTACAAGCTGGGCACATCGCTGAAATAGCCTTGACTGGAAGCCGAGTCCATCGGAATAAGGGTGATATTTTCATTGTTATATGCACCAGCAGAAGGAGACCAGAGGCTCCAACTTACCCCATAAGACGTACCCGTGCTGGACGAATATTCCAACCATTGAGAAGCTCGACCCTGACTCACATTATAAGCCATTTTCGTTGCACCATCACCAACGCTACGGGTATCCGTAATCCAACGGAAATAGCACTTGGCCGCCTCGCGGTAGTCAGCCTTCCCGGCATCCCCTCCCTTGCAGGAAGCGCGCCAGAGATACAGATCGCCCAACACCATGTCCACAGGGAAATAGCAATTGGACATGAAGATGCTACCCACGGTGTGGAGCGACGGCCAAGCCGTGCGGGAATAAGGCTTCAAGTCCTCGATGAAATAATCGCAGATGCCCTCGATGTCCTTGCGGTCGGCTGCTGCAAGGCTTACCTCGGCCGCATCCTGCTCCGTCAGCAAAGGCTGCGTGTAGAAAGGCACGCTACCGTAGTTCAGCGCCAACTGCAGATAGGTCCAGGCACGGATGGCACGCACCTGCGCCAATTCCTTCTCGAAAATCTGGTTGCCACGGCTGTCGTAAGCATTCGTGTCGGCTGTGGCGATGTAGTAGTTACAGTTGTTGATCACCGCATAATAATCGCGCGGATTGTTGTAACGGTTGTCATCACCGGCCTCGAAGTTGGCCAGGGCGCGCAAGTCGGCGTTGGCATTGGTGGTGAGCGAAACCAAGTCGCCACGCACCTCGCCCAAGATGTTCACACGGTCGCCAATGGCCTGCAACTTGTAGATGATACCGATGAGCGAGGTGGCCGTATCGGCAGGAGTCGTCAGATGGCTCCCCGTCCTCATAAATCACATACGTGGAAGTCGGCTCGAGGATGTCTTCGCAGGAACCTAATGTTCCTGCTCCGACAGCTGCCAGTACAATCTGATAAATATAAGATTTGAGTTTCATAAGAGTCTGAATTAAAGGTTGATTTTAATACCGATCATAAAGTTGCGGCTGTTAGCCAACAGACCGCGGTCTATACCCTGTTCCAACACGCTGTTGCTCATGGAGAATTCAGGATCCGCTCCCAAATACTTCGACACGGTGAAGACGTTGTTGGCTTGTCCCCAGAACGTCAGGCCGTGGAGGAAAGTATTATTGATGGGGAGCTCATAGCTCAGCGTGATGGACTTCAGGCGCAAGTAGCTTGCATCCTCAATCCAGCGGTCGCTGAAGCGGGCATTGCCCATCGGGTCGTTCCATTCTGCTTTCGGCATGTTGGTCACTTGGCCTTCGTAGCTCCAGCGGTTCACCATGGCCACCGTCTGGTTCATGAAGCGGTTGCCGCCTTCCAACTGTGCACGCTGGTAGTTATAGGCATCGTTACCCAAGCTATAGTTGAAGTTCACGTCCAAGCGCAGACGCTTCCAGCTCAAAGAAGTAAAGATGTTACCATAAATGTCCGGGTTCGGGTCACCAATGACATATCTGTCATCATTCGGATCTATCTTCTTGTCGCCGTTCTTGTCTTGGAACTTCACGTCGCCCGCACCGAAGTAGTTGCGGTCGATACCGTTCTCGCCCAATATATAAAGCCCGTCGGCAGCAGCTTCCTCAGAAGTGGAGTACACATAGGTACCGGTAGAAGTCGGCGCCGTCTTGTAGCCGTAGAACAAGTTCACCGGCTGGCCGATTTGCGAACGGATGGTAGCACCATAGACTTCAGCTTCCACATAGTTCTGACCGTCGGGAAGGGCCGTCAGTTCGTTCGTGTAGTGACCTACGCTCGCACCCACTTCCCAGTTCCAGTCGCGGGTGGCAACGATGTGGCCGTTCACAGTGATGTTGTAGCCCTTGTTCTCCAGCGAACCGCCGTTCCCAGTTGTTCTCCAGACCGGTGATGAAGTTCAGTTCATGATAGGTCAGCAAGTTGTCCGTCCAGCTCTTGAACACGTTCAAGTTCACGTTCAAGCGGTTCTTCAAGAAGTGCAGCTCAGTGCCGAAGTTGAAGCGGCGGGTGGTTTCCCACTGGATTTCCTCGTTACCGATGTTGCCCATCACCAAACCATTGGCCTGTCCCTGGAAGAGGACGCTTTCGAAGAAGGTGCGGGTGGCGTCGAAGTCGATACCGTCGTTACCGCTCACCTCATAACCCATCGTGAACTTGGCATAGTCGATGCCCGGAACGTCGAACCAGCTTTCGTTGGACAATACCCAACCGGCCTGGATGCCCGGGAACACACCCCAACGCACACCGGCAAGCTTGAAGCCTTCCTTGGCCTCCTTACCGAAACGCGAAGAGCTTTCAATAGCCAGATTACCTTCCACGAAGTAGCGCTTGCGATAATCGTAGCGGGCCTGTCCGTACCATGTCATGGAGCTCCAGTCGTTCGTCGTACCGGTGGTAGACTTGTTCTGCGTGTCGTTGATAAACGGAGTCTTATCGCTACCGGTGTTGTAACCCAGCTGGGTGTCCACCTTGTAACGGTCGCTCATGAAGCGGAAACCGCCCAAGAGGTCGATGCTATGGGCACCGTACTGGTTGCTCCACTCCAGCTTCGAGTCGCTCAGGACGGAAGTCTGGGAAGAATAGAGCGAGCGAATCTCATTGTCCACGGTCAAGCCAAGGGAAGACACGTAGTAGGAAGGAACACCATTGATGGGCACATAGTACTTATCGTAGGTGTTGACCAGCGTGTAGCTGAACAGCGAGCTGAGCGACAAGTGCTTGTTGAACTCCCACCGCGGCGTAACGGCGATGTTCAGGTATGAGTTCTCAAAATAGTTCTTGTTCTGGGCCGTTCCGTATTCGTTGATGGAAGCCGGGTTGGCCAAGCGGTAGTTCACGTTGCCCACCGAAGCCAAGGCCTGGTCCAAGTAGTCTTCATCGGCGTTGTCGAAGGCCACGTTGGAAATCTGCCCGTTGGAATAAGCATACGGGCTGAGCATCGGGCTCTTGGCCAATCCGAGGAAGTTGACCGAAGTCACGGTTCCCTCGTCATAGTTCTCAGGAGCGCCTTGGTCTTTCAGATTGCGCGTCACGTTGCTGTATGACACGTCGAAGCGCACGAACAACTGCTTGAACATGTTGATATCCGTGTTGAAGCGGATGTTCAGGCGGTTCATGTTGTTCTCGTTCAACACGCTCTGCGCGCCATTGTAGCCCATGGCAAGGAAGTAGCTGGCCACGTCGTCACCTCCCTGCACCGTAATGCCGTAGTTGTGCGAGAAGGCTTCGTCGTAGATATAGTCGTTCCAATCCTTGTTGTTGTTATACTTATTATAATAGTAATTCTTCGGTTCGTTGCTGAGGAACTGGAACTCCGAAAGGTTCGTGCCCGTAGAGCTCAACAAGTCGGAAGCGTAGGTCTTATACTGCGAGCCGCTCATCATGGAAAGCGACTTAGGCAGCAGGGTGATGCCGGCCGAAACGGTAGCGTCGATCTTCGTGGCCAAGCTCGTGTTGCGCTTCGTCTCGATGAGGATGACACCATTGGCACCCTTTGCACCATAGAGGGCCGTTCCGTTGGCCATGACCTTCACGCTCTTGATTTCGTTCACGTTGAACGAGGTCAAGATATCGTTGTAGAAACCGTCGTGGATCATCGTGCGGTCGTACTGCTGGTCAACGATAACTCCGTCGATGACCACCAACGGCTGCCCGTTGCTGTGCAGGGAGTTGATACCGTTCATCATCATGTAGTTACCGATACCGGGCGTGCCGCCACGGGAGATGGTACGCACGTTGGCACCCAGCTTCTCGCCGATTTCGCTCGTGATGTTCAGCGCGGAGCTCAGGTCGAAGTTCTCGGCCACCACATCGCCGTTGATGTTGTCGTCCTCGCTGAAAGCCTTACGGGTAGAGGCGGAATACAGGGTCACGTCGCGCAACTTGCCCGAACGGTTGATGCCCACGCGGACAGTCTTGAAGTCCGGTGCCACAATCTGCAGGGCGGTGGCGTATTCAGGCACGTCGAGTTTATACGTACCATCCTCCTCCGTCAGGGCAGAATAGCCCTCATAACCGCTCACGCTGACCAACGCACCTCCCAAAGGGAACCGAGGAAGAGACCGCGAACACGCGGCCGCTTACCGGGCGGGTCTTCACGTTTTTCTTCACCGGGCGGGCGGGCCTTTCCGCAGTGACGCTGTCGGCAGCCACTTCATCCTGGGCATAGCCTGCCAAGGTCCCCGCCATCATTAATGCTAAGCAATAGAATCTATATCTTTTTCATTACTCAAGTTCTAATAGGGTTCTACAATCAGTTTTCATCACTGGTTCCCTCCGTGGGGTGGGGTTCGAATATCACACAGTCGATGAGCAGGTTCTTGCTGTAACCGGCAGGGGTGGTACGACCACTGATGGACTGTATGGTGAGCAACACGCGGGAATCTTCTTCGCCAAAGTTACATACAGGGAACACACGGCCCGTGGCCACCGTAATCGTATCCATACGGGTTGCATCCACATCAACGTCCTCCACCAAGCGCACGGCACTGTTGCCCTGAATCATGTTACCTGTCGGCGAGGTGTAGTAACGCAGACGGGCAGAGATTTGGCGCTTCAGCTGAGCGTCGGCAATGGCTGCCGTGTCGGCGGCCAACGGGGAGGCAAACACCACCTTGATGTCGTACGGGCAGTTGGACAGCGTGTTCGGAATCTCGAACGTGATTTCAGGCTGGTTAGGTCGGTCACATAGAGGTAACCGCCTGAGGACACCGTCAGCGTATCGTTCATGCTGGAAGAAACAGTGACCGGAGATGCCTGGATGGCCGTGGAGTCGCCCGAAAGCGTCACGGTAGAATAATTGTCCATGTATTCGGCTTCCACCTTGATGGTGCTCATGATGTTCAGGTCGGTGGGCTTCATGCGCCAATCCGTCGCCGTATAGAGCAAACCGTTGCTGCACTCCTGCGGGGTCAGGCCCTCAAGGATACCACCACTGCGCTTAGGCCACTCGAACACCGAGAAATCCGGATCGTATGGCGAATAAGTCGTGGAAATGATGGAGTCGGGATCCTCTTCGTTGAAGGGAGGTTCCTGCTCGCGCACACTGAAGAACGAGTTGGCCGTCAGCAATTCCTTGGCATACAAGTTCTGCAGAGAGTCGCCCTCTTCGCCCAATTCGGTGTGGTATACGAAATAGTTCTTGTAAGTGTCCACGTGCTCGCGCCAAATCTTGTTCGTCGGCGCCAGGAACCAATACAAGCTGTCTTCCGATTCGATGTCGCCCATCATCGTGAAATAGGTGTTGTAGCTGTACATCACGGAGTCGAGATAGATGGTCTGTCCGTCAACGATACCGCCCGGAACGGAAGCTTCCTCGTCCAGTTCCTCATGCTGCCATGAGCGGAAGAAAGCCACCAAGCTGTCCAACCCCTCGTCGCCACCGACATTCGCACGGATGCGCTCCCAGATATTGGGCACGAAAGCCACCGGAGCGTCCACCTTGTAGAGCATGCCATTGGACGAAGCCACGCCCTGGCCCACGAGGTTCACCTCGTCGTTGAACTTCGAACTGCTCAGCTGCATGCGCTTGCCGTTGAGCATACGGATGCTCTCGTCTTCGGTCAGCGAGGAAATCGGACGGGTGTACATGGCGATGTGGTTCTGGATGAACTGCACCACCGTGGTGTTCTCGTCCTCGGGCACATCCGAGTTAGCCCGGTCGGCCTTGTAACGGTCAATCCAATCCTGAGCCTCCTGGTCAGTAATCACAGGCGCCCATACGGTGAAAGTCTGGCGGGAATCCAGCATGCTCTTGTATCCGCAAGAGTCGAGCACCCTCATGAACGGGCGAAGGCTCTCATCGTTCTGCATGCTTTCCCAAAGAGTCGCCGTAGGCACCGTACCATTCACGCTGTAATGGTCGTCCCAAGTGTCCGTGCAGGACACGCTGGCGACAGCAGCGGCCATTGCCGCGATGCTTGTTAGCACTGAATATTTCAATTTCATCTTCTTAAGTCATTAAATTGTGAATATTAATACATGTCTTCGCCCAATCCTCCGGCTCCGCAGATGCTGATGGGCACCAGTTC
>VOFD01002849.1_pt1 | contig 26865 bp, 34 predicted proteins | sample 5384101 | NCBI WGS metagenome assembly VOFD01 (sample SAMN12384723, study PRJNA508395) | human gut metagenome | isolation source: healthy gut C | host: Homo sapiens
CTCAAACATATGTCCCCCTCGTGAAACCCGTGTGAAGCGGTGTTCGTCAATGCGATGGAACGCAACATGTGTGTGCGTGGTACGGGGTCGAAAGATGAGTCATGTCTACGGACAAGGCGGTATCCGACGGAAATGTGATGGGTGCGGCTCGCGGAGATATATGTTAAGTACTCGGCGATGTCGATGGCGGAAGAGGCGTACGGCGGTCGTACCCGCTAAAGTACTACCGTTTCGGCAACTGATAACTGTTAACAACATTAGACGGGCGAACTTTTGACGCGGTCACGATGACGCATCCGGAATGCTTCGCTGACCAGGCGTACCGTGCAATTGGCGGCCACCATAAGCGACGGCAACGAGAGATAATAATTGATTCCGAAATGGGCGAGGAGTCCACCGGATAGCCGACCTTGCCAAGCGCATAGTACTTGGCCCGGTTATGCCGGGTGGATGAAATACGCATATACCGGGTTGCGGCGAACTGGCTCTACAGGAGGTTCTACAGGCAATAGATACACCATCCCCACTTCCCAAAGATTAAGGTGCCAAGAGTTACGGAAATACATTGGATGCAAGAGAAGGTATACGTTCGGGAGTTAAATCAGCGGTAAGGCTCATGAAGGAGGTCATTCCCGAATTCGTCGAAGATTCGCGGTTGAGGCGATAGATGCAGAACTCGGCGAACGGAGGAAACGAAAAGAGAGGACGCACCGAGTACCGAGCGACGACTCGTCGTCGGGATTTCGATCGGAGAAATGAGATAAGCGAGGGAACATGCTCGCCGGAAGCGATGCGCGCGTATTCAAACCTATGGTGACTCTTTCGCTCGACGAGCCGTTTATCATTATCTGAACGGGCTTTGTGCCGGTTCTCTCGCAGAGGAGTTTCAACGGAGCGCAGGATTTGTACGGAATCTTTTTGTGCTGCCAGGTAGCTTGTGCGCGCGAAAGCAAATGTAATCGATGTCGTGGGAGGAAGAGGTGCGATAATGATAAATTAGTGATTTCAACCGTTCCTCATATTTCTGTTTCAGCATCAAAAATCTCTAAGTTCGATTTTGTGTTTTAATTTTGAAATTTTTCTGCAAATTTTGAAGTTAAAATTTGATTTCCTGCCAAGAATGGAGTATACTGAATTCAGAAATCACTTGGGAGGTTTTGCGATGCTGCTTCAATTTTCCGTTACAAACCACCGTTCTATCAGGGATACCGCCATCATCAGCATGAAGGCTTCCACAGATAAAAGTCTGTCCGACTGCCTGATTTCACCGGACGACAAAAAGCAGCTCGTGCCCGTCCTTGCACTGTACGGCGCAAATGCGGCCGGAAAGAGCAACGTCCTCCATGCCCTCCTGCTCATGCGCGAGATGGTCTGCGGGCAGTATGCCAAGTTGCTGAAAGGCGAGTCCCTTCCGCAGGAGCCGTTTGCTTTCACTGACCAGCCCACACAGCCGACCAGCTTTGAAGCCATCTATTTTTATGGCGGCATCAAGTATGCCTATGGGTTCTCGTTTGACAAGTCCAAAGTCCTGACCGAATATCTCTATCACTGGCCCAACGGCCGGGGAGGCTCTGGTTTTTCCAGAGATAACAATGGTTATCAGTTCCGCGAGAATATTCAGGAGCAGTTTACCCTTGCCGGACGCACCGCAGAAAATCGACTTTACCTGTCCAGTTCCAACGAATGGAACTGCCCCCAGACCGAAAAGGCCTATCTGTGGTTCTTTGAAAAGATGACCGGTTTCATGGGAACCGAAATGCGGCTGGATGCCACCTTGTCTGCTATCCGGCAGGGCGGCTCCGAAAAGAGCCGCATCCTGCATGAAATGCTGTATGCAGACCTCGGCATCAAGGACATCCGCATTACAAGCTCCAAGGACGAACCGATCATCTCTGCCCTGCACACGCTGGATTCCGGGGACGGTGCTCCCAAGGGATTCTGGCTTCCTCTGGGGCTGGAATCGGTCGGCACACAGCGTTTCTTCTCTCGCATCGGGATGTGGCTGACCGCTCTGGAATCCGGAGCCGTGCTGGTCGTAGACGAGATCGAATCCAGTATGCACCCGCTTTTGACCCGACATCTGATCGAGATGGTACAGGATACTGCCATCAATACGAACCACGCCCAGCTTATCTTCACCACCCATGATACTGGCCTTCTCGACCTGACCCTGCTGCGCCGGGACCAGATCTGGTTTGCAGAGAAGAACGAAAAGACCATGCAGACCGATATTTATGCTTTGACGGAATTCTCCCCGCGAAAAGGCGAGAACATCGCCAAAGGCTATTTGCAGGGCCGGTATGGGGCGATTCCGTTCATTGGAGGAAATGCAGTATGGGCAGAATAAAAGAACTCAGTCGCAAGCCTGCCCGAACCAGAAAGCGGAATCCTGTCGTATACCTCATCTGCGAAGGCAGTGAAACCGAGATTCGGTATTTCAAACGTTTCCGCAGCCGGGGCTGCAATATCGACATCATCCCGATTTCTTCCCAGTATAAGTCTGCTGACAGACTTGTGCAGAAAGCCAAAGCCACTATGGGCAACAATCCCTACTATCCCGATGAAGGCGATTCCATCTGGTGTGTGTTTGACCGTGACGATAACTCCAACGAAGTTCTTCTGCGTGCCAAACAGTCCGCTCAAAAGGAAGGCTATCATTTGGCCTATTCTAACCCATCTTTCGAGTTGTGGTTCCTGCTGCACTTTGTAAATCAACAGGCAGAGGTTGAAGATTGTCAGGCATTGATCCGATTGCTGAAACAGCCGGGCAGAATCCCCGATTATGAGAAGAACAAGGATTATTTTGACGTTTTGAAACCTTTGCTGGCAATTTTGCGATTCAGAGAGCTAAAGTTCGTGCCAATCAGATTCAGAATCAAGGCATTGAACCGATTTCGCGGCAGAGCAATCCGTTGACAACGGTTTGGAAACTTGTAGAGCATTTGAACTCTAAAATTTAAGAACAAAACAATAAAGTCCACAGGTTGGATTTTATATCCGACCTGTGGACTTTCCAATATCTTGGACGTTTCGTTTGGATCTTAAAATGTGACGTAGAACCGTGAATTTAATGTCGTAATTACAAATACTTTTTCTTTCAGTAATTTTGCAACTCGCACATGCGCAATATTAGAACTTTTATAAAGTTCTTCTACCACTTCCGGGACACTTCTATCGGCAAAAAATTCCTTTATTATCTTTTTTCGGTATCTATTCCGTAATAATTCAGAAAGGTTTTACTTAGCCAGCCATGATAATCATTTGTCCTAAATAGTTTGTACTCAATAGCTGCAAGACTAAGCCCTTGAAACAAATAATAATAAATAATCTCTGGGACAAGGTCATTTATGTTCCGATGGTCAAACAAATCATATGTCTTAAACATTTTGAGCCCCCACAGAATTTGATTTGGCAATATCGATAAATAAATCGTCCTCTATGAATTCCACATTGTCCAAGACACAATCATATTCGGCATTCGCCACACCACGAGGCGTGTTCTCTCTGAACTTGGGAATATCCGCTGCACGATAGATATGCCGATTTGCCTCTGTATAAGCACGGTTGAATCGCAGGTGCTTAAGGCGGCTTTCTTCTACGTTTTTCAACACATAGTTAATACGCAGCAATTTTCTTGAATCGTTCGCCATGATTTTTTTTACAAGACATGAGTAGTTCAAACAATGAAAGTCCCTCATCGTCATAACGCAACAGATATGACAAAACAAATATATCATATACTTCTGTCATTAACTGCTCATGCCGGAAGTGATGTGTCCGTATGTTCTTTACTGTTGCTTTAACTTCAAGTTTCACTTTCTCTGAAATTGAGAAATCAAATTTCATACGGTCTCTCGACTGCCAGTATTTTTCAATTTCCAATGATTCATGAAAACTGCAAATTGTATACAATTCGGCATATAGCCCAATCAATTCATTATCCGAAAGTTCTTTTTATCATTGAAAAATGTACGCAAAATATTAAACGTTTCTATTATAGCTTCTTCAGATTTATCGCCCTCCTGTATTAAAACCATCGAAAGTTCCAGAAATATATATTTTTCTCGTTTAACTTCAGATAAGCACCGAATAATGTGAACCGTGTCATCATACGGTTTTCCATTCAGTTCATAACAAACTTTCATATTGCACTCGATACTTATTTTTTGAGTTTTGTATTTGATTGGAAATCTGTGAAGACCTGAAGACTTAACAACAACACAAACGTGGTCAAACTTATCTATCCCAATAAAAAAGTTCGGCCTGTACTCTACAAGTGTAAAGTCATGGGTACTTGCATTCCCGCTTCCAAAGTGATTTTGGAAAGTTTCAACTATATCCACATTAGCACCTCGTTATGCTTGAATTACCAGATTTGTCAATTTTTCAATTACACTTTTAGGAATATAAAATGCTAATGTTGGACTATCAACATTCGTAATTTACGTTTGAGTAGTATGTCAAGTTTGCTAATAACAGACTGATTGAATTTTTTCTCCTGCAGCAAAGCAGAATTTATCAAAAATGCGTTCTTTCACATAGTCAAAGTCCATATTAGGAACAATCACAAACGGTGCGCCATCACCAAATCGTTCGACTTTAATTTGGTCTTTCTGTTCCGCGCGTACTGTTGCCAAAATCGCCTTATTACTATCAATATATTCTTGAACGTCTTGAAATTCTCTTTGTTTATTCCAAAACTTGAAGGTATAATTTTCCGTTTTGGCTACCGAACTACGAGTCATTTTCAAGTCATCACTGAGCGCAAAAATTCGAGCCATATTTTTAAAATTTGTTCCTTGACATTTGGCTGCTCGTACCGTTTCCCAGAGATCTTCTTCATGGTCTCGGATTTCTTGGAATTCTCTAATAATTTTTCCTACAGCAAATATTCTACACAGGTCCAGATACTTCATCTTATATCCAAACCAACGGGCTCTCTGCTGAACAGTATCCACTGTGGATACACCTTTTGCAGTTCGAATAATATACGTAATTGCGAGTCCCTTGAGAGTAAGGCCACGTCCCAACATGGTACCACCAACATAAATATTATAGTCATATATCTCATCTGCACCTTTGGGAACACTGTCACCGTTTACTTTATGCCTACCACACACATTCATCGCTTGAATAATATCATCTTCCAACGAATCAAAAGAAGGTAGACCTTGAACTCCCGCTTTTTCGTATTCACAGTATGCCGCAACTAGTATTCTTTTCAAAGAACCATAAGCGATATCTCGTTTATTTTCGGATTTTTGGCACCAGTCATTAATTAAACCCTCAACCTTATTAAAAACTTTTTCGTGATCTGCTTTCAACTGGCTTGGATGAACCAGCATAGATAATTTGTCTCCTGGCTTCATACCACGATTTTTGTATATTGCACAGGCAACAAAAACATCGAAATAGCTTCAATAAACGATTGTGGAATGCAGTCATCCAGCAGGGAGGTTTCATTATCCGGTATTTTCTTTGTATACTTATTATCACTATGGTACACATCGAGGCCACAATATCCATTACCCGGATCAACAAGTACACCAAAATCTGGCGAGAGGACATCCAATGTATCACTCAGCAAATTTGCTTGCGGCGTTGCCGTAATAGACAAAAAGCAATGCCGATTCAGTCGAGCTTTTAAATTCTCGATTGCTTTATATGTTGAACTCTTTTTTCCTTTCTTCACAAGTGTATTTAAAGACGCTTCATCACCTTCGTCGTCAATAATTAGAACCGGTTTTTCTGCCAGAGTAGGATCAGAAAAAATATTGTCCGCAATGTAGTTAATCTGAGTTGGACTTTTGAGTGCAACCACTACAACTTTCTTATTCATCTTATTGAATTGGTGCATTTTTTGTGCGGTCAACTGGTCTTTAAAATCTGTTGTGTCCAAAACGAGGACATCTTTGGTTGCTTCAAAATACTCTTTTATCCGGTCTCGATTTTGCTTAACAAGAGGTTTCTTTGTTCCGCCAAAGACGATAACAATATCATAATTATTATCAAAAGCTAGTGCTGTGATTGAAATGAAGTTCGAAGTTTTACCACTCTGAACTTTTCCAATTACAATGCCAGTTTTTTGACATGTGCCGTTTCCTTCCGGATAAGGACAATACGAAAGGGTTTGAGCTGCATTTGAAACAATCCTCGTAACACCTTCTAGAGGGATTCCGTCCGCCAATAAATAGTTCTGTACAGCAGACATATATCGTCCATCAAGATTAACGATCCATGTAGTTGTTTCCGGCTCATAGTAATTCATTTCAATACTATCGCTCATTAGTGTCCCTCCTTAATTACAGCTTTAAGTGTTTCATTCATCCTCATTCTGATGCTACTAGGATCAATTTTTCCATCCACACTTAGACGCATAGCCTCAATTTCAGATAAAGCAAGCGCAAATGTAAATTGCTCCATGATGGTTAAAAAATGTTCATCGTTAATATATGGCTTGAAAAACATATGGCGAATATTCCATTCAACAATATACTCATCTCCACTCATTGCAATATTGAGCCATCGACTATCAGGATCATCTTTTTCAAAATAAAATTAAAGATATACTGTTTACCGTTACAGGAAAAGACAATACGTTTTCCTCTATCGCCCTCAACTTCAATGTCTGTAGGATCTGGTACAAGTTCAACTTTAGTAGTCGGCTTTATGTTTGACTGACTAATAGCGGTCTTCGAACTCTCTACATTAACATCCTCAGGGATCGGTGTAACCACCACATCATCAATAATACCAGCATTGGAGAAAGTATTTACTAAGGTTTCAATTCCTGTGTTAATCGAAGCCTTAGGGCGTTTACGATATTCCTTAGCCTTTTTCTATAATCTTCACATTCGGCTTTTAATTTTTCAATTAATACATCTTCCAAACCACCATATAAATCAAACGCATCCTTTGTTTGCGTCACTCTCCATCCATCAAGATTTAGTTCTCCAAAGAGTCTTTGATAGACATAGGAGTTGGACTTTTCAAATATTTCTTCAGGCCGATATCCATTTTCGTAACCACCTACGATAACACGACCATATCGAATAAGTGTAAAACCTGCACCTGATGTACTACCTTCATCCAAAAGACCAATGAACCCATAAACACGCTTGGTTTCACCATTAAAATCAAAAAGAAATATCTATATCTTTTTTCCCATACTTTCTCTTTTCCGTCGGGTAAAATCTCGGTGAGTATTTTAGGCATTTCATAAACCAGTCCAGCACCATTATATAGAATTTGGATTTTTCCGGAACGCAAATCTGTTCGATACATTCCCCTCAACTGGTCTTTAGTTTTTCCGATTTGTGTTCCAGAAAGTGTGCGATTCAAATTCCAAATAGTGATAGTTGTGCCATGATCTTTTGCTGCACGGAATTTCTTCCACGGTGATTTCTTCGTTTTTGTATTTGCTCAAGGCTTCGACATCTACAGTAGTTTTATATTTCACGCCAGAGCCCAGTGCAACAGACTCAACACTCCAACATTTTCCAAACCAACATGCGGCGGTTTTTAGTCCCATTCCAAACTCACTGCGAGATTTTTTTTTTTCTCGGCGGACTATCCAACATAATTGCCCGCTGAAAATCTCGAAAATCCATACCATACGCATTATCTTTTTATGATAAGGTGATCGCCGCTTACTTTGTCTCTCTTGTATTCAATGTCAACGGCAAGGCCATTCCAATATTTAGTTGAATTAAGTTTTTCAGTATTATCATAATAGCTTTGCGTTGAATTGTCTACAAATTCCGCTATGGCAGTCCATGGATCATATCTTATATTTTTGTAGGTAGCATACACACTGGTTGTTGGTCGAATATTAATGCGTTTCGCCATCCAATTCACCATCCCATCCATTATTAGCCAATGCAAATAAACTTTCACCCAAAATTTTTAAAACTCGTACATTTACAGAGTTTCCAAGTTGTTTATACTGTGTAGCATCGGTACCTCGGAATTTAAATCCACCATGAAAACTTTGCAGATTCGCAGCTTCTCTTGGAGTAATCCTTCTAAAATGTCCTTTATTTTTATCCCAAATTATCGGAGTGTTGACTATTGCGACAAGAGAGGGATAAAATGTAGGACGCTTTGCACGAATACCTGATTGACGAATTTGTATTAAACAATCATGGATATCAGAGACATCTACTCCACAATTCCATTCAAATTTCTTGTAGAGTTTAATTTTGTTGAGCATATCATATTTGCGTATCCATTTATCGATAAAAACTCTATTATCAAGATAAAGCTTTCTGTTATGCCTCAAAAATTTTTGCTTCCATGATGGCATATCATCATATCCTTGTGCACGAAACACTTCATTGTCATCGTCTATCCCAACACCAAAGCTATCAATCAAATTGGAAAACCAATCACCTTTATTCCAGTTTCAATTCGGAACTCATCCCAAGCTAAAATCATATGCTCCTGTTCCTCAGGAATCACATACGTATCCTCCACATTATCTTCAAGAATTGTCCACGCATCCCCCATTTTACATTTTTTGAAATGCTTTTCTAATTGAAGATCATTTTTATGAATGAAGCCATTGCTTAGAATCTTCTCATTTCTAATGTCTTTTCGGATTCCAAGAATATATACTCGTTCTCGAATCTGAGGAATCCCAAAATCAGAGGGAGAGAGTATAATAGGTTCTTCCGTGATATAAAAATTGCGCCGCATTAATTCTGAGGTGATGATATCCCAGTTTTCAGTTTTGTCAGCTAAATTACGAACATTTTCAAGAATAATAAACTTTGCTTCAGGATGTCCATCAAGGATATCCATAATCGTATAGAACAGGTTTCCTCTAGTCTTATCTTTAAAACCTTTTTGTGCACCAGCCTTGCTGAAAGGTTGACAAGGAAATCCCGCACACAAAACATCAAAAGACGCAATTGTCTCGGGTTGGATGTTTGTCACATCGCCACGTAGTTCTTTCTCCTCAGTATGGTAATTAAGTCGATATGTTTTTTACATTCTTCGTTAATCTCAGCTGCCATTACACACTCGCCGCCGAGGTATCTCATAGCTTGATGAAAACCACCAATTCCAGCAAACAGGTCGATAAATCTAAATCGGGCTTTAATCTGTGTGCTTTTACAAGATCTCCTATCATTGGGCTTCTTTGCATCTTCTGGAATATACCATCTATTGCCTTTACGTATAACCCTTCAATTCTTCCTTTCTTACAAAGCACTGTAACCCAAGTAGCAGAGACACCCCATTTTAGAGCAATCTCTTTTGTTGTCAGAAACATATTTTCCACTCGCCTTACCTCAATCCACACAGGATTGTTCTATTTTCGAATTTTATCTATTTACAATAATGCGTTTATTTTTCATCTGGCACAATTTCCATGATGTCCTCGATTTGGCAATTCAGTGCTATGCAAATCTTTAGAAGAATCTCCGTGGTAACGTGACCGTTTCTTCCCATCTTAGTAACTGAAGCCGGGCTAATGCCAGCTCTTACACATAAGTCCTTCTTTTTCATGTCCTTGTCGATGAGCAGTTTCCAGAGTCTTTTATAACTGATTGCCATAAAATACCTTCTCCTTATCGATATACAAAAAATGCTCCGCCTTCCGGCAGAGCATTCGGTCTGTTATAGCCATACTGCCAAGGCATATTCCAACACTCGACAGCGTTGTTTATAATAATAGCATATTTGGTTAGAAAAAGCAAGAAAATGATAGATGCACACGATTATTAAGTCATATAATATTGGGCGCATCTATGGTAACGACTGCCAACTCAACTTGTTTTGTGGCACAAACGTATAATAATAAAAGTTTCCAGTAATTCGACCTATATCATCGAAATGGCTGCTAAGTTTAAAAACATATCTCATCTTTATTTGTATCGTGGATTTGGATTTTTGTATAATTTACTGGCCTTCAATTTCAGAATCAGCATAACCTCAGCAAGCAGGGCCTCTGTGTGCACAAAGGCCAAATTCACACGCAGAATTAAAATTCTGCCGTGTTCATTTGCTTGTTGGGATGCAATCCCAAGCCCTGCGACCATCACGATTCCGTGATAGCTGCGCACTCCTACGACGCATCAAAAAAGCGTTTTGCAAAAAACGCGCAGCCTGCATCGGTACGGTGCAGATCTGAAAGGGTTTGGGATTTCCCAGCAAGCATTTTGCAACGCAAAAGGGTCTTTGTATATACGAAGACCCTGCTTGCTACGGCTATGAACGCCTTTTGAATTGCAAAATGATTTTTCAGTTGCTATACTGGGCTTATCAAAGTTTTTTCAGGAGGCTGCTACAGTGACTGCACAGATAATGCAAATCGGGAACAGACCTTGCCGCATTTACGGCGAAGCCCATGCGGAATACCTGCTGCTCCAAATGACAGGCGAACATGAGTTGCAGAGCATGGACATGAAGTGGCGGCTATTGCACAAAGCAACCGAAAGTATCTGTTTGCGGCCATCCCGGTGGAAAGCTGGAACGATGCACTTTCTCCGTGGGAAGCCCCTGCTGTATGGGGGAAAACAAGGTTTCGGCGGCAATGCTGCGGACACCCTGCGCTTTCTGACAGAACAGGTCGTGCCAACGCTGAAACAACAGTTCAATCTCCCGGAAAACGTCAAAATCATTCTGGGCGGCTATTCGCTGGCGGGATTGTTTGCGTTGTGGGCATCCACCCAGACTGATTTGTTCTATGGTATCGCCGCCGCCTCGCCCTCTGTTTGGTTTCCGGACTGGATGGAGTTTGAACAGCAGCGCCTAATACAGACGCAACACATTTATCTGAGCCTTGGCGACAAGGAAGATCACACGAAAAATGCCGTCATGGCTGTGGTGGGCGATAACATCCGCACCCTGCATAGCCGGCTTACAGAGCGTGGCGCAGACTGCACCCTCGAATGGAACAACGGCGGGCATTTCAAAGATGCCGACCTGCGCACAGCAAGGGCGTTTCGATGGGTGATGGAGGAACAAGCATGACGATTTTGATTGATGCGGATGGCTGTCCCGTGGTTGACCTGACTTTGCAGATTGCAAAGCAGTTCAGCATCTCGGTCATCATCCTGTGCGACACCTCTCACCAAATCGAGCGGGAAGGTGCTCAGACGCTGGTGTTCGATAAAGGGGCTGACAGCGTGGACTTTGCACTTGTCAACCGGGTAAAGCCGGGGGATGTGGTCGTGACGCAGGACTACGGTCTGGCGAGTATGTGCCTTGCCAAGTGCGCCCGGGTGCTGAACCAGAACGGTCTGGAATACACCGCCGATAATATAGACGCTCTCATGCTACGGCGTTGTGAAAACAAAAAGCTCCTCCGTGCCGGAAAGCACCCAAAGGGGAGCCCAAAGCGGACGAAGGAGCAGGATGTGGCTTTCAACCCATTTCAAGGCTGTTTTAGAAGCCTCACGAAGGCTCATGCTTTAAGCAGTTCTCGTTATACGTGGTGTGTGTGTGCTTTCTGTTAGACTAGAACAATGGGTGCTGCTACATTTAAGCAGCACCCATTGTTTTGCTTGCTTTTCACGATTTTTGCGATTTACACGTATGCTGCTATTGACTTTTGCTGTGATTGGATGTACTATACAATCAAGTGATTACTTCCAACAAAAGAAGGGTAGGCAACATGAGAGTCAACAAAGGTTTGATGATAGCAGCAACATTTGATCCGACCAAAAGAACCTCCTTGATAACTGTAGCAGATATGTGTCGTAAAATTGAGGAGAACTCGATTTCTTTGCCGTTGTATCAGCGAGATATCAGTTGGACACTTCAGAAGTGTATCGATCTTCTTAATTATCAATTGTGGGGAAAGGCTCCGGTTTCTCCTATTTCTATCAATGTTATAAATACTGTGGATAGTGCTGTTCCGCAAGTTTCCTTTATAGATAGAGAAATCATCTCAACTATTGAACGCGGTCAGTACTCGGTCGTGGATGGCCAGCAACGTTTAACCACTAACTATAAAGCATATTGTAATCATGATGATTTTCGAAATATCGTGTTAGACTTAGGAAAAGGCGAGTTCACAGAGGTGCGTGACTCTATCAGGAGTAATCAAATTCCTGTTGGTATCCTCTTAAATAAAGAGGATACCAAATTATTTGAGTATACTAAGGCTAAAAAGTGCACTTGGTTCTGCCGATGTCTTGTCTGTGCTCCTTCAAGTACGCAGCAAAATGAGAAACTATAATTATACTCTTAATTCGGCTGAAGACCTAACTGAGGATGAACAAATTGAGTGGTTCGAAGTTCTAAACAATGCTGGCAGCCGTGTAAGTATTATTCAAATGCGCTTTTCTAAACTGAAAGCTCATGGAATTGATATTTATAAACAGTACACAAACCTCTACCGTACCCGTGTATATGAAGCAGGATACGAAGATTTTTTCACTCCGCAAAAAACCAATGTTTCTTACCCAGTTGCAGCATTAAATCCTGCGTATGAAGTTATCACTCAGAAGCCTCATTCCGGAAATTATGCTCCTATTCCTTCTGATACTAAGGAAAATCAACTTTGTAACCTTTCTCCAGAACAACTTACACAATGCTTTTCTATGACTTTAGCTGCACACGATCGCACTTTAGACTTCATCAATGAGAACGCACCCACTCAACTTCCTCGCATTGATTATATTAATTATTTATTAGGATATTTTATCTTTCATAACGAAGTTTTGACCGAAAATAACAAGGAAAAACTTCTTCAGTGGATGGATAATGTTGATTTCACCAACAAGTCCAATTCTGAACGACGTGATATTTTCACCGCATTGATCACCTAATAATTTTATCTAATTTATCAATAGCGGCCATCTGCATCTACCTTGCAGACGGCTGCTATTTTTTTGTGACTTTTTGTTGACTTTTGGAGGGTGCATTTTGGTCGTCCAACTGGGTTCGGATATGAAGGCTTCTTTTAGGAACTCACTTCTGTCTGCTTGTTACAATTTGGTTACAGAACGGTCTTGAATGCTACGAAACAGCCCTTTTCGTGGGCTCGTATATAGAGGAGTATTTCTTCGGAGTATCTTCTTTCACGAAGGTTTGCTTGTACTCGTATGATTATTATGACAATTCCGTTTAATAGCAGACGCACGATTTGCAAATGCAAATTGTGACTTTTTTGTTAATTTTCAAAAACATTGCTACGTTTTGGCCTTTCTCGATGCCTACCAATTAGAGGGACAATTTTTCGGAAGCCTTAAATTCCGAAGATTTTCTATAAAACTCCGTCCTTTGAAAACAGAATAGCTCAATCGTCCGGCACTTCACAAAAGGTACTTCTGTAACTCGCAGCCCGGTCATAACGAAGACGGGGTGGCTGAAATGCCAATGGTGCGGTGTGAATCCGCCGCCGGACGATTCCCCACTCCTAGGGTGCCGAGGGCGAATATGGGAGACCTATATCATATTGACGCAGATGGGCTGCAAGTCTATCTGCGATGGGAGAGTTGAAACTACTGTCAGCTCTCTTTACATTGCCGCCTGACCGCAGCTTTGCTGCAAAGGATATAACCGCAGGTAACACACTTTTTGACCTTAGACTACTTATGCTGAAGGAGTGCCTATGAAGTTTAACAATGCCTATTCCCAGATGTTTCCCGGCTACCCCGATGCCGTCAGCCTTCAGCAGGCTGCGGAGATGCTTGGTCTGAACCGCCATACAGTCGGTGAACTGATCCGTTCCCGCCGCCTGTTTGCGCTTAAAATCGGCCGCACCTACCGTATCCCGAAGCTGAGCGTGATCGAGTTCCTGCTCACCGGACAGAGCACCTTCCCGGCTGGAAATCCGTCGCTGGATGTGGTATGCTGTGGGTGCAGCAACGGACAGCACGCCTGTTGACCCAAAGGAGGTTTATGATGAAAACTACAGGGTCTGTCCAAGAGAAAAATGGACGTTTCTATTTCGTGGTCAATCTTTATGATGCCAACGGCAAGCGGAAGATCAAGTGGATCTCCACAGGTTTGACCGTCCGGGGCAACAAGCGCAAGGCAGAATCCATGCTCCAGGAAGTATTGCTCCACTATGATGAGACCGGGGAGCTGCCCACAGGGCGGGGAGGACCTACGAAAAAGTAGACGCTAAAACCGCCAAGTCCTTGCCGCAACCTCTCCAACCCGTTAACAAGTCGGAGATGCTGTTTCTGGATTATCTCAACGAGTGGGTGCAAGTTCACAAGGCATCCATCCAGCCTGCAACCTTTATCAGCTACAATCGGATGATCACCGGGCGCATCACGCAGTATTTTTGAGCCGCTGGGCTTGAAGCTGTGCGAGGTCACGCCGCAGGTGCTGGATGAGTTTCAGGAGAAGATCTTGCTGGAGGGCTACACCACTAACACAGTCATTCACTACCACGCCATCTTCGGTAAAGCGTTCAAGGATGCCGTCCGCAAGGACTATCTGGAAACCAACCCGATGCTGAAAGTTGACCGCCCGAAGAAGAACAGCTTCCGGCCCAACTTCTACCCAAGGATGAAGTCCAGCAGCTGCTGGAAGTATCGCAGGATGACCCCCTGCACCTGTGCATCCTCATTACAGCCTACTACGGTCTGCGCTGCAGCGAGGTGCTTGGGCTGAAGTGGTCGTCTATCGACTTTGAGCGGAAGTCCATCACCATCAACCACAAGGTGACGGAACAGTTGGTGAACGGCAAGTACGTTCCTGTGGTCAGCGATGTGATGAAGAACAAGACCAGCTGCCGCACCCTGCCGCTGATCCCGGCTGTGGAAGAAGAACTTCTGAAGCAGAAGGAAAAGCAGCAGCTTTACCGCAAGCTGTTCAAGAAGAGCTACAGCACTGAGTATTTGGATTTCGTCTGCACCGATGAGGAAGGCAAGCTGATCCGCCCGAACTTCGTGACGGAACACTTTGATTGGCTGCTGACCAAGTACGGGCTGAAGCACATCCGTTTTCACGACCTGCGCCACAGCTGTGCCAGCCTGATGGTGATGAACGGCGTATCCATGAAGCAGGTTCAGGAGTGGCTGGGGCACAGTACCTTTTCTACCACCGCTGACATCTACGCACATCTCGATTACAAAAGCAAACAGGGGTCTGCTGGGGTCATTGCGAACCTTTTGGGAGAATCCAAACTCCCCAAATAATTATGGATTTATCGTTCATGTATAAAGCATACTGTGATGAGGCAAAAGCGCTTTTTCTCTGCTTGATGCAAAAGAAAAAGTCGCAGATTCGTTTGAATCTGCGACTTCTGGCGGAGATGGTGGGATTCGAACCCACGTGCCCGATTAAGGACAAAACGATTTCGAGTCGTTCTCGTTACGACCGCTTCGATACATCTCCAAGTATATTTTCATAGCAAATTTACGATTTGTATATTGCAAATCGGCCTTGAAACGTGGAACAGTGCTGTTAGAATATTGTTAGAAAACGCATCGTTCAGACAGGCTTTGAAGCCTGTCAGGACATCAAAATTGACGTTCTCTCGTGTGATATGGAGACATTCGGCGAAGCATCCCTCCAGTCTGGCGCGGTACGGCGGCGATGTGGCTGTGGGTGCCATGACCGTCATCACCAGCGCATCCCAGCTGTGCACGCTGCCCATTCAGGGCATCTGTCAGGGCGGACAGCCGGTGATGAGCTTCAACTTCGGCGCAGGCAAGAAGGCCCGCGTCAAGGAAGCCTTCCGTTTTCAGCTGACGCTGTGCGGGGCCTACACCTGCTTGTTCTGGCTGTTGATGATGCTGTTTCCCGGCGCGGTGGCGGGCATTTTCACCTCAGACACCGCACTGATCCAGTACACCACGTGGGCCATGCGCATTTACATGGCGGGCATTTTTGCCATGGGCTTTCAGATCGCCTGCCAGCAAAGCTTTATGGCGCTGGGGCAGGCTAAGGTCAGCCTGCTGCTGGCCTGTCTGCGCAAGATCATTCTGTTGATCCTCTCATCTTCATTCTGCCGCACGTTCTGCCGGATGCCGTGTTCGGCGTGTTTCTGGCCGAGCCGGTCAGCGACATTCTGGCCGCCACCATCACCACCATCACCTTCTTTGCCCGGTTCGATAAGATCCTCGACCGCGGTGCGGCTCACGTATGATCCCCATGCAAAAACGCCTGCCGGGCCATTGAGCCTGACAGGCGTTCTTTTTACGCATCTTCCGTGATTATTTTCCGCCGGGAAAGGAACACGTCCTTATTGAAGGGCGAGACATACGTGCACTCATACTGCACCGCCTTGATGCGGCTGTAAACAAAGATCCTTCCATCCCGCAGTACACCACGGAAGTGATATCCATGACCGGCAGCCCCTTTTTGCAGTGCAAAAGTTCGGCGTGCTCTGCATCCAGTGCTTCTGCATGGTAGTTGGTAATAAAGTAGGCAATGCGGTATTTCTGCCGCAAGGCATAGCTCTGAATAGAATCCTCCAGCACCTCCCGGTTCAGCTCCGGAAACAGCGCACAGGGCATCCAGCCAGTCTCTACCTGACTGATCTCATACCGCACGATACGGATGCGGCGGAACTCCCACAGGGTCTCGCCGGCTTCAAGATTGAACACCCGGCGCAGCTCCGCCGTAGGCTCCACCTGCTTCAGGTACAGAGTTCTGGAACGCAGCTCCTCATAGGGCACTTCGGTAAGGGAATTGTAGACCATAGGATGCCCCAGTGCCTTTTTGTTGATATAGGTACCATCGCCCTGTGTCATATAGATCAAACCAATGGATTGCAGCCTTCCCAGCACCTTCTGGATCGTGAAACGGGAAACATGATAGATCTCTGCCAATTCCCGCTGGCTGGGCAGCTTGTCCATTATGGTCTTGCGCTGAAAGATCTTGCTGATGAGGTCTGTAACGATGAACTCAGTCTTTTTGGCAGTCACAGGCAGTATCCTCCCTTGGGGTCTTTTTTGCTAAGGATACCACACTGGGGCAAAAAGTGCAAAGTTCTGCACATTGTTGAAAGCGGTCGGTCACGGTGTCACCAGCGTACCATCCGGGATACGGCTCTGGGTCCACTCATGGGGACGGTAGCGCACCGGATACTTGACGATCTCCTTTTCGTCGATATCCACACCGATGCCCGGACGCTCAATAGGGTAGAAGTAGCCGCCTTTTGCCTCATTGTAGCCGGGGAACACTGCCTTGATCTTGTCTTTCAGCTCGATGTTTTCCTGGATGGCGGCATTGTGCAGGTGGATGTTCAGGTGGGTATTCACCGCCACCCCGATGGGGGTAATGTCCGATGGGGTGTGCCATGCGATACGCACACCAAAGGGTTCGCAGAAGTGCGCCAGCTTTACCGCCGGGGTAATGCCACCCAGCTGGGAAACATGGCAGCGCAGGTAGTCCACGCGGCGATTCACCACAAGTTCTTTCCACTCCATGGGATTGTTGAACAGCTCACCGGTAGCAATGGGGGTAGCGCACTGGCTGCGCAGCTGGGCCAGCCAGGCGTTTTGTTCCGGCGGCAGCAGCATCTTCCAGGAAATAGGGGTGGTAAGGTTCCAGCTGTTTGGCAAACCGGATCGCCTGATTTGGGGTCAGCCTTTCATGCACATCGTGCAGGATGTGGAAGGAGCTGCCGTACTTTTCCCGCAGCTTGCCGAACATATACACGGTGTTGCGCATGTAGTCGTCCTGGTTAAAATAGGTGCCGGGCAGGGGTTTTCCGGGGTATTCAGCTCGTCCGGGATCCCGCCGTAAAAGCCCAGCTGACAACGGATATGATGGTAGCCCTCCTTGTAGATCCGGTCTACCTCGCGGTATAATCCTTCCAGATCATCCGCTACTGCGTGGGTATAGGCAGGGATCGCCGTCCGCGCCTTGCCGCCCAGCAGCTGGTACAGGGGCATATCTGCCAGCTTGCCCTTGATATCCCACAGCGCCATGTCGATGCCTGCCACGGCGTTGTTCAGCACCGGGCCGTTGCGCCAGTAGGAATTGACCATCATCAGGTTCCACAGGTCTTCAATATCGTTGGCATCGCGTCCGATCAGGATGGGCTTGAGGTAATCCTCCACCGCGCATTTCACCGCCAGCGGCCGCTGCTGGAAGGTTGCGCAGCCCACACCATAAACGCCCCTATTCGTGAGCACCTTGACAGCCACCAGATTGTGACGTTCCGGGTTCGTGACAAAACATTTGATATCTGTAATGATCGTAGGTTTCATAAGAAGCACACCTCTTTATAGCATAGCAGATTGAAAAGGGTTTGCATTTTTGCTTGCAGAACTATTCAATCATACCTTTGGCGGCAAATCAATTCCTGCTTTTTATTTGGCGAAAACCGCAAAATAAAACAGTCCAATTTTTGAAACTAAAATCATTTAGCAGCATGTTATCGTTGCTTTTTTTTAAATCATTTCAGAGAAATGGTATGTTTTACAATTAAATTTTTCCGTGGTATATTAGCGTCACAACGCACGTGCTGGATTTTCGCTTTGGAACACAATCAAGGAAAAAGGAACCCGAAGAAGGAGGCTCTCCCTTATGGAAAAGACTGAAGTCGTCGCAAAAATCATCGAGTATGTCGGCGGCAAGGACAATGTTGTGAACACTTGGCATTGCATGACCCGTCTGCGCTTTGAGCTCAAGGATACCAGCAAGATCCAGGAGGACGCCATCAAGGCGCTGGATGGTGTCATTGGCGTGCAGTTTGCCAAAGGCCAGCTGCAGATCGTGCTTGGCACCAGCGTCCATAAATATTATGACATCGCCCTGCAGATGCTGGATCTGAAGGAGGATATCGCAGCTCCTGCCCAGCCGGAAAAAAAGAAAGACTTTATTTCCTGGTTCATGGATATGGTGTCCGGCGTATTCGGCCCCATCGTGCCCGCCATTGCCGGTGCCGGTATGATCAAGGGTCTTATGGGCGGTCTGGTGGCTCTGGGCGTGGTTTCCAATGCTACCGATACCTATAAGATCATTGATATGCTTGCCAGCGGCGTGTTTACCTTCCTGCCGTTCTTCATTGCCGCATCGGCCGCAAAAAAATTCAAGACCAACCAGTATCTGGCCATTGCCATCGCCGCTACCTTGATGTACCCCACCATGGTGGATGCTGCCAAGGCAGGCGAGATCAGCAGCTTTATGTTTGCAGGCATCCTGCCCATTCCGGTATTCAACTATTCTGGTTCGGTCATTCCCATCATCTTCGGCGTATTTGCCCTGAGCTATATCTACAAGTGGGTCGATAATATCGTTCCCGAAGCCGCCCGCACCGTTATCACCCCCACCATCACCCTGTTCATTTCCGGCTTCTTTGCCCTGACGGTCATTGGTCCCGTGGGCATTTACATCGGCAAGGGTCTGGCATGGATGCTGGATGTGCTGTTCGGTATCTCTCCCATCTTTGCCGGTGTCGTCATGGGTCTGATCCGCCCCGCTTCCATTCTGGTGGGTATGCACCACGCCATGACTCCTATTGCTCTGGAGAACTTTGCCTCCAAGGGCTACGACATGCTCATGCCCATGATGTTCATTGCAAATCTGTCCATTGTGGGTGCCGCCGCAGGCTGCTATTTCAAAGAAAAGAGCCAAAAGGAACGTTCCATCGTTCTGTCCTCCGTTCTGTCCGGCATTCTGGGCATCACTGAACCCGCTCTGTTCGGCGTGCTGACCAAGTATAAGATGGGTTTCCTTTGCTGCTACCATCGGCAGCACCGTGGGCAGCGCCTTTATCGGTGCCTTTGGTGTGCGCCTGTACGGCTACATCACCTCCAGCATTTTCAGCATTCCCGCTTATATCGGACCTTACTTCATCTACGCCGCCATCGGCTGGGTCATTGCCTTTGGCTTATCCTTTGTTCTGAGCTACCTGTTCGTGGTCAAAATGGACCGCAGCTGATCGCTTTTTCAAATCTCCCACGATAAAAAAACAGGGCCGCCGCACATCGTTTGTGCGGCGGCCCTGTTGCGTTCTGTTTTTATTTCCCCGCCAGAAGAATGGCCAGCACGGCTTTCTGCACATGCAGGCGGTTCTCGGCTTCGTCAAAGATCTCCGGTGCGTGCTGCTCGAACGGGTGGGCGAACATCAGCACATCCGCCGCCGGGCGGTAGCTCTGCGGGCAGACACAGGTGACCTGCATCCCAGCCAGCAGTCCGCCCACGATGAGGCTGTTTGCCATGCTGCTGCCGTCGCCGATAAAGCAGAGCTTCCGGCCCGCAAGGCTGCCCCGGCGCTCCCCGAATGGTCATCAGGTCGGCCAGAACCTGGCAGGGATGGGCGTAATCCGTCAGGCCGTTGATCACCGGCACACCGGCCAGCTCGGCAAACTCTTCCAGATCGCTCTGGCGGTAGGTGCGCCACACCACGCAGTCGTAGTAGCGGCCCAGCACCCGGGCGGTGTCCTTGAGGGGCTCGCCGCGCCGGCCTGCAGCTCGGCGGTGTTCATGTAGTTGCCCAGACCGCCCAGCTGGTACACACCCACCTCAAAGCTGGTGCGGGTGCGGGTGGATTTTGGAGAACATCAGGGCAACCGTCTTTCCTGCCAGCAGGGGGGCGGTGCCGCCCAGTTTCTGCTGTGCCTTGAGCTGGTCGGCCACATCCAGGATGTGGGTCAGCTCGGCCGGGGGTCAGATCGCTCATTTTCAGCAGATGCTTCATGCCTGCTCCTTCGGAGCCGTCGGCTCCATCTTGCCCAGCACCTCGCCAGGACCTCCAGTGCCATGTCCACATCGTGGGCGGTGAGGGTGAGCGGGGGCAGCAGGCGCAGGCGGGTCTTGGCGGTAAGCACCAGCAGGCCCTTTTCGCGGCAGGCGGCCAGCACGTCGGCGGCGGTCACATCGAGGAACTCGATGCCGACCATCAGGCCGATGCCGGAAATGCTCTTGACATGGGGCAGCTTTTGGCGATGCCGGCGCGCAGCTGGACGGCCCGCTCGTTGACGTTGGCCAGGAAGCTGGCGTCCATCCGGTCCACGACCACACTGGCACCGGCGCAGACCACCGGGTTTCCGCCGAAGGTGGAGCCGTGGGTGCCCGGCCCCATCCCGGCAGCGACTTTCTCATTCATCAGGACAGCGCCAATCGGCAGACCGCCGCCCAGACCCTTGGCCAGCGTGACGATGTCGGGCTTGAGGCCATAGTGCTCACAGCACAGGAAGGTGCCGGTGCGGCCCACGCCGGTCTGCACCTCGTCCACGATGAGGACGAGGTCCTTTTCGTCGCAGAGGGCGCGGACAGCCTGCACATATTCGGGGTCGAGGGCCACGACGCCGCCCTCGCCCTGTACCAGCTCCAGCATGACAGCACAGGTGTGGCGGTCCACCATCTCGGTCAGGGCGTCGATGTCGCCGGCCTTGACGTACTGGAAACCCTCGTTGAAGGGGCCGAAGTAGTTGTGGAACACGTCCTGTCCGGTGGCGGTCAGGGTAGCAATGGTACGGCCATGGAAGCTGTTGACCAGCGTGATGACATTGTAGCGGTCGGCACCGTATTTGTCGAAGCTGTACTTGCGGGCGGCCTTGATGGCACCCTCATTGGCCTCTGCGCCCGAGTTGCCGAAGAACACCCGGCTCATCCCGGTGCGCTTGCAGAGCTTTTTGGCCAGCTTGCCGCAGGGGGCGGTATAGTAGAGATTGGAGGTGTGCTGCAGCTTGTGGGCCTGCTCGGAGACGGCCTCGGCCCACGTCATGTCGCAGTAGCCCAGGCTGTTGACGCCGATGCCGCTGGTGAAGTCGAGGTACTTCTGCCCCTCAGGGCCTTCGGCATAGAGGCCGTGGCCCTTCTCGAGGGCGATGGGGTTGCGTGCGTAGGTATGCAGGACGTACTCGTTGTCCCGCTTGATGACTTTTTCGGAATCCATAGGTGTACCCTCCTGTGAACAGAAACTGTGAAAAGGCCCCCTCAAGGCAGGGCTAAAGGGTCATTTTTGCCTTATTATCGAGGGAGGTGGCATATCCTCTTATCATTATAGGGCACCCGGCGCATTCCGGTTTTCAGCAACCCTTATTCGTGATGGCTGCGGCGGTAGAAGCGGGTGCCGGAGCCGCGGTCGGAGAACAGCTCCAGCAGGATAGAGTGGGGCACACGGCCATCAATGATGACGGCCTCGTGGACGCCCTGATAGATGGCGTCAGCCATGCCGCCGATCTTCGGGATCATGCCGCCCGCGATGATGCCGGCGGACTTGTAGCCCTCGATCTCGGAGACCTCCACCTCGGGGATGAGGGTGGCTTCATCTTCCTTATCCCGCAGCAGGCCCGCAATGTCAGTCATGGAGACGAGCTTCTCGGCCTTGAGCGCGATCGCGATCTGTGCGGCGGCGGTGTCAGCGTTGACGTTATAAGCCTGGCCCAGGTCGTCCATGCCCACCGTTGCAATAACGGGGATATAGCCGCTGTCCAGCAGGCTGGAGATCAGCGTCGGGTCCACGTGGACGATCTCGCCCACATGGCCCAGCTGGGGGTCCAGCTCGGTGCAGCGGAGCATCTGGCCGTCCATGCCGCAGAGGCCCACGCCGCGGCCCCGCAGCTTTGCCACGAGGTCCTTGTTCACCTTACCGGCCAGCACCTGCTGGACGATCTCCATGGCGGCGTCGTCGGTGACGCGCAGGCCGCCCGCAAAGCGGCTCTCGACGCCCACTTTTTTGAGCATCTCATTGATGGCCGGGCCGCCGCCGTGCACCAGCACCACCCGGACGCCCAGCAGGGTGAGGGTGACGAGGTCGTTCATGACGGCGTTCTTCAGCGTCTCGTTGATCATGGCGTTGCCGCCGTACTTGATGACCATGGTCTTGCCGTGGTATTTCTGGATATAGGGGGTCGCCTCCGAGAACAGGAGGGCCATTTCTTCATTTTTCATTGCGGTCCTCCTTCTCAGGTGCGGTAATCGCCGTTGATCTTGACGTAGTCGTAGGTCAGGTCGCAGCCCCATGCCTTGGCCGAGGCGTCGCCGGTGCCCATATCCACCTTCACGAGGATGTCATGCTCAGCCAGAACTTTTGCGGCCTCCTCCTCGCTGTAGGGGTGGTAGGCGGCGTTCTCGCAGACGTAGACCTCACCGGCCGCGCTGGACAGCCAGACGCAGACCTTGTCGATGGAGAAGTCACCGGGAGTGTAGCCGATGGCGCAGAGGATGCGGCCCCAGTTGGCGTCGCGGCCAAAGACAGCGGCCTTGAAGAGGTTGGAGCAGACCACGCTGCGGCTGACGGCGCGGGCCGTCTTGAGGTCGGGGGCGTGGGTGACTTCGCAGGTGATGAGGTGGGTCGCGCCCTCGCCGTCACCGGCGTGCTCAGCGCACATATGCTCGGCGATGGCGGTCAGTGCGGCCACAAAGGCGTCGTAGTCGGCGTTCTCCTCGGTGATCTCCGGGTTGCCCGCGAGGCCGGAGGCCATGATGATGAGGGTATCGTTGGTGGAAGTGTCCAGATCGACGCTCATCTGGTTGTAGGTCCCGGGGACGACGGTCTTGAGGGCCTTTTCCAGCAGGGCGGGGGAGACGGCGGCGTCGGTGGTGTAGAATGCCAGCATGGTGGCCATGTTGGGGGCGATCATGCCGCTGCCCTTGCCGATAGCGCCCACCGTGCAGGTCTTGCCGCCCAGCTCAAACTGGATGGCATATTCCTTCTTGTGGGTATCGGTGGTCATGATGGCCGTCGCCGCGTCGGCGCTGCCCTGTGCGTCAGCCGCCAGCTTGGCGGCGGCGGCAGGGATGCCCCGGGCAAACGGGTCAATGACCATCGGCTGGCCGATGACGCCGGTGGAAGAGGGCAGGACATCCTCTGCGTCGATGCCCAGCGCCTTGCCCACCAGCTCACAGCATTCCTCGGCCAGCGCCACGCCGTTGGCGGCGCAGGTGTTGGCGTTGCCGCTGTTGACCACGATGGCCTGTGCATAGCCGTCGGTCAGGTGGGCACGGTCCACCTTGATGGGCGCGCCGCAGACCTTGTTGGTGGTGTAGACACCGGCTGCGGCGCAGCGGACGTCGGCCTTGATGAGTGCCAAGTCGTATTTTTCACTGTGATTCGCCCGGATGCCGCAATGGACACCGGCCGCTGCAAAACCCTTGGGCGCGCAGATGCCGCCCTCAACTTCTTTATACTGCATCTGAAAATCCCCCTATAAAGCATCCTTGCCCTCTCCGTCACGGCTTCCGCCGTGCCACCTCTCCCAAAGGGAGAGGCTTTTGGTAACCATCGGGCCCCTCCCCTTTGGGGGAGCTGGCGCGCAAGCGCCTGAGAGGGCAAGCCCGAGTTTTTTTATTCCAGCCCCTCCGTCTCGTCCATCCCCAGCATCAGATTCATGCACTGGATGGCTGCACCGGAGGAGCCTTTGCCCAGATTGTCGAACAGGGACACCAGCATCATCTGGTCGCCCGCTGCGTTGACGGTCATGTACAGCTCCATCCTGTCGCTGCCGGACAGGGCGTTGGAGTACAGACCATTCTCGGGAAGCGGCTCGTTGAGGGCGTGGACGGAAACGGCCGCGCCCTCCTTATAATAGTCCGCAATGCCTGCGGCCACCGCCTCGGCGCTGGTGCCAGCCAGCTTGAGGTCGAGGGGCACCAGCACCTGCATCCCGCTGTAGTAGTCGCACACCACCGGCACAAAGGCGGGGGTGTGGGCAAGGCCGCTGATCTTCTGCATCTCGGGCAGATGCTTGTGGGCGAGGCCGAGGCCGTAGCTCTTGGGCGCATCCAGCTTGCTGTGGGCCGGGCGGTCGGCGCTCTCGTACTCGGCGATCATCTTTTTGCCGCCGCCGGAGTAGCCCGAAATGCCGGTGCAGCTGAACGGATAGTCCGCCGGGGCCAGCCCCAGCTCCACCAGAGGCCGCGCGATGCTGATAAAGCCGCTGGCATAGCAGCCGGGCACCGCCACACGGCAGGAATTTTTGATCTTCTCCTTCTGGCCCTTCAGCTCCGGGAAGCCGTAGTCCCAGGCCGCGTCGGTGCGGAAGGCCGTGGAGGTATCCAGCACCTTGACGTCGGGGCGGAGAAGCGGCATGACCTCTTTGGACGCCGCATCCGGCAGGCAGAGGAAGGCGAGGTCGGCGGAGTTGATGACCTTCGCCCGCTCGTTCACATCCTTGCGGCCCTCTGCCGAGATGCTCAGCAGCTCGATGTCAGGCCGGGCGGCCAGACGGTCGGCAATGCGCAGACCGGTGGTGCCGGAAGAACCGTCGATAAAGACTTTTACGCTCATGCGTTTGCCGCCTCCCATGCGCCGAGCTGGGCGCTTGCCAGCTCGATCTGCTTCTTGACGCTGGCCTCGCTGGGACCGCCGTAGCTGGTGCGGCCCTCGCAGCACTTGATGAGGTCGATGGCGTCGTAGACATCGTTTTCGAACAGGGCGCTGTAGCCCTTGAACTCCTCAAGGCTCAGCTCCTCCAGCACCTTGTCCTTCTGGATGCAGTCGGAGACCATGCAGCCGGTGAGCTTGTAGGCGTCGCGGAAGGGCATCCCCTTCTTGGTCAGATAGTCGGCGCAGTCGGTGGCGTTGATGAATCCCTTGGCGGCGGCCCGGCGCATATTGGCGGGCAGGGTCTTCATGGTGTCCAGCATCGGGGTCACGGTCTTGAGGCAGAGCTCCAGCGTATCCACCGCGTCAAAGATGGCCTCCTTGTCCTCCTGCATATCCTTGTTGTAGGCCAGGGGGATGCCCTTCATCATGACCAGAAGGGTGTTCAGGTCGCCGTAGACCCGGCCGGTCTTGCCGCGGATCAGCTCGGTGACGTCGGGGTTCTTCTTCTGGGGCATGATGGACGAGCCGGTGGTGAAGGCGTCGTCCAGCTCGATGAACTTGAACTCCCAGCTGCACCACAGGATGATCTCCTCGCTCAGGCGGGACAGGTGCATCATGCACAGGGAGATGGCGCTGGCCAGCTCGATGCAGAAGTCACGGTCGGATACGCCGTCGAGGCTGTTGGGGCAGGGCGCTGCAAAGCCCAGCTTCTCGGCGGTAAAGGCGCGGTCCAGCGGATAGGTGGTGCCCGCCAGAGCGCCGCTGCCCAGCGGGCACTGGGCGTCCATCCGGGCGGTGGCGTCCTCGAAGCGCTGCAGATCCCGCAGCAGCATCCATGCGTAGGCCATCAGCGCGTGGCCGAAGGTGATGGGCTGGGCGCGCTGCAGGTGGGTGTAGCCGGGCATGACGGCGGTGGTGTTCTCGGCGGCCTTCTTGCAGATGACCTTTACCAGCTCGACGATGTAGGCCTGCAATGTATGGCTGTAGTCCCGCAGGGTCAGGCGGATGTCCAGCGCCACCTGATCGTTCCGGCTGCGGCCGGTGTGGAGACGCTTGCCTGCATCGCCGATGCGGGCGGTCAGAGTCTGCTCCACAAAGGTATGGACGTCCTCGGCGTTGGGGTCGATGGTGAGGGCGCCGGAGGCCAGATCATCGGCGATGGAGGCCAGACCGCTCAGAATATCCTCGCAGTCCTTTTCCGAGATGATGCCCTGCTTTGCCAGCATGGCGGCGTGGACGCCGCTGCCGCGCATATCCTGCGCGATCATCCGCTGGTCGAAGCGGATGGAAGAGTTGAAGTCGTTGACGCGGGAATCGACCGCCTTGGAGAAACGGCCCTTCCAAAGTTGTTCTGCCATTGTTAAAGTCCCTTTATCTATTATGTTTTTCTCGCTCCATCAGCATCCTTGCCCTCTCCGTCAGCGCTCACGCGCTGCCACCTCTCCCAGAGTGAGAGGCATTGGCATGTCGGTCAAGTATCCGTCTCAACCAAAAGCTTCCGGGCGCTGTTCTCATTGGTAGCGGCATATAGCCGCGTCCCTCAGCAGGGGTTCTGGCGCGAAGCGAGACGGAGAGGGCCAGAAACGGCAAAGCCGCCGCAGGGGAAAAAGCTCCCGCGGCGGTGCCGCCAGCAATGATGCCGGTAATTGAGCCTTCAGCGTGAAAGTGTAAAAAACACGCCAAAGGGGAGGATAAGCAGGCTCCTTGATGGACAGGCCGAAGAGGTT
>VOFD01001471.1_pt1 | contig 26832 bp, 53 predicted proteins | sample 5384101 | NCBI WGS metagenome assembly VOFD01 (sample SAMN12384723, study PRJNA508395) | human gut metagenome | isolation source: healthy gut C | host: Homo sapiens
CCGGTACCAATGATGCCATAACTTTTGCATCCCAGCTGGCAAAAATCGAAAGCCTGAGAGATAAAGACAGTTTCTCAGATTTAATCAGAGGCTTATATTTATATGGTGCAAAAACAGTACAACCAAATGCACTTGCTAAGCTGATTGTTAAACAACCGGTATAGTATTACCCCCAAAAAGTACCTTTATTCCATTTTAGTGATTAAAGGTACTTTTATTAAAACAGGCTCTATCTGAGCCGGATGAAAGGACTTAAATGTTAGGCAGTATAAAAGACAGAATAAAACAGCTTGCCCAAAGTGCTGTTGCCATTGCAGAAAAAGCACTCGGCTCTTCTGCCGGCAAAGCCAAAAAGCAAATGGCTGTTGACTATGTTGTATCACATCTTCCGGTACCTTCAATTTTCAAAAAAATTCATTGCAGCAATACTTTCAAATTTTATAGATGAAGCAATCGAATTTGCAGTTGAGTATATGAACTCTCTGGAAGATAAAAATACAGGAGAAATTTATGGATAAAGAAGAAATAAAAAGACTAATATCAGGTAACGCGTCTTTGGCCGGGAATCCTCAGGAGCAGAATGTTCAGCAGACGCTTATGCCACAAAATGAAAGACAAATGTACAACCCGCAGTATGATGTTAAGAGTATTGCCGAAAAAGGATATTCTAACTATCCAAAACCTGGTTGAAGCAGGTAAAATCGACAGTACGCAAGGACAATATTTAGTGAACTATGTGATAAATAAGGCGTATGACATGGTTAAGAATAATACTAACCGCAATCAGGGTTATGCGTTCCAGCCTTCATTTGACGGCATTAAAGAGTTTGAAAATGAGCATCAGGGATTTTTTTTAATCGTGACGGCAGGTCTGATGTCCATAACTATTTAAAAAATTCCAGCTGTTCTTTGGATAAAGACGAGGTTTCCAAAATATCTCAGATGATTGAAAACATTGAAAGATGTGCAGTCGAAAGGTATTTAAAACAAACAGCCCACAAAAACATTAAATGACGAAAATGAAATTGCAAAGATGAGGCTGAGGGCAAATGCTCAAAACGCCAACTTTGACGATACGCAAACAAGGGTTTTCACTCGTGAGCAAATCGGCAAAATGAGCGGTGCAGAATTTGCCAAATACGAAAAAGCGATTATGGAACAATTAAGAAAAGGTCTTATCCGCTAAATTTGGCAAATTAATCATTATGCGGCAGCGAAAACTGCCGCATCGTGATTATACAAGACAAGGAGAAAAACATGAATTACTTTGATTTAATTAACAAATGCCTGACCGAATTAAATTATAAACAGGTAACTGCATTTAACGAGCTCATAAAAAACGACCATAATAAAATAAAAAATATTATTAATATAATTAATAAAGAAATCTGCGATTCGAAAAATGGAATTTTCTTTTGAGAAAAACTTCAGTTGAGCTTGAAAAAATATTTCAGAAATCACAAATCCGATAAATGGTAAAATTGCACTTCTTTCAATAGACGGCATAAAATTTAAATATATTGACGATTTTGAAAAGTTTTTACAAACTCACAACCTCAAAATACTTATACATCATTTAATGACAAATTGCTTCTTCCGCTCTTTAACGAGCCGAAAAAGATTGAGATTATTTACTATACTGCAAACTGTGCATCTGACGCAGAAGACAATGAAAAATCCGTTCTTGAAAATGAAACAGATAAACCGCTCATTCCGGAAAACTTTGCAGAACCTCTTCTTATTTACGGAACCTGTATGAGATTAAAGGGTAATCCGCAACACATCAGATTTAATTACTGGTACGGCATGTACAAAGATGCACTGGCAAACATGCGATCAACTCTTTCCGTTGATGCCAATTCGGCGCCTTCGGTAAAACTATTCAGGGGATAAAATCAAACCCTTTACGCATAAAAAAACAGGAAGTTTTTTCATTCCCCCCCTGTTAAGATTTACACTAGCCGAAATATAAATAACATGTTTATTATAACACATTTTCAAAAAACACAAAATTATGATAAGAAATGTTAAAAATACGAAACAATGAAATACTTAACCCCGCAGCATAAAAAAAAAATTTATAACTGAATATATAAAAACCGTTAACGGCGAGCTATCTGCGCAGCTTGCCGGATATAAAACAAAAATTTAAAGGAAACAGCGCAGAAACTACTTTCTGATAAAACAATTATCCGGGAAATAAAAACAAGACTACAAGAACAAATAACATCCCTTCAGGTGCAAAAAGGCTATGTTATTCAAAAACTTTTTGCAAATAGCTGAATTTTCACTAGAAGAAGAGGATATTCTGGATAAAGACGGGAATTACACAGGTAAAAAGAAATTACGGGATACAGGAGCCGGTCTGAAAGCTCTGGAAAGCCTGTGCAAATATCTCGGATTTAACAATCAGGCGGAAGCCGAAAGGGTACAAACCTGCAAAAAATAATTACAATATCAAATCTTGACGAAAAAAAAAAATTTAAAATTAAGGAGAAATAATGAAAAGCAAAGATGAAATCGAACAGATTTTAATCAGCGAAACATCTATTGACGAACTGATTAAGAAAAAAATTGAACAGGAATTTAAAACAGAACTTGAAAAGTCAAGCATCCTCCTGTGACAAAAATAGAAACTGAGCTGTCAAAAGTTCCCAAACATCTTATTTTCTCAAAAAGACGCAGTCTACAAAGTTTTAACAGAAAACAAAAGTACAGACTTATGTAAACGGCATTCAGGCAGAATCCATGCTGGGTTTGCAAAATAATGTAAGAGAAAAATATGCTTCATGGACAACAGAGCGCATTTACGACAGACGATGCTTATGTGAAGTTTGAGAGAATTATACTAAATGTGCAGGCTTAAAAAGAGTTTACATAAACAGAGCAAAGGGATTTTTGAAAATTGTAAATATCTGCCGGAGATTATGTTTTTATATTTACGATACTCAAAATATCTGGAAGATGACTTCACTGAGCACAAAAAAGCTCTTTTAGCATACTTTACGGATTTAGTTGAAAAATTAAGTCCTTTTTTCTGGGCAGTAATTGATGAAAACGATTCACTGGCAGGTTTCATATATCTTGAAAACTTTACCGGCTCTGACGGGGAACTTCACAGTGCAGAAATCACAACCTGCTTTAACAAAAAATACTGGGGAATTTTACATATCTCACAGGCGTAATTTTCCTGAACTACTGCCGGGATATTCTGGGGCTTAAAAATTAAAAGCAGTTATCTATAAAGAAAATTTCCGGGTAAAAACTCTTCTCAAAAAGCTCGGTTTTCAAAAGAAGCTCTGCACCCGCAGAAACAATGAAAAATAATAAGCCGCAGGATATTGAAGAATGGGGCTTTATAAGTGAAAGGATTTAAACATTATGAAAATAGAAAACGAAGATTTAACACAAAAAATAAGACCGGATGAAGAAATTCTCCTCGTATCTGAAATTTGTGATAAATATGACAAATATGAATCACTGAGAACGCAGCAATTAAGCGACATAAAAAGCAATAAGAACTGCAATATATAACTCTGATACACCGCATCTTCATGGATGGAACAGTAAAAATAAACCTTCCAGACCTCTACGAACTTGCACAGACACTAAAATCTCACCTTTCCGAAAATCTGTATTCCCATCCTGATGCGATGTTTGATGTTTCAGGTACAACACCTGAAACACAGAGTTATGCTAACAAGCAAAAGGCTATGCTTGTTAACACTTTTGAACAAATGAATATTGAAAATGAACTGGAAAAAGTTATCGACAGTATTGTAGAAACCGGAGAATGCACGCTTTTTTGTAGGCTGGGAAACAACAGTTAAGCAGGTGCGGAGGGCTAAAACATTTGAAGAACAACTAAGAATGACTGACCGGAAAAGTTTTGTACTTGAAGATAAAGTCATCTACGACAATGCAAAGATAAAATTTATAAAACCTGAAGATTTTGTATTTGACAAAACAAACAGAGAAAAAATGGGACAGTTGCGCAAAAATATATAGAACTTATGCAACTTTGGACGAAATATTCTGTGATAAATCAAATAACCTTTTAACGGACGAGAAACTGGAAAAACTGAGAGGAGTGGTGGCAAATAAAAACAACGCGGAAGTGAAAATACAACCGAAGGAAACAGGCTGGAGATTTTAGAATTTTGGGGAGATATTGAACTTACAAACGGTACAGTCCTGAAAAACAGGCTTATTACAGTAGCCGGAAGATGCGAAATTATACGGCTTGAGGCAAATCCTTTTGTAATAAATCCTTTTTATACACGCAAATATCATTGAATCTCCCGATACCGGCAGAGGAATATCTCCGCTGAGAGTAGCACTTGTGCTGAATGATATTTCATCGACAATCCTGAATAAACAAATTGATGCACTGGCTCTGATGATGAACCCGCCTTTATCTTGCGCCGAAAGGCTGCTTTAAAGGAGAACAGGAAGTCAGACCGGGCAAAAATTATTGAATATGATTCTGCTCTTATGACAAGCGCCCCTGCGCCGTTGAGTTTTGATAAAGCAATGATGGGCTGGGACTTTCTCAATTATTTCAAAACAACGATCGAGAGTGCTACCGGTATTTTCAAGAACATGGCCGGAAATATTCAGTCTGCCGAGCGCACAGCAACAGAGATTAATTACTCTGTAAACGGTCAGGAAGCCAGACTTAATATGATGCTTGACGCAGTTTACAGAAAAATTATAATTCCGATGGTTGAAAAAACTGCCGAAATTATTTCAAACTTCAAGCTTGGAGAAGAATTGATAAGATTGGATGACCGCAGGGGAAAGTTGTGTTCACTGCTATTGATGACAGTGTAAGAAATGCAAACTACATTTACAGATACGGCGACAGAAAAGCAACTTTTGAGAGAAAAAGCAAACTGAAAGAACTTTTTGAAGTTGTCCAGTCTTTTGCAAATGTTCGGAAGTTGAAGAAAAAAATTGACTGGCTGGAATGTTTCAAATTTGCGCTAGAACAATACGGCATAGAAAACGCTAATAACTTTTTTATTAAACGGAACAGCTGAAAACAATGGAATATAAGTTATTAAAAGCTCAGAGGGAATTTCTTTTGAAATTCCTCATAATTACAGCCTGGATGTAGCAGTATATCAGGGAGGCTACGGGTCGGGAAAAACATTTTCCGGCTCTCTCCTTGGAATTCTGCTGGCTCTAAAATATCCCGGCATCAGAGGACTTGTAGGCGCACAAACGTACACTCTGGTGAGAGATACCACGCTTCAATCCTTATTTTTGAACATCTTGAAAATATCAATTTTAGGGAAGGAACAGATTATGAATGGTCAAGTTCTCTGCAAAAACTGATATTTAAAAACGGGTCGGAGATTTTATTTAAACATTTTGATGAACCAAATAAACTGAAATCTCTAAATCTGGGTTTGTAGAAATAGAAGAAATGTCAGATATTCCATATGACACCTTCAAAGGTTCTTTTATCCAGAATGCGGCAGCGAAGGAAGAAAGAATGGCAAAATTTCACATATAGAATTTTTGGTCACACAAACCCTGAAATGCAGCGCGGCTGGGTGTATAAGACATTCATAGATAATCCGGCACCAAATTACCGGCTTATTACAGCGCCGACAACCGAAAATATTTATCTGCCCGAAGGTTTTGCGATGAACTAAAAAAAAATCTACGATGAACAATACTACAGGATTTTTTGTACTGGCTCAGAACGGGGAATATAACAACGGACTTGTAATAAAAGATTTCACTGGTGAAAATATAAAAGAAATAAAATATCAGCCCGAAATGGATCTGCATATTTCATGTGACTTTAACGTAGATCCGATGTGCTGGGTTTTTTGCACACAAAACTGAGGATAAAGTTTTTTTATTTTGATGAAATTGCAATGGAAAACACTACTACGGCAAAAAGCATGTGAAGAATTTTGCCGTCGTTATCCCGCACACAAGGGCAGAATTATAATAAACGGAGATGCCTCAGGCGATAACCGCAGCTGCACCAGCGAATATACAAATTATGTAATAATTAAGAAAAACTTCTACAATATGGATATGATGTTGAAATTCAAATAAAAGCGTACAATCCGCCTATAAAAAACAGAATTATGGCGTTTAACTCAAAAAGTACGAAACGCTGAAGGAGAAATTTGTCTTTATGTGGATAAAAAGTGTGAAAAGCTCTTATACAATATATATAATTTAAAATATAAAGAAGGCACCTCAAGAATTGACATCCCGACCTACCAGCAGATAAAACAGTCAAAAGAACTTAAGTTTTTATCACATCCTATGGATGCAGCATCGTATCTTGTAGATTTTTACTGGCCTATCAGTTTATAAAAAAAGAGGAACAAATGGAAAAATTTATACAATACTCGCCAATCCTTATTGCAGTAATGATTTTTCTAATCCAGCAAAGAATAGTAGTAACACCGGAACAGCTGGAGAAAAAACACAGAGAAATCATTGAAGATGTAGAAGAAAGATTTGTAACAATTCACAGTTATAAGGACTTGAAAGAACAATTCAGCGAAATGAAAAAAAAATTGACAGAATTTATGACTGCGTGATACAAAATAACATGTAAATATTTGTAACAAATATTCTGGATTATTTTAAAGTTTTCCTGAAAAACAGCCGTAAACATGAATACTAGGAATACATGTTATCAGAATAAGTTGAAAGGAACGCGTACAGACAAATGGGATTGGCAGCATCACAAGCAAGATTTTTTAGCCATAACATCCAGAAAGGCTCGCTGTGAATTTGAGTCAATGCAGATTGCACAGCAAAAGCTTTCATTGACGCGTGAACTTGAACAGGCTACCTCTGATTATCAGGCAAGCCTCAACCAGTCAACTCTGATTTGGGATCCGGACGGATCAGGGGAGAAACCCGTTTGATGTTACATATGATTTATTAATGCGTCCTAGTGATGTTAACGATTATATGCCATTCTTACTTTCAAGAAGGGATGGCAGAATTGCATTAAGCTCTTTCAATGGCACAGGCTGCAAAAAGCTGCCGGCATCAATGAAGACGGATCTATTAATGGAACTAAGGAGGATGTTTATATGGCATTTTTGGATGCAATGGTTGCAACCGGAGGTATGTCTGAAACAGCTGCACGTTCAGCAAAGGCTATCGGTCTTAACGAAAGCGCAGGTCTTGGCGGAGAATTACTTGATAAGACAACTGCAACCGAAATGACTTTTAGGCAATATGATTAACTATATTGATCTTAAAGCCAATATCGATCCAAGCTATGCAACTGATGCAGAAAAAAAGTTGCAGATGCCTTAAATATTACAATCGGCTCTAAAGACAGCGGAGCATTAGAGATAAAAAGTGACTTGCAAGCATCTTCAAATTATTTAGTAATAAACGGAACAAAACAGGACAACTCTAACGGAGAAATCAACTTCACTCTATCTGACCTGTTAAGTGAAGATGTTACATTTGCATTTACATCAGAGAAAAACAGCACTTCATTCTGGAAAAAGATTGTTGCTGCAGTTGGCTCAGTACTTTCAGGAACTGTATTATTCGGCGGTTATAACGGCTTGCTTGAGCTTTTTAGGTGTTGATAAGGGCGGATACAGCGACATGACGCCTCAGGAAAGACAGCTTTTGGAAATCCTGGATAATATGTTCAAAGGTTTTGAAGCAATACTTGACACAAGCCAGAGTGAAATAGATGTAACGGCATTTAACTATGCAATACAGGAAACATTAAACCTGTTAGCAAATACACAGGATTTAGGCAGCAGAAACCATTCAAATGACGCATTTAATGATGCAATAAATGAATCTAACAACTACAACGGATTTGTTACAAAAGCTGCTTCAAAGAACAAAAACTTCGAACAACAGCAATCAGCTTATCAAACCTTGCAGAGTCTTTCTTAACCTTCTATGCACAGGCTAAAGGTGGATTTCAGGATGATTATTACATCAGACAGGATGGTAAAAAGTCATCATATGTAACAGACGATCAGGGCTACTACTACAGAATTAAAAACGGAGATGACGGAACAAGCAAACAGATGTTTGAAGCCGAATTCTACAGTATTATGTTTAACAACATCCTTGAAAACGGGGTGGTATAATAACCTTTATATTGATGATAAAGAATACCTTGATAATGCCTTAAAGAACGGTCAGTTATTCATAACCTCAATAAATGAAGACGGCTATTATTATCAGGACAGATATAATGCCAACGGATATATTATGGAAGATACTGATGATGATGCAATAACTCAGGCTGAAAGAGAATTTTCTGCAGTAAAACTAAAAAATTGAGGCAAAAGAACAACAATTAGATCTTGATATGAAGAACCTTGACCTTGAAATATCATCCCTAACAACAGAATATGATACAGTCAAGAGTTTGATTAACAAAAACGTTGAAAAACATTCACAATGTTCCAGAGCTAATTTAACTAACTGAAAAACTGTTTCAATAAATAATAATAAGACAAAAGCACCGTTAAAATAAATTTGACGGTGTTTTTTTTGCCGTATTTTTCTTCAAAAAATCTGCGCTTTTTTTAACAATAAAGCTTAAAGCTTCAGGTCTTATTTTTAAGATTATTCTTTAAATTTACAACAGTAACTGCATCTTTGTTATATTTTTTATTTCCCGTAACATAAGCACAGTTTCCTGCATTACCCTTATGGCGCCTGTATGCAGCAAGGGGAGCATAAATAACTGCCGACCCTCCGATTAGGTTAGCAAAATTAAAAAGGGAATTTATCAGGACAAATCTTCCATTTGTCTGTATTATCGTATTCAATAGAAAATCAGAACCGACCGGCGGTACATAGCAGAACTGTTCGGCGACCAGAACCATCCACCAAACGGCGCAGACTTTGTATTGAGAACCTTAAATTCTACATTGTCAATATCTGTATCCAATAGCTCTGCTAAATCATAGTTTGTTGAGTTTTTTTGCTTCATAGTTTGTTGAGTTTTGGTGATGCTACAGAATAGACAGAGTGTACTGCATCATTTTCATCAATTTCAATTATCTGAGAGGACGTAAAGGCAACACTTGATGCCATATGAACTTTAATATGGGTTTTAGCGTAATCTTTTAAGATCAAATCATCAGAATCAATAAAGCTTACAAACACGCCCTGAGCCTGCCTTAATCCGGTTTGAAATGCAGCAAGCTGACCTTTGTTTTTTATCATGTCTTAAAGGGTTATCCTCAAATCCTGATTACCTGCAATAAACCGTTCAATCACACCGGCAGAATTATCTGAGGAACAGTCATCCACTATTATTATCTCAAACTCTTTATATGTCTGGTTTTTAATACTTTCGAGAGTTCTGCCTATAAACTTTTCATAATTATAAGATGTTACTATGAAGCTGACAAGCGGATTTTTTAAGCATTCTCACCATCCTCTTCAGCAATACATCTTTCAAGCTTCCTGTTATATAAGATTGACGATACAAAAGCAAGGACAATAAATCCTAAACCAATACCGCCTGTCACAGCTTCAGGAATTTCCTTTACTGTTGATATAAGCATAAGACAAGCAAGTGCACCTATTGCCCAATGAGCACCATGTTCCAAATAACGGAATTGTTTTAATGTTTTCTTTTCAACAAGCATTATAGTAAGTGACCTTACAAACATAGCACCTATAGCAAGTCCGATAGAAATAATGATAATATCCTTGCTTAACGCAAATGCGCCCAGAACTCCGTCAAGTGAGAATGAAGCATCAATTAATTCCAGATATATAAAACTGATTAAACCTGTACAGCCAACCGCACCGGTTACACATTTGGCAGCACGCATTTCTTCATGTTTTTCCAGATAATGGGTAAAGCCGTCAATTGCCAGATAAGTAATTATACCGCTGATACCGGCAATCATAACATGAATTTTTTTGTTCTGCCGGCACAAAATTCTGGGTTGCAAGAAGCATTAATAATGAAATTATTATCTCAATACCTTAATATGGTCAAAATGAGCAAGCGGCGCTTCTATACATAATCCAGTGAACATCCTTTTCGTGATTGAAAAAATAATTAAGAAAAAGCATAATCAAAAACATTCCGCCGAATGTAACAATAGGAGCGTGCGTCTGGTGAAGATAATAGGCATATTTATCCGCATTTGTAAGTGCAATTTTGCAACCTCAAGCATTCTAAGCTTGGCAAAAATAGACACGACCAGAATCGGGAATAAAAATCTCATCGAAAACTGCAATAACAATGCCCCAGGTTAAAAATCGGTGACGCCATTTATGCGACATTTTTTCAAGCTTCATAGCATTAACAACAGCATTGTCGAATGATAAGCTGACTTCCAAAACCCCAAGCACAAGGGCAATAAATATACAGGTAAGTCCGGAACCGTTATGAACATGTTCCCCCAGAAATATGCACCAATAAGCCCGGCTATTGTTACAATATATGAGCCTAAAAAATATTCCAACATAAATCATCTCCCAAATTAACTTAAACTATGTAAATTAAAGCATAAAAAGCTTTTTATCAATCAGCTTTACGTATGAGCCAATCACAGCAGGACTGCATTTGAAAAATTTTTGTTCCTGTTATAATCAGGGTATGAAAGATATGTTAGACAAAATTATACAAATAGAAAAGAAATATAACGAACTGGGAGAAACACTGTCAGATCCCGCTGTAATTCAGGATTATAACAGATTCAGAGATTTATCAAAACAGAGAAAATCAATGGAAGAAACTGTTCATCTTTACTATGAATGGAAAAAAGCAACAGATGCAATTGCAGAAGCAAAAGAAATGCTCCATTCTGAAAATGATGACGAGATGAAAGCTTTAATAAAAGCCGAAATAGAAGAAAACGAAGCTAAAATTCCTGAATTTGAAGAAAAAATGAAAATTTTACTGTTACCGCGCGACCCTATGGATGATAAAGACATTATGCTGGAAATCCGCGGCGGAGCAGGCGGTGATGAAGCAAACATTTTTGCCGGCGACCTTGCAAGAATGTATATGAGATATGCCGACAAACAAGGCTGGCAGACTCAGGTGTTAAGTAAAACAGAATGTGAAGCCGGCGGTGTATCAGAAATAATTATTTCAATAAAAGGCGATGCAGTATATTCCAGATTAAAATATGAATCAGGAGTTCACAGAGTTCAAAGAGTTCCAGCAACAGAATCACAGGGCAGAGTACATACCTCAACAGCCACAGTAGCGGTTATGCCTGAAGTTGATGACGTTGAAGTCGAACTCAATATGAATGATATAGAAATTACTACAGCACGTTCAGGCGGTGCCGGCGGTCAAAATGTTAACAAAGTAGAAACCGCAGCAAGAGTATTCCACAAACCTACAGGAATTATGATTTTCTGTACAGAAGAACGTTCACAACTGCAAAAATAAAGAGCGCGCCCTCCAAATCTTGAAAGCAAAGCTTTATGATATGGAAGTTCAAAAACAAATGCAGGAAATTACAGACCTCAGACGTTCACAGGTAGGAACAGGCGACAGAAGCGAACGTATAAGGACTTATAACTTTCCTCAGGGCAGACTGACCGACCACAGAATTAACCATAACCTTAACGTGTGGACTGTAATTGACGGCGAGCTTGATGAACTTATAAAATTATTGATGGAATACGACCAAAAAGCTTAAATTGGAAAAACTGGCTGAGGTAAATTAGGGATTGACAATGGTTGAAAGAAAATGTGCGGGCTGCGGAAAATAAAAAATCGTAATGAGTTAATTAAGATTACAAAGCAAAACGCACACCACGACCTTGTTATTAACGGAGATGCAAAAATATTTGGCAGATCTGCATATCTCTGTTATAATAGTTCTTGTATAGAAGCGGCATTCAAAAAAAAAATAAATTACAAAGGCATTAAAAACTCCTATACCGCAGGAGTTGAAAGGAAAATTACTAAATGGGTTTTGAAACAATAAGAATAAATGAATTAGCAAAAGAATTAAAATTAACAAGTAAAGAAGTAATAGAAAAACTTGCACAAATTTCTATTACAGGAAAAACTCATTCCAGTACGCTTACCGTTGATCAGGTAAAAAGACTGAAAGACTTTATTAATGCCGGTTCAGTTAAAGAAGTGAAAAAACCTAAAGCCTTTATTGTAAAAAGAAAGCAAAAAGTTCAGGAAGCTGAAAAAAAGAACAGGAAAAACCACAGGAAACAGAAACTAAAAAGACTGCCGAACCTGAGGTTAAACGTCCAAGAATTGAAATAGTAAAACCTCAAAGCAGATTGGAAATTGTAAGAAGAGCACCAAGACCCCAGCCTTCGGATGCAGCTGTACAATCTCCGTCAAAACAGCCTTTCAGAAAAGATGCCGACAGAAAGTTTCCGCCGCGCTCAGCAAAACCTGATGGAGAACGCACCAAAAAAACCTTTCCCTCCAAAAGACGGACAGGATGGTAAAAGTAATACAGTTAAGCGCCCGGAAAGACCGGATGGTGCAAAAAAACCAATTCAGCGCCACATAATTTCACAGGAAATCTACGAAACAAAAGGCACTAATAAAAGACGCTCCGACAACAAAAGAAAAGATAAAGAGTTTAATAAAAAAAGAAGAGCAGGAAAGAATTTCATTAGAAAAAGCTGCTGCCCAGAAACATAAAAAAGAAAGTTCACAAAGATGAAGAAGTTAAAGAAGTTACTTCAATAGTTGTCAACCAGGCAATGACCATTTCAGAACTTTCAGATAAAATACAGAAAACTCCGGCAGAAATTGTAAAATTTTTGATGATGAACGGAGTTATGGCAACTGTTAACCAGCTTATTGATGTTGACGTTATCAAAAAAATCTGCGCGGAATACAATCTTGAAGTTCTTGATGAAGATTTAGATGCTTACATAGAAGAAGAACTTGAAAAAGAACAGGAAAAGAAAGCGTTATCAGAAGTTGACAAAAACTCCTGAAAAACGTGCTCCTGTAGTAAGTATCATGGGTCACGTAGACCATGGTAAAACTACTTTACTTGACAGCATCCGCGCATCTAAACACAAGATTGTTGCAACCGAAGTCGGCGGCATTACACAGTCAATAGGTGCATATACAGTTTACCTTGACAACAACAACGAGAAAAAGATTGTATTTGTAGATACTCCTGGTCACGAAGCATTTACAGAAATGAGAGCCCGCGGAGCAAAAGCTACCGATATTGCAATTCTGGTTGTAGCAGCTGATGACGGAATTATGCCTCAAACAATTGAAGCAATAAACCATGCGAAAGCTGCAGAAGTACCGATTATCGTTGCAGTAAACAAAATTGATAAACCAGGGGCAAATCCTGATAAAATATTGCAGCAGTTAACCGAACATGGTCTTGTTCCTGAGGAATGGGGCGGAGATACTATTACTGTAAAAGTTTCAGCACTTCAGGGAACAGGTATTGATGAGCTGCTTGAATATATTCTTCTTGTTGCAGATGTTCAGGATTTGAAAGCAAACCCTAAAGCAGAAGCTTCCGGTGTTGTAATTGAGGCAAACCTCGATAAAGGAAAAGGTCCGGTTGCCACATTGCTGGTACAAAACGGTACATTAAGAATAGGTAATTGCGTAGTCGTAGGAACAACTTGCGGACGTGTCAGAGCATTACTCTCAGACAGCGGAGAAAAATTCAGAAGGCTGAACCTTCAACTCCTGTAGAAATTTTGGGCTTAACCGAAGTTCCTCAGGCAGGTGACAGATTTGAAGTTGTTAAAAACGAAAAAAGAAATGAAAGCTATCGTTGAAAAACGACGTGAAAAAAGAACGTGATAAACGTTTAGAAGCAATGCTTCCAGCACATATCAGACGCGAAGCAGTCGCCGGAGATGAAGATATTCCTCAGTTGAATTTAATCATCAAAGCAAATACACATGGTTCTGCTGAAGCTGTGTCGCAGGCTATTGCACAGCTTGAATCCAAAGAAATCAAAACAAAAATTATACACGTTGGTGTTGGCGACATATCAGAAGCAGATGTAATGCTTGCATCAGCATCAGGTGCATTAATTCTTGGTTTTACCGTAAAAACAGACAATAATGCCTCAGCAGCAGCAGATAGAGAAGGCGTAACAATAAAAAACATACGACATTATCTATCAAATCCTTGAAGATATTGAAAAAACAATGCTTTCACTCCTTCAGCCTGAAATTAAACATGTTGAACTTGGTAAAAGCAGAAGTACGTCAGGTATTTACAATTGGTAAAACAACCAGAATTGCAGGCTGCTATGTAACAGAAGGTAAAATTGTAAGAAGTAAGAATGCTGTTCTTATACGTGACGGCAAAGAATTATTTAAAGGTGCAATTGACCAGTTAAAACGCTTCAAAGATGATGTAAAAGAGGTTGCGCAAGGCTTTGAATGCGGTATTTCTTTTGCAAAATGGAATGACATTGAAGTCGGCGATATAATTGAAGTATCAACAACAGAAGAAGTTGAAAGAGATAGTCTGTAGCAATTATAATTTATACGGGTAATCTTTTTTAAACTCCCAGTTATCATGTTCTAAAAGACTTGAACAGAGATAAGCTCTGGTTTTACATTTATCTTTTAGCTCATCTCTTGTACGTGCTTCATAGCTTGGAGTACAGAAAGCCTGTTTGTTATTGCGGCAATGTCCTTCTCTCGCTTCAGGCGACAGGCAGAAGAAGAATACAAATTCGTCTATTCCCGGGTATTTGGTTTTCTATCACCGTTGATGTCAAATATAACATCCATACATACTCCATTGTAAAACTGAACGCTGGAACCGTCTGCAAGATAGACTGCTGTATACGTTCCACTTTTTTGTACCATCTTCCTCCACAGTATTTTTGCCACTTATAATTTTGGTATATTTAAAATATGGTGCAAGATACTGCATAAAAAATCTTTTGAAACTTCACCCTGAGCATCATAGTCAATATTACCATCGCTGTCTAGCTGCACGTCAGCCTTAACCCACTCCTTTGAATCTCCATTAACAGCCTCACTCATTATAATTGCCTGTTGCATTGCTGAATAAAACTTCTTTATTCTTGAAGCTGCTTCCACTTTTTCTATAGTATCCTACAAGTGCCGGCAATGTCATAGCTGCGACAACACCAATAATACCAATCGTAATCAGAACTTCAGCCAGAGTAAATCCTTTTCTCATCATCAACTCCTTTTTTTATAAAACAATATGAATATTTTTAATAATTATGAATATTATTCATGATTATACAATATTTTTCATACTTAGTCAATAGAATTGTATAATAATGTGTATGAATATTCGGGAAGAAGTAAGAATAATGCTATTTTCAAAGCAAATGACAATGACGGAATTAGCCAGACGTATGACTGAGCTGTCAGGCAAGCATTATTCACAGAGCCTAATATCTCATAAATTAAAAAGCGAATCACTTCGCTACACGGAAATGAAGTTAATCTGCAAAATTCTTGGCTACAGAATTTATATTGACTTTGATGAAATCCGTCTGGGGCGTTAAAATTTATTATTTTATGTTATAATCATAATACAAGGAGATTATTATGACGCTCAGAAATGAACGAGTAAGAAAAGAATTAATGAGGGACATCTCTGAAATTTTAAGAAAAGAAATCCGCGGTCTGGCAGGAGTAGTTTCAGTTGTAGATGTCGAAGTTTCACATGACAATTCGTTTGCAAAAAGTTATTTACAGTGTTTTAGGTTCGGAAGAACAAATCGAAAAAACAAAAGAAATAATTGAGCACAGTACCCCGAAAATAAGATTTGAAGTAGGCAAACGTATAAGACTACGTCTTACACCGGAGTTAAAATTTGTCTATACGGACTCGCTTGAAAAAGGTTCAAGGGTAAGTGAAATCATTGATAAAATTTCAAGAGGGGAATTGTAACTTGAGCAGCGAAAATCCTATTCATGACTGCTCACATTCAACGGCGCTTCCATCCCAGACTAATGCGGGCGGTTCGTCGTCAGCTTGCAACCCGAAGTTTGGCTTTTGAATATCTACAAGCCAAAAGGAATGACCTCTCATGATGTAGTTGCGCGCCTTCGCAAACTTACGGGAATTAAACAGATTGGTCATACAGGCACACTTGACCCGTTTGCGGAAGGAGTTCTTCCTGTATGTATAGGAAAATCAACAAGACTTATTGAATATCTTGCGGATGATAAAGAATATATTGCAACCATTCAATTCGGCTCAAATACAACAACTTATGACCTTGAGGGTGAAATAAGCGCAACGTTTGATAAAAAGGTGAACAGACAAGAGGTTATAGAAGCTCTTAAGAATTTTGAAGGAGAAATTTCACAGCTTCCGCCATTATACTCTGCAATAAAGGTAAAAGGCAAAAAGCTTTATGAATATGCAAGAAAAGGGGAAAAGTTGAAATTCACCCCCGCCAGGTTACTATACATAAAATAGAACTGAAAGATTTTGATGAGGAACACCAAACTGCCAGAATATTAATTTCATGTTCAAAAGGAACCTATATCCGCTCTATAGCATTTGATTTAGGTAAAATATTGAATTGCGGCGCTCATTTGATAAAACTTATCCGCACAAAAGCCGGCAGGTTTAGTATTGATAAAAGCGTACAGCTTGAAGGAATTAATGTTGAAGAACATATTATTAATCCGCTGGAAATTCTTGAACTGCCTGCAATCGAAATAACACAGAGCGAACATGAGAGGATACTTCATGGACAATTTTTGCAAAACAAAACTTCAAAATGTGTTGATTTTTTAATTTTGATTTATAATAATAGCATAAGTGCAATCGGCACTGCTGACGGTGATAAAATATTAGTAAAGAAAGTGTTTGATACTCTATGAAAAAAATTAATGTTAGCGTTGGGAATTTTGCTGTTTAGTGCAAATGTTTTCATTTGCAGACTGTCTGACCTTCCAGTGTCCTGCAAATCCTGAACTGTCAAATGGCTTTTGCAAGAGCACTGAGCAACGCAACAGGTACTAATTTTATCGCAGAAAAAGCAGCGCAGTCTATTATAAAAAGCCAGATAAAAAAAGAGGCAAAAGGCAGCTTTAATGTTAAAGTAGATTCATTCAGTCTGCCTGATTTGAAGGCTGGAAGATTTAAAGGAATTGAAATTACCGGAAAAGACATTGTTGCTGATGATGTTTATCTCTCTTATTTAAAATTAAAAACCTTATGTGATTATAATTACATTGTCGTTGACGCAAAAAATAACACAGCAACATTTAAAGAAGATTTTGGCATGGCATTTGCCGCATCTTTAACTGAAAATGACCTTAATAATACAATGAAAGCCGCAGGTTACAATGCGCTCATTGATGAACTCAATTCAGTAGGCGGAAGCTTTAATCTGTTTAAAATAACAACTTCTCATGTTAAAAAATCAGAGATAATAAATTTATGTATGTTGTACAAGTTGCGTTTCCTTTTGTTAATACAAAAAAGATGTTGTGCTTACCGCTGATATAAATGTCCATAACGGTAAAATAATATTTTCTCATACAAAGTTGATAAACAATTATTTTGCAATGGATCTAAGCAATGCAGCATATGAAATCTGTTAAGGGGGCTTAGGTAACGCCGGCGGGCTTTTTTCACGCTTTGGGATTCCGTAATTCTGCATTCACTTTAGCTGAGGTTTTGATTACTCTGGGGATTATAGGTGTTGTTGCGTCTATGACACTGCCGGCAATTCTACAAAACAAGCAGAATAAAGAATTACAAACAGCACTACTCAAAAATTACAGCATAATACAACAAGTTTTGGATAGAATGACTCTTGATAGAGGAGTTCGTCCAAAGTCATCAGATTTTGATTACCTTGAGTTTGCGCCGGAATTTTAAAAGTATTTCAACAGAACTACAATGTGCAATGAAGGTCAGGAAGGTTGTGCCAGCAAAATAGAAGATGAAAACGACAGCAATAACAAAACTATGATAAAAGAATATCTTACCTATAATAAATCACGTAACGTCAGCACAACATATTTTGATGACGGTAAATTTCGAACACTAACTGAGTATTATATGTTTGAAAATCAATTTCAGAACTGCTAATCATCACAGTTGATGTAAACGGGATTAAGAAAAAACCAAATATATGGGGGCATGATCTGTTCAGTTTTCAGCTTTAAAAAACGGAAAACTCATACCGGCCGGCACTCCAAATACAAACTTTGCCAATAAAGACACATATTGTTCAGCCGGCTCCACTCACAAGTTGAATGGCATCGGATGTACTTATTATGCAATTACAGACAAAAGCTACTGGAAAAATTTGCCGTAACATTTAGTTTTTATAAACTTCTGCATACTTTGGGTTAACAGCAAGCCACTTGAATGCAGCTTCTTCTGTTTCCGGAATATCAATAACGAAAGTTCCGCCGTATCTTCCGCGGGAAAAGGCAAGATACCCCTCTTTAGCAAGATTTTGGAACGCTTTTCTTATTGTATTTGGGCTCAAATCCATTTCTTTCGATAATTCCATTATGGAAGGAAGTTTTGAGCCTATTTCATAATTCTCGCTAATCATACGCTTAATATGGTTTTGGGTTTTTTCATAATAATAAAAAGCTGTTTCCTGTGCAGGAGCAAAAAATAGAAGTTTCTTTTTATAAGTATATTCTTATCATTAGGAAGCTTTATAACAGTTGTGCCGTAACGACCGCGCCGCGGAAGCAGAATACCTTCATCAATCAGCACCTTTAAGGCATCATGAATTGTTTTTATGCTTACCTTTAAGAGTTTTGACAGCTCAGAATGTGCAGGAGTTTATCTCCAACCTTCAAGCTTGATGTTATGTAATTTTTTAAATCATTCTCAACTTTATTAACAAGAGTTTTTGTGTAATTGTGGAAGGTGTCTGTTCCATTATAAAATCAGTATTTTTAAGCAGCCAGCCTGATTCCTTTGAATTTTTAAACTTATGTTCAATAATACCTTCAGTGCACAAAATTCAAGAGCAAGTCTTGTTGTATTAGCCGAGCAGCCTATAATAGTTGCGATTGTCCTGGAGGAAGGCAGGTTTTGACCTGACTTGAACTTATGTTCAAGAATATATTGCTTAATCTCAGCAATTGCAATTTCACGTTTTGAAGTAAGCTTACGTATATTTACACTCTCTTTATTCTTATCTCTAATCATAGTTCCTATACATTGCTTGGACTCTACATAGCCTAAATCTTCTATATATCTCAAAGCATTTTGTATGGTTCCAACGCTTACCCTGAGAAAATATGCAAATTCAGCTTTTGAAGGAAGAAGATTATTAGGTTCTATAATGCCGTCTTTTAACCCTGCGTCAATCCAGTTAATCATCCATTTTGCAATTGCAACAGCTTTTGATTCAAAAATATTTTTTAAATCAGGTGCACCGGCATTTATATCTGAAATTTTAAGCTGCCTTAAGCCCGCTTTCTGCGGCAAAATATAACTTTCTTCCTTCATACACACAAATCCTTTTTAATTTATTAATAATACACTATTTATAAAAAACATCAATATTTTTTTTGTTATTTTATGAAGAAGAATTTACAAACTAAAAAGGTGCAAGAATAATCTTACACCTTTCATCAACCCAAATCTGCGCCATTCTCTAAGAAAATTTATTCTAACAACTCTTCAAGGATGCTGGCATTTTTGCTTGCTGTTGTAGACTCACGAACCTTTTGTTTGTAAATGTAAGTGCGCAGCGCTTCTCTGATTAATTCACTGCGTGAACGATTTTCTCCGTCTGCAACCTGATCAATCTTGTTCAAAAATTCTTCGGGCATAGAAATAAGTACTCGCGCCATATATTCTCCTTTTCTCTATTGTTATAAAAATTCTCTTATACTTTATTAAAAACATTCGACTATAAAAAAGTGCTATTTTTTATATCCTATTTATATATAAATTTTACAAACCCTTGCCTTCATTGAACTTTAGCCCTAAAAACCCTCTTAATATTTTGTAACAATTTCAGACAATTTGCCCTTTTATAACTTATGTAACTTTACAACATGCTTGGTTTAATATATTATTAGAAAAAGAGGTCGTTTATGGAAAACAAATTAAAAGTATAAGAGAGTACTTATAAAGATAAGCGGAGAGGCACTTTTGGGTGAACAGCAATTCGGGATTGACCAAAAATCCTGTTAGAATGATTGCTGAAGAGATAAAAAAAAGCACGTGATTTAGGTGCCCAGATAGCTGTTGTTGTAGGCGGAGGAAAAACATCTTCCGCGGAATGAAAAACAGCGCAAAATTAGGTATGGATCAGGCATCAGGCGATTATGTCGGAATGCTTGCAACCGTTATGAATGCAATTGCACTCCAGAGTGCATTTAATCAGATAGGCGTTCCTTGCAGAGTTCAGAGCGCTCTTGCGATAAATCAGGTTGCCGAACCTTATATCAGACACCGGGCAATAAGACACCTGGAAAAAGGAAGAGTTGTAATTTTTGCTGCCGGAACAGGAAATCCATTCTTTACAACCGATACGGCAGCAGCACTGAGAGCGTCTGAAATAAATGCGGAAGCTCTTTTAATGGCAAAAAATGGAGTAGACGGAGTTTATACAGATGATCCGCGAACTAATCCTAATGCAAAAAATTAGAAAAAATAACCTACGATGACATAATTAAGAATGGTTTGAAAGTCATGGATACATCAGCGTGTGCTTTTTGTAAACAAAATAACATTCCGATTGTAGTATTTGACTTCGATGCGCAAAACGGAATTTGTAAGATCTTAAATTCAGAAGAAATAGGAACATACATAAGTTTATAGATTAAAGAAAAGAGGTAAAAATGTCAGAACAGGCAAATGATTCTTTGGAAGAATTATTTTTTATTCGGCGAAGAAAAATGGAAAAAGCTATTAACCAGCTAAAAAAGAATTTGGTTCAATCCGTTCAGGACGCGCAAACCCATTAATTCTTGACAAAGTTATGGTTGATTACTATGGCGCACCAACACAGTTAAGACAAATGTCACAGGTTACAGTTCAGGATGGAACAACACTTGTAATTACACCTTATGATAAATCAGTATTGAAAGAAATCGAAAAAGCTATTATTAAAGCTGAAATCAGTATTACACCAAACAGTGACGGCATTTGCATCAGATTAGCATTCCCGCCGTTAACTGAAGAAAGAAGAAAAGAAATAGTTAAAGACGTTAAAAAATCGGTGAAGAAGCAAAAATTGCAATTAGAAATATCCGCCGCGATATGACCGATGATTTGAAAAAATAGAAAAAAAAAATTACCTGAAGATTTAGTTAAGGATAATCAGGACAAAATCCAAAAAATTAACAGATAAATTCACAGGTATAATTGACAGCTGCGTGGCAGATAAAGAAAAAAGAGGTTCTTACTGTATAATGACTGAAATTAAAGGCTTAAATAAAAACGCAACAAGAATGCTGACAGGATTTATAATGGGAACTATTGCCATGTCCTGTATAATTTACGGGAAATTGGCGCTTCTGTTATTATTGATGTTTATTATTGTTGTAGCTTCAAAGGAGTATGTAAAAATACTTGAGCATAAAGGTTTTTTATCCAAGCCTTTAAAGTTATGATTGCTGCCGAACTTCTGATTGCAGGAATAGCATATATACAAAAGGTTTGACCTTGTAGCTGTAGCACTTACACTGAGTGTTATCGGGGCTTTTATGTGGGTTCTGTTCAGGGAAGACAGCCATATATAGCAAACGCAGCAACTACAGTACTGGGAATTATATATTGCGGATGGTTTCCGCTTCATTTAATATTTTACGACACCTGAGCTCCGACAGATTTCATGACGGGCTCGGGTTTGTTGTAATGATGTTTACGGCAATTCTGCTAACCGATATTGGCTGCTACTATGCAGGCAGACATCTTGGAAAGCATAAACTTGCACCGGTTGTCAGCCCTAACAAAACAATTGAAGGCTCTATCGGCGGCTCAATCTGTGCTGTAATCGGAGCATTGATTGTAGGTTATTTTATCGGGCTGGAGTGGTATTATTCAATGTTTGCAGGAATACTTTTGCACTATGTTTGCCCAGATTGGTGACTTATGCGAGTCTTTAATAAAAAAGAGATGCAGGCGTAAAAGATTCAGGAGATTCTTTTGCCGGGACATGGCGGATTTCTTGACAGAACCGACAGCTTTATATTTACTATCCCTGTTATGTATTATTTTTGCAAATATTTTATATTCTCAGGGATATTATGAACGGTATTTTAAACATTTTTAAAGGATTTTTTGGGATGAAACAGATTCAGGATATTTTCGGTATAGAAACTGAAAATGAAGAATTTTACAGAAAAGCTCTAACCCATCCTTCTTATACAAAAGAAAAAAAGATTTGGCATATACTGAAAATTATGAGCGCTTGGAATTTTTGGGAGATGCAGTTTTAAAGCTTATGATTTCGGATATTTTATACAAAATGTATCCCGCTTCAGCGGAGGGCGAACTGTCTAAAATCCGCTCAATTGCGGTTTCGGATAATACGTTATCTAAAATAGCAGAACAAATCGGCTTAAATGAACTAATAATAGCAAGCCCGCATGAGATTAAACAGGGTGTAAGAAAACTTGAATCAGTAACAGCCTGCGCATTTGAGGCAGTACTGGGAGCATACTATCTCGATGGGAAATTTAATGAACTTCTTGGGTTCATAAAAAATATTTTGTTCCTTATATCGAAGAAATTAACAGTAACTTTGGGAAATATAATGCAAAAAGCTATTTTGCAGGAATATACACAAGGTTTAACAAAAGAAACTCCTGTATATAAATTAATTAACACAACCGGACCGGATCATAACAAAACATTTGAGGTTCAGGTAGCCTACCGCGGGGAAGTCGTAGCTTCAGGTTCAGGCAGATCCAAAAAAGATGCTGAACAAAAAGCTGCATACGAAGCCTGCATAAAACTTGAGCACTATGAAAAATATAATAATATCACCATCAATTTTATCAGCAGATTTTGCAAACCTTGAAAGAGATATTAAAACAGTTGAAAAATATGGAGCAGATTGGCTTCATGTAGATGTAATGGATGGGCATTTTGTACCTAATATAACAATAGGCGTTCCCGTTGTAAAATCATTAAAAGCAGTATCTTCAATCCCGCTTGATGTACACTTGATGATAGAAAATCCGGAAAAAATACATTGAACCTTTTGCACAAGCCGGTGCAGACATACTAACATTTCATTATGAAGCTGCAAAAGATAAGGTTGAAACTATAGTTAATTTAATAAAGAGTTTTAATATCAAGGCAGGACTTTCAATTAAGCCTAAAACTTCCCCAAAAGAGGTATTAGAGTATCTTCCGCTGCTTGATATGTTTCTGGTAATGACAGTTGAGCCCGGTTTTGGCGGGCAAAAAATTTATGCCGGAATGTGCAGAAAAAATTCCGGTAATAAAGAAATATGCACCGGAAAAGATGATAATACAGGTTGACGGCGGGATTAACGCAGAAACGGCAAGAGTCTGCACTCAATACGGTGCAAACTCTTTAGTTGCCGGAAATTATATTTATAAAGCTGCTGACATAAAATCAGCTATAGAAAGTTTACGCTAAACCTCTGCGTTCCTTGCGTTTTAAGATTTCATTCGGATCTGTGGTAATCTTTTCATCTATAGTTTCAGGGGTTTGTTCAGCAAGTTCATTCTGCTTTGTGTCACTTTCTGATTTTATTTGATCTTGCTCAGCATCTTTTACTGTAGAATTGTTATTTTCTTCAGCGTTATTTTCATCTTCAGAACCTTCTGTTTCTTCTGTTTCAGACTTTTCAGAAGCTCCGGTAGCTCTTGAAACTTCTGCCTTCTTGCCTGCCACAAGAGTTCCGAAATCATTGTTCTCCTGCTGATTTTGTGTAAACTGTGCATCACCGGCGGTACTTTTTTCAATAACAGCTTCACCGGCATTTATGACAAACTGCTTCATTGATATAATTGGCATACCATTAGGCATCTGCTCTCCTATACTTACAGTTTGTGCACCAACATCTCTTCCTGTTGCTGATGTATATTGGGCATCTGATATTATATTCGCAGTGTTATCAATTGGCATTGCGGAATTTGATATAGCACTAAGTCCTTCTTGCCCAATACTCTTGATTTGATTACTTAAACGCTGGGATTCAAGAATAGCTGCAGTATCACCTTTTTAGCTTTTTAAAAAATTTTTACGTTCTATAAGCGACTGTACACGTGATAATATATCATTTTTAGTATTCTCAGCAGCCTCTACTGCAGCCTCTGACTGGGCAAGATAGCCTTCCATTTCTTGCATTGCTTGTGAAATCTCATCATTATACTGATTGCTGGTATCCATAAAAATTCTACCCTGTTCTGTGATACTAACATTATTATTATCCAGAGAGGTTTTCAAAGCTTTTGCAACACTAGGATTTTCAGCCGCTTCAGTACCTTCAACTTTTTTGAGCTTCTTCATTTGCCTGCTCACCGTTTACAGCTTGTGGAGCTCCTTGCATCAAGTTTGACGAAATCGCCATCTCATACGTAATATCATCTGGAGCACTTTCAATTTTTTCAATTTCCTGAGCCCATTGAAGAATATAATCAGGGACCTCCTGTCCTTCTTTTTCATATTCTCTTATTTCACCTGCCGTACAATTTTTCCAGTCTATCGAATTGTCTTTCTTAATCGGCTTAATCTGCTGGCTGGTGGCTGAACGTATTGCTTCTACGATGAGAACTCTCCTTATATTACCTTTGGTATTTTTATAATATTCATTTTCATTTACGGCTGTTTTGAAGAAAACTTTTAATCCTTATTTTCTATATTTCATCTAAAAATCCTTTTGCAGCGTGACAAAATAGAATTTTACAAAGATTAATATAAGACCTTATATTAAGTATTGTAACAAAAGTTATATAAATTGAATATAAAAAGTCAATATTTTTTAAGTGAATTTTTTATATAAGTACGAGAGATAAATAAAGAAGAGAGGTTCCAAAATGGCATCAATGTTATTATTCAAAAATACAGTACCTGATACATATAAAGAAACTGCAAAAGCAATAAATTCAATTGATTTAAACCAGAAATTTGTAATTAGAAAAACCCTTGTTGAAATGATGAAACAGTCTTTCTTCAGAGGACCGAACAAATACGGAAACAACTTTATTGCATAGAAAGTCGTTGGAAAATAGGAATTAAAGGAAAAAAGGAATCGTTGGAAATATAGGAAAAGGAATTTAGGAATATATACAAGCAGCCGGTAAATAATACCGGTTTTTTTATTAACAAATTTTAACAATTTGTTAATACTAATATATACTTGGGTATATATTAAATATATAAATAGTAGAGGAGCGAGTTTTATGTCTATGAATATTGCATCAGTAAGTGCAATGTGTGCACAATCATATATTGATCCGGAACATCAGCGGATTATGAGAGAATTAAGAGCATTAGGCATAGAACCAACAGGAGATAAAAAGTACAGATAAAGCAAAATTAGAAAAGGCAAAGTCTGAAAAAAAAAGCAGCTCAGGCTCAATCATCAAAACAGGTTCAACTTGTAACCGGAACAGAAGAAAGTTCAAAATCAGATGCAGTTTCATCTTCAGATACAATAAAAATGACAAATCTATTCAGGCACAAAATATGACAGGAGCAGAACAGCTGGCTCAGTTAAATAAATTTAAACTTTTAGGTATATACTAGGCAATTTTTTCCTTTCACAAAACTTACATAAGTGAAAGGAAAAATTTTTATGTCCGAAGTTTCATTTACATCTGCTATAAGACCCGTATCCTCAAAACAATTCAATAAATTCACAGCAGATATTGTTAACAATGTCAATGAATGGAGAGCTGAGGGTGCGAAAAAAGGATTATCAGCAAAAACAGACAGAATATTAGACTGTACTGCACTTGGTATTACCGATGGTCAAAATGTGTTTTTAATGCACATTATACCTGAGATAGGTTCTAATAAACATTTTTTTGCAAAAAATTATTGATAAAATAAAAGAAAACATTGATATGTCAAATGAATATCTTCAGGCACTGCTGGTAGGTTCAAAAAATTACAGCAAAGAAAGCAGGATGGGATATAATAACTTTGCACATTTTCTTAAGGAAAATAAGATACCGTTTTCAGAATTGAAGGGCGGAGATAATGCGCATAAGATAGCATATCATTCAAAGACTGATGAATGGCTTGTTTCAAATCCTGACATCGACAGCTTAATTCAAAGCGGAGAAACCAACCCTAAAAAACTTCTCGATATAGGCTTTGATACCGTAAGGATAAACAAGCTGGATGAACTAGTTTAGTTAAAATATTTCCCGAGATGAAACGCAAGATTATTTAAGTATAATGGAACATCCGGATTATGGACAACATCAAAACAGGAAAAGGTCGGAATTTTTTTCAAAACCGCAATACTCCTGCAATTTGTGCATTGCTATAATAACCTCGTCAACACCTCTGCCGTCAAAAAGCCTCCGCTCTGCTTAAAAGCAGCTTCCGGAGAATTCAGGTAAGAGAATACATATATTTTTTACCCTTCATCAAGCCCCCATTACCATATTGTTCAGAAGCCCCATAAAAAATACCATGCCTGTAAACATCATCAATATAAGCTTTTGTAATTGCAGGAAAGGAAAACCAGTTTACAGGAGTTTGAAATATAACAGCATCAGCCCATTCAAATTTTTTTTTCTACTTCTTCATCAAGGTTGTATCCTTCCTCAACAACAGTAGTCTTAATCGGGTTATTCACAGAAAGAATGGCTATAATTTCATTAAACAAAGTTTTGTTAAGCTTCCCTGAGCAAAAAGGATAAAATTTATGTCCGTTTAAAACAAATATATTCATAAAATCATGTTTTATATAAAAAGT